>Ga0335071_10004648_pt1 | contig 14341 bp, 10 predicted proteins | sample Lox_Sample_15_FD_206724 | JGI IMG/M metagenome (GOLD analysis project Ga0335071, IMG submission 206724) | Soil microbial communities from Loxahatchee National Wildlife Refuge, Florida, United States - Lox_Sample_1.5 | ecosystem: Environmental > Terrestrial > Soil > Wetlands | place: USA... | reverse complement strand
TTCCACTGGCGATTGTTGGAGTGGCGCTAGTGAACTCCGGCCTGAGCCGCAGCCGAAGCGCGGCACACGCTGTGCTCACGACGATGTGTGTCTTCGGGGTAAGTGCGATCGTTTACGTGCTCATCGGATACGCGTGGCAGGGCGCCGCAGGCGAACCTTTTCATGCCTTTCTCATTCGTGGCCGGTCCTGGAACTGGATGGCCAACACAGGTTTCTTCCTGCGGGGAGTGAGGCTCGACGACGCTCCGTCGGGTTTGCTGGTCCTGTTTCAGATATTCACTGTCGGCCTGGCCGCCGTGATCCCTCTGGGTGGAGGCGCAGAGCGATGGAAACTCGGATCGGCCTGTGTTTCATCGGCGCTGCTGGCCGGCTGGACGTACCCGGTATTCGCTCATTGGGTATGGAGCGGAGGCTGGCTGTCTCAATTGGGTACGAATTACGGACTGGGAAGAGGCTTTGTGGATGGTGGCGGCTCTGGCGTGATCCATGCCGTCGGTGGACTTACCGCCCTGGCGATGGCATGGATATTGGGTCCGCGGCACGGGAAATTCACGCTAGAAGGAGTTCCGGCTGCGACCCCGGGCCACAACTCGGTCCTGGTGCTCACCGGTTGTCTGATCGCATGGGTGGGCTGGTTGGCGCTGAATACCGCAGGTGCGGTCCTGATAACGGGCGTGGAGATCGAGCGAGGCGCTCTGATCGCTCTGAATACTACATTGTCGGCGGCTGCGGCGGGATTGACTGCTGTGGGAATTACGCGATACCGGTTCGGTAAGCCGGACGCCTCTCTGACAGCCAACGGTTGGATCGGCGGGTTGGTGGCGAGCAGCGCCGCGGCGGCGTTCCTGAAACCCATGGCCTCAATCCTGGTCGGCGTTGTTGCCGCGGCATTCGTGCTCGCTTCAATCGATTTGCTCGAATCACGGCTCCGCGTGGACGATCCGGGAGGCAGTGTATCGGTGCACGCGGTGGGAGGGATCTGGGGTTTGTTCGCCGTGTGCTTTACCGCTGCTGGGGGAAGTGGCCAGTGGTTGGCACAGTTGATCGGCGTAGCGACCCTGATCGGTTTTGCCCTGCCAATGTCCTATGCCCTGAACTGGGCTTTGAACAAGATCCATCCGCAGCGCGTCGATGAAGAGGGCGAGCGCCGGGGCATGGATCTCGCTGATCTTGGCGGTGGGGCATACCCGGAGTTTGTGGTACACAGTGACGAATTCACGCAATACTGAATCCATCTATCTTCAGCCGGACAAAGTCGCGACCCTTCAACTGTGTTTCGCTACATACAGCAGTAGCGCGAAGATCACCACCGGGATGAGCGCCAGGGCGGCATAGAAGAGCAGCTTCTTGGGCCAGGGCGTTCGGCGATGCTTCCAGTTGTGCAACTCTTCGCGGTCGGACATTCCCACCTGATCCTGATGCTCGAGATCCCAGGCGAAATCATGCGCGTTGGGATAGCGGTTTTTCGGGTCCCGCTCCAAGGCCCGGTAGATGATCTCCTGCAATTGCGGCGTGATAGCGGGATTGATTTCTCGCGGCGGCACGGGATGATTCAGCAGCCGATCGTTCATGATGAGAAAAGGGTTATCACCGGTGAAAGGGACTTTGCCGGTTAGCATCTCATAGAGCATGACGCCGAGAGCGTAAAGGTCGCTGCGCGCATCGCCCCGCTTGCCCTTCACCTGCTCGGGGGAAATGTAGTCGGGCGTTCCCATAGTTTGGGAAAGTTTCGAAAACGTCAGCCGGCGTGACTTGCTGCTGGCAGCGATGCCGAAGTCGATCAGCTTGATGGCATCGTCTTTGTCGACCATGACGTTCTCGGGTTTGAGGTCGCGATGGGCGACGCCGCGGCTGTGAATGTATTCCAGTGCATTCAGAATCCGTGACGCCAGGCGCGCTGCTCGCTCCGGAGAAAGATTCTTCTGCTCTTCGAGAACCTTGCGGAGCAGGCGGCCGTCCACCCACTCCATCACCATATAGACGCGGCTGCGGTCGTTATCGGCGAAAACTTTCATCACGCCGGGGTGATCGAGCGTCTTGCCAATTTCTTCTTCTCGCTGGAAGCGGTCGAACAGGGCGGGATCGCTTTCGACTTCAGGATGGGGGATTTTAATGGCGACTTGCCGGCCGTTCCGCTCGTCAGTGCCGCGATAGATTGACGCCATGCCGCTGCGTGCAACAAGGCTATCAATGCGGTAGTGATCGAGCAGTTCCCCGGCGACAGGTGAGTTCATAAGTCCGAAAGAGCTCTTTCATCATGCCAGAAAGCGTGTAAGGAATTCGTATAGAAATAGGTACCGATTCGATTAGCGGAGGGTGTAGGGCCGTCCACGGTACATTCCAGTCCGCTCGACAGCGCGAATAGCGATCAATTGCAGACTGACGTTGTCGCCCCCATCCTGGCGATTGGCGGTAGCGACCAGTTCTGCCGCAATTTCGTTCAGGCTGGATTTCTGAGCGACCGCCCGGGCGAGGTCGGAGCCGCTGACCGCGCCATGCAAGCCGTCGGAGCAGGTGAGCAGTACGTCTCCGGGCTGCACCTGAATTTCGCTGACGTCGATCTTCACAAAGAGGTTATTGCCGAGAGAACGGGTCAGAACGTGGCGAGTACTGGCTTGCTCGGCCTCCTCCCTGGAAAGAACTCCCATGCGAAGTTGCTCGTTGACTACCGTGTGATCGTTCGTCAGTGCTTTCAGTTTGCCGCCACGCACAAGATAGCCCCGCGAGTCACCCACATGGGCGAAGGTTGCACGATCGAAACGGACCGCACACGCCACAATCGTCGAGGCCATGTTGGCTCCTGCGGGACCTGCGAGGGCTTGCGCATCACAGATGCGGGCGTTGGCGGATTGCACTAACCGGGTCAAGAGCGGTCCATGAGGTTCCAGGGCAGCCGCGCGACGGAATCCGCCAACGACCTCGGTCACGGCAGCGCGGGAAGCTACCTCTCCTTGTTGCTGACCGCCGACGCCGTCGGCCAGCACGAAAAGCCAGCCATGCGAGCGAACCTGCTCCGGCGTCGAGGGGAGAAAGTGGCCGAGATAGTCCTCATTCCGGGGGCGAATTACGCCCGGGTCGGACAGTTCCGCGAATTCGATCTCGAGCATAGAGAAGCGGCGCTCTCTAGATCTTATAAAAGCAATGGCCTGACCGCATCAGGGCGGCCAGGCCTGCGTTATGGGCTGAGAAGCAGTGACTCAGGCCGCCGAAGCCCGGTTCTGGATCAGGGTCTTGCGTCCGACGGCCTTGCTCGAACGCAGGAAATAAATGCCTCCGTACAAGGCCCAGCAGATTGCGATTCCCAGGGCGAGAAGCGGTTCCATTTTCGTCCCATAACCCATGAACGGTCCCACGACGTAGAAGGCCATGCATGCCAGGTTCGCGAGCAGTCCCAGCACCGGCACAAACAGGTGCCGGATGAAGCTGAACTGCGGGTGGTTGTGGAAGCAGACGATGCAGGTAATGCAGCTCAGCATATACAGGAGGAACGTGCCGAAATTCGAAGCCAGAGTCATCGTCAGGAACGAGTTCGGCAGGGCCGCCATCCTGTCGTGAGTGAGGTAACCGAAACTGGACCAGAAGCCATGCGGCAGGGCTTGAATAGCCGAATCGGCAGGCGCGGAACCGTCGCCGAAGTACATCACGACCGTCACGCAGCCAACGACCGCGGAGATAGTGGCCAGGGTCCAGATGGCCCGATGAGGCGTGAGATTGCGGGCGTGCAACATTCCCATGGAGTCGGGCAGTTCTTTGTCTTTGCCCATCGCGTAGGTCACGCGCGCGCCTGTGTTAATGCAGGATAGAGTGGTGCCCATCAGGGCCAGAAATACGGTCGCGGCTTCCGCGAGCATGAAGATACGGCCCCGCCCGGGTCCGAAGAGCGTGTCCCCGACCAGGATCATGAGGTCCCCGATGGGAGCGGCGGATCCGGCGGCGTTCTGCATGGAATAGCCGCTGTTGAGGACGTAGTTGGCGGCGAAGTACTCGAAGAGATAACAGAAACATCCTTGAACCAGCAGGGAGGTGATCACCGCGATGGGCACGTCCCGCTTCGCGTTCTTGGCTTCACCTCCCATGGAAGTTACCGATTCAAAGCCGACCAGGATCAAGATCGCGATCGTTGCCTGCACGAACATCCAGCCGAAGTTGTGCATGCGGATAACGGAAGAAGGGTTGGGATGCGAGAGGAACGCGCCGTTGGCGTCGTGCTCGGGGTAAGTTACGTGAAACGGCACAGGTTTCCCCGAAGAATCGAGCTTCGGTTGTGGGACTCCCGTTGAATCTCGAACAATTACTTCCGAAGCCTGCCCGTTAACGGTCTGGGTGGTCGTGGCGAATTCATAACTGTATGAGGCGCTGGTTTGCGGATCGAATTGCAGCGCGGCGCTTCCGGCAGGATGACTGATCCGGTAGTTCAAAGCGACCACAGAGAAGAGCAGGAGAGCGCTGATCTGAATGACATTGATCGCGATGTTCACCGACGTGGATCCATTCACTCCACGATGCGCGATGTAGGCGACCACGAAGGACGACGCAATGGCGACCAGCATCATGAACATCGGCCCAGGATTGGTGGAACTCATGAAGTTGGGCCAGATCGTTCCTACCAGGTAGCCCGAAATAACGCCGATGACACCGACCATCACGCCGGGATAAATCCAGTAATACAAATGGGAGCCCCAGCCGACCACGAATTTCGCCAGTCGTGCATATGGCCATGCGCTTTCGTGATTGAGAAATGACTGCTCGGCAAAGTAATAAGAACTGCCGGTGCCGGGATAGAGCTTGGCCATCTCGGCGTAGCAGACGGCCGTCGCAAGGCAGAGCGCGGTGGCGAACAGGATGCCGATCCACATGGCAGGTCCGGTTGCGCCCGCGGCGGCCTGGCCGGCAAAGGTCAACCAAAGAAACGCTCCTGGGGCAATGAGCGCCATCGCGTTCATCGTCAGCCCGGTCAGTCCTACTGTCTTTTGCATTTCGGCTGTGTTCTCGGACATTTGCATTCTCCTGAATTCGTAGATGCGATCGTCACTGCGCAAAGCGAATGGACGGGGGGCGGCAAGGGCGCTGGCACCCGGGGTTAGTGGGTAATTTTCCCAAGCCGCTTAGCCCCCACAGAAAAGAGCCCGGTTTCTGGCTCCTTAACACGGAAAACGCGGTCATGCGTTACTTCGCCTCCCGGCTGTCAAACATGAAAACCAGTCCGGCCGTCAGGGTGTTCTGATTCAGGACCGGATTGGAGCCCTTCAGGAACAGCGGTTGATTCGCAATATCACGCCGGAATTCCATCCGGCTGATGATGTGGTGCGCGACCAGGCGTTCGAGCGTGGCTGTAAATTCATTTACATGAGTCGGTATCAGAGTGCCCAGGGTGAAGCCGTCGCGATCGTCGTAGTACTCGTAGCGGGTGGCGATCGCGGATGAGGCGCTGAAGTTGTATTTGACGTACCCGGCGACGCCGGTCCAGAACACCGGTGGAGATAACAAGTTCGTTTGGGTATTGACGATATAGCGGTCGCCCCGCCCATAGTCTCCATTCAGCATGAAGGAGATTTTGCTGCTCGGCGAATAGGTGATGATGGTGTCACTCAGTTGCCGCCAGGTGCTGCTGGTGACGTTTTGTTCGGGACCCGCCATATAGGTTTGCGCAATTCCGAACTTCTTGTTCGGATTCCACCCGAAGCTCATGCCATAGGTCTTGCCGGCGTTGTTGTCGACAACGTTGTTCCACCCGTTGACGAAGAAGCCGGTCAGCGAATACTTGTCGTTGAAGGCATACTTGGCGCGCATGCCGAAGTGGAAATAGGGAATCGCATAGGTGAAGAGGATGCTGCGGGAGTAATTCCAGTCGTCTTTGGTCTCAATCACCTCGGCTCCAGCCGCTGTGACAAATTTCCCGACATCGATCTGCAGGCCCTTACCGGCCGGGGCCAGATAAGAGAAGTAAGCCTCTTTTAAATATTGGTCGAACGCCAGACCGGCCCTCGGTTCGGTTGCGTTAACTGCATTCAAAGCCTGCCCGAAACCGAGTGCCACATGGTATCCAGTACGGCTGTTGGATGGGTCGGGAGTCTTGTCGACAACGAGTTCTACCAGATTGAGGCCGAACTGATTGGTAGCGCCATCGAAGAAGCGCAAACCATTTGCCTGACCCGCAGGATTGTTGAAGTTCTGGCCGTAGTAGGCGTCGACGAAGCCGCTCAGAGTCGTGTTTCCGAGCAAACTACTCAGCGAGGGCCCCTGAGAAGTCGGCGGCGCTCCAGCCGGAGCGGCCGCAGTGACCAGACTAGTCTGGGCCACCACTGGTGCGCTCGGCGAACCAGTCGGGGATGGGGGCCGTTGCGATTCGGAAGGCGTTTCCGCGATCGACTCAGCAGACTCCTTCCGCTTGAGAGCGGCCACTTGGGCCTGCAAGTCCCTGACCTCCTGTTCCAGTTGTTCCATATGCTTCGAGAGTGAGTTGTCCGCAGCAGAAGAGGAATCCTGCGCTGGGCTTGGCAGCGCCAGGAGACCGCACAACAGCATCAGAGCTCCGACGTAGGAGCGATTCCTCATGTGAAAGAGCCTGCTTTCTCCCCAGGTGTCGCGGAACTTGCAGGGTTTCCCGCGGCCAGCACCGCGACGGTATCGAGGTTGCGAGTTGGTGTCCAACGTATTCTTCTGCTGCGCAGAATCGAAAATTCTTTTGAGAAGAGAAATTTATGGGCGTGATAAATCGGACATGAGGCATCAAAGCAAATTGGTGCGATTGAGGAAGGTGATCCGCATTCAGCCGGAGACAACCGCTCTCGCCCAGGCCGCCATCTACACCACATGCCTCGTTGGCTCCCAGACCCCGTCGCGGTCATCGGTACGGCGACAACGATTGCAGTCGCGGCGCTTCTCTATGCAGCACCCATGATTGTGTCTAAGCGATCATCGAAGGATGAGCGCGAACGCTATCGCCTGCGAAACTTCTTTACTACTGTGGTTGTTTTCGTCGCCGCGGCTATCATTGTTTTTCTCTGGGCGCACACCCTGAAGGAGAAGGGCACGTTTCTTGGCTTGCTGGGAGCGGGGCTTGCCGTCGCGCTCCGCGAGCCGCTCCTGAGCCTGGCGGCACGCCTTGCAATTTTTACGGGGCACATTTTCACGGCGGGAGACCGGATCGAGATCCAGCACATGACCGGCGATGTGATCGATGTCGGATTTGTCTATACACGAATGCTGGAGATCGGGTCTTGGATCGGACGCGTCCAATACAGCGGCCGGCTTCTGCTATTGCCCAACTCCGCCTTGTTCGGTTCCCCGATCCTGAATTACACGCAATATCTCTCATGCATCTGGGACGAGGTACGGTTACCGATCACGTATGACAGCAATTTGGAAGAGGCGATCCGGATTCTGACAGGCCGGAGGCGCGTACACGAGAGAGTTCCCGAAAGACGCGCTGCGTGATCTCGAGGAGATGAAACGGAAGTTTCTCGTGCCCAAAAGTTGAGTTCGAGCCCAGCGTTTACGTCAAGGTCACGAGTAATTGGGTAGAGCTGACCCTGCGCTACGTGGTCAAGGCCACGCAGCGGCGGTCCGCAAGCAGCTTTCTGTACCGCGAAGTCTTCGCGCGAGTGCAAGCGAGGAAAGACATCCAGATCGCTTCAGAGAGTATGGATCTCACAGTTCGGCGCCCGGAAGCGGCCTAGAGGCGTACCTCCCGCAGCGTACGCGAAGCTGATAGGGACATGCTGTGTTAAGGACAAGGTGGCGCTTGACGAGAAACCGGTCCTATCCGTCAGACTTTTAACTGGCCTACGGAATTATCCAGCAGTTAAATTTCCAAATCTATCGATTAGCACCTTGGCTGTCTTTATCTGATCCGTCTCCGTCTTCTGATGACAACGTTCGTCGGGTTCGATCGGTTGTAAACGGACCGTGAATGTTTTTTGCGATATCACCCATTGGTGCTACAACTCATCCGCTCTGGTGTCCCGCGAAATGTTGAGGTAAGCTCACTCCGCCATTCGGGAAACTCCGCTCTTCCCGAACTCTCGCGGCGTTGTGTCCGTTTGCGAGACAAGCAAGCGTTCGATCAAAACTAATCGGGGGAGCTTTTTTTCATGTTGCCTAGACGACAGGGCAGAGGTGTGTCTGCCGCATTCGCCTTTCTTTTCACCGCGTCGGTAATGTTCGCGCAGGTGCCCTCCGCCAACCACGTGGTCCTGGTAATCGATGAGAACAGCAGTTTTACAGACGTAATGGCCAACATGCCGTGGCTGGTTGGGGAGGGATACGCGAATGGCTACGCGGCAAATTACAAGTCTGATAATGGCGGTTCTTTGATGGATTATTTGTGGCTCGCATCCGGCAGTTGCCATTCCAGCGCGAACTGCGCTTTGCCGGGGGGCACGCATGATTTCAACTGCAGTGGAAACGATTGTTTCTATCCGGGTACCTCAATCACGGATGCCATCACCGATGACAACATTTTTCGTGAGCTGAACAACGCCGGGATTTCCTGGAAAGTCTATGCACAGTCTTACGCCGCGGCAGGAGGGACTCCAACGGCACAGGACAATGCAAATGGCACCGACTATTACCGTCGCCACAATGGCGCAACCTGGTACAGCGACATCCTGAACAACGTAAGTGGGTCGGCAGGCAAGATCGTCGATCTGAACCAGTTGAGCGCGGACCTCGCCAATGGATCGCTACCCCGTTTTACCATCATCGTCCCGGATGGAAACCATGACGCGCATGATTGCCCGGTCGGCGCCAGTGGTTGCAGCGTGCCGCAGATCCTGGGAGCAGCCGACGGCTTTCTGAGTTCTACGCTCGGTCCGATCTTGAATCTTCCGGATTTCCAGCCGGGCGGATCAGGCTTGGCGATGGTGACGTTCGATGAATGTGCCGGAGGTACCAACGCCGGTTGCGGAGCGGCCGTATACACGGCTGTCATTGGTCCGCGCGTCACGCCCCACACGGTCTCAAATGTTCCTTATAAGCATGAGAACGCCTTGCGGACCATGCTCGACAGCCTAGGTATCCGGAACTATCCGGGAGCGTCCGCGACCGCAGCCGATATGGCGGACTTTTTCTCAAGCAGTGCGAGCAGGCCACAGGTTGCCCTGAGTTCGCCGGCGAACGGAGTCTCGCTCAGTTCTCCGGTCACGATCGATGCTGCAGCGTCTCCTACCAGCGGGCGCGTAATCACTGGATGGCAAGTGTACGTCGACAGCTCCGACGTCTATTCGGCGGGTCCGGTGGCATCGATTAGCCCGAGCCTAAAGATGAGCACCGGGGCACACACGCTGGTGGTGCGCGCGTGGGATTCTTCCGGTGCGTACGGCGACGAGACGATCTCTCTTTCGGTAAGCGCATCCAAGCCTGCAGTTACCCTCTCGAACCCGACGGCCGGTACTGAAGTTGGATCTCCAGTGAACATCCAGGCCTTGGCGTCGCCGACCGCGGGGCATAGCATCACGGGCTGGTGGGTCTACGTCGATGGTGTTGCCCGCTACAACGCGGGCGCGGTCAGGAGTATCAACCACGGCGTGCCCATGGGGGTAGGGAAGCATACGGTCGTAGTTCGGGCATGGGACACTTCGGGCGCATACGGGGACAGAACGGTGAGCTTGACGGTAAGTCCGAAGCCGAGTGTCGTTGTTTCTACGCCCTCCGCGGGTGCAAATGTGATCTCGCCGATGGCCATCAAAGCTTCCGCAACACCCAGCAGCGGGCGCTCGATCACCGGGTGGGCTGTATACCGCGATAGCGTTCTGGTCTACCAGGCAGGCGCGGTTTCTTCCATCATTACAAATGTTGCGGCGACAAATGGGGCACATACAATGGTCGTTCGCGCATGGGATAGCTCAGGTGCCTACGGCGATCGCACTTTCGCCGCGAATGTACAGAAAGTCGCGGTCAATGTCAGTGCTCCAGGCAATAGCGCTTCCGTGATTTCTCCCGTGGCGATCAAGGCGTCCGCGTCGTCCGCGCACGTAATCACGGGCTGGCACATCTATGTCGACTCGATCGAGATCTTCGGGAAAACTAGCGGGAACTCGATCAACGCCGGTCTCTCGCTAGCGGGCGGGACACATACCGTCGTAGTTCGGGCGTGGGATTCGACAGGGGCCTACGGGGAGCGAACTCTAACGTTAACGGTGCCATAAGAAGACGGTCATTGCTGCTGCTGTTGTTCGTGCTCCAACCGAATCGTTGGAGTACGAACCACGGGCGGCCGTGAGCGGATCACGAATGGAACTGCGGGCTCGCTCGCGACGCTGCCCGCGGGCGTGACGGAAACCGACACACTCAATCCGTTCTGCGCTTCACCCTTGTAGACGCCTCGGGTTGGGGGGACATCGGCGTAGTCGCGGCCGATTGCCACGCGGATGTGGCGATCGCCGCCCACCAGATTGTTCGTCGGATCGAATGCCACCCATCCCTGTCCGGGAACCAGGGCTTCCACCCATGCGTGGGAGGCGCCTTCGAGCGAGCGGTCTTTCTTCGCCTCGTCGCGGTGAAACATGTAACCGCTGACATAGCGGCAAGGAACCTTCAACGGACGCACGAGGGCGATGAAGATGTGGGCGAAGTCCTGGCAGACACCCTGCCGTGCGATCAGAGCTTCCTCGATCGGGGAGTCCACTTTCGTGCTGTTGGGAACGTAGGCGAATTTCGTGTGGATGGCCTCGTTCAACTCCGCCAGAAGGGTGAATGGAGCCGCTCGCCGCTCGCACCCCAACTCGCCGGCAAGGCTGTTGAGAGGGTCGCAGGATCGTACGAAGTGGCTGGGCAAGAGCATCTCCCAGTAGTCTCCTGCTTCCACGAGGGCGTCCAGGTCGGCCCAGGTGCCGCTGTCTGAAGCGGAAGCCTCAGGAGGCGGTTGCACGTCAACCGTGGAGTGGGCGACGACTTTCAGTTGCGTGTGGTTCTGAGCGATATCAAAGTGGTGGACTACATTCTCCAGGAAATCCTGGTACTGCATGACCGTCGCCGCAGGCTCGACCTGGAGAGAGAAGCTGAGGCAGCGCTGCTCGCCATCGCTGCGCGGCTGCAGACGGACCTCCATGACGCTCTCGCGGACTGCCGGCTCGTAGAGGAAGGTCGTCGTGTGTCGGACGGAATAGATCATGGACGATGCCCGGGGTCTTCCATCAGGAGACCAGCGCCTCCTCGACCGGATAGTCGAAATACACCTGCTGGATCGCCGTATGTGCCTGCGAGCACTGCCAGCGGACCGTGTCCACGTATGCGCTCGCGCCCGCCGCCATGATCTCGTCGATCTGGCTGAAGCTCAGGGTGGCACGCAGTCGCCCGGAAAGCCGGATCGGTTGCTCCGCCTTGCGCTCCGTCATTTCGCCGATTGCTTTCAGCGAGGCGTGGACCATGTCGACGGAGAAGCGAACGGAATGGGGAAATTCCGGATTGAGAAGGAGAAATTCCGCGACGCGGACCGGCCGCAGCTCCGCGGTGTAAGTCTTGCAGTACGCCTCAAAGGCGGAACACGACTTAAGAAGCCCGACCCACTCGAGGTATTCCTCGCTTTCCACCGAGGATTCCGCTGCGCGCGCGAGGGCGCTGAAGTGGGTCCCGATCAGCCTTGCCAAAGAGTCAGTCCGCTCCACGTATCGCCCCAGCTGAATGTATTGCCAGCCCTCTCCGTGCGACATGGTCGAATCGGTCACGCCCTGGAACAGATGCGCTCCCTCCTGAACTGCCCGGAAGAAGACATGCGATTGCAGTAACCACGCCTCACTCGCGGTCGTGCCATTCACCTGCAAGTACAGTCGATTGAGTTGTTCCCACATCTCCGAACTGCACTGCTCGCGTACCTGCCGTAGATTCTCCCGGGCCGCTCCAATGCAGGAAAGGATCGAGGAGGGGTTTAAGCGATCGAGCGTTAACAGATGCGTGAGAGCGGCGGCGTCAATCGCCGTATCGGCCGGCGAAGGGGTCTGCAGGGCATCCAGAAGGCGAGACCAGCGTCCCGCCCCCGCTTCGGGAGATTGTTCCAACCGCAACTGGAGGTCGACATCGATCAGCCGGGCCGTATGTTCTGCGCGCTCGAGATACCGGCTCATCCAGTACAAGCAGTCGGCCACCCGCGAGAGCATGACGGTCTGTCTTCGATCGTTCACTTTTTCTCCATCACCCCCGGAGCACCCATGTGTCCTTGCTGCCTCCGCCCTGCGACGAGTTCACCACCAGCGAGCCCCGCCGCAAAGCGACGCGGGTCAGCCCTCCGGGAACCAGGGTGACGTTCTCGCCATAGAGAATGTAGGGGCGCAAGTCCACGTGACGGGCCTGCACTTCACCCTCAAGGAAGCAAGGCGCGCGGGACAGGCTCAGCGTCGGTTGTGCAATGTAGTTGCGCGGCTCAGCTTCGATCCTGCGGCGGAATTCCTCTCGTTCGACAGCAGTGCTGTGCGGGCCGATCAACATCCCATATCCTCCGGACTCGCCGACGGCCTTCACAACCAGTTCTTCCAGATGTCCCAGAACGTAGTCCCTCTGCGAGCGGTCATTCAGGAGATAGGTTTCGACATTGCCGAGAATCGGTTCTTCGCCGAGATAATAGCGAATGATCTTCGGCACGTAGGCATAGAGCGCTTTATCGTCGGCGACACCCGTCCCGATCGCGTTCGCGAGAACAACGTTCCCGGCCCGGTACGCATTGAACAGGCCGGGAACGCCAAGACTGGAGTCTTGCCGGAAACAGAGAGGGTCGAGGAAGTCATCGTCCACGCGGCGGTAGATCACATCCACGCGCCGCAGGCCTGCCGTGGTCCGCATATAAACCACGTTGTTGTGGACCAACAGGTCGCGGCCCTCGACGAGCTCCACTCCCATCTGCTGGGCCAGGAACGTGTGCTCGAAATAAGCGGAGTTAAAGACCCCCGGTGTCAGAAGAACAACCTGCGGATCGTGCCGTCCGGAAGAATGCGCCGCTGCGAGGGCCCGCAACGTTGCCAGGAGCGCCTGGGGATAATGATCGACCGGGCAAACGCCGTAGTCTTGAAACAGGCTGGGCAAAACTCTTTTCAGCACCTTGCGGTTCGCCAGCATGTAAGAGACCCCGCTCGGTACGCGCAGATTGTCTTCCAGGACCACAAAGTTGCCATCAGGCAGGCGGACGAGATCAGTGCCGCAGACGCTTACGTAGATCCCGCGCGGGACGGTCAGTCCGCGCATCTCCCGGCGAAAGTGGCGGCAGCTATAGACCAGTTCGCGGGGAACAACGCCATCCGCAAGGATTCTTCCGTTGTGATAGATGTCTTCCAAAAACAAGTTTAGGGCAGTGATGCGTTGGGTCAGCCCCGACTCGATCTTTCTCCATTCTTCCCAGGGTATGATCCGCGGCAGCAGATCGTTGGGAAAGACTCGTTCGGTGCCCTCCTGATTCCCATAAACGGTAAAGGTGATGCCCTGGTGAAGGAAGGAAAGATCCGCAGCCTGTTGCGTCTTGCGTAGTTGTTCTGGAGGTAGCTCCAGCAGGCTTTGAAACAGCGCTTTGTAGTGCGCGCGGGGGCTGCCCGGACCAATGAACATCTCGTCGTAGGCGCCACCGAACTGGTAGTTGCGAAACGGCGGCCGAAACAGGCTGAGTGGGGGCTCCGGAGCGGTCACTGGATGAATGGTGGCTCTGGGCACACGGCTCGGCTGCATTCCTGAGACTGTAGGAGCGACCCCCGGCGGGAGTCCAATCGAAATTGTTTATTACGGGAATTAGCTTTTCGACTGCCGCTCCGGTCAGTGCTCCTTTTCGCCCGCCACGAATGTCGTCCACGGACCTGCCTTCATGTCACGAAGCACGGGCTTCTGCCAGGAATATTCCGGATGACGATCAAGGAATTCGGCGGCCAGGAAGTCTTGACCGCAGGGATGTCCGGCGCGGGCGACCAGGCTCATCCTGGCAGCCATGGCGCTATCAGTAGCTTTCCCCTGGACGGCACCCGCAGGATCGTAAGCATCCCATGCCCACTCCTTGATGCCGCGCGGAGAAACATCGACGTGGCCGCACAGCCCGCGTTCGTTTGGTTGCGGTTTCTCCGAACTGGAGTTTTTTTCAAAGCTATCGACGTGATCAGACAGGAACTGTTCGGCCATAGTTACATCGATCTTCCCTTTGGATTGTTTCATCAGTTCGTCCCAGCGGATGTGACGAGCATTGGGAGAAGATGAGGCGTCGCCAGGATCGAACGTCGTTTCCTCTTTGATCACCTTGGGGTCGCGGGCGAAGTTAGAGCTCACGAAATAGCCGTCTTTGGTACGCCAAAGCGGAGTATTTTTCAGGCCGAGCTCCAGGTAGGCGATCTCTCCGGTTTTACGATCCCCGATGAGCCAGTCGTTGGCATATCCG
>Ga0335071_10004646_pt1 | contig 14342 bp, 10 predicted proteins | sample Lox_Sample_15_FD_206724 | JGI IMG/M metagenome (GOLD analysis project Ga0335071, IMG submission 206724) | Soil microbial communities from Loxahatchee National Wildlife Refuge, Florida, United States - Lox_Sample_1.5 | ecosystem: Environmental > Terrestrial > Soil > Wetlands | place: USA... | reverse complement strand
GCCCTGCTCGTCGTAGATAAGCGAGCCGGAGATCGCTACCGGAATTTCCTGGTTGTCCTTGTCTTTGAGAATCGTCTCGAAACTTGCGATACGCCCGCCGTCGACCGATTGGCGCATCGCGGTCATCACCTTGCGGGCCTCATCGATCGTTGGGTAAACGTGGGTAACTTTTTGGCCGATAATCTCTTCTGACGTGAAGCGCAGATTCTTACGCGCGCCGTCGTTGTAATAGATGATCGTGCCGTCACGATCGACCGCAATCACGATATCGGGCGAGCTTTCAACCAGCCGCCGCAAGTAGTTTTGATCGAGCGTGAACATTAACGATGACTAATCCTGCAATTGATGCTTCTCCGGTGGACGAATCAACCGGAACGGAAGCTAAGGCATAGTGATTGGATATTTGATGGTGAGAGCGAGCGTCAGGTCCGCGCTGATTGTCGCGCCTGACAGCAGGGCCGAACCGAATCCCCTTGCGTGCCGCATAGCCTAGCCTAGACACACCTCAAGCCGTACGGCAAGCCGCCCGACTCGACTCAAACTGCCGATCGGTACAAGTTGTGCACAGTGCCAACCGTAACGATCTCGCATTGCCTGGCTCGGTTTACTCGATCAGATCAGAGACTGCAAACCAAAATGCATGAGCGTGGGGGCCTTCTAGAGGGGATGCTGTCGGGACGTGCCAAAACCCGGGGGAGACTTTGGCACGCCCGACCGGGAGAATCAGGGGCGAATTGGGGTTCTCTAGTCGGGGGAACTAGGACTTGCGTTGGGCGCGGGCTGCCAGAAAAATCAGAGTAAAAACGACACTTACCATCAGAGAGGCGACCGGGGACATTTCTTCATCTCCTTCTCGGTTTTCGTGGCTGAGACTACGGGGGTTAGCTCAGCCGGGCATTATCGAGCATAACGGCAGCGAAACTGCTGGAGAGCTCGAACAGACTGGTCGCCAAGGCCGAGACCAATCCGCGCAGGTTCTTGGCAGTGCGTACGCGGCTATCACGAAGTACGGGAACGAAAAGACCAGCCGCGAAATTGATTGCTTGTGTTGCACCCGCCATCTTTACTTCTCCATCAGCTGCTGTCGCACGCGGTGATTCCTAACAGCAACCTCGATGCCAAAAGTTAATAATGCTCATGTTTTTCTTTGCTGTTCCCTATTAATCAAATTAGGCTATTTGATGATTCAAAGGTGATTATACGGTCCTACGCGGATGGTAAGGTGTATCGAAAACGATGCTCTTGAATCAAATAAAAGCCGCTAGGCTATCGTCCAATCCATGTCTTTAGCTCAAAGTGGCGAAGCCTCGATGAAGGCAGAGTTAGACCATCAAGAAGGGCGGCACAGCATGTTGCCATGAAGTTAACCTTGCACTTACAATCGAAGAGGGAGATCCGCGATGGCAGCAGCACCGGTAACATTTAGCGCGCTCGGCAGCAGCGATTATGTTTTGTCGAGCGCAGAGAATTTCGTTCTTTATGTGCTACTGGAGGCTGTCGCGGGAGCCGGCTCGGGCGGCTCAGGAGCGCGGCTACCTCTTAATCTTGGCGTGGTGATCGATCGCTCCGGCTCAATGTACGACGAGAGACGGCTCGAATTCGTTACAGAGGCCGTGAAATTTCTCGCCGAAAACGCCAACCCCGACGATAAAATCGCGGTCGTCGCCTTCGCCGATTCCGCTCGGGTGATCATTCAACCCGATCAGATCCACGACAAGGGCGCAGTTCGCCGTGCAATTGATGATATCGATCTCCTCGAAATCGGCGGTGGCACCCAGATGGCGCTCGGGATGCGTGCGGCGATCGAAGAGGTAAACAAAAACCTTTCGCCAAGCCGTCTCAATCGCGTGCTGGTGTTGACCGATGGCCAGACTTACGAAGAGACCGCTTGTATCGATCTCGCCAATCAGAATCGGGACCGGATGTCCTTCTCTGCTATGGGCGTCGGCGTCGAGTTCAACGAAAAGCTTCTGATGCGGATCGCGCAGGATTCGCACGGCAAGTACCACTTTATTGGTGACGCATCGGAGATTCCGGGGATCTTTGAGGATGAGCTTGAAGGTCTGCGCGCCGTCAGTCTCCGCAACGGGCGGATGGAACTGACGATGGCTCAGGGCGTACAAGTGCGCGAAGCCTTTCGGGCGAGCCCTGAGATCTATGCGCTCGGAACACCGCTGCTGGAGGATCGCAAAGTTACCTATGAGATGGGCGATCTCGAAGGAGGCGTGCCCGCGTCGGTGCTGTTGACGCTGGTGCTGCCTCCGCGCAAACCGGGACCGGTACGTATCGGCCAATCGATTTTCCACTATGAAACTCCCGGCGGTTCCACCGGCAGCGCGAATCTCGATGTAACCGTCGAGTACACCCTCGATCGCACCCTAACCAGCAAGCGGAACGGTCGCGTAATGAACCTGGTGGATCAGGTCTCGATTGCGAAACTGCAAGCGAAGGCCGAAGAGGAGATGAAGCTCGGCAACGTCGACAAGGCGACGCGCTTGCTGACTAACGCGATTCAGGGAACCCAGCGGCTGGGCAATATCAAAGCAACGCAGGCGCTTAGCGGTCTGATCGATCAGGTAAAGAAGACCCAGACCCTCCAGACCAAGGCGGCCAAGACCACGCTGCTCCAGGCGCAGGCCGTTGTGCGGAAGACGCAGATGCTCGATCCCGAGGCACTCAAGAATTTACAGAAGGAAGAATAACCCGCCATCAATCGGAGGGCGGAGGAAGATTGTTAGCGGAAGGGACTCAGCCGACAAGGCGGACAAGGGCTTAAGAAATCATGATTAAATGCGGCGAATGCGGTTACGAAAACATGGATGGGTTGGACTACTGCGACGGATGCGGCGCCAAGCTAAGCGCGGCATCGGCAGAGGCCAGCGCACCGGCATCCGAAGCGCCTCCAGCCGCGCCCGCTCCCGAGCCGGCGGCTGAGGCTGCGCCGGCAGCTCCTGCCGCGGCGGAGAGCCCCTCGAAGGCGCCTACCGGTGAGATGACCGCGCCACCGCCGCCACCTCCACCTGCGGCGGCCCCGGCGGCTGCAGCGGCTGCGTTCAAAGCCAAGCTCACAATCACGCGCGGAACGGTTCCCGAGCGTCGCAACCACGAGTTCGACCTCGAAGGCGGCAACAACCTGATTGGTCGTTGGGATCCCGATACCGGCTCCTTCCCAGAAGTCGATCTCGATGCGGACGATCCGGAGGCGAAGATCTCGCGTAAGCACGCGCTTATCCGAATCGACGGCGGCAAGATCACTATCGAAGATATTGGCAGCCTGAATGGTACCTTCGTTAATCGTCAGCCGCGCCTGCAGCCCGGATCGCCGATCGAGCTGAAGGACGGTGATGAGATCATTATCGGGAAGACCTTCCTTAAGCTCACTGTCAGCCCGATTTCTTAGGTTTGATTCGTTCGAAGCGAGCGGGGCGTAATACGCTCCGTTCGCTTCGATTCCTTCTGTTTCGGTAATCTGACGTAATGCATCCAGGCGAGCCGTTGCCATCCGGCCACCTGCTCGATGGCCGCTATCGTATCAATAAGGTACTAGGCCAGGGCGGGATGGGCCGCGTCTATTTGGCCAACGACACCCGCCTCGCGAATCGTCCGGTCGCTGCCAAGGAGATGGTGCTAGGCGACGGTATCCAGGAAAAAAAGGCGATCGAGGACTTCAATCGTGAGGCACGCGTGCTTGCGAGCCTGTCCCATCCGAGTATCCCGCAGGTAATCGATTTTTTTGTTGAGCAGGGACGTCATTATCTAGTGATGGAGTATGTTGCGGGCGCCGACCTGCAACATCGCCTCGATAAACTCGGACCGAATGGAAAACTACCCGAAAATCAGGTGCTCGCGTGGTCGCGCCAGATTCTCGATGTCCTGCACTTCCTCCATAGCCAGAGTCCACCACTCATTTATCGCGACTTGAAACCCGGCAATATCATGATCGACAAGCACGAACGCGCGATGCTGATCGATTTCGGTATCGCCCGCTTTCTTCCGCCGGGGGGTCGGGGCACGCAAATTGGTTCGGTCGGTTATGCGCCTCCCGAACAATATCTGGGGAAGCTGGAACCGCGGTCTGATCTATATGCGCTGGCCGCCACGATGCATCATCTGCTGACCGGCCGCGATCCACAACTCGAACCGCCCTTCAGTTTTCCGCCGGTACGTGAACTGGCACCCGCGGTCTCCGCGACAACCGAAGCCGTGATCTTGCGGGCGCTCTCCCAGGAGATCGATAAGCGACCGGCATCGGCGCGCGACATGCAGGGCCTGCTGCCAACCCCCGATGCACCCGGAGTATCGCATCAGGGAACGGCCGGAGTCGCCGCGACCCCGGGCCATAAGAGCAGCGGGATCGGTCAGATGGCGACGATTGTGCTCGATCGTCCGATGACGGCATCGCGAACCCCCACTCCTCGATCGTTGAAACCGGCCGTAGCGCCAAACCCCGCCAGCGGAGCCAAAACCAAGCAAGGCCTTCTTCCCCTATCGAAGCCGGCGATCGTAAAGCCGGCAGTCTCTGCGACTGCCACGGCGAAAACGAAGGATCTGGGTCTTAAGGCCAAGAGCGCAGCGAGCCCTACTCCGCCTTCGCGTCCGATTATCAACAAAGTCAGGCCGAGCACGCCGCCAGCAGCACCGCGCACTCCAGTAAAAGCCCCTGTTGTGGTGGTTACTTCGGTGCAGGCGCAGACGCACGGCCAGCCGCAACGGATTACCTCGCAAAATAGTACGCCGGCCGCGCATGCTAGAATCGAAACACCGGCAGCCGCATGGCTGATCGTCGGCAGTGACGGCATGCGCTTCGGATTAGTCGGCAATCGGATGGTAATTGGCCGGATGGCAAATGGGCATGCTTCCGTGGATATCGATTTATCCAAGCTGCGACAGGGCGCCGAACGCGTTTCACACCGCCACGCCGAGATTATCAAACAGGGATCGGATTTCTTCGTTCGTGACCTTGGCAGCTTGAATGGAACTTATGTGGCCGGGCGCGGACGGCTCGGTCGCGACCAGCTTTATAAGTTGAAGGATCGCGACGAACTGGTGCTGGGCGGAACCAAGCTCGAGTTCAGGAAGGGCTGAGCCAGATGATCAATTGTCCGGAATGCGGCTTCGAAGCCGCTGATGGAGCAAAATTCTGCGACCGCTGTGGTCAGGGTCTGAGCGCCGACAACCTCCCGCGCGCGACCCCGGCTCTGGTGCCGTTGGAGCCGGGCATCGAACTCAAGGGCGGTTACAAGATCCGCGAGTTAATCGGCCAGACGGCGCACGAGAATCGTTATCGCGCAGAGCTTGGTGGCGAGACCTGTATCCTGCGCGAGCAGGTTGGACCAGTCGCTACGAGCGACGAGGAAGCTGCGGCTCCATCTGAGGAGCCGCCTACAGCTGCGGCGACCGACCCGGCGGGACCTAGCGCAAAGACCGCCGACCTCAAGCTCCGCCCTGCTCCGATCGCTCCATCGAACGGTGATGGAAAAGCGGCAGAGTCCGCTCCGTCATCGCCGACCGACGAACCGGCCGCGGAGGCCGCCCCAACGCCCGCATCTGAGCTGACCGCTCCCGCTGCCGAAGCAACTGCCGAGACGGAATCAGCCGTTGAGGCGACGCCGACCGAAAATGGAGCCGCATCGAGCGCGAGCGAAAATTCGGCGGTAGTTCTTGAAGAGGCCACCGCAGTTGAGGCCAAGGAAGAAGCGCCCGACGATCTGGGCGAGGTCTTCGGCCGAGTATGGGCTCTCTCGCTGACGTTGAACCATCCGGCGTACCAGCGCGCGAAGGTCGGATTTGCCGATAACGGACGCGTCTACCTCGCCTATCCGGACATCCCGGTCACGCCGCTCTTGCGTCGGAACGGAGCCCGCATGGAGGAAGGCGAGGCGCTCAATCTCGCGATTCAACTTTGCCAGGCAGTGGGCGTGCTCCATCGCCGGGGCTTGCGCGTAAACGATATCTGTCCCGCTTCGATTGTGCGCGGCGCTGACGGTCGCATCGTGCTGACCGGTCTCGATTACGTCAGCAACGACGATGAGATCCAAAGCGACCCGATCTATAACGAAGGCTATACCGCTCCGGAGATCTATCGTGCGAAGAAGGTCGACAAGCGAGCCGATATATTCGCGATCGGAGCATTGCTCTATACCTTCCTAACGGGTGAGCGAATCGAAGCCGAAAGTTGGCGCGAAGAAGGCTCTCCGGTTCGCTTCTATCCGCCGCACGTGATCACCCCGGCGCTGGAACAGATCGTTCGGCGCGCGTTGGCCTTTGACCCCTCGGGGCGATGGAACACGGTCGACACGCTCAAGGCTGAACTGCTGAAGCTTGCGGGTGCTATTCGGATACGAGCAGCTGCCGCGACCGATGTCGGGATGGTGCGCGAGTTGAACGAAGACGCCGTGATGACGCTCGAATACTGGCGCGACTCGCAGATCGAACCTGCGCAAGGTTTTCTCTATGTAATCGCGGACGGTATGGGTGGAGCGGAAGCCGGTGAAATAGCTAGCGCGATCGCCGTAGCGACGATTCGACAGGAAGTTCAAACGGCACTAGAGAGCGCAGCCAAAGATCCGGCGACAATTCTGAGCGAATCAATCGAGACGGCGAACCGCAGAATCCTCGAATACCAGGTGACCCATCCGGAGGCGCGCGGAATGGGTTCGACCGCCGTAGGCTTTCTGATCACGCCGCCCGATGCTGCGATGGCCTGGGTCGGGGATAGCCGCGCCTACTACAGCAGTGACGATGGGCTACGGCAGCTCAGCAAGGATCATTCGTTGGTCCAGCGCTTGGTGGAGATTGGGCAGATCACGGCCGAAGAAGCGCGCCATCATGAGCACAAGAATGTAATTACGCGATCGCTCGGCGCGCGCCCCAACGGCCCCGCCGGTGTCGAGGCGAAAGCGCTTAGGCTGAAGCGAAACGATCGGCTGCTGTTGTGCAGCGACGGTCTGACTGCCCACGTCGAAGACGACCAAATCCAGCAGATTTTGCGCCGCCATTCGGACCCCTATGCAGCAGCTCGCGAGTTAATCGTCGCCGCCAATGCCGGTGGCGGAACAGATAACGTATCGGTAGTGGTAATCTTTGCTGATTAAGATCGATGGCTGATACGGAAACCAACCTGCCTGGCCCGCTTGAAGCGGGAACCGTCTTACAGCGACGTTACAAGATTGAACGTCTGCTGGGCGGCGGCGGCATGGGGATGGTCTATCTCGCGCACGATCAGCGACTGTCGAACCGGCCCTGCGCAATCAAGGAGATGGTCGATCATTTTATCGACCCCCAGCAGCGTATCGAGGCCAACGAATATTTTGCCCGCGAAGCTGACACGCTCGCCCAGCTAAAGCATTCCGCGATACCGGCGATCAGCGACCGCTTCGACGACCAGAATCGCCATTACCTGGTGATGGAGTATGTCGAAGGGCGGAACCTCGAAGAGGAACTCGCGGCCCGCGGCGGCCCGTTGCCGGAAAGCCTGATTATCGACGTCGCGCGGCAGCTGTGCGATGTGCTCGCCTATCTGCACGGCCTGAATCCGCCGGTCATCTACCGGGACATGAAGCCGTCGAACGTGATGCTCACGAGCGCCGGTCGAGCGATTCTGGTCGACTTCGGTATAGCGCGGCTCTTCAAAGGGCAGCGCAAAGGCACGATGATCGGGACGCTTGGCTTCGCTCCGCCGGAGCAATACCAGGGAGTCGCCGATCCGCGCAGCGATATCTATTCGCTCGGGGCCACTCTGCATTACGTCCTAACCGGCCGCGATCCGGAGAAGTTCCCGCCGTTCAGCTTTCCGCCAGTGCGCGAGATCAAGCCCGATGCGTCAGGAAATCTGGCCGGGGCTATCGATCGGGCGCTCGCCTATGAGATGACCCAGCGTCCGGCGACGATCGAGTCCTTTCGCGACATGATGTTGTATGGTCGCGGGCTCGAAGCGCAGGGCGCTCCCGCAGTCAGTCCGCGCAGCGGCACAGCTGATCTAAAGCTCCCACGCGATTTTCAGGAACCGGTAGTAGTGCCGGTGCGGCGGCGACGCCCTCCGATGAGCCGGGGCAAACGCGCGACTATCATGGTGTCGCTGATGGTCGTGATGGCGAGCGTGGCCTTCAGCGCGATTACGATCTATCACGACCCGCAGTTGCAGGAACGTCTCGGACTCCAGCAGTTCGTGAACAGCCTCCCGTGGAAACGCGCAGAGCTATTGGCTCAAGCGCGGCAGCATCCACTGGTCTTTCGCCAGGCCTCGATCGCTCTTTCGACGCGATCAGGCGACGTTCTCGGACCTCCGCGCGCAAGCTTTTCGGATAGCGAACTAACAACGAATCCCTACGTCAAATGGACCGCCGCTTTCGATAACAGCCTCGCCGGTCTGGAGCATCAGGATGGCAAAGTCGAGGCGCGTTTCTTCGATCCCTCGGGCGTTCAGATAGCCAAGAGTAGTGATCAGCGTTTTATCGGTGAGGCACAGTCGGCGGTTGATTTTGGTGGCGTAGCCTTAATCGGCGGGAGTGGCGCACTCAAACCCGGCGACTATCGAATCGCGCTCTACAGCAACGATCAGCAACTAGGCGAGCAGCGCTTCTCGATCTCTGAGGACCTTGCGGCCAAGGCTGCCGCAGCGCGAGCAAAGGCAGAGGCCGAAGCCGCAATCCATACGGAGGAAGCCAAGCGAACTGAAGAAGCGCGACGCCTGGCGCTGCTGCAAGAGCGGATGCGCCAACCGCTGCAACTCGAGAATATCGAGTTCGTAAACAGCACCAAGGACGGCACGGTGCTCTCGGGGCCGGCTAATACCTTCGGCGTATCGAAGGTTCTTTTCGTCGGATGGCGGACGACCTTCCAGAATCGTCTCTACGGCCTGGAACAGGGGCAGTATCGCGTCGATGCGGCCTATATCGCACCCGACGGCAGCACCCTCGGAAGCGTCGATGATATCCAGACAATCCGCAGTAATCAGCCTCGCGCGGTTTTCACCGGTCGTGTCGGGAACTCGGCAGGTGGCGCTTTCCTGCCAGGTCAGTACGCAGTGAACTTCTATCTGAACGGGCAATATATCGGTCAGAGAAAATTCCATATCGTTGCCGATACCGGAAGTCCGTATGGTGGCAGCTACTCGCGCGGCGGAAGCCCATCGGGCGGCTCGTTCGGTGGCAGCGCCTCGACTACGACGGGCTTCGACGCGCCGATGGTGGCGTCGGGCACGATTCAGGGAATCGCTGGTCACGGATCGGCGGGCATGGAACTGCGCCTGCGGCCCCAGCCCAACGGCTTCCTGCACGGCGAAATGGTAGTGAATCTCGCAGGCTACGGCACAACCCCGATCGAGGGTTTTGTGCGCGGTGACCATCTGCAATTCCAGGTACCCTATGGCGCTGACACCTTCGACTTTCAGGGCGTGCGGCGCGGCGACTTGATAACTGGTACCTTTGACGCAGTTCCGTCGGGCGATCACGGCACCTGGTCGGCACGAGCCGACTGAACTTCACCGACTGATTAGAAACGGATTTAGTCATGACGCAGGCTGAACAAAAAGAGCGTGCACGCCGCTTTCTCGAAAACTTCAATCACGCCGAACCTAAAGTCTTCGCTGAACTAATCACCGAGGACTTCACCTTCGAGATCATGTCCGGTTTGAAGGAGTTCCCGCCGGCTAAAGGCCGCGCGAACTTCGCTCAAGGTGAAAGCGACGCCCTGAAGCGACTCTTTCCCAACGGCCTAGGACTCAAGATCGAAGCGATTATCAGCGAGGGGCCCCACGTGGTTGCGCTCGGATCCGCTGATACGATCGCAGCGAAGAATCGGCGCTATCAGCAGCGCTACGCGTTTTATCTTCGTTTCGAGGGAGACCTGATCGCCGAGGGTCGCGAGTACAACGACACGAATCTGGTGCGCGAAGTCTTCCTGACCTGACGCAGGTATGCGCTTCGATTTAACGAACCTCGCTTGAACCGCGCGGCAGGCCGCGTAATCCTGATGACCTGAAGAGCTATGGCATCTAACGTTTCGCGTGAAAAGCTTCTCTTTTACGCCGCCGCAGGCGCTTTGGGTGGCTTCGGAGCCTGGGGTGCAGCCGAGCCCTTTCTCGGGATTCACTCCGTCTTCGCCCGTGACATGTTGCTCGGTGCGCTCATCGGCCTTTTTATCGCGGCGTTTCTGGCTTCGATCGAGGCTTTGAGCGTGAGCCAGTGGCGTCAGGCGCTGCTCGGTGCACAGTTCGGTATCGCGATCGGTGCGATCGGTGGAGCCGCTGGCCTGCTCGTTGGTGAATTGACCTTCGATGTGCTGCCCGGATTGATTGGACGAATCCTCGGATGGGCCGTGCTCGGACTGCTGGTCGGATTGGGCGTCGGTTGGGCGACCCGATCCACTGCGCGGCGTCGCAATGGCGCTATCGGTGGGCTATTGGGTGGCGCGATCGGTGGCTTCTGCTATCAGGCCGTGACGCAGGCACTGCCGCAAGCGATCGGGCGAGCGATCGCGATTATCATCCTTGGCGCGTTGATCGGCTTCTTTATCGGGCTGGTCAGCGAGCTGTTGAAGCGCGGGTGGCTGATGGTCGTGCGGAGTGAAAGCCGCAATGCCCGCGAGGGACGCGAGTATCCGCTTGTCAAAACCGTAACGATTATTGGTCGCGCCGAAGAGAGCGATATCGGGCTGTTTGGCGATCCGGCGATCAGCCAGCAGCATGCGATCGTACGCAACGAAGGCAAGAACTTCTTTGTAAGCCCGTCGGGCGGCAGCCAGGTCTTCGTGAATCGTCAGCCGGTAAGCGGACGCTGCGCGCTCAAGAGCGGCGATCGGATAGAAGTCGGTGGCACGCTCTTCCTCTTTCGTGAACGCACAGCGAATTCGCAAAGCTAAGCGATTATCCATCTGGCGCCTGGGCCTGATGGTCGCTTTGCTTTGCAGCGCCGGATGTTCCACGCAGCAGGAGAAGCTCGGCCTGGCGTCCAAATCGACGCAGGCACTGCAGTACTATCCGTTTCAGGTTAAGGGTTTCCAGAACACGTATCCCAAGCGATCGGCGGCAGTCCTGCAGAGCACCGATGCGCGAGCTTTCGATGGCGTCGCACCGGCCGATCGCGTGCCGGACGGTGGTAATCCGGCGATCGGCGTAGTCACGGATGATAAGGGTAAGGTCGCGCAGCGGCTCTACGGGCCAGCGCTCGGGCCCTTATTCCAGGACGCGATCGCGCACGCGGCGCAGGAAGCAGGCTTCGCTGCCATCGCCGCGAACGACTCTCTGCAGGTCGAGTTGAGCGCTCGCAAGGTCGATTACGTGATCGATACCAAGATCGTGCGATGCTGGGTGGTGAAAAGCCGCGTTCCCGTCAATGTGCAGGGCGGCGCGATATGGCATGCGACGGCCGACGTCGCGGTGGATATATCGATCTATAAGCCACCCTTCAATGTGCCGTTTTGGCAGGGCGAATCGGCGTCGATCTATAACGACCCACCGCCGACGATTAGCGGCGATGTCTCCGACGAAGCTGAGATCTATGAGCAGCCCGGCGAAGTTCTGTCGGTCGCGATTACCCGCGCCGTCGCCGGAATCTTCAAGCGCGAGGATCTGCACAATCTTATCGCCCAGGACTCGATGCGCGCGCCCCATCCGTAGGGGGACCTGTCGAAGCGTCACAGGGTTCAAACTCCGCCGAAACTGATCCGCAAAATCCTTTCCTCGACATCTTCTCTCATCTGCGATTGTCAGATGAGATAGGAGTCGACACGCAGAGCGTCGGGGGAGATCAAAGCCGCAGCTCTGCAAGATTTTAAACCAAGAGATTAGGAGCAGACTCCGATCAACTTTCGGCGGACTATCGCGTTCTATGAATAAACCGAACTCTTCCTCCGACCCGGCACACGTTGCTCGCAACGGACAAAGCCTGGCGCCCAAACATATGCCCGTCCCCAAGGATGTGGCGTGCGTCCTCGTCATCTTCGGTGGCGCGGGCGACTTGAGCCACAAGAAGCTCCTGCCGGCGCTTTACAATCTCTCACTGCAGAAGGGCTTGCCGGAACGATTTGCGATCGTCGGCTTCTCGATGGAGTCGCACACCGATGAGAGCTATCGGGAGTTCGCGCGTGACGGCACATCGAAGTTCTCGCCGCATTCGTTAACTGATGATGGCTGGAATAAATTCGCGCCGTTAATGCGCTTCGTCTCGGGCAAGTTCGACGACAAGTCCGACTACCTGAAACTTAAGGAGCAACTTGCACAAATCGACCGCGAGCGCGGCACCCAAGGGAATTACCTGTTCTACTTTGCAATTCCGCCGCAGTTTATCGATGCCTGCGCGGCCGAGTTGGCAGAGACGGGGCTGATTCATCAGTCGGCATCGCAATCACCCTACACCCGCGTCGTCGTGGAAAAACCGGTTGGCCACGACCTGGAGAGCGCGTCCGAAATTAATGACCAACTCGCACGCCGCTTCGACGAGTCGCAAATTTTTCGTATCGATCACTACCTCGGCAAGGAGACGGTCGAAAATCTGATGGTCTTGCGGTTTGCCAACTCGATCTTCGAGCCGATCTGGACCTCGCGCTTTATCGATCACGTGCAGATCACGGTCTCCGAGGATGAAGGCGTCGGTACGCGCGCCGGCTACTATGATCACGCCGGCGCCTTACGAGATATGGTGCAGAGCCATATCCTGCAGGTGCTCTGCATGATCGCAATGGAACCGCCCCGCTCGACTCAACCGGACGCGGTGCGTGATGCGAAACTCGACGTGATCCGTTCGCTGCGACCTTTCGATACCGCCGACGTTGAGCGATGGGTCGTGCGCGGGCAATACGAAGAGGGGCTGATCGGAGGCGATAAGGTCAAAGGTTATCGTGCGGAGGAACATATCGCGCCGGATTCGATGACCGAGACCTTCGTCGCGCTGAAGTGCTTCATCGAAAACTGGCGATGGGCCGGAGTACCGTTTTATCTTCGCACCGGCAAGCGATTGCCGCGGCGGGCCAGTGAGATCGCCATCTACTTCAAGCGCGTCCCACGCATCCTTTACAACACGCGACCAGCATCCCCGCTTGCCCAGAATGTGCTCTCGATCAGGATTCAACCCGACGAGGGCTTGTCGCTGAATATTATTTCGAAGCTGCCCGGTTCTCCGCTGCGGCTGGCGCCCGTCAACGTCGATTTCCGCAACGTGACCTCGTCACCTGAGGCCTACGAGACCCTGCTGCGCGATTTCATTATCGGCGACCAGACGCTGTTCATGCGCCGCGATACGGTCGAGGCGGCGTGGTATTTCGTTCAGAATATTCTCGATGTCTGGAGCGATTCACTCACGTCACCCTTCCCTTACAGCGCCGGTTCATGGGGTCCGACCGAGGCCGCAGTGATGATCGCGCAAGACCATCGCGCGTGGCGGACGCTCTAATCGAGGAAGCTAATGGCGCGGACCATCCTTGCGGGCGACGTTGGTGGCACGAAGATCCATCTGGGGCTTTACGGCGCCGATGGTAACGCGCTCACCCGTGTCGCGGATACGATCTACCCCACGCACGAATGTTCAAGCCTCGAAGAGGCGATGGGGCGTTTCCTTCATGGACGCGCGGAGGTTGTCGCCGCGGCCTGCTTCGGTGTGCCGGGACCGGTAATCAATCACGTCGCCAATCCCGTGAATATCCCGTGGAGTATGCGCGAAAGCTCCCTATCCCAAGCCCTGAATAACACGCCCGTGCGCTTGCTCAATGATCTGCAGGCCACCGCGTGGGGCACTTTCCATCTCACGGCCTCCGAAATCGAGGTGCTGCAAATCGGCAACCCCGATGCAGGCGACGGCGATATCGTGGTGATTGCCGCCGGAACCGGCTTGGGTGAAGCAGGCCTTATCAAAACCGACACTGGATGGCATGCGATTGCCAGCGAAGGCGGGCATGCTGATTTCGGACCACGCGATGAAGAACAAATCGACCTCTACAGGTTCCTGCAAAAGGAGTTTGATCACGTCAGCTACGAACGTATCGTTTCCGGCCCGGGGTTACACAACGTCTATCGCTTCCTTCTATCCCGCGGAGGTGACGCCGAACCCGGATGGATCCGGGAGCGGATGCGCATCGAGGATCCCTCGGCAGTGATCGGCGAAGCGGCACTTGCGGGTAGCGATGCGCGCTGTGTCCGTGCCCTTGAAATCCTGGCTTCAATCTATGGCGCGGAGGCTGCCAATTTGGCGTTGAAGTATCTCGCAGTCGGCGGGGTCTACGTGTGCGGCGGGATTGCGCCAAAGATCTTACCCGCGCTGAAGACCGGCGGGTTCATTCGCTCCTTCCTGGACAAAGGACGCTTTCGATCTACGCTTGAGCAGATCCCGGTGCGGGTGTGTCTCAATCCC
>Ga0335071_10004645_pt1 | contig 14344 bp, 10 predicted proteins | sample Lox_Sample_15_FD_206724 | JGI IMG/M metagenome (GOLD analysis project Ga0335071, IMG submission 206724) | Soil microbial communities from Loxahatchee National Wildlife Refuge, Florida, United States - Lox_Sample_1.5 | ecosystem: Environmental > Terrestrial > Soil > Wetlands | place: USA... | reverse complement strand
TGTTGATGTTGTCGACGCGTCCAATCTGGAACGCAATTTGTACCTCGCGACACAGCTCCTTGAAATGGGGGCAAAACTAGTCATAGCCCTCAATATGATTGATGTGGCCCAGGGCCGCTCTATAAACATAGATGAGAAAAAGCTTTCGGAATTACTGGGGGTGGCCGTTATCCCGACCAATGGCAAAAAAGGCGTGGGGATAGAAGAGCTTTTGCGATCGGCCATCGAGGCGGCTGAATCCGGCGCCGGCCCGGACCGACAGCGGTCGGTCAATTACGGCACGGAAGTTGAAGAGGAGCTGGCCAAGATAGAAGAAGCTCTTGACCCTGTCGCTGCGATTGTCAATGGACTCTCACGCCGTTGGTTGGCGGTGAAACTTCTTGAAGGCGACTCTGAGATAGCCAAGAAAATCGAAGCAGCGCCAAATCTGGAAGGCATTTTCAAACAGGTAGACCACAGTCGCAAGCATCTCACAGACATATTCGCGGACAGTCCTGAGATCATTCTCACTGATGCTCGATACGGCTTTGCTTCCGGTGCGGTCAGACGGGCCGTACAGTTGGAAGCGACCGATCGCGTGCATCTAAGTGAGGCCATTGACAGAATGCTCACTCATCGTCTTGTGGGACCGCTGATTCTGTTTCTCGTGATCTATTTGCTCTACACCTTCACTTTCCAGGGCAGTGAACCATTTGTAAGCGCTTTCAAAGCTTTCTTTAAATGGTTGGGAGCACAAATGTCTGCGGCCCTTCCCGAGGGCCTTTTGAAATCCCTGGTGGTGAGCGGAATCATTGACGGGGTAGGGGGGGTCCTTGGTTTCACCCCCCTGATTGCGTTTATGTTTTTTGCTATAGCGGTCCTGGAAGACACAGGCTACATGGCCAGAATAGCTTTTATGCTGGACCGAGTGTTGCGCGGGTTCGGGCTTCACGGCGCCTCAATGCTTGCCTTGATGGTTTCGGGCGGTATCGCCGGCGGATGTGCTGTGCCCGGCATCATGGCTACGCGCACTCTGAAGGAACCGAAGGAACGTCTTGTAACAATACTGGTAGCCCCCCTTATGAACTGCGGGGCAAAAATGCCTGTTTATGCACTTCTCATCGGGGCCTTCTTTGCCGACAAACAGGCTCGAATGATGCTGTTGTTGACGGTGATTTCGTGGGTTATGGCACTCACCGCGGGGAAGATCATACGTTCCACAGTGCTGAAAGGACCTTCAGCCCCGTTTGTTTTGGAGCTGCCGCCGTATAGAACTCCAACACTCCGAGGGCTCCTGATCCACACATGGGAACGGACGTGGATGTACCTGAAGAAGGCCGGCACAGTCATCCTCGCCGTTTCCATAGTGCTCTGGGCGACGATGACTTTTCCCTCTTTACCTAAAGAAAAGACTCAAGCTTATGAAGAACGAGAGCAGAAGCTTGTTGCGGATTTCTTGAGCAATCCCTCGGTAGCGCCTGTGTTCAAATCCGAGACAGATATAGAAGAATTCGAAAAGGTCCGTGCGGAAGTGGCAGCAGGCAAATCTGACGCAGTGGCTACACAGAATCCCGCTCTACTGGAACTGATCAGATCATTGGGAAGGAGCAACGCCACAGACGCTGTTGCTCCGGCAAGCTCGGGTCCGGCTGGTAGCAAGTCTTTGGCCGAAGTCTATGCCGCGTTCAGCCGGCAGAAAAAGGCCATAGAAGGCGAAAAGCTCAGCGCTCAACTTCAAAATACCGTAGGAGGCAGAATCGGGACTGCCCTGGAAACCGTATTCAGGCCGATGGGCTTCGATTGGCGCACCAATGTCGCCCTGTTGGGTGGATTCGCCGCGAAAGAGGTTGTCGTGGCAACCTTGGGGACTGCTTACAGCCTGGGGGAAGTTAAATCCGAAGCGGCTGAAAGCTTGACCGAGAAGCTTCAAAAGGAGCCGGGTTGGAACCCTTTGGTGGCGTTCACTCTCATACTATTTGTCATGCTCTACAATCCATGCCTTACCACCCTGGTCGTCATAAAAAAGGAATCAGGGAAGTGGCGGTGGACGCTGTTCGCTATGGTCTATACTACTGTCTTGGCTTACTGCGTTGCGCTGGTCGTGCATTCTGTAGGGTCTTTTTTCGGTTTGGGTGTTACTTGAAACAGTCCTCGGGAGATTAATATGTGGCAAGAAATAATTGTGGGATTGATTGTCTTAGCAGCGATAATATTTGTGGTTATACGTGTTTGGAAGAGCTTCACAGCGGCCAGACGCGGTGATGTATGTGCCTCGTGCGATTGTTCGGCTTGCGCGGAAAAAGGAGTTTCCGGAGAACAGTGCGGTCTTGAATGACGACGATTTTCTCCCTTCCGGATCTGAACAAACCTCTGACGCATCCCCCCTTGAAGACTATTTATACAAGAAATTGAAGAGCATATCAGATCGGTTTTACGAAGACCTTTGCCGCGTCGGTTTTTGTGACGGAGAGGTGGTATCCCTTGATATTTACTACCAGAAAGCCGGATTTGTCATCCTTCGACTCGATTTCCAATATTCCACCGCTTTCCATGCCTTGTTCGGTGAACAGCTTCTTGAATTTTGCCGGCCCCTTCAAGCTCTCTATTATAACCTGCGATCCTGCCGGCGCCTCTGCTAGAGTCATTCCGTCCGCAAGGGCCGCTTTCTGAGCTCGGGCCCTGCTCAATACTCTCTTGCGTGCTTTTTCCAGGCAAGGGATGCAGTCCTCGCAGCTTTCTGATCTGGCGTCCAGCCATCGCTCTTGATCCATCGGACACAGCTCAATGAATTCCACGAAACGCACCAATTTCTCGATCACTTCAGGATCGAGATGATGCTCAATACGGCATGCATTGTCTTCCGCGGACGGCTCATCAAGTTTAAGCACCCGGGAAAGGAAGCGTTTCAGAATTTCGTGCTTTCGCACGATTTGTTTCGCTTTTTCTATGCCGCGTTCTGTCAGGGTTATGTATTGATGAGGGTCATAACGAATGAATCCCCTGGAGCCTAGACTTTTGAGAGCGGAACTAACCGACGACATTTTTACGCCGAGCCTTACGGCAATGTCCCGCACACGTGCTATACGACGTTCTTGTTCAAGGTGGTATATGGCCTCCAGATAATCCTCCATAGCGGAGGTAAGAACCGGGAGGCTGTTACGTGACTGCATTTGCCTTCCGTTGGATTTGTACACCATGAGATTCTATACTGCGAGTATGAAGACCCCGGCTCCAGTTGTCAAGTCAGGTTCAGTCCACGCCTACGTGACACTCAAACCCACGATTGCAAAACATGTAATGACAGATTTGGAAACAGGGCGCAACGGTTTTCGGTGACCGTTCAGTTGCTCACGGTGAAAGCTTGTCATTGGGACCCCGCTGAAAAGGGGGAGCCATCTCCATTCCTGTAGGATGGGGGATTCCCAGTGGAACCGGCATCTTGCCGGTCATTTGCAAGACAGGCGGGACGTGTCTCCCACCATTCATCTGCAGCAATGACAGAGACCCAGGCACGTCGTTCACCGTATCTGGTCTATTCCTCGCCCTTGTCCGCTCCCAACGCCCTCGGGATTTCGTCGATGACATCGCAGGCAAGCACCGGTGCGGGGGTAATGCGTTCAAGGATATTATCCGCGGCCAGTCCGTGAAGGTAGACCCCAAATGGTATGGCCTCTTCGGGCGGTATTCCTTGAGCCAACAGACCACCCAAAATTCCGCTCAGCACGTCTCCCTGGCCTCCTGACGCCATCCAGGGATTGCCGGTGGTATTAACAACAATTCTGCCATCCGGTGACGCAGTGATGGTGCGTGCTCCCTTGAGCACCAACCAGACTCCATGCTCGGAGGCAAAGCTCCTCGCAAGACCCACTCTGTCTTCCTGGACCTCTTTGGAGCTTTTGCCGACGAGCCTTCCCATTTCGCCCGGATGAGGGGTTAGCACTACGCGAGCCTTGGTCTGGCCAAGGATTGGCAACATCGGCGCAAGTGCATTGAGGCCGTCTGCGTCGATTACGATCCAACCGGTGTATTCTGAGAGCACCCGTTGGACCAACTCCCTGATTCCCTCCGCCGTGGACAGGCCCGGTCCCAGGACCATGCAACTTTTTCCTTTGGACAGCTCCAGAATTCGCGGACCGGAGACTTCACCAAGGTATCCGGCAAGACTCTCGGGCAGCGGCTCAGTCATCTCTTCAGTCAGCTTGGTCTCGAGAATAGGATTCAACGAAGCAGGCACACCTACAGTGACCAGACCGGCCCCAACCCGGCACGCCGCCCTGGCAGCCATTGTCGGTGCGCCCGTCTTGCCGGGAGATCCTCCAACAATAAGCAAGTGTCCAAATGTTCCTTTGTGGGCCTCCAGATCTGAACGAAGCCTGAGGTATGCAGCCGGGTGAGGAGTGGTGTAGAGGACCGCTTTAGGGGGATTCTTTTCAATGGCCGGAAGCGGTATGGAAATGTCCACAACTTCAACCTGACCACAGTATTCGATTCCAGGATACAGGGCCATTCCGAGCTTCATGAAGCCGTAGGTGGCCGTGAAATCGGCCTTTACAGCGCATCCCAGTATTCGGCCGGTGTCCGCATCGAGGCCCGACGGCAGGTCCACCGCCAAACGTAACGCCGGCGATTGGTTTATCGCCAGAATGGCTTCCCGAAATGGCGACCGCACTTCCGACGTCAGACCTGTGCCGAGTATGGCATCCACAATGAGATCCTTTTCCAGCCAGGAGCAAGCTGCTTCTTCAAAAGAACCCTGATCGGTAATCGCCACTATGTGAGGTGTCATTCTTTCGAGCACCTCAAGGTTGATCAAGGCGTCACCTTTAATCTTTTCGCGAGGACTGAGAAGGAACGTCGTCACGTCTGCCCCGTGGTTGAGCAGGTATCGGGCGATGACATATCCATCTCCTCCATTATTTCCGGGACCGGCCACCACAGCCACTCGTAGGTCCTTGACATCGCCCTGAAGATGACTTCTGAGGATATGGAAAGTGGTTCGCCCTGCATTCTCCATCAGGACAATTCCGGGAATTCCGAAATCTTTGATGGCGGTATTGTCGAAATTTCTCATTTCCTGAGCTGTGACAAGATACATAGAAAATCTCCGGAAGATTCCTGGCAGTTTGCGGCCAAGCTGAGTTTACCCTGCAGCCCGTTCCGGTTTGGTCGGCTGGAGAAAATCGCAGGAGTAGCCTGAGCAAAGCATATGATATCGTCCTATCTGTTCCAGAGTTATCAGTCCTCGTAGTTCTGTGCCTCTCATAACAGGTATGACCTTAAGGCCTGTCGCCTGGAATTTTTGAAAAACGTCCATGAGCGGGGTTTGTTCAGCGACCACAGGAAAATCGGTCACCATGATCTCTTGCACAGGCACTCCAGGCCCTCGTCTGTGAAGGGTTTCGGTAATAAGTTCCCTAGGCACCAGGCCGACTAGTCTGGTAGCCTCCATTACGGGAAAGTCCTGTTGAAAGCTCCTGCAATATAGCTCCGCCGCATGCCCGACTGTTTCTCCGGGCGCGAGCGTCTCGACAACACTGATCATAGCAGTGCCTGCCGTCGCACCACCCAGAGACGAGACTATGGTCGCCTGCCGTTCTTCAGCCTCCGCTCCCAGGTAGACAAACAATGCAATAAGAATCATGAAAAAATTCATTAAGTATAGTCCCAGGAAGAACAGGCCGATGGCAAATCCCTGTCCCACCCCGACGGCTATCCGGGTAGCCTTGTATGGAGACAAGTACAGACCTAGCAGCCCCCTTAAGACCCGGCCTCCATCCATTGGAAACGCGGGTAGGAGGTTGAAAACGGCAAGAACCACATTGACCAGAGCGAGTTGGGCGACAAGATTGCCCCCGCTCAACGCGTCGGAAAGGCTGAAGCCCCTGCCTATCATACTCGCAGCAAACCATATCAAGAAGAAAAGCAGGAGGCTCGACGCGGGCCCTGCTATAGCAACCAGTACTTCCGTAGTAGGCTTGTCGGGTGGGTTAGCCATTCGAGATACGCCTCCTATGGGAAGAAGCGTGATATCTTGCACCCCGATCCCGAAGTGACGCGCCACTATGGAATGACTCAGTTCATGAAAGACCACTGAAGCAAAAACTAGAATGACGAAAATAACGCCATTAAGCCCACCCATCCCAATCACTGAAGAGCCGGCGAAGAAAATCAGGAGAAGTAAAAGCAAGAATGTGGCATGGACCTTAATCGGTATGCCCATGATTGAACCGATTTTGAAAGACCATTTCATGGATTTGACTCCTGGTTGGCCATTCTCAAAATTCTGTTTATAAACAGATATTGATTCCAGTAGTTCAAAACAAGTGCTTGTGCCGGATGACAGACTTCTCGTTGAGTGACGGGGCTTCCCGTCCCGGATTGTCCCCCATGCTGATGTCAGGTGATTCCGTATTCTTTGATCTTTTGGAGTAGAGAAGGATAACTTATTTCCAGTAAAGATGCGGCCTGGGACCGATTGCCTCCGGTCCGGTTGAGCACCCTCACTATGAGGGTCTTTTCAAGCTCCTTCGATGCCTTTTTGAGAGAGAGAGTCTCTTCCCCCTCGACAGAAAATGGGACCTTCGCCGTGGCCATCCGGATATCGTAAGGGAGAGAGCTGAGATCAATCAAATCATCGCTTGTGAGTATCATGGCCCTTTCCACTAGATTTTGCAGCTCTCTGACGTTGCCTTTCCATGGATAACTGAGCAGCGCGTCCTGAGCCTCTGAAGTGATGCCCCTGATTTTGAGACCCATCTTCTTGTTCAAGATATTCACAAAGTGCTCAACGAGCGGAATAATATCCTCTCGACGCTCCCTGAGCGAAGGAATGTGTATGTGCATAACGTTGAGGCGGTAATAAAGGTCGCGGCGGAAAAGGCCCATGTCCATTCGGGCTTCCAGGTCCTCGTTGGTTGCTGCGAGGATCCTGGCCGATGTTTTGCGCGTGGCGGTTTCGCCTACCCGTCGAATCTCGCCCGAGTCCAGCGTTCGTAGAAGCTTCACCTGCAACGAGACATCCATGCAACCGATCTCATCAAGAAGCAGCGTACCCCCTTCGGCTTCCTCAAACAGGCCGGGCTTATCTGCCACCGCTCCGGTAAAAGCACCCGCCGTGTGGCCAAACAGTTCGCTTTCCAAAAGACCCTGTGGAATCGCGCCGCAGTTGAGAGCCACAAATGGGCCGGCAGAACGGGCCGAGCAACGATGTATCTCTTTGGCGAGCAACTCCTTGCCGGTGCCGGATTCGCCGGTTAGGAGGACGGAAGCCTCAAACGGGGCTACCTGATGAACGGTTTTCAGGACTTCCTTCATGGCCTCGCTGTTTGCAACTATTTCGGGGCTCTGCTCGGTACGCGATAACCTGCGCCGCAGGCGCACCACTTCGCGGCGCAGCCTTTCCCGTTCTGACGCCTTGCGCAGGGTGAGCACCACTTCATCAGTTTTAAAGGGTTTGGAGATATAATCGTACGCGCCCTTTCGCATGGCTTCCAGGGCTAGTTCTATGTTTCCGTACGCACTCATCACTATCACAATCACATCTATGCCCTGTGCCCGAATATGCTCCAGAAGTTGGAGACCGTCCATGCCCGGCATTCGAACATCGGTAAGAATGAAATCAAAATTCTCGGTTGAAGCTAATTCCAGGGCCTTCTGAGCGGTTTCGGCGGTTTGAGGGTCGAAGCCGTCCTGGCGCAAGACGGTGCTCAGCATGTGCAACATGTTAGGTTCGTCATCCACAATAAGGATCTTGTTGGGTCGATCTATCATGAGAGGCAGCCTCGCAGTGGCTCCGATAAATTCCGTTTTCCCCTTCGCTACAGCTTATCACACTGTCGGCATTAGCGAGCCAGTTTAACCTTTCGGAACAAATTATGCCACAGCCGCCGAGTTAAAGAAATTGACATATCTGATAAATTACTTTAATATAGGTGTATATGACTGTGACTTCGCTGATTTATATCTGCAAATATAAGCGAGTCCACCAGGAGGACGGTTGATGAAAGCAAGGCTTTCGGCTCTGATTTTAGTGAGTCTCCTGAGCGCTTTGCCTACGCTGTGTCATGGCACGATATGTGAAGACAAGAATCACGATTTTATACCGAGGATTCACAATCTGATTTTTCTGTTCGATGTCTCGGATTCCATGTATGCGGGGCATCCCGAGAACTTCGATTCCACCCGCCTGTTCATTATGACCAGGGCTCTGATGATGTTTAACGCGGTGATGCCTCACGTTCCGCGTTGGCAGTATGATCTCAACACCGCATTAATAACGTTCGGGGACTGTAAGGTGCCCCGAATCCTCAGCCCGCTGGCGCCTTGGTCCAGGGTCAAATACAAACCGTTTTATGATTTCTTGCGCCAGGAGAAATTCGCACCTTGGAGGACCGCTGCGCTTCAGGACGCCCTTCAAGTGGCCGGCTCCTTGATCTGTTCTGCTGCCGGACGAACCGCTGTGGTGGTTTTCACGGACGGTGGCTCAATGGGGGAATGTCCGCAGAAAACGGCCGCAGCTTTAAAGGACCAGTTCGGGGACAAAGTGGAGGTATACGGTATCTGGGTCGGTGACAGGGAAGTGGGCTGGCGAAATCTGTATGAAGTCTGCAAATTGACCGGCGGCTATTGCCGGAAATGGGAAGAAGTACGCCACAAGCCTCTGATGCAACAATTTGCGTGGGACATAACCGTTCGTGAGATAATGTTCCCGTATCCCGAGATATTCTTTCAGCCTAAGAGCGCTGAATTGATACCGTCAGAGGCGCTGAAACTTGAAAGCGTAGCCAATTTCCTGCACGCCATACCTCAATATGTGTTGCAGATAGACGGCCATACAACATTTTTCGGAAAGGCCAAAGACAATCATCAATTGGGCTTGGACCGGGCCCGTAATGTTAAAGACGCCCTTGTAAAGATCTACAAGGTACATCCCGAGAGAATTATGGTACGATCGTGGGGTGAGGAACTCCCCCGGTACGACAACCAGGATCCGGACAGCCGGCTGAGAAATCGTCAAGCAAACCTCTATCTGATGTTGCCGCTAAGGAATTTCCCTTACGATGAGAAGAAGCTCCATACATTCGGTGTGGAAGCAGTTGGGGACATTTATAACACCCAGGAACGAGACGGCGACGAGGAATGGGCGTGGCCGGCCAAACGCCCCGTGGACTGAAATAACGAATAGTCAGCTTTTCGCTTCATTGTCACCCAATCATATCGAGACATCCCTTTGTTAATGATAACAGAGGGATGTCTTTCTTTCCGTCCGTGTCAACCTTCGCGCCCCTTGTTGATTACCATTTCTTAGGGCTTTTTTCAGGCATGGAAGCTCGTTGGCCACTGAGCGAGCCTGTTGGGCTCGTTGCTAACATATTAACAATACATAATTTGCCCGGATTCTTCAATCTTATGGTCTACTTATGAATCATTTGGGCTCGCTCGCTCCAGCGCTTTCCCCTTCCGATAAATAAATCCGGCAGGGCATTAATCCCTCAGTATTGGTTTTTCTTGCCGTCATGTCCCACCGAGTGCGATGGCATCAGAAATGCAAGCGGTATATACTTATGGGAAATCTGGTCCGAAATTAAGGGTAGTTCGGAGGGAGGAGAGTGCGCATTTCCCACGAAATTTGAGTTTGAGGAGAGGGACATGAAGAAACTCAGTCGGAGGCCGCTTCTGGTTATGGCTTTGATTCTTGGCTTCGCCCTTGTGCAGGGAGCGATGGCTCAGGACACGATTACGATCGGCACGACCCAGCCACTTACCGGTCAGAAAGTGTTTGTCGATGAAGGTATCCCGCTCATAATCGCTTTGAAGGACTTTGTCGCGATAACCAATGCCGAAGGAGGCATTAACGGTAAGAAACTCCGATACGCAGAGGAAGATGATCAATTTACTCCCGAGGTAGGACGGAAGGCTTTCGAGACGCTTATGTCGAAATACAACCCGCTGTGCGTGTTTGGCTCAGGCACTGGGGTGGCGTTGGCCGTGGCCCCTCTGATCCGCGAGCGTTACCCCGTCCTATACTCTTCGACCTCTTTCTCAGCCAAAATCATGACCAGTGGCGCTCCTTCGATGTTCATGATAGGACCGACCTATGGAGATCAGTTTGCCGTTGCCCTCAAGTACGCTGCGCAACAGAAAAAAGGCAAAAGGGTCGCCTTTTTCTACACAAAAGGTCCATTGGGAGAGGACCCGATTCCCTATGGACGCATCATGTGTCAAAGACTGAGGCTTGAATTAGTCGGTGAAGTGACGGGAGATATGAAAGGCAGCGATCACGCAGCCCAAATTGAGGAACTCAAGCTCAAGAAGCCGGATTGGGTGATTTTGCACGGCTGGATAGGCCCGAATAACGGTCCCGTGATCAAACAATGCCATGATTTAGGGCTGAAGGCCGAAATAATGACCACCATTTGGGGAGCGCAGAAAAGCGTCGTGGAGAAGATAGGACTCGATGGGCCAACATTCTTAGCGGTGAGCCCCTACGCCTATTGGTGGATGGATGACGTGCCGATGATACAGAAGCTTAAGGCTTACACGGCGAAAAACTATCCGGAGGTTACGGATCGGCCTTTGCCTTATATCGTGGCAGTCACCGCGGGCAAGATTTTTGTGGAGTGCCTGAGAAAAGCCGACTCCGCTGGAGAACTTAATGGGGAGGGACTCACAAAAGCCCTGCAGTCCCTAAAGGATTTCGATACGGAGGGCTTACTCCACCGCTGACCATTAAGGAAAACAGATTTCCCATTGCCCGTGTACTGAAATCGAACCCGGCCAAGGTGATATTCGAGCCCGTGTCAGACTGGATAGCATTCTATTGAGAAATTCCGGCGCTGGAACAAGCTGCTTCACAGCACAGTCGGCAACTCATGAATCCATGAGGCAGGCAGATAGATTGCAGACCAGATAGTGCTAGGCGCCTAACAAGGTTTGGCCTTCAGAAGCAAAAGCTGTTCATGAGGTCTATCCACAACTCGGATCGTCCGTCACTACCAGGGGACGGTGTCTCTCTTCAACGAGGGAAACATATTGTACCTATGACTTAACCAAAGGCACGAGATTCGGGACGATGCCGGCCGGCTGGCATGCGGGCCGCACGATTCCCGCATAGACGTTTTTCATTTTTTCCCTATCGCGAGGAGATCGCGGGGGAATCACTCACGGACGCCACCGTCCTACAGGCACCGCATTTTTCAGGCTTTACATCCTGTCTATTTCAACTGCAAAGTTTGCTGCTGAGTTCTGCATCCTTTCATCCTGGGAATCCCCCTAAATGACAGCGAGACTTTCTGATTGACAGCAATTGCGCGTCTGGATTATAGACCGACTCGTAAAATCATCAACCTGACGGTGGGGAACTCTTTCTCCCTTTAGGAACCTCCGAGCATGCAGCTAGTGGATTATCCGGGCTTGCCGTTGATTGCAATCATAGGCCTGCTTGCTGCCATCATGGTTGCCCTGATCTTCGAAGCCGTGAACGGATTTCATGATGCGGCCAATGCCGTAGCCACCGTGATATACACAAACTCCTTGAGACCAAGGACTGCCGTATTGCTTTCAGGCGCCTGTAACTTTGTTGGGGTATATTTGGGCGGTGTGGGAGTAGCCTTCGCAGTGGTTCATTTGCTCCCGGTAGATCTATTGGTGAATGTTGAATCGAGGTCCGCTGCGGACATGATTTTCGCTATCCTCATTGCGGCCATAGTCTGGAATGTGGCAACTTGGTACCGGGGGATTCCCGCGTCCAGCTCCCACACATTGATAGGAGCCATCATGGGGGTAGGGCTCGCCAACGGCCTAATCCATGATGGTTGTCTTTCCAGAGGTGTCAATTTCGGCAACGCAGAAGGAGTATTTCTATCTCTACTCCTTTCACCCATTTTGGGATTCGCCCTTGCTGCGATGACGCTGAAGGTATTCCGAACCTACGCCCGTGACCGCAAGCTGTATGAATCGCCTGGGGACAGCAACCCCCCCGCCTGGATTCGTACAATTCTGGTCCTTACCTGTTCAGGGGTCAGCCTGGCTCACGGTTCCAATGACGGGCAAAAAGGCGTGGGGCTGATGATGATAATTCTGATAGGGATTCTCCCCGCCCAATTTGCCCTGAATCCCGCATATGGCACCAAGGGAGAGCGTGATGCGGTCCAATCATTAGAAGAGATGGCACAAGTGGCGGAAAACAGACAAAATGGAATGCTGAGCGATGTCAAGGCGCCAAACTTGGGAACGAGCTACCGACTCATGAGCAGCACTTCGGGGTCGGCAAATACAGTTGCGAGGGAGCTTGAAGAAATTGCCGCTCTAGTAAATACACACGACTGTCTGATGACGGTGGTCCCTGGACAACGCTCTGAACTCCGCAAGAAGATTCTCTTGCTTGAAGATCATATCAAAGGCATGGGAGACTCCACATGCTCCAACTTCACCGAGGCTGAAAAACGCACCATGAACAAAGTGAGGGCGGAACTGAGGGCAATGACTGATTACGCGCCCGGATGGGTGATACTGATAGTTGCCACCGCCATCGGCCTGGGAACCATGGTTGGCTGGAAAAGAGTGGTCGTTACGGTTGGTGAAAGAATCGGAAGCAGCCCGCTGAATTACGCTCAAGGAGCATCATCAGAACTGGTAGCAATGATTACTATCGGCCTGGCCGACATCCTGGCTTTGCCCGTGAGCACAACGCACGTGTTGTCTTCAGGAGTAACGGGAACCATGGTGGCCAACGGCGTCGGGCTAAGATACCGCACTCTCCGGGACATTGCCCTGGCCTGGATACTGACTCTTCCCGTCACCATTTTTCTCGGCGGAACATTGTTTCTCTTATTTCATTTGATAGCTAAGATATGATCTTCTGCTGTTCCTCCTTCGCACAGGACCTGCAAACCCGCGATTCCGGCATTTTTAAGCGTCCGATTTGTCGGAGTGTTCCGATACCAAAGCAAAAACTGCATGTCGGTTGACCGCACTTTTTGCAGATTCCTCCGCCTGATGCATCAAAATTCCTGCCGCAACTGTGGCATTTCCAAGGAATAATCTGTTTAATCATCAATCTTACCTGAAATGATACGGCCTACCGGTGAATCGTGCGGCGCACCGGCTATCCTGGCCCTCTTCTGGTCCTTGATCGGGACTCTCTGGTTCTTCGCACTTAACAAGTAATCTAAAAAGGCAATCTTAGGCTGGCCTGCTCACCTTTCCGCTTTTGGTCCGGGCTTTACGGATTCAACCCTCTTGGACCTCTTTTTATGGACAGAAGCGTCAAATATGCAGCCAAGATCAGGGAAAGAGCGGCTCCTATGGCAATACAAGTTATGATATTCTCATCGATATCAAAGTCGTGTCCCGTCCACCTGCTAGCGCCGTATACCAGGAGCAAGCCCGCAAGGACACAGCACACCGAAAAATACAGGTGATCGACGAAGATCCTGACATTGCTTTTCGTTTTTAAACTCATCGTCCTGCACCTCCGCGATCAGCCCGGCAAACGCCCGGTACAAGCAGCAATGGGTAATAATGTTAGCCGTCGATCTTGCCGAAAGCCATCCGGCCCACTCGGAATTATGCGGTCCGAGGTCAACGCCTTCAATTCAACAGCAATGGGGCGTTATGCAAGCGCCTGATTCGCGCCCGTGAGTCATGGCCAAAGGGAAGTGATCATTGCTGTCACAGTGTGACCAAGCTGACCGCCGCCATTGTCAGGAATCGTATTCAAAAAAATCCTCCTCCTGCAATCCCGGCAGATCTCCCGCGGGGAGCCCAAGTTCCCGTGCTCTCAAAACCCTGCGCAACACCTTGCCGGATCGGGTTCTGGGAAGTTTGGCAATGAACTCCACCGCACTTAGCTGGACCGCGGAGGAAAGATTAGGTTTAACGAAGGCCCTGATTTCATGCATCAGCCTCATTGTGGGTCTGAAACCTTCCGACACGGTGAGGAATGCCTTCAACGAAGACTTTCCAGGAGAAGTCTCTTGAGAAATTACAGCCGCCTCGTGGACCGCAGGATGCCTGCAGAGCACCTGTTCGATTTCATAGGGGCCGATAATCTTTTCGTCCACCTTGATGAGATCGTCCATGCGTCCGTGGTGAAAAAAGTATCCGTCCTCGTCTATAGTGGCCACATCTCCTGTCAGGAACCATCCGGAGAGCCTGAAATAAGCCTGGTATCTGGCATCGTCCCGCCATATCTCCCGCATCATGGAAGGCCATCCGGGTCTAAGAGCCAACTGACCCAACGTCATCATGGGCAGTTTTTCTCCGTCTGCAGAAAGTATTGCAGCCTCCACTCCGGGTACCGGCTTTCCCATTGACCCCGGCTTGATATCCATTGTGGGGAAGTTTGCCAGGCCTATCATTCCGG
>Ga0335071_10004643_pt1 | contig 14351 bp, 12 predicted proteins | sample Lox_Sample_15_FD_206724 | JGI IMG/M metagenome (GOLD analysis project Ga0335071, IMG submission 206724) | Soil microbial communities from Loxahatchee National Wildlife Refuge, Florida, United States - Lox_Sample_1.5 | ecosystem: Environmental > Terrestrial > Soil > Wetlands | place: USA... | reverse complement strand
CCCGGCATTCGTCCTCGCCATCGCCGTGCTGAGGGTTGCGGACCTGCGCACGCCACACGAGGCGGCCCACTTGCTGGCCCTCCTCAACTTCACCCTTTGCACCGCCGTTTCCGTGATCATCGCTGTGCTCGCCGCCGGGACCTTCCTGGCGACCGGCGCCTGGGGGGCCCTGTTCCTGGGGAGCGGTGTCCTGGTCATGGGAGCCGGGTTTCTGGCTGCGGGGCTCGCTGGTGGAGACAGGCCGGACGTCACCACGACCGTCCACAACACCGCTATGCTGGCAGCCGGCCTCCTCCACCTGGGCGGGGTCTGGCTCTCGCTTCGTCCCCGCCGGCCCGCGGGGACTCCCCTCCTCCTCCTCAGCGTCTTCTATCTGGGGGCGCTCTTCGTCGTCGGGGTCGTGCACTATCTTTCGTACGAGGGGTGGGCGCCGGCATTCTTCGTCCAGGGTCGCGGCGGGACCCACGCCCGCGACGCCGTTCTGATCGTGGCGATCTCTTCCCTGGCTGCGTCCGGCCTGATCGTGGCCAGGATGCAGGACCTGTACGAGAGCTTCCGCCACTGGTATGGGCTCGGCCTGGAGCTGCTGAGTGTGGGGCTCATGGGGATCATGCTTCAGCCGTCCCTCGGCAGTCCCATCAGCTGGGTCGGACGCGCCGCCCAGTACCTCGGGGGCGTCTATCTCCTCGCGGCCGCGATCGTCTCCGCTCAGCAGACTCGCCGCTGGGCCCTCCCCCTGGAGCTGGCACTGCAGCAGGCCGAGGACCGGTTCGCCCGAGCATCGGCGCGCGAGCGAGCACTGGTGGCCGAGGTCGCCGAACTGCAGCAGGCGCGCCTGCAGGGCCTGTCACGGCGCATGAACGAGGCGGAACTCGTGGTCGACCTCGACGGGAGGATCGTCGAGACCAACGACCGGGCCAGCGTGCTCTACGGTCGATCACACTCGGAACTCTTGCGCGCCCAGTTTCACCATCTGTGTCCCGAGGGCACACCGCGCGGCGTGATCGCCCAGGTCCGAGCGGCTGGCGAAGGGATTCGGTTCGAGACCGAGCACCTGCGGCGAGACGGTTCCCGCTTCCCGGTGGCGGTGAGCTCGCGGGCCTTTGACCTCGGCGGGCACACCTTTCTCCACTGCCTCGTCCGCGATCTCAGCGATCAACACCGGCAGGACGCGGAGATCCGGCTCTTGGCGGAGATCACCCGCGGTTCCCAGGATGCCCTGTTGGTGCTGGGACCCGACCTTCGAATTCTCCGGTGCGCGGGCGACGTGGAGAAGGTCTTGGGCTTTGCCGAGGAGGACTGTGTCGGGAAGAGGGCCGCCGAGCTGTTCGCCATGGAGTTTCCGGACGACGACCGCGAGGCCCACCGTGCCCGGTTGGGGGCTCTCCAGCGCAGTCGTATCTGTGTCCGCCTCCGGAAGAGGGACGGTCGCGTGATCGACGCCGATGTCGTGGTTTCCCCCCGCTTCGACACCGCGAAACGCCCCGAGGGCTTCTTTGCCGTGGTGCGCGACATCTCGACCCAGAAGGACGGAGAGCGCGCGCTCCGACTCAGCGAGGAACGAATGCGTGCGCTGGCCCAGCGACTGGAGTCGGCGCGCGAGGAGGAGAAGACGCGTATGGCGCGTGACCTCCACGACGATCTCGGCCAAGCACTCACCGCGCTGCAGCTTGATCTGGGCTGGCTCGAGGAGCGGCTGGAGGCGCAGCCGGCCACCCCCTGGCAGGGCGAGCTCCTGGACCGGGTCGTGGCGGCTGCAGAGATCGCAGCGGGTCTGCAAACCAGCGTGAAGAGGATTGCCAGCGAAGCGCGCCCGGCGGCACTGGACAATCTGGGGCTGGAGGCTGCTCTGCGGCACGAGCTGCACCGCTTCGAGTTGCGCACCGAGCTACGGCTGGAGGCCCATCTGGAGGCCGACGCCCCGGCGGGCAGCCCTGAGGCCACGGCACTCTTCCGCATCTGCCAGGAGGCTCTCACCAACGTGGTACGGCACGCCGGGGCCGGGCGAGTCGAGTTGGCGCTGCGGGAACAGCAGGACGCTCTGGTGCTGGAAGTGGCCGACGACGGTTGCGGGTTCGCCGGCGAATCGCCGAGGGACGGCCCACTCCAGCTCGGGCTGCTGGGCATGCGGGAGCGAGTTCGCGCCCTGGGCGGCACTCTCGAGGTCGGCCCGGGACCCCTCGGTGGGACCGTGGTTCGAGCACGCGTCCCACGCCGCTCTCTGGGGGCGAACGGGTGATTCGCATCCTGATCGTCGAGGACCACGAGATCGTACGCCAGGGCGCTCGGCTCGTGCTGGGGACCGCTTTCCCCAACGCGACCTTCGGCGAGGCGGGAGACGTGCCCCAGGCCAACTCGCTGCTCGCCTCCGGCCACTGGGATCTGATGATCCTCGACGTGGGCTTGCCCGGCCGGAGCGGCCTGGAGCTGATGGAGGAGTTGCCCCGGAGCCAGTCGGGGTTGCCGGTGCTGGTCCTGTCCGCCTACCCCGAAGAGGAGCTCGCGGTCCGTATCATGCGGCTCGGTGCCTCCGGGTTCGTGGCGAAGAGCAGCGCCTCGGCGGAGCTGGTGACGGCGGTGCGCACCATCCTGGCCGGAGGGCGCTACGTGACCGCGTCCATCGGCGAGCAGCTCGCCAGGTTCGTGAGCGGCGAGCGGACCGAGGCGCCGCATGAGTCGCTCTCACCGCGGGAGCTGGAGGTCCTGAAGCGGCTGGCGCGCGGAGGGACCATGCGTGAGATCGGCGAAGCGCTGCACGTCTCCGAGAAGACGGTCGCCACCTACCGCTCCCGGATCGCCCAGAAGCTGGGAGTGAAGCGGATCGCTGACCTGGTCCGCTATGCCGTGGAGCATCGGCTCCTCGAGTAGCCGTACCCTCGCGAGCGAGAGGGGTGCACCCCGACCCGTCGGGGATCTCCTACAGGCGATGCGGTCGATCCCGGACACGCCTCCGGGTTGCTCACCGGGTACCGCCGTGCCTTTGCTTCCGGTAGCGTGCAACGGGGGCTGCCGGGCGGCGAGACAGCTCCAGAGGGGGGCGGATGGGCCGACGAGGGGAGAAACCCCCTACCACGGGCCGGCACCTGCGAAGCAGCGAGGTCGCCAGCCTCCTCGGCGTGAGCGTCGCGACCGTCAAGCGTTGGACGAACTCCGGGGCCCTCCCGGCCGTGCGCACGGCCGGCGGGCACCGCCGGTTCTCGGCGGTGACAGCGCAGCGGACGGCCGCATCGCTCGGGAGGCACGACCTGAGCCTCGAGCAGTGGCTCCAGATCCTGCTCGGCCGGGAGGGCCGGCTGGCCATCGACGCCGCGCTGCTCGCCCAGCGGAGCCGCGAAGTGGGATGGCAAGCCGTGGCCGAGATCCTGGGCCGCGTCCTGGCGGAGCTCGGCGACCGATGGCAGGCGGGCAAGCTGGAAGTGGGCGACGAGCATATTGCCTCCACCCGGCTGGCCCGAGCACTGGCCCGGGTTTGTGATGCTCTACCCGTCCGCCTGGGAGCACCGCGCGCCCTCCTCGCGGCGGTCGAGGGAGAGGCGCACACCCTCGGGCTTGCCCTCGTCGAGCTGTGCATGCGGGAGCAGGGCTGGGAGACGATCTGGCTGGGACAGAACACGCCGACCGAGGACCTCACCCTACGGCTGGAGGCGGGTGACGCAGAGGTTCTCGCCGTCTCCGCCAGCGTCGTACGCGGTGCCGCGGAGCTTCGCCGCGTGGCGCTCCGGCTCGGTGAGGTGTCCTCCCGGACGGGGATCGATCTCGTTCTCGGCGGCCAGGGGCCGTGGCCCGATCCGTTCCCCTTCGGCGCGCTGGTGCGCGAACTACCCGGTCTGGGCCGATGGATGGCGGCATTCGAGCGCCGCTGGGTGACTCCTGGAGCGCGCCCCGACCCCCCCCCGACGGCTCCGGCTCCGCCGGAGATGGCAAGCGCCGATCCTCCCGATGGAGGGGTCGCGCAGAGCCGCCCGCCCGATGCGCCAACACCCGGAGGAAGCGCGGCGAGGGTTCGGTACAGGCAGGACGGCGAGGAGCGCCAACACTGACGCACCTTCGCCTTCGCGCCGGGATTCAGGTGAGGGGATCCTCAGGACCCCGACCGACGGAAGGCGTCCGCCACCCTCGTGATGTCGTGCGCCCCAGAACCCGCGACTCACCGCGGCGGTTTAGCGAGTGCCCGCCACCGGGGATGGGTCGCGCCTTCCGGGCTGCCCTAACCCCAGGCCTGGAGCGTTCGGCTCACCGCCAGGCCCCGGCCAGGACGGCCCCTCTCGCCGCGAGCTGGTTTGGCGGACGTCAGGCCTCGAGAGCGTGAGGCCCGAGCGGCGGTCAGGCGGGCGTGGCTGAGCCGGCGAGGTCGACCAGCCGGACCACCTCTGCCAGCGACTCGACAGCGAGCTTGGACATGAGGTGGGCCCTGTGCAACGCCACCGTTCCCTCGGCGACTCCAAGCCGTGAACCAATCTCACGGCTCGTGAGACCCTCGGCCACCAGCAAGCATACCTCGCGCTCGCGAGGAGTGAGGGTCGCCAGGCGCGCTCGTGCATCCTTCACCTGCTCATCCCGAATGTGCTGTTCCCAGCTGCACCGCAGGGCGCGCGCCACCGCCTCGAGCAGCACCTCGTTGGCGAACGGCTTGAGGAGGAAGTCGACCGCTCCCCTTCGGAAGGCCTGAATGCTGTGGCCCACGTCGCGAAGGCCGGTCATGAAGACGACGCTGGGCGCCTCTGGCGCATTGAGGAGCTGCTTCTGGATATCGAGGCCAGATAGCCCCGGCATGTCCACGTCGAGCAGAAAGCAGCAGGGCGGGCCCGGCCGCACCGCGCGCAAGAACTCGGCTCCTGAGGCGTAGGCCCAGACTTCGTACCCCGCACCTCGCAGCACCGAGCGGATTCGGACGAGGAGGTTCTCGTTGTCGTCTACCACCACCACGGTCGACCGCGTGGGCGGTGGGCCAGACTGAGCGCTCACCTTGAACACCCTCCAACGCCTGCATCCCTTTGCATGCTCGAGCCGCCTGCTCCTGGCGTCTGCCTCTTCGCGGCGCTCAGAGTATTCCACACGTTCCTGTCCCCAGGTACCCGGTACCTCGATCGGTGTTGAGACGATTCGAGCGACTCGAACCACGGCCGTCGCCAGTGGCGTGAGTGGGCAACCCCTGTGCCCAAGGGGCACCGGACGCAGCGGCATGAGCGGATTCTGAGCGATTCTCCCGTGACCGGGCCCGGGCCTCGGCTCCCTTGCCCATCGCGAGGGTCTCCCGATGGGAGACGCCGAGTGTCGCCGCCCCCTCCTCTTCACCCCGAGCCGAGGAAATCGAGACGGCCGGCGCCTTCTCGGTGCGCGCGGGCCGGGGTTGTCAGGGTACACTGCGAGCGGGCAGCCTGCGGTTTTGCGCGAGGACCCCGTCCGCTTCTCTTCGCTGGGGTTTGGCCGACATGAGCGTTCTTCAAGCTGCCGAGAGGTTCCTCGATCTTCGCCGGATCGCCGTGGTGGGTGTCTCACGCGATCCCCGTTCTTTCACTCGTCGTGTATTCGAGGCGTTCCTTTCCGCTGGGTACGATGCCGTTCCGGTGAACCCCGCCGGCGGGTTGATCGGCGATCGACCGGCCTTCTCCCACGTGTCGTCGATCGAGCCGCCCGTGGAGGGCGTCTTCGTGCTGGTCGCGCCCGGGCAGGCAGACGAGGTCACGGCGGGTGCCCTGGCCGCGGGCGTCCGGCAGTTCTGGTTCCATCGCGGAGGCGGTGTGGGCTCGGCCTCGACCGAGGCGTTGGCACGATGCGCCGGCGCCGGCATCGACCCGGTCACCGACCTGTGCCCCTTCATGATGCTACCCCGAGCCGGGTGGTTTCACCGCCTGCACGGATACCTTCGCGTGCGAAAGCTCGTGCGGGCGGCTTGAACCCACCGACCCCACCTGCCTCTCACAGCCTGTCGCTGTTCCCCACCTCCCGTTCACCGTGGCCGCCTGCCCTCTCCATTCGCGCCGGCGCCTCGACCCGGTCCCTCGACGTGACACCAGGCCCCCAAAGCACTGCCGCCCGTCCCCGTGATCCCTTCCCCTGGCCCCTCGGGCCGGTCCGGCACGGCGGGTGAGAGGACCGTTCGGGACACACCCCTCCCGGAACGTGTGCGGCAGATGGCCGTACCTCGCCCGGCGGTTAGGAAACCTGCTCTTGACGCCAGGCCATGGATCGTTTCCTCAGCATCGAAGCGTTCGTGCGGGTCGCAGAGACGCAGTGCTTCTCCGAGGCAGCGCGTCAGCTAGGGGTTTCCAAGTCGGTCATCACCGCTCGGGTGCAGCAGCTCGAGGAGTTCGTCTCGGTCCCGCTCTTTCATCGGACCACGCGCAGCGTGCGCCTGTCCGAAGTGGGTGAGGTGTTCTACCGGGATTGCGCCGAGCTTCTGGGGCGCGCAGACGCACTGGTCGAGCACGCACGGGACCTGCGCGGCGCGCCCGCCGGCCTCTTGCGCGTTCACGCGCTCCCGGGATTCGTTCTCGGACACCTCGCCGAGGTGCTTCGCGAGTTCCAGGACCGGTTCCCGGCCATCGTGCTCGATCTGGTGGTGAACGACACGGTCATCGACCCAGTCCGCGAGGGCTATGACTGTGCCCTGCAGATCTTCCCACCCTCCTCCGAGGCCCTCGTGGAGAAGCGGCTCTTCCCCGTCCGCAGGATCTTCTGTGCCTCCCCCACCTACCTCGCGAGGCACGGGAGCCCGGCCGTACCGGCCGATCTCGCAGAGCACCGGCTCGGGCTCTACTCGCGCTACCCCACGCGAGATCGCTGGTCCTTCAGCTGCGGCGGGGATGAGGTAGTGCTGGAGCTAAAGCCCTTCCTGCGCACGAACAGCGTGCACCTGCTTCGCGACTATGCGCTTGCCGACGCGGGGCTGGTCTGTATCCCGACCCTGGTGGCGGCCGACGACATCCTGGCGGGACGCCTGCAGGTCGTTCTCGCCGGGCAACGCCTATCCTCCTTCTGGCTCTCGGCCGTCTACCCGGCCACGCACCGCAACACGTTCAAGCTCCGGCTCTTCCTCGACTGTGTGGCGCGGGCCTTCTCGGGGGGCCCGCGCTGGGATCGGGCGCTCGTTGCAGGTGGCATCATCACTGCCGGCACCCTCGATTGACCCGGCCGGGCGCCTCCTCGTCGGGGCGTCGCTCCGGCCCGCGGGGGTCCCTCTGCTCATTGTTCGCGATCCGCGAACGCCTCGTCGGGCGCTAGCGGGTGGCGTCCCCGTGGGCGGGCGTGCACATGAGGAGCGGCGGTTCGGGACCTAGCCTGCCGCCGCCCGGACGGAGGCCAGACCATGGCGGAGTTCCATACCGACTTCGGCTCGCTCGATCGCTACGAGAAGGGCCACATCGAGATCATCGCCGACGAACCGAAGTACTACACGTTCTCCAACGTCTTCGAAGTCGCGTCCAAGTCACGGCCGTACGAGAAGGTGGCGGTTGCCAAGAACCTCGAGTTCGTCATCGAGGCCATCCGCGCCGAGGGAATCTCGCCCTGGATGACCGCCTCCCACGACGAGTTCGTGGTGGTGATGGACGGCGAGGTGACCATCGAGCTTGTGCAGCTCGACCAGGCGGACCAGATGGCGCCGGCGTCCAAGGACGGGACGGTCCTCGTCCCGGGCACGCCCCACGGGCGCCGCATGGGGCGGATCACCCTGCGCAAGGGACACCAGGCCCTGTTGCCGGCCAACGCCGCCTACCGGTTCCTGGCGGAGGAGCCGGCGGTGATGATTCAGCAGACCATCCACGGCGGGCTCACGGTCGAGAAGTGGGCCGAGATCTGCCTGCACTGATCGAAAGGAGCGCATTCATGGAACCCTCCCCGGAGATCCAGCCGCAGCCTCGTGTTCCCGCCCAGGCGGTCCCGGCCCGGGAGAATCGCGCCGAGGCCGCGCCCGAGCGCGTGGCCGGCTACAAGGTGTTCACCCTCGGCAAGCTCACCTTCCAGCGCGACGAGTACCTCGTCACCATCACCTGGCCAGCCAAGGGCACGCTTCAGTCGCACACCATGAGCGCCGACGCCTTCCTTCGCGCGCTGATGCGCGACGTGGCGTGGGGCTTCTTCTACGGCATCGTCAACTTCGACAACGTCGTCGGCACGCGGAACCTCTACGGCGAGGTGGAGTTCTTCTGCGGCCGCTACAACGAGACCTACCACCGGAACGGCCTCTCCTGCGTCGAGACGTTCGAATCCCCCGTGGCCATGAAGCGGATCAAGGAGATCCTGGCCGATTGGGTCATCGAGGGGTTCGACCCCTTCGCCGCACCCTTGGAGACCGGCAGCGCCTTCGGCGAGAAGCGTGGCGCGAACCCGAAGGCCATCGAGCGCTACCGGGTGCCGACGCGACGGATGCCCGGCCTGCCGAGCGACTCCCCGCTCCGATCCGAGGAGAACGGCTACCCGATCAATCGCGCCTTCGCCGACGTCTCGCAAGACGAGCCGACCATCGAGGCCGAGCCCGGGTTCGAGGGCGAGCTGCACGCGTTCAACCTCTTCAGGTACCTCTCCCGCTCCGACGTGACCTGGAACCCGTCGGTCACCTCGGTGCTGAGGGAGAGCCTCTTCTGCCCGACCACCGAGGAGTACATCCTTCCCATCATCCACGGGAACGATCGGGTCGAATGGTTCGTCCAGCTTTCGGACGAGATCAGCTGGGAGATCACCGATCGGGAGAAGGGGCACCCGCGCGCCCGGGTGGTGATGAAGCCGGGCGACGTCGCAGCCATGCCCGCCGACATCCGGCACCAGGGCTTCGCCCGGAAGCGCGCCATGCTGCTCGTGTGGGAGAACGCCACTCCCGACCTGTCCAAGCGGTACGAGCGCGGCGAGCTCAAGCCCTGGCCGGTCGACTTCTAGGCGAGAGATGCACACGCAGCTCTTCATCGACGGCGACTTCGTCGACGCCGAGGCGGGCGGCCGCATCCCGGTCCAGAATCCGCATGACGGATCGCTGCTCGCCGAGGTGGCCGAAGCGCGGGCTGCGGACGTGGACCGGGCCGTGGCCGCGGCGCGCCGGGCGTTCCCGGCCTGGGCGCGCCTCCCCGCGGCCGATCGCGGCCGGTTGCTCCTCCGCCTGGCCGAGGCCATCGAGAGCTGTGGCGAGGAACTGGCTCGGCTGGAGAGCTTGGATACTGGCCATCCCATCCGCGACACAAGCGGGCTGGACGTACCCCGGACCGCCGCCACCTTCCGCTACTTCGGCGGAATGGCCGACAAGCTGCTGGGCTCGGTCGTGCCGGTCGAGGCGGGGTTCTTGAACTACGTCTTGCGCGAGCCAGTGGGCGTGGTGGGCCAGATCGTCCCCTGGAACTTCCCGCTCATGTTCACGAGCTGGAAGATGGGGCCGGCGCTGGCGGCTGGGAACACCGTGGTCCTGAAGCCCGCCGAGCTCACCCCCCTCTCCACCCTCCGCATCGCCTCACTCATCCGCGAGGTGGGCTTCCCGCGCGGAGTGGTCAACCTGGTCCCCGGTTACGGCTCGATCGCCGGCCAGCATCTGGCCGAGCACCCCGGCGTGGACAAGATCGCCTTCACCGGTTCTACCGCGGTCGGGCGCCGGATCGTCCAGGCCTCGGCCGGCAACCTGAAGAGGGTGCATCTCGAGCTAGGGGGCAAGGGCGCCAACATCGTCTTCGCCGACGCGGACCTCGGCGCCGCCGTTCACGGCTCGGCCTTCGCCGTCTTCCACAACCAGGGCCAGGCCTGCATCGCCGGTTCACGCCTCATCCTCCACGAGCGGATCGCCGACGATTTCCTGGCCGGTTTCCTCGACCTGGCACGCTCGATCCGGATCGGGGATCCGCTCGAGCCGACCACGGAGATGGGGCCGCTCACCTCGCCGGGCCATCGAGACCGCGTCCTGTCCTACTGTGCCCTGGCCCGTGAGGAGGGGGGCGAGGTCCTCATCGGTGGCCGCTCCCCCGACCGAGAGGAGCTGTCGCTCGGCTGCTATGTCGAGCCGACCGTGGTCCGCACCCCGGCCCGCTCCCGCGTGGCGCAGGAGGAGGTGTTCGGGCCCTTCGTGACGGTGACCACCTTCTCCGAGGACGAGGAGGCGGTCGCCATCGCCAACGGCACCGAGTACGGCCTGGGGGGCGGCCTCTGGACCCGCGATCTTGCGCGAGCCCATCGCGTGGCCGGCGCCATCCGCTCCGGGATGGTCTGGATCAACACCTACAAGCGCGTGAACCCAGGCTCACCCTTCGGCGGGGTGGGGAGATCCGGGTACGGCCGTGACATGGGGTTCGAGGCCATGCACGACTACACCGAGGCCAAGTCGGTCTGGGTCAACATCGATGCCCGGCTCGCCCCGTTCTACCAGCGCTCCTCCCGGCCATGAGAGCTTTTGTCCACGAGGCCCTGCCCGGACGTGTCGTCTTCGGCGAAGGGAGCGTGGCCTGCCTCCCCGAGGAGCTGGACCGGCTGGGCGTCCGACGAGCCCTCGTCCTGTCCACGCCCGGCCGGCGCGTGCTGGCCGCGGAGCTGGCGGCGCGGTTGGGTGCCCGGGTGGTCGGGATCTTCGACGGGGCCATGGTGCACGTGCCGGCGGAGGTGGCCGAGCGCGCGCGCCGGGCCGCGGCCGAGGCCCGGGCCGACGGCTGCCTCGCCATCGGTGGGGGCTCCACCATCGGCCTGGGCAAGGCCATCGCCCTCGATCCAGGCCTGCCACTCGCCGCCATCCCGACCACCTTCTCCGGCTCCGAGGCGACCCCCATTTACGGGGTGACCGAGGGCGGCATCAAGCGGACCGGACGCCATGTGCGGGTTCTGCCCCGCCTGATCATCTACGACCCGGTCGTGGCCCGCTCGCTCCCGGCGACCGTGGCCGGGCCGAGCGGGTTGAATGCCATCGCCCACTGCGTCGAGGCGCTCTACGCCAGGGACGGGAGCCCGGTCGTCTCCCTCCTGGCCGAGGAGGGAATCCGCGTCCTCGCGGCCGCGCTGCCGCGGCTGGTGGCCGACCAGGACGGCCTGGAGGCGATGGGCGACGCGCTCTACGGTGCCTGGCTCGCCGGCGCCTGCCTGGGGGCGGCGGGCATGGCCCTCCACCACAAGCTCTGCCACACGCTAGGCGGTTCATTCGGCCTGCCCCACGCCGAGACGCACGCCGTCCTGCTGCCGCACGTCGCCGCCTACAACGCGCCTGCGACGCCAGAGACGATGGCGCGGGTGGCCCGGGCGCTCGGAGCTGCCGATGCGGCCGGCGCGCTCTTCGACCTGGGTCGCGCGCTCGGCGTCCCGGCGAGCCTCGCCGAAATCGGAATGCCCGCGGCGGCGCTGGAACGGGCTTCCCGCCTGGCCACCGAGAGCCCCTACTGGAACCCGCGCCCGGTGGACCGCGAGGCGGTGCTGGCACTCCTCGCCGATGCCCACGCCGGTCGCCGCCCCACCTGACCCACCCTTCCCGAGGAGGAAGACCCCCATGACCGAGGACACGAAGCTGCTACCCACCCCCGCCGCACAACCGCTCCCGCGCCGCCGCTTCCTGCAGATTGCCGGAGGCACGCTCATCGCCGCCGGTCTGCCCGGACGTGCCGTGCGCGCGGCCTCGACCAGGACCGTCAAGCTCGGCTTCGTGACGCCCCGCACCGGCCCGCTCGCGCCCTTTGCCGAGGCGGACACATTCGTGATCGACCAGATGCGGAAGATCTTCGCGGGAGGACTGGACATCCAGGGCGCGAAGCACCCGATCGAGATCATCGTCAAGGACAGCCAGTCCAATCCCAATCGCGCCGCTGCCGTCGCCCAGGATCTGCTCAGCCGGGACAAGGTCGACCTCATGCTCGTGGCCTCGACCCCCGAGACCACCAACCCCGTTTCCGATCAGTGTGAGCTGGCCCGGCGGCCGTGCGTCTCCACCGTCGCCCCCTGGCAGCCCTGGTTCTTCACTCGCGGGGGAGACCCCGCTCGCGGGTTCGAGTGGACGTACCACTTCTTCTGGGGCCTCGAGGACCTCATCGGCGTCTTCACCGACCTCTGGGGCAGCGTCGAGAACAACAAGGTGGTCGCGGCGCTCTGGCCCAACGACGGCGACGGCAACGCCTGGGGCGACGCCAAGCTGGGATTCCCGCCAGTGCTGGCCAGGCAGGGTTACGCGCTGGTGGATCCCGGCCGCTACCAGAACCTGACCCAGGACTTCAGCGCCCAGATCGCCGCCTTCAAGGAGAAGGGTGCGGAGGTGCTGACCGGTGTCCCCATCCCTCCCGACTTCACTACCTTCTGGAACCAAGCCATGCAGAAGGGATTCAAGCCCCGGGTGGCCACCGTCGGCAAGGCGCTTCTCTTCCCCTCATCGGTGGAGGCCCTCGGGGACCACGGCGATGGTCTCTCCAGCGAGGTATGGTGGACCCCGGCGCATCCCTTCACCTCCTCACTCACCCAACAGACCTCGGCCGACCTGGCTGGCGCCTACGAGACGGGCACGAAGAAGCAGTGGACCCAGCCGCTCGGCTTCGCTCACGCGCTCTTCGAGGTGGCCGCCGACGTGCTGCGGCGGACCCAGGACGTGGGAAAGGCAGCCTCGATCCGCGACGCCATTGCCACCACCGACCTCGCCACCATCGTCGGACGGGTGAAGTGGGGCGGCGGCCCGGTCAAGAACGTCGCCAAGACGCCGCTGGTGGGTGGCCAATGGAGGCGCGGCGGGAAGTACCGGTATCAGCTCATGGTGGTGAGCAACAACCAGGCAACCAACATCCCGGCGCAGGCGCAGCTCTCGCCCATCGTCTGAGTCCCCTCGTGCCGCCGGTTGCGCCCCTCCTCTCGCTGCGCGGCCTCTCCAGACGGTTCGGGGCCCTCCAGGTCATCCGTGACCTGAACCTCGACGTGGCCGCGGAGGCGGCCGTCGGCATCCTCGGTCCGAACGGCGCCGGGAAATCGACGCTCTTCAACCTCGTTACCGGCGACCTGCGCCCGGACACGGGCAGCATCCGGCTCGCCGGCGAGGAGGTGACCGGCCTCCCCGCCTCGGCCCGCTGCCTGCGCGGGATTGGCCGCTCCTACCAGGTGCCGCGCCCTTTCGGCGGAATGACCGTCCTCGAGAACGTGCTCGTGGGTGCGTCCTTCGGCGCCGGGCTGCCCCCAGGTGCTGCGGTGGAGCACGGCGTCCGGGTGCTGGAGCGAACCGGGCTCATACGCCGGGCCAACCAGCTCGCGGGCTCGCTCACCCTCCTCGATCGCAAGCGGCTGGAGCTGGCGCGGGCCCTCTCCACCCGTCCCCGCCTGCTCCTCCTCGACGAGATCGCCGGCGGCCTCACCGATCACGAGGCCAGCGCTCTCATCGACACCGTCCGCGCCGTCCGGGCAGAGGGCGTGACGCTCGTCTGGGTCGAGCACGTGGTCCACGCCCTGGTGGCAGTGGTGGAGCGGCTCGTGGTCTTGAACTTCGGGACGCTGGTCATGGAGGGGCCCACCACCGAGGTGCTGCGCAGCCGCCAGGTGAAGGAGATCTACCTGGGAATCGAGGCCTGACCATGCTCCTCCGCGCGCGGCGGCTCTGCGCCTTCTACGGCGACTTTCAGGCCCTCTTCGACGTCGACCTCGAAATCGGCGCAGGTGAGACGGTGGCGGTCATCGGCGCCAACGGCGCGGGCAAGTCCACGCTGCTGCGCGCGCTGGTGGGCCTCTCCCGGGTGCCCCCCCAGGCGATCTGCCTGGACGAGCGGCCCATCGGAGGTGAGAGCCCCGTGACCCTGGCGCGCCTGGGGATCGCACTCGTGCCGGAGGGCCGCCGGCTCTTTCCGAGCCTCTCGGTGGAGGAGAACCTGCTCATGGGGACGGCCTCTTGCCGTCCCGGCCCCTGGGGCCTCTCCCGCGTGTACGAGCTCTTCCCGGTGCTGCGCGAGCGGCGCAAGAACGCGGGCACGGCCCTCTCCGGCGGCCAGCAGCAGATGGTGGCCATCGGCCGCGCCCTCATGGCCAACCCGCGGCTCTTGCTCTGCGACGAGCTCTCGCTGGGCCTGGCCCCGGCCGTGACCCGCGAGATTTACGCCCGGCTGGCGGAGGTACGGGCGGGGGGCACGGCGCTGGTCATCGTCGAGCAGGACATCGGACAGGCGCTGCGGGTGGCGGACCGGGTGACCTGCCTGCAGGAAGGGCGAGTGAGGCTGTCCGGCCGCCCCGACCGGCTTGCTCGCGAGCAGATCTCTGCCGCTTACTTCGGGATGTGACGTGATCGGAGCCGTCGACACCCTGCTCCAGGGCATCCTCCTCGGCGCGCTCTACGCCTTGTTCGCCACCGGGCTCTCCTTGGCCTTCGGCGTGATGCGGCTCGTGAACATCGCGCACGGCGACCTGATCGTCCTCTCCTCCTTCGTCACCTTGTCGGTGGTGCA
>Ga0335071_10004642_pt1 | contig 14351 bp, 11 predicted proteins | sample Lox_Sample_15_FD_206724 | JGI IMG/M metagenome (GOLD analysis project Ga0335071, IMG submission 206724) | Soil microbial communities from Loxahatchee National Wildlife Refuge, Florida, United States - Lox_Sample_1.5 | ecosystem: Environmental > Terrestrial > Soil > Wetlands | place: USA... | reverse complement strand
AGGCTGGGATCGGCGCCTGGCGGCGGAATCCGCGGTATATCTCCCGTTGCTGCGGCGGCTTGAGTATCCGTATTGATTCCTTGAAGGTAGGGAATCTCGCTACTCGCCTTCTTCAACGCCTGGATTAGCTTCGTGGAATCCCCGTCGAGACCCTGGATTACCTTTACTCCGTGACTGGTTATGACCATCAACGCCAGGATCTGACTCGTGTCGAGATGATCCGCAAGATATTTCACCAATTCTCGACGTCCATAGGTCTGGTTCAGATACGGAGTGTTCACGGTGTCGAGGACAATCACAGTGACGGGGCGAGGCTTTTCCTCCGACAGCGTGAGATTTCCATATTGACCGGGCTTCAATGGGACAGATGGAAAGGCATCTTTTGTCGCAATCAGTTCTTCGAATGAGGACAGCGTTTGCACTTTGCCATTCTCGAAAACCCTAAAGTCATTCTTCGTCAAGCCGTGAACGTGGTCGCCGTGTTTGTCGGTTACGATCACCGGAACCTGGATCAGCACGGTTTGCGTACGAAATGTGACTTTCCCATCATTGGCGCTAGCGGGTATGGAGGAAGATGTTGAACTCGTCAAGATCGGAGGCGAAGCCAAGGCCGCGCTACCAGGTGTCCCACTAGGATTCATGGTCTGCGCTGAACTGAAGGGGCCTGCTAAAGCGAACAGGCTAACGAATAAAGGAAGCAAGCAATCGCTCGACATGCGGCCTCCACGCAAAATCGGAAGCAAATTGTAACTTGAGAAAAGTGAAAAGGTCATGGGAATCGTCCACACAAGCTTGGGTTTCTGTTAAGTCGTCCTCAATTCACCGTCAACGGCGCCGTCACGCTGCCAATCTTCCCGGTCACGTTGTCGCGTACTACAAAGCGCACCGTATAGTTCCCAGGGGCAAGTTCAATGGCGTTGCGGAAAGCGACCCCGTTAGCACGGATCGTAGCAACTTGTTCAGCTGGAACCTGCTTGGCAAATGCAATGCCCGATCGCCCTGCGATTTTACTGTCTTTCTCGTGAAAGGCGATGGCCGCGAAATCAAAGTCCAGTTTGTCTTGCCCGGATGGATCGAACGCCAGCGCATTCGCCGGCATATGCGCCATGAACGTGACCTTCTTTTTGTCGCCTGCGCTTTCGCTTCCTCCCCACTGCACCACCACCGGCACGCCAGTCGCCTCAATCGGGGAAGTGAGCGCGTAACTCATGTCCGAATTCTTGCTCAATTCCGCGTGAATCGTTGCATTCGTAACCAGAAAACCTTTGCGGGCGCGCACGTCGACGTCCTTCTTGTCGATTTTGACTTTCAGTTGCCGCCAGCCGGCCTTGTTGTTACGCGAATCCAGATAGTAGCCCAACATGTAATAGGAAGAGGCGTCGTCCGCGGCGCGTTTGAAACTTGTCGCTAGGTCATTCGTGTTATAGAACGCTTTCCCCCCGGTCATGTCGGCGAACTCGTTGAGCGAATCAATCGTGGACTGCTGCAGCCAGGATCGGTTCAATATCTGCCGGTTCGTCGGTACGCCTGCCTTCGAGGCATCTCCAATGGGCGATGTGTTCACCAGTCCGCGCACGTCCACCGGATAAACCGAGATCTGCGCCTGATTCAACGCCTGCATGGCCCGCTCATACAGCCCCGCAAGATTTCCGTTCGGAACAATATCGGGCGAGTAAATCGTGAAAGGGAATCCGCCCGTCGCCCAGATCAAGGACTTACGCCCTGGCACGCCCGACAACGTCCAGGCAATGCCCAGGAATGCCTGCATGGTAGTTTCAATCGCATTCTGCTGTTGGAACTGCGCGTAGATCGCATCGCCTCGCTCGATGAAGGTTTGCATGGCCGCGTCCGGATCGCCTCCTGGAGTCGGCATGTCCGGAATGTCTCCCGTCGCTGCGTCAGCCTGCGCGTCAACGTCCACCGACTGCATCGAGGGCATTTCGCCGCTGACCTTCTTCAACGTCTGAATCAGTTGCGCCGAATCCCCCGTCAGCCCTTGAATGATCTTAACCCCGTGACTGGTGATGATCATCAAGGCCATGACTTGGCCGGACTCCATGCTGTTCGCCAGATACTTCACCAACTCGCGTCGCCCGTAGGTTTGATCCAGAAACGGAGTGTTCACCGTGTCTAACACCACGACCGTCACCGCACGAGGTTGCTGGTCCGATAGAGTGAGATTTCCATATTGCCCCGGCTTCAGCGCGACCGCTGGCAGCGCGCCCCGAGTAGATACCAGTTCTTCAAATGTCGAGACAGTCTGCTCTTTCCCGTTCTCCAGCACTTTGAAGTCTTCCTTAGTCAGCCCGCGCACGTGCTTGCCTTGTTTATCCAGCACAATCACTGGGACCTGCACCAGGATGCTCTCGGTGCGGAACTCGATTTTGCCCTCATCGTTCGCCGACTGGGAGTTCGCTCCTCCCGTGGAGCGAGACATCGAAGGGGCGCGTCCTTGGATTGGTTGGCCTACAGTGCCCGGAGAGCGAGGGGCGCGGCCTTGACTGAGAGCAAATGAAGATAACAACAGAAGCAAGAGGGTGGTGTAGGCCGGGAAGGATCGGGCAGACATAGTCCTCCGTCGCAAAATGCCGTAAGGATTCTAACCTTGTTTGGACGGAGAAGTTGTCATAAGCCACAGCCCTTGGCCGGTTTGTCTTTTAGTCACTACGGGCGTATATTAAGAACCTGAGAACTGCTGTGTAACCGGCATTTGGCGAAGCACACCAGTGGGCGCAAGCCCACATTTTAATTTGGGCCTATCGGGTGATTGCAGCCAAAGCTTGCTAAGTTACTGGATTCATGGCGCTTGACGTTGAACGTGTGCGGGAAATCGCGGATCGCGTAGCCGCCTCCAGCGGACTCGAAGTGGTCGAAGTCGAGATCCTCGGCGGAGGTAAGGCTCGCATGCTTCGGGTCTTTCTCGATAAGCCTGCTGCCGGAAATGATCCGCTGGCTGGTGTCACGCACGAAGACTGCGCCAAGTTCAGTCGCGAGTTTGGCACGATTCTCGACGTGGAAGATGCAATGCCGGGGTCGTACACGCTGGAAGTTTCGTCACCCGGGCTGGACCGGAAGTTAATCAAGGCTGCGGACTTTACCCGCTTCGTTGGCAGCCGCGTCAAAGTGACGACTCGGCAGCCGGTGAACAACACCCGCCACTTTGAAGGGCGGCTGGAGAGTTTTGAGAACGGGCGTCTGCTGCTGGATTTGAGCGTGGCCAGCCACAAGTCGCGCAAGAAGATGGGCGAGGCGGCTGGAACGAAAGTGGAAATTGAATTCGCCAACGTCGAGAAGGCGAACCTGGTACCAGAAATTTAGTTGCTAGAGTTTTCGAGTTTAGAGGTTAGTGGGAACTGGTGACTGGCAACTGAGAACTGATTTTCTATGGCTAGCGAGCTCTACAACATCATCGAAGGCGTAAGTCGCGAGAAAGGTATTGATCCGCAGATTGTAGTCAGCGCGGTGGAAGACGCTATTGTTATGGCTACGCGCAAGCACTACAAGTCGCAGGAGAACTTTCGCGCCCACCTGGACAAAGACACGGGCAAGATCAGCGCCTACGTAGTCAAGAGTGTTGTGGAGTCGCCCGAACAGGTCGAAGATCCGAACCTGCAGATCACGCTGGAAGACGCGCGCCGCACCGATCCCTCTCTCGAGGTAGGCGGTGAGTTGCTCATTCCCCGGACGATTGATGGAATCCTGGGTCGCATCGCTGCGCAACTGGCCAAGCAGGTCATCTTCCAGAAAGTGCGCGAAGCCGAGCGCGATACGGTTTACAACGAATACATCGGCCGCGTCGGCGAGATCGTCAACGCCACCGTGAAGCGCGTGGAAGGGCCAGATGTGATTTTCGACATCGGCAAGGCCGAGGCCCGCATGCCGCGCAAAGAACAGTCGCGCCTCGAATCGTTCGCCATCGGCGAGCGCGTTCGCGTGGTGATCGCGCGCGTGGAGCGTGCCGCGAAAGGACCTGGAGTCGTGGTTTCGCGCGCCGCGCCGGAACTGGTGCAGCACCTGTTCCAGACTGAAGTTCCGGAAATTTACGACGGTACGGTCGTGATCCGCGCTATCGCTCGCGAAGCTGGCGAGCGCACCAAGATCGCGGTCATGTCGAAAGACAAAGACGTCGACGCCGTCGGCGCCTGCGTCGGCATGAAGGGCATGCGTGTGCAATCGATCATCCGCGAGTTGCGTGGCGAGAAGATCGACATCATCGAGTACCACGAAGATGCGGTCACCTTCGCCGAAAAGGCGTTGCAGCCCGCAAAGGTTAGCCGCGTCACTATCGTCGATAGTTCCGAGAAGCATCTCGAAGTCGTCGTCGATGACAGCCAGCTTTCCCTCGCGATCGGAAAAAAAGGCCAGAACGTCCGCCTGGCGGCCAAGCTGCTGGGTTGGAAGATTGACATCAAGAGCGAGGAAGAGAAGCGGCAGGAAGTCGAGCAGCAGATGGCTGCCATGGCGCCGCCTGCCACGACTCCGCTTGAGAATGTCCCGGGCCTCGGCGAAGGGATTGTCGAGAAGCTGACTGCGGCTGGCGTTAGCACCGTGGAGGCTCTTGCCGACATGACGCCGGAGCAACTGGAAGCCATCGAGGGTATCGGTCCCAAAACGGTGGAAAAAATCAGCTTGGCGGTGAATAATTATTTCGCCAGCCTCGAAGGTGCTGAGGCTGCCGAAGGCGAAGCAGAAGTTCCGGTTGAGGGCGATACCGCCGATCCAGCCGTTGAGCTGGCTGCGCAAGCTGACGAAGCCGGATCTTCCGAAGAAGCTGGATCGTCCGAAGTAGCAGAAGCCGCACCCTCCGAAGAATCCGGGCAGAAGCCAGAAGGTTCTGCTCACGAAACAACTGAATAGTGTATGGCACGCTTCGACATCTGTGGTGCGCCAACATGCGATATGGAACTCCGTGAGGCTACGATGAAGACCTAGGGCATAGCGCGGGGTACAAAGAAAGGCCGGATGAGCAAGGTTCGAATCAACGATCTCGCTAGAGAGCTGGAAGTTAAAAGCAAAGCCATTCTCGATGTGCTTCCGATTGTCGGTGTCACCGAGAAGAAGACGCATTCCAGTTCCATCGAGGACCACGAAGCAGAAAAAGTACGAGCCCATATCCGTGGCGGTTCCGAATCACCGTCGCAAGCAGCGAAGCCGTTCCGTCCGTTGCGCGGTGAAGAAGAAATCAAAACCAAGATTGATTTGTCGCATATCTCCCGGCCCGGTGATGTACTGCGCGCCATTACCCAACAGAAGGAAGCGGTAACGCCTCCAGCGCCACAACGTCCCGCCGCTCCACCTGTGATCGCGAAGCCTGCTGTTTCAGTGCCTCCCGTTGCGAGGCCCACGCCGCCTCCCGTGCCCCCGGCTCCGATCGCACCGCCTGCGCCGCCAGTTATTTCGGTCGAAGCTGCAGCTCCTGCGCGCCCCGTGATTGCTCCGCCGGCAGAAAAGCCAGCGTCTCCTGCGGCCCCAGTCGCCCCTGTCGTGGCTCCGCCGCGGACTACGCCTGCTCCGCCGCCGGCCGTGGTTGCTCCGCCCGCGCCGCCTGCCGCTCCTCAAGTTACGGCTTCTGCTGCATCGCAGCCACCTGTTGTTGCGCCGCGTCCATCAGCACCACCGGCCGGACCGCCGCAGCCTCCGGCTCCGCGCATGATCGTGCCGCAGACTGGTCCGCGTCCGGTTTATAAGGCGCCGCCGCCACGTCCAGTTGCGCCCACGGCACAAGCCAGTTCTCCGGCAGGAACCATGCGGCCCGCACCGGGTCGTCCCGTGCCCGGACAGCCAATTTTTCAGCGTCCGCGTCCCGCCGCTCCGGGAACTGGCGGCCCGCGTCCGCCACTACGTCCGGGCGAACGCCGTCCCATGCATCCCACGCGCCAGGCACCCGCAGGCGCACGTCCGCTTGGAGTTGGTCCAGGACTTCCGCCTCCAGGCCCAGTTCGCCCCGGAAGCCGTCCCGGTGCTCCCGCGCGCAGGCCCGGCCAGCGCTATGTTCCGCGCGGCGTAAAAGAAGGCCCGATGAAGGGCTATACGCCGCCACCACGCATGGTGGTGTCGAACGAGCCGATGCCCATCACGCGCAATATCACCATCACAGAAGGCATCAGCGTTAAAGATCTTGCCGAGAAGCTCGACATCCGCGCCAAGGATCTGATTTCTCGTCTACTGGGTAGGGGCGTATTCGCCACCATCAACCAGACGCTCGACGCTGAGCTCGCCAGCGAAATGGCACGCTTCTTCGGTGCCGAGACGAACGTGATCACCTTCGAAGAGCAAGCGGCTAAAGATACGGATGCTGCCGCTGGCGGTGGCGAGGAAAGCGCCGTAGAAGTGACGCCACGCCCGCCCGTGGTCACCATTATGGGCCACGTCGATCACGGCAAAACGACCTTGCTCGACGCCATCCGTCTGACCAACGTAGCCGGAGGCGAAGCCGGAGGCATCACCCAGCACATTGGCGCCTACAAGGTCCGGATCACGGATAAAGAATCGCCTGCGTTTGGCCGCGAGATCGTGTTCCTCGATACGCCCGGTCACGAAGCGTTCACCCGCATGCGCTCGCGCGGTGCCAAAGCCACCGACATCGTCGTACTCGTCGTCGCTGCCGATGACGGCGTCATGCCGCAAACGCTGGAAGCCATCGATCACGCGCACGCCGCCGAAGTTCCGATCATCGTGGCCGTAAACAAGATCGACAAGCCCGAAGCCATGCCCGATCGCGTCAAGAAGCAACTCGCCGATCGCGGACTGATGCCAGAAGACTGGGGCGGCAAGACCGTTTTCGTCGACGTTTCCGCGAAGAAGAAGACGAATCTGAATCTGTTGCTCGAAATGATCTGCCTGGTTGCCGACCTGGCAGAGTTGAAAGCGACTCCGGAGCGGGCTGCTTCCGGTGTTGTGCTCGAAGCGAAACTCGATCGTGGCCGTGGACCTGTTGCCACCGTTCTTGTTCAGAACGGCACGCTCAACGCCGGCGACAATTTTGTCGTTGGCAATGTTTACGGCAAAGTCCGCGCTATGTTTGACGATCGCGGCGCCGCGCTCGAATCCGCACCACCCTCCACGCCGATTGAAATTCTCGGCATGGAAGGTCTGCCGCAGGCGGGAGATCAGTTCGTTGTGGTCGCCGACCGCGACAAGGCTCGCGGCATCTCCGAATACCGTGAACAGAAGGCCCGCGAAGCCCAGCTCGCCAAGAGTTCCCGCGTTTCGCTCGAAGGCCTCGCCGAACAGATCAAGACTGCCGGCACGAAGGAACTCAACATCATCCTCAAGGGCGATGTGGGCGGTTCCGTCGAAGTGCTCAGCGACCTGCTGGCCAAGCTCTCGAACGACAAAGTTCGCTTGAAGCTGCTGCGTTCCGGCGTCGGTGCCATCACTGAAACTGACGTGCTGCTCGCCTCGGCCTCGAATGCCATCATCATCGGCTTCAACGTTCGCCCCGAGCGCAAGGCACAGGAACTGGCCGAGCAGGAAGAAGTCGATATCCGCCTGCACTCGATCATTTACGAGTTGCAGGACGAGATCAAGCGCGCCATGACCGGCCTGCTCGAACCGACGATCAAAGAAACCTACCAGGGACGCGCAGAGGTGCTCGAAACCTTCCGCATCCCGAAGGTGGGAACCGTCGCCGGTTGCCGTGTGATCGATGGCTTGATCAAGCGCGACGCCGAAGTGCGCCTGCTGCGCGACAACGTGGTCGTGTTCAAAGGCAAGATCGGATCGTTGCGCCGGTTCAAAGACGATGCCAAGGAAGTCACCAACGGCATGGAATGCGGCATCTCGATCGCGAACTACGGCGACATCAAAGCGCACGATGTGATCGAAGCCTTTGCCACCGAGCGCATTGCGGCCGAAGTCATCGCTTAAAACTGCTCATCGCGGAAGTCGGATGCACCATGTCTCGCTGTATTGCGAGACATGGGAGTCCAGTCCCCAGACTCACGGCTTCCAGGACGGTTGAAGCCAAAACGTATTCCACCCGGTGCCGTTCGCGACCGCTTTCAAAGGTAACTTTCCTCCTCCACTCGCGCCCACCACCCAAATGCACCAGGTGGACAAGCTTGGTGCGTCGCTCCCATCCAACGCAGCGTTCGACAGGTATGCCAGGCTTGCTCCATCGGGCGACACGGCGGGAACGTAGAGTACCACTCCGTTGGCGGTGTAAGTCGTAATCGGATGTCGGCTGGATCCGTCCGCATTCATCACCCATAGATTCAGTGCATCGACATCCGGGTTATTCGAATTTCCATCTAACGACGATGTCGAAACGAAAACCAGCTTCGTGCCGTCCGGTGACCAGTTAACGATGCGCCCAATCATGTGGTTATAAAAATAAGTGGAACCGGGATACGATTTCACATTCGATCCATCCGCGTTCATGATCTGGATCGTGAATCCTCCGAACTGCAGGTTGGCTAGGGCAAAAGCGATTTTCGTTCCATCCGGCGACCAAACGGGAGCGTTGCCGGCAGAGTAAATCGGAACGGTGGCGAGCTCAGTTGGCGACGATCCGTCCGCATGGATTGTCCAAATACCATTGTCGGGACCTTCGTACGCGAGCTTGCTGTCATCGGGTGACCAAACGGCTCCGAAAGCTGGACCGGCGAGCAACGTCGGATTGGAACCGTCGGCATTCATGATGTAGGTGTTGATGCCGTTGCCGGGTGCCGCAGCGACTACCAGCTTCTTTCCGTCATGCGACCAATCGGCAACGTTCCCCACGACGGTGTATGCCGCGGGGCCAACCGCAGGAAGCGGAGTCTTACCCGACCCGTCGGCATTCATCACCCAGAAGTAGTAATACTGGGCCAGGCTGTTGCTGCCGTCGAACGCCCCATCAGACACATACAGAATCTTGCTGCCGTCTGGGGAGAAGATCGGTTGCAGCGCCTCGGCCGTCACGTTTACGTCGCCCTGATAACTCGTGAGCTCAGTTGCGCCGGTTCCGTCGGCGTTGATTGTCCAAATGTTGTTTGCGAGATTCGACGAGTCCGAGGCGTCCGTATTGGTGGGCAGCGCAATCACTGCCGGGGCAGGGGGCGGAGAAATCTGTGACCCGCCTCCTCCGCTGCCTCCGCACGCAGTGAATAACAGCGGAGTGAGCAGCGCCAGCACAGCAATTGGCGAACGACCCGGGGGCCTCGAATAAACCCGACGTCTCATCATTTTGCACCTCTGACTGTTTTGGACAGCACATCAGAAAGCCAATGGCAGCGGCAAATTGTAAGCTGTAATACTACTTGGAGATGTGAGCGGTATCACATTTGAAAACATATGCCCATCGCTTCTCTCACCCTCGAACTTCACATTGAAGCGGCCCAGTCCATCAAAGACCGTCGCCAGGTCGTGCGCAGCCTGAAAGATAAACTGCGCAACACGTTCAACATTGCGGTCGCGGAACTCGACTCCGCCGAACTCTGGAATCGCGCCACCATTGGCATAGTCAGCGTTTCCCCTTCCCGCGATTATCTCGACGGCCTGATGAAGAACGTTGAACGCGCCGCCACCCGCATCGCCAACAATAATGGCGCCGACGTGGCCGATTCGTTTGTCGAATACTTCTAATCTGCCCTGCGAATCGCTGCATATCGCAACAGCGTCTAACACCTTGTTACTCCCGTACTTACCCATCCCAGGCAAATTCGGGCAACAATAACGCAGGCGCCTGGCATCTGCCTCAACACCGGGACACGATTTTCTGATATTCTCATGCGTTTTACTCGGGGTGAAAGGTGCAGAAGCGTGGGGTTCAGTATCACCGGGGAAGGTTGGGGGAAGCCCTCCGCGAGGAGATTGAAGCCCTCGTGGAAGGTGAGCTCGCCGATCCTCGAATTGGGTTGGTCAGCGTGACCGGCGTGCAACTGGCCGACGATGGACGGTCCGCGCAGGTTTTGGTCGATGTCGAGGGCAACGACGATGAAGCCGAGATCAGCATGCAAGGGCTCGATGCGGCCAAGGCCTACATCCGGCACGAACTTGCCGATCGCCTACGATTGCGCCGTTCCCCAGAATTGATCTTTCGTCTCGATCGTTCCGAGCGCGAAAAGGCCCGGGTCGAAGAATTATTGGAGCGTGCGAAGAAACGCAGCAAGGCACGCAGAAACACCAGTGGAGAGAGGGCATAAAGCCGTGCTCGAAGACGTCCTTCGGCAAATCGGACAGCGCGACCGTTTCGTGCTGACCTCGCACGCCCGTCCCGATGGTGACGCTATCGGCTCGGCCCTCGCGTGCTGCCAGGTTCTCCGCTCCATGGGTAAGCAGGCCGATGTCGTTCTGCACGATCCCGTCCCCAGGATTTATCGCTCTCTTCCGTTCGCCGATCAGGTGCTGCAGTCGGACCGCGTTATTGGCAGCTATCAGGCCGCCATCATTCTGGAGTGCGACAGCATTCACCGCACGCGCCTCGAAGGACTTGAGGACCGCTTCCTCATTAGCATCGATCACCACGTCAGCGGACGTCCCTTCGCACACGTCAACTGGATCGACCCTCACGCCGTAGCTACTGCCGAGATGGTGTTCCGCTTGGCGCGTGAAGCGGGAGTGCAGTTCTCGCCCGAGATTGCCACCTGCCTCTACACCGCGCTCATGACCGATACCGGTTCGTTCATGTTCCAGGGGACCAACGAAAATACCTTCGCGCTGGCTCGCGAACTCGTACTGGCCGGCGCCGATCCTGCGCACTGTGCCCGGGGAATCTATTTCGCGCACTCCGTTGCCAAGATTCGTTTGCTCGGCGAAGCGCTCCGAAACCTGCAGATCGAGGGCCACATTGGCTACGTCTGGGTCACGCAAAAACAGATGGAACGCTGCGACGCCAAGGAAGAAGATTGCGAAGGACTAGTCAACTACGTTCTCTCCATCGGCGGCGTCGAAGTGGCGGCGTTCTTCCGTGAGCTTCCTGAAGGACGCTATCGCGTCAGCCTGCGCAGCAAGGGAAAGCTCGATGTCGCCCATATCGCCGAAGCGTTCGGCGGCGGCGGTCACGAGTGCGCTAGCGGATGTTCCGTCGAAGGCCCCTTGGCCGAGGCCGTCCGCCAGGTTCTATTCCAACTTCGCCGCGGACCTTCCGTACAATGAATTTTCGATTGTGTGATTTTCAATTGTCGATTGAAAAACCTGTCTGCTCGCTTTTCCACTCGACACTCGCAAATCGGCAATCGTAAATTCCCATGACTGCTCGCACTCGCACCGACATCCTCCTGCTCGCCGGATTTTGCGCCTTCCTTTTTTTCTATGGTTTGGGACAATTCGGCCTGACCGGCGCTGACGAGCCACGCTATGCGCAAGTCGCGCGCGAGATGCTGGACCGCCACGACTGGATCACGCCCACTCTCGGCGGCCAACCGTGGCTGGAGAAGCCGCCACTCTACTATTGGCAGGCCATGCTTGCGTATTCTGTGCTCGGCGTCAGCGATGTTGCCGCGCGCGTCCCATCCGGGATCGATGCCACCCTGCTGGTCGTAGCCGTCTATCTGTTCTTCCGCAAATTCCGCCCGGGCTCGGAAGTCGATGCCGCGCTCATCACCGCGTCTTGTGCGGGTATCGTCGGCTTCGCGCGCGCCGCATCTACCGACATGCCCCTAGCCGCGACATTTTCCATCGGAATGCTCGCCTGGTGGGCCTGGCGCGAAGGCGACAAGCGAATCTATTTGGCCGCTTTTTATCTCTTCATGGCGCTGGGCGCGCTCGCCAAAGGCCCGGTGGCGCCGTTCCTCGCTGCGGCGGTCATCATCCTGTGGGCGCTGCTCGTCCGCGAGACGCGCATAATCTGGCGAACCTTATGGTTCCCCGGCGTCCTGCTGTTCCTCGTCGTCGCGCTGCCGTGGTATCTCGCAGTCCAGTTGCGCAACCCGCAATTTTTCCGCGAGTTCATTCTGGAGCACAATCTCGCGCGCTTCTCCAGCAATCTCTACCATCATCCCGAACCGTTCTGGTACTACCTGCCGGTGGCGTTGCTGGCACTGGTCCCCTGGATTGTCTTTGTCATCGCCGCTCTTGCAGAATCGTTTCGGACGTGGTGGTCCGAACGAAAATCGCCAGCCTCCGCGCTTGATCTGCAAATGCAGTTTCGCGTCTTCGCCGGTTCCTGGCTGATCGCGCACATCGTTTTCTTTTCCATCTCCCGCTCGAAGTTGCCGGGATACATCTTGCCCGCAATCCCCGCCGGCGCGATCCTGTTAGCGGATTACCTGCGCGAGCATCTACAAGGAGATAGCGACGCAAACGTGCCTAAGTGGATGGCGATTCTGCACGCCGTCGTTGCGGCTGCGCCAATTGTCCCCGCAATGCTGGTTGGCTATCTCGTTTTGCAGCATCGATTGCCCACAGGTCGTCCACTCGCAATCGCCCTCGTCGTGGCCTTGATCGTATGCGTCGCGGTGGCACTGACGCTGATCAGCCGCATGCATCTCCGCATGCTCCGCTTCGTCACGCTTATTCCGGTGGTGCTCGCGGTAGCGGCCGTGCTCAAGATGGGCACCACCGCAATGGACCAGACGCTTTCGGTGCGGCCTCTCGCGGTGGAACTCGCCGGCATCGAAACGCAAACTCTGCCGGTCGCCGTTTGCGGCGTTCGCCGCGAGGTGGAATACGGTCTGGCTTTTTATCGCGACCAATCCATCGCCCGCTACGAGGCGGGGAGTGTTCCGACCGGAGAGCACTTGTTGGTCTCCTCTCCCGCGTGGAGGAGCGACGTCCTCAACGCAACGGCGGGCCGCCGCCTCACGCTTCTCGGCCACTACGCCGCGCAGAATCTCGATTACTACTGGGTCGCTGCGAGCAGCCCGTTGCGCTAAGGACCCTGACATATGCGGACGCAATTATTCTTCGATCTTGTGGGCGAAACGCGTCACATCTCGGTTCATTTCTGTGAGCCACATCAGATGAACGAAGTTCGAAACGACTTGCTAGGTTGTGACATTGCTCTCTTCGAAATCGTGGGAACCCAACTCTCCTCACAAGAAGCGGTTTTCAAGGCGTTCGCGATAGCTCTGAAAATGCCCGCGGGTTGGTATGGAGACGAGGAATACGCGACGAACGTGAATGCATTCCTCGAGTATTTGGACGATGTGGTCGAATGGGTTCCAGCTAAGGGACACGTAGTTGTTATCCGCGACTCGGAGCAGTTCTGGCGTGCTGAGCCACGTTTAGCTGGAGATCTGGTGGAGTGGTGGCAGCTTGCTACATATCGACAGGCTACGATTCACTTAGTTTTCGTTTGGTGAAGTTTCCCTTTGCGTCCCTTACTCCTTCGCATAGCCCACTTCTTCTAGTTCCGGCGGGCTCCCAGCCTGCACGGTCAATCCGTAATCGAATCCCTTGTCGAACGCCTTCAGATTCAATTCGCGGAAACTCGGCGGCACTGAGTCGGCCACTGCCTTGCGCACTGCATCCGCTGAAAGCAATTTCGTCACCGCCGTGAAGAATCCCACCATCACCGAGTTCAGCACCATGCGCTTGCCCAGTTCTTCGGCAAAGCGCGTAGCCGGGATGGCATAGACCTGCTTGTCTTCATTCGTATTCGAGACCCGAACCAGGTCTTCCTCAATAATCAGAATGCCGCCGGGCTTCAGTTCATGCGCGAAGCGGTTGTACGCTTCCTGCGACATGATCACCATAATGTCGGGATGCGTCGTGTACGGATACAGTACCGGCGAATCTGACAGAACCAGTTGCGCGCTGCACGCGCCGCCTCGCGCCTCCGGGCCGAAGTTCTGTGTCATGGTGGCGAAGCCATTCTCGTAAATCGACGCTGCTTTGCCCAACACAATCGCAGAAAGAATCACTCCCTGGCCGCCGAATCCTGCAACGCGAATCTCCGTTACCCGCATGCGCACTCCATTTCCGGCTGAGCTTCCCCAGTCACCTCGATGTAGCGTTCACCCAGGCTTTCCACGTACTGTGCCCGCATCATGGTCTGATAGTCGGGCCGGTCGCGGTCCACAAACTTGCCCACGGCGATCTCGCCGTTGAGCGTGAGCCCGACCTCGTTGGTCGGCGCGCCGTTCTTCACCTTGCTCGCTTCCTTGTAATACTTCATGGTGTCGAGCCCATCGCCCATCTTGTTGCGCCTCTGGTAGAGCGTCGGACAGGGCGAGATCACTTCAATAAACGAGAATCCCTTTTTCTTGAATGCCTCTCCGATCGACCGCGCCAGTTGCCGCACATGGAAGGTCGTCCAGCGCGCCACGTACACTGCGCCGGCAGCATCGACTAGAGCCGGAAGATTGAACGCCGGCTCAAACGTTCCGTAAGGATTCGTCGATGTCGTTGCGTGTCCCGGTGTGGTGGGCGCAGTCTGCCCGCCCGTCATCGCGTAAATCAGGTTGTTCACGCAGATGACTTTCAGA
>Ga0335071_10004641_pt1 | contig 14351 bp, 18 predicted proteins | sample Lox_Sample_15_FD_206724 | JGI IMG/M metagenome (GOLD analysis project Ga0335071, IMG submission 206724) | Soil microbial communities from Loxahatchee National Wildlife Refuge, Florida, United States - Lox_Sample_1.5 | ecosystem: Environmental > Terrestrial > Soil > Wetlands | place: USA... | reverse complement strand
TGAAACTCCACCCCCGAATCGCGCACCTGGAGCTGGGCTTTCTCGAGCTCCCGCACCGCGTCGGCCCGCGGCATCCCCAGGACCCGGGGCACGGGGTGGCGGGACCGGAAGATGGGGGCCGGGAAGAGGATCAGGGCCGCCACCAGGTATCCGGCGATCAGCGCGCCGGCGCAGGCCGCGAGGCCCTTCCACACCCGGCCCCGATCCATCCGGGGCAGCCGAGGCTTCCAGGTCCAGCGCCACGTCTCGAGGGGCGGCATGTGCCGGCGGAAGCGCATCAGGCGGCTCGGGAGAGGCGCGCGGCGTAGGCGCCGTCCATGCCGTCCCGCTGCGGGAGGGTCTGGAGGTCGCCCGCGGGGGTGACCAGTGCGGACGGCACGGCGTCGGCCACGGGGTCGCGCCGGAATTCCGTCTGGCTGGTCAGGAAGTCCTCCACGATCGCCTCGTTCTCCTCGGGCTCCAGGGAGCAGGTGGCGTACACCAGAATCCCCCCCGGCCGGACCAGCGCCGCCGCGGCGCCGAGCAGGTGGCGCTGGCGGGCGGCGGCGCGGCCGATCGCTTCCGGCGTGATGCGCCAGCGGGCGTCGGGGTGGCGGGCCATCGTGCCGGTGGCGGTGCAGGGCGCATCCAGGAGCACCGCGTCCCAACTGTCGTTCGCGAAGGGCGCGGAGAGAAGATCGGCGCAAAGGACCTGAATCGCCACTCCGGCGCGGCGTACGTTCTCGCTCAACCGGACCAGGCGGTCGCGCCGCGGCTCGCCGGCCACGACGCGGGCGCCCAGGCTTTCGAGTCCCAGGGCCTTCCCACCGGGCGCGGCGCAGGCGTCGTAGCACCGGGCGCCTCGCGGCACTCCCGCGAACCGGCAGACCAGCCGGGCGGCGGCGTCCTGCACGATGAAGGCGCCCTCGGCGAACCCCGGAAACTCGGACGGCAGGCCCTGCACGCGGATTCCGGCGTTCCGCGGCGCCGGTTCGACGTCGAGCCCGGACTCGGCGAGGCGCGCGGCCAGGGTCGGGAGATCCCAGCGCGCCGCCTGGAGGGTGAGCGGCGGCGGCGCGTCGTTCCACTGGACCAGGCGCGCCGCTCCTTCGGCGCCGAAGCGCTCCGTCCAACGGCGGGTCAGCCACGCGGGGTGGGTCGGGGCGGCGGCCGCCGGATTCTCCGAGGGACGCTGGAGTCGCCGCAGGGCCTGATTGACGTAACCGGTGACTCCTTCACCCGCGGTCTCGCGCGCCAGCTCGACGCTGGTGGACACCGCGGCGTGCGCGGGAACGCGGGTCAGCCAGCGCAGCTGGTAGGCGCCGAGGCGGAGCACGTCGTGAAGGCGGGGATCGGCGCGGGAGAGGTCCAGCACCCGGTCCAGCTCGGCGCGCTGGCGGAGGACGCCGGCGGCCAGCTCGTGCGCGAGGCGGCGGTCCCGGTCTTCGAGCGTGGCCACCGACCGGTCGCGCGCTTCCGCGAACGGCACACCGCGGGCCACGGCGCGCAGGATGGCGAGCGCCGCGCGGCGCGCCGCGGTGGCGTCCCTAATCCAGCATGCCCTCGGTGGGAGATGACGGCACGGCGACTTCGCGCCTGGGCATCCGGCCCGCGAGATACGCGGCGCGTCCGGATTCCACGGCCAGACGCATGGCGTGTCCCATCAATACCGGGTCACGCGCGGCGGCGACCGCGGTGTTCATCAGGATTCCGTCCACGCCCTGCTCCATCGTGAGGCACGCGTCGGACGCGGTGCCGACCCCCGCGTCCACGATCACCGGGACCTTGAGGCGGCGCTTGATGGTCCGGACGCTCACCGGATTGAGGAGGCCCAGCCCCGAGCCGATGGGGGAGGCGAGGGGCATCACGGCCGCGCACCCGATCTCTTCCAGGCGCAGGGCGGTGATGAGGTCCTCGTTGGTGTACGCCAGGACCTTGAACCCCTCGGCCACGAGGGTCCGCGCCGCTTCGATGAGCCCCGCGACGTCGGGCAGCAGAGTCTCCTGATCGCCGATCACCTCGAGCTTCACGAAGTCGTTGAAGCCGGCCTCGCGCGCCAGGCGGGCGTAGCGCACCGCCTCGTCGGCGGTGTAGCAGCCCGCCGTGTTGGCGAGCAGGAAGAACCGCTTGGGATCGAGATGGCGGAGGATGCCGCCTTCGGCGGTGCGGTCCAGGTCGACGCGGCGCACGGCGACGGTCACGACCTCGGCGCCCGTCGCTTCGATGGCCCGGACCATCGTCCCGTTGTCGGCGTACTTCCCGGTCCCGATCATCAACCGGGACCGGAAGGTCCGGCCTCCCACGACGAACGGCGTGTCCATCAGCCTCCTCCCACGAACTGCACCAGCTCGACGGCGTCGCCGGAGCTCACGCGGACGTCGCCGAGGGCGGGGCGGCGGACGATCCGGCGGTTGTGCTCCACGACGACGCCGCGGGGGTCGAGCGACAGCGCGCTCAGGAGCTCGAGCAGCGTCGCGCCGGCCGCCACCCGCCGGGGGGACCCGTTCACCACGATTTCGACGGTTTCGACCATACGGCTATTCCATCTCCTTCATCAGCGTCCGCGCCGCGAGGGCGGGGTCGGGCGCGTCCCACAGCGCCCGGATCGCCGCGACGCCCCAGACCCCGGCCTTCCGCAGGGCGCCCGCGTTGGACGCATCGATGCCGCCGATGGTCACGACGGGAATCCCGAGGGCGAGATACGGGGCCAGTCCTGCGACGCCGAGCGGGGGCGCTTCCGGGTGGGTGGGAGTCGCGAAGACGGGGCCTATCAGAAGATAGTCGGCCCCGCCGTCCCGCGCGGAACGGGCGGCGTCGAGGTCGTGCACCGAGGCGCCGATCCACCAGCCGGCGTTGAGCCGGCGGGCTTCTCCGGGTGCGAGGCCGTCGGCGGACAGCTGGACCCCCGCGGCGCCCGCGGCCAGGGCGACGTCGCCCCGGTCGTTGACGAAGAGATGGTGCGGAGACGCGGCGGCGAGACGGCGGGCCAGCTCGTAGTGCTCCCGCCCCGACAGCGAGTGGCCGCGGGCGTGGAGGGCGACCGGGCCGGCCGCGGCGAGGGCGCGGGCGGTGGCGTCGAGCGAGGGGAGCCGGGCGACCCGCTCGTCCGTGATCGCGTGCAGCCGGGGAAGGGGGATCCGATCGGGGGTGGTCACGCCATCCGCTGGCCCGCGCGCACGCCGCGGCCGCGAATCCAGTCGGCGGCCGGCATCCGCGCCTTGCCGGCGGGCTGCACTTCCGCGATCACGAGATTCGCGTCCTTCGCGGCGATCACGAGCTCGCGGTCGGCGCCCACCACCTGGCCGGGAGCGCCGCCCGGCCCTCCCGGGAGCGGGACGGCGCCGAAGAGCTTGACCTCGAGTCCGTCGAGCGTGGTCCAGGCTCCGGGCTTCGGGTCCAGGGCCAGGATGGTGCGCCGCGCGCGGTCGGCGTCGCCGTCCCAGGCGATGTGGCCGGTCTCGCGCGTGATCTTGGGCGCATACGTCGCCCGCTCGTGGTGCTGGGGCACCGGCCTCGGCCCGTCGGCGGCCATCATCGCGAGCGTCTCGACCAGCGCCTGGGCGCCGATCTCCGCGAGGTGGAGCGACAGCTCGCCGCCCGTAAGGTCCGGAGGGATGAAGTGCGGGATCTGATGGAGGATGGGGCCCGAATCGAGGCCGGCTTCCATCTGCATGATGGTCACGCCGGTCTTCTCCAGGCCGTTCAGGATCGCCCATTCCACCGGCGCCGCGCCGCGCAGCTCCGGGAGGAGCGACGGATGGACGTTGACCATGCCGAGCCGCGGGACGGCGAGGAGCGCGGGCGTCAGCAGGTGGCCGTAGGCGACGACGACGCCGACCTCGGGCGCGAGCGCGGAGAGCCGGGCGACGAAGGCTTCGTCCTTCGGGCGCTCGGGCTCGAGCACCGGCAGGCTCTCGCCGATCGCGGCGGACTTCACGGGAGACGGGACCAGCGTGGAACGGGAGCGCCCCTGCGGTCGATCGGGGCGGGTGACCACCGCGGCGACTTCGAAGCCTTCACCGACCAGGGCGAGGAGCGACGGCACGGCGAACGCGGGCGTCCCGAAGAAGACGACCCGCACTAGAGCTCGCCCGCCGGCTCCGGAACGACCTCCTTCACGTAGCCGGTTTGTCCCTTGCGGGACCGACGCCACTTGGACATCAGGGACGCGCGCTTGATGGCGCTCAGGTGATCGAGGAACAGCACGCCGTCCAGGTGGTCCACTTCGTGCTGGACGGCGCGGGCCTTGTAGCCCTCGACGTCCAATCGGTACGGCTTGCCGTCGCGATCGACGGCTTCGAGCGTGATGGCCAGCGGGCGCTCGACGTCGCCGAAGATGTCGGGCACCGACAGGCACCCCTCCTCGGCGGTCTCCAGCACGTCCCCGCGGGGCGTGACGACGGGGTTGATGAGGACCAGGGGATCGGGCGTCTCGCCGCCGACGTCCACCACCGCGACGCGGAGGGCCACCCCGACCTGATTGGCCGCGAGGCCCACGCCCTTGGCGGCGTGCATCGTGTCGAAGAGGTCGTCCACGAACTGCCGGACCGTGTCGTCCACCACCGGGACGGGTCTGGCGCGCTCGCGCAGCACCGGCGACCCCAGGAGGTGGAGGGACCTGATGCTCACGGCTTCTTCTTCTCCTCGGCGTCGCGGTTCAGCACCGTGGCGATGTTGCTCCGCGCCACGAGGAGCCGGGACTCCGCGCTCTTGATGGTCACCTCGTTGTCCTTCAGGAAAATCACCTCGCCGATGATACCCCCCGAGGTCACGACTTGATCGCCCTTCTGGAGCGAGGCGAGCAGCTCCTGGTGCTTCTTCTGCTGCTGCCGCTGCGGCCGGATCATCAGGAAATAAAGGATTCCGCCGATGATGGCGAACTGGAAGATGGTGATCGCCAGGGGGTTGGTGCCGCCCGGACCGGAGGGAGCGAAGACCGCGAGTATTCCGTGCATGACGTCAGACCGCTTCCGAGTTGAGGTAGCGGAGGCGCCAGTCGGCGGCCCACGCGCCCAGGTTGTCCTTCCCGATCTCCCGGCGGAGCGCGCCGGCGAGACGGATCAGATACCGCACGTTGTGCAGCGACAAGAGCCGGAGTCCCAGGAGCTCACCGGCCACGAACAGGTGCCGGAGGTACCCGCGGGAGTACCGGGTGCAGGTTTCGCAGTCGCACGCGGGGTCGAGCGGCGAGGGGTCGTCCTTCCACGCCGCGTTGCGGATGTTCACGACGCCGTCGTCCGTGAACGCCGATCCGTTCCGGCCGTTCCGCGTGGGCGCCACACAGTCGAACAGATCGATGCCCCGCTCGACGCCCGCCACCAGGTCTTCCGGGAATCCGACGCCCATAAGATAGCGGGGAACGGCCCGGGGGAGCCGGGGCGAAAGCTGCGTCAGCGTCTCGTACATCTCGACCTTCGGCTCCCCCACCGACAATCCGCCCACCGCGATCCCGGTCCAGTCCCCGGCCGCGAGCGTGCCGTCCAACGAGGCCCGGCGGAGCGCGACGTGAATGCCGCCCTGGACGATGGGCCACAGCGTCTGCCGTCCCGGAGACCCAGCGGCCAGGGCGTCGTGGCGCGCGCGGCAACGCTCGAGCCAGCGCAGGGTGCGCTCGAGCGCGTCGCGGCTCGTGGCCTGATCCACCCGGCCCGGCGCGACGTGATCGAACGCCATCGCCACGTCGGCGCCCAGGGTCCACTGGATCTCGACGGCCCGCTCCGGCGTGAGCCGCCGCCGCGCGCCGTCCACGTGACTCTGGAACTCCACGCCGTCCTCGTCCACCGTGCGGAGCCCCTCGAGCGAGAACACCTGAAAGCCGCCGGAGTCGGTGAGCAGGGGGCCGCCCCAGGACATGAAGCGGTGCAGGCCGCCGAGCCGGGCGACGGTGTCTTCGCCGGGGCGGACGTGGAGGTGATACGTGTTCGCCAGGACCAGCCCCGCGCCGATCTTCTCGAGATCGAGGGGCGACAGCGCCCGCACGGTGCCCTGGGTGCCCACCGGCATGAACGCCGGCGTCGCCACCGTCCCGTGCGGGAGGGCGAGGATGCCGGCGCGGCCCGCGCCGGATTCGGCGTCGATCCTAAACTCGAACACCCGACCTCCTCCGATTCCCCGGGCTGGCGCCCGGGGTCGGGAACACCGGGCCGAGCCCATGCAGTACCCGACCCCGGGCGCAAGCCCGGGGTTCGCGGGAGAGGGGTCCCGCGTTGCGAAGGGACCTCGGGTCCATTCTCACACGATCACCATCGCATCTCCGTAGCTGTAGAACCGGTACCCCTCCTGGACGGCGGTGCGATACGCGGCCAGCACCCGCTCCGTTCCCCCGAACGCGCAGACGAGCATCAGGAGCGTGGAGCGGGGAAGATGGAAGTTCGTGACCAGCCGGTCCACCGCCCGGAACCGATACGGGGGCCTGATGAAGATGGCGGTCTCGCCCGCGCCCGCGCGCACGCGGCCCGCTTCGTCGGTGACCGTCTCGAGGGTCCGCACCACCGTGGTCCCGACCGCCCAGATCCGGCCGCCGCGCCCGCGCCGGGCGTTGATCTCCTCCGCCGTCTCGGGAGCCATCGCGTACCGCTCCGGGTGCATCGGGTGCGCGGCGGGATCGTCGACCTCCACCGGTTTGAAGGTCCCGGGCCCGACGTGGAGATCGAGGGTGACGATGGACGCGCCCCGGTCCCGGATCTTCAGCAGCACCTCGGGCGTGAAGTGGAGGCCCGCGGTGGGAGCGGCGACGGAGCCGTCGTGAGCGGCGTAGACGGTCTGATAGCGTTCGCGGTCCGCCGGCTCCGGCGACCGCTTGATGTAGGGCGGCAGGGGGACCTCGCCGTACTTCGCGAGCGCGGCGCGGGCGTCGAGGGTCCCGGTGAACCGCACGCGCCGGAGCCCGCCGCCCCGGACCTCCACGATCTCGACCGCGCAGTCGTCGCCCAAGGTGACGCGCCGGCCCGGCTTGAGCTTCCCGCCGGGGTGCGCCATCGACTCCCAGGTGCCGTCCCCGAGCTCCCGCACGAGGAGGATTTCCGCCCCGCTCCCGTTCTCCCGCTTCCCGTGTAGCCGGGCCGGAATGACCCGGGAGGCGTTGAGCACCACGACGTCCTCCGGCGCGATCAGGGCCGGCAGATCGGTGAAGTGCCGGTGCGCGAGCGGCGCGCCGCCGCGATCGAGGACCAGGAGGCGGGACGCGGAGCGGTCGGCCAGCGGCGTCTGGGCGATGCGATCCGGCGGCAGCTCGTAGGAGAAGTCGCCGGTATGGAGAGACCCGGTCACCCGTCGAAGATGCTGGGCTGCTCGGCGGCGGCGGACGCGGGAGGCGGGAACCCGAAGTGCCGGTAGGCGGCCGGCGTGGCGCAGCGCCCCCGCGGGGTCCGCGCCAGGAAGCCCTGCTGCATCAGGAACGGCTCGTAGACCTCTTCCAGCGTGCCGGGATCTTCGCCCACCGCCGCCGCGATGGTGGTGAGGCCCACCGGCCCGCCGCCGAACTGCTCGATGATGGTGCGGAGCAGCCGGCCGTCCATGTCGTCGAGGCCGAACTCGTCCACGTCCAGGCGCGCGAGCGCTTCCCGGGCCACGGCGGCCGTGATCTTGCCGCCCGCGCGCACCTGGGCGTAATCCCGGACCCGCTTCAGGAGCCGGTTCGCCACCCGCGGCGTGCCCCGGCTCCGCCGGGCGATCTCCGCCACCCCCGCGGCGTCCGCGGGGACTTCGAGGATCTTCGCGGAGCGGGACAGGATGTGGGTGAGGTCGTCGGGCGGATAATAGGAGAGGCGTTCCACCAGGCCGAAGCGCGCCCGCATGGGCGGCGTGAGCAGGCCGAACCGCGTGGTGGCGCCGATGAGCGTGAAGCGCTCGAGCGTCATCGGGAGGGTCTGGGCGTGCGGGCCGTCGGCGATCCGCACGTCCACGCGGAACTCCTCCATCGCGGGATACAGGAACTCCTCCAGCGCGGGCCGGAGCCGGTGGATTTCATCGATGAAGAGAATGTCCCCGGCTTTGAGGGCCGTAAGGGTGCCGACCAGATCCCCGGGGCGCTCGAGGACCGGCCCCGACGTGATCCGGATGTCGACTCCCATTTCGCGCGCCATCAGGAGCGCCAGCGTGGTCTTGCCCAGCCCGGGGGGACCGAAGAACAGGACGTGATCGAGCGGCTCCCGCCGGCGGCGGGCCGCGTCGATCGCGATCTGGAGCGACTCTTTGACCTTGGGCTGCCCGACGAAATCGTCGAGGCGGGAGGGCCGGAGGGCGGCGTCGGAGAGGCGCTCGTCCGGCAGGACTTCGGGGGTGGTGACTTCGGCCCGGCTCACGAACCCGCGGGCCGCGCCCGCCAGCGGACCGGGCGGACATCGGCCTCGATGTCGTGGCGCGTGTGGCAGGTGACGCACGCGTCGGTGGCCCGCTCGTCTCCGTCTTCCACCAGCCGGCGGTTGGTGCTTCCACAGCGCGTACAGATCCACTCGGCGGTCGTCATCGTCATCCGTGCGTGAGGAGTTGGAGCGCGCGGCGCACGAGCGGCTCGGTGCCGTCGGCGTCCGCGGGCGCGCCCGTTTCGGTCAGGGCCCGGCGGACCGCGCGGTCCGACTCCGCCGGCGAGTATCCCAGCCGCTCGAGGGCCTGGCGGGCCGCCCGCGCGCCGCCGGCGAGCGGCGCCGGCGCGGCCCCCGCGGAGCCGCCGTCGCCCACAAACTCGCCCACCTTGTCGGCCAGTTCAAGCGCGAGCCGCTCCGCCGTCTTCTTCCCGATGCCGGAGACCGACGCGAGGGTCGCGACGTCCCGGTCCCGCACCCCCCGGGCCGCGCGCTCGAGCCCCAGCGCCGACAGCAGGGCCATCGCCAGCTTGGGCCCCACCCCCGAGACCGTGGTCAGGCGCTGGAAGAACCGGCGCTCGGTCTCGGCGGCGAAGCCGTAGAGCGTCCAGGCGTCGTCCCGCACCACCAGCTCGGTCGCGAGCGTGACTTCGCTCCCCGCCGGACCCAGCCGCTCGACCACGCCGGCGGGAACCACCACCTCGTACCCCACGCCGCCCGCCGTGTCGATGGTGACGCGGTCGCCGTGCACCGCCGCGAGCCGTCCGGTCAGCCGCGCGATCACGAGCGGATGATGTGGGTGAGCGCCACGGCGATCCCGTCGGCCGCGTCCGAGGGCTTCGGCGCGCTCCGCAGGCGGAGCAGGTGCGCCACCATCATCGCGACCCGCTCCTTCCGCGCCGCCCCGGTGCCCGCCACGGTCTTCTTCACCCGGGCGGGGGAGTATTCCGCCACGTTCATGCCGGCCTGGGCGGCGGCGAGCAGCACCACGCCGCGGGCGTGGCCCAGGACCAGGGTGGTGCGCACGTTCTTATGATAGAAGGCGTCTTCGAGGGCGAGGTGCGTGGGGTGGTGCCGCGCGATCAGGTCGGCGATCCCTTCGTACAGCTCGGCGAGACGGATCTCGAGGCGCCCGGTCCGGGGCAGCCGGATGACGCCGCACTCCACCAGGTGTCCGAACCCCGGCCCGCCGTTCGTCTCGACGATGCCGTAGCCGGTCACCGCCGTGCCCGGGTCCACGCCCAGGACTTTCACCTCACCCCTCGATCGCCGCGAGGGCCTCGGCGTCGATGTCGAAGTTGGACGACACCTTGGCGACGTCGTCGGATTCCTCGAGGGCCTCCACCAGAGCCAGGAGCTTCTTCGCGTCGCCGGCCTCGACCTTCACCGTGTTCTTGGGGATCCGGCTGATCTCCGCGCTCTGCACCTTGAACTTCCGGGCCACCAGGGCGTCCCGCACCGCGTGCAGCTGGGGCGGGGCGGCCGTGACCACGAACGTATCCGCGTCCCGGACGAAGTCCTCCGCGCCGGCGTCGAGCGCCGCCTCCATCGCCGCGTCCTCGTTCACGCCGGCGGCGTCCAGGAGGATCTGCGCCTTCCGGTCGAACATCCAGGCCACCGAGTTGGTGGCGCCCAGGTTGCCGCCGTGCCGCGAGAAGATGTGCCGGATGTCGGCCACCGTGCGGGTCGGGTTGTCGGTGGTGGCGTCGATCATGATCGCCGCGCCGCCCGGGCCGTACCCCTCGTAGGTCACTTCCTCGTAGGTGACCCCCGCTAGCTCGCCGGTCCCCTTTTTCACGGCCCGGTCGATGTTGTCGGACGGCATGTTCTCGGCCTTCGCGGCGTCGATGGCGGTCCGGAGGCGCGCGTTGCCGTTCGGATCGCCCCCGCCCGCTTTCGCGGCGATGGTGATTTCACGGATGAGCCGGGTGAACAGGGCCCCCCGCTTCGCGTCCGTCACGGCTTTCTTGCGCTTGATCTGCTTCCATTTACTGTGGCCAGCCATACGCACTCCCGGCGCGACCGAAATGGTGTAATGAAATGAACTTACAACTTGACCCACGGCCGCCGCCACGGCTAGGATTCGCCCCCATGCGCCGACTGCCTTTGCCGTTCCTCGTCGCCTTCGCCGCGCAGGCCTGCCACCGGCCGGCCGACGTGTCGCGGCACACCATCGCGCAATCCCTGCACGGCGTGCTGGTGTACCCGCGGTCGTCTTTGGTCTCGATGGCGTCGGGAGACAGCGCCGGCCAGCTGATGTTGTCGAGCCCCGACCTCCCGGACGTCGTCGCCTCCTGGTTCCGCGTCAATCTGGCCCAGAACCACTGGACGCTGGAAAGCGACTCACATCAGCCCGACGGCTCCATTCAGATGTACGCGGAGCGGGGGCGCCAGCCGCTGTGGATCACCATTCAGGAAGCGACGGGCGGGCCGGGGACCAGCTATTCGGTCACCGGGGCGATCGTCGGCAGTGTCGACACCACGAAGCAGGGGAGTCCGGCCGACAGCGCTCAGCGGTCGGGGTCGAGCATGTCCTCGAAGCGCATCCAGCGGTGATAGAAGTAGAGGTCCACGAAGCCCTTCGGTCCGTTCCGGTTCTTCACCACCGCCACCTCCGTCGCGCCTTCCACGCCCCCTGACGGGGCGTACATCTCCTCGCGGAAGATCGTCAGCACCTGGTCGGCGTGCTGCTTCACCGCGCCCAGCACGCCGAAATCCTCGAGGGTCGGGCGCGGATTCACGCGCTGCGCCGTGAACGCCGGGAGCTGGGCGATCACCACCACGGCCGCTTCCCGCTCCACCGCCAGGGCCTTCAGCCGCCGGAGCACGAGGGCCATCTCCTCATCCTGCGTGTGCCGCCCGGCCCCGGACGGCGGGGGCAGGAGCTGCAGGTAGTCGAACACCACGAGGTCCAGCTCCCGCGGCGGATCGAGCCGGGAGATCAGCGCGTCGAAATCGGTGTCCGCGAGGGGGAGAATGGTGAGGGGGAGCCCCCGCAGCCGCACCGCGGCCGCGCCGATGCCGGCGCGTCCCTGGTCGTTCACGCGGGCCACCCGGAGCTCGTCCACGGACACGCGTCCCTCGATGGCGAGGGCCCGCTCCATCAGCCGGTCCTCGTCCATCTCGCCGGACAGGAACGCCACGTCGGCGCCGGCCTGCGCCGCCCGCAGCGCCAGGCCCAGGGCCAGGGCGGACTTGCCCGAGCCCACGTCGCCGCCGAGCACCACGAGGTCGGAGCGGCGCAGACCGCCGCCGAGGAGGCGGTCGATCGACGGGAATCCGGTCGGGATGGTGTCGTCGAGCGGCACGCCGGGGCGCTGCGCGTCGACGCGCGCGACCAGCCGCTCGACCGACGATCCTCGGGGAATCCGGCGGGGACGCATGCCTCAATCTACCCGCGCGGCGCGCGCCGCGGCGGCGACCGCTTCCGCCGCCTCGGAGCCGAGGACGTCCCGGGCCGGCGCCACCAGCTCGGTGAGGACCACGGCCGCGGCGCCGGCGGTCGCCGGGTCCAGGTGGGTGCGCGCGGCCGCCAGCGCCCGTTTGAGCGGCGCGGGCAGCGCCAGCGACGCGAGGCGCGTCTCGAGCGCCTGGAGCCGGCGGCGGTGGTTCTTCGGGGACACCGGCGCGGGAGGCAGAAGTCCTTCGGCGGCGCGGAGCGTCAGCCAGAGCGCGTAGAGCCCGTCCCGCCGCGGGCCCCGCGGCGCCGCCGCGACCAGCGCCACCAGGCGGTCCTCCGCGGGACTCTGGGCCCGCATCATCCGGCGAGCCGCTCCGCCGCGCCGTCGACGTCGGGCGGGAGGATGTCGTCGAGGCAGCGGTGGTGGCCCATCGGACAGCGCGCCGATCCCATCGCGGAGCAGGGGCGGCAGTCGAGGCTCCGCTCGAGCACCTCCGCGCGCGCGTGATACGGCGCGAATCCGAACTGGCGCACCGTGGGGCCGAAGAGCGCGACCACCGGCGCGCCGACGGCGGTGGCCACGTGCATCACCCCCGTGTCTCCGGAGATCACGACCTTCGCGCGCGCGAGGAGCGCGCCGGTCTCCTGCAGCGAGAACGCTCCGGCCACGCTCCGCACGCCGCCGCCGATCTGCGACGCGATGCCCCGGTCGGCGGCCCCGCCCACGATCACCGGCGTGAGCCCGCGCGCGGTGAGCCGCGCGGCCAGCGCGGCCCAGTGCGCCGGCGGCCAGCGCTTGGTGGCGTGCGCCGCGCCCGGTCCCAGAGCCGCGAGGGCGCCGCCCTCGAGCCCCTCGGCCGCGAGCCACTCGGCCACGCGGGCCCGCGGCTGCTCGCCCAGGCCGAGCTCCGGGGGACCGCCGTCGGGCTTCACGTCGAGGTCGCGGGCGGCCTCGAAGTACCGCTCCGGCACCGGCGTGTGATCCCCGTACCAGTCGAGCTTGGTCGAGATCAGCCAGCCCCGCGCCAGCTTGCGTTTCCGGTATCCGGACCACTTGCCGGGGACCAGCAGACGGAGGGCGAGCGAGCGCAGGGAACCGTGCAGGTCGAGGCCGTGCGTGTGGGCCAGCGGGCGGAGACGGCGGGCCAGGTGCCGCACCGGCTCGTCGGGTTCCAGCGCGACCACGCGGGTGAGGTGCGGATTGTCGGAGACCAGGGGCACCAGCGCGCGCTTGGTGACGAACGTGAGCGACGCCTCCGGGTGGCGCCGACGCAGGGCGCGGATCAGGGGCGTGGTGAGCAGGACGTCGCCGATGGAGCTGAACCGCACCAGCAGGATGGACAACACGGAGGGATTGTAGCGCCGCGTTGCCCGGCCCCGCCAGCCGGGCTAGCTTTCGCGAACGATGGCCCGTCCCAAGAGCATTCTGTGGGTCGACGACGAAGTCGAAGGTCTCGCCGGGCACCGCCGCTTCCTCGAACAGCAAGGATTCTCAGTCGAGCAGGCGGCCCACGGCGACGACGCGCTCGCCCTCCTGCGCCGCCAGCCCTACAGCGTCGTTCTCCTGGACGAGCAGATGCCCGGGCGCCGGGGCCTCGAGCTCCTGGGCGAAATCCGCAGCATCGATCCCGCCATGCCCGTGGTGATGGTCACCCAGAGCGAGGACGAAGGCACGCTCCGGGAGGCCATCGGCATTCAGGTCGACGACTACCTGGTCAAGCCGGTGCATCCCCGCCAGATCCTGTCCGTGGTCACCCGCCTGCTCGAGGGGGACCGCATCCGCCAGCAGCGCCTGGCCCGCGATTTCGTGGGCCGCTTCCGCGAGCTGGAGGGGCGCCGGGCCTCGAGCCTCGCCTGGCGGGAGTGGATCGAGTACGTGGTGGAGCTGGCGCGCTGGGAAGTGAAGCTCGCGGCGGCGGCCGAGCCGGGCCTGGCCGAGGCGCTGCACTCGCTGCAGGTGGCGCTCCGCAAGGACTTCACCGACTTCATCCGCAAGAACTACCCCAGGTGGCTCGCGAACCCGGAGGGGGACCGCCCCCCGCTCTCGGTGGACGTCGGCGCCGAGTTTCTGCTCCCCGTGCTCAAGCGGACCGGGAAGGTGCTGTTCATCCTGGTCGACTGCCTGCGCCTCGATCAGTGGGAGGCGCTGCGGGACCTGATCACGCCGATGTTCGACGTCGAAGAGTCCCACTACTTCGGCATCGTCCCCACCGCGACGCCGTACGCCCGCAACTCGATCTTTTCCGGGCTCTTCCCGATGGAAATCGCGGCGCGGCACCCCGCCTGGTGGGGCCACGCGTCGGACGAAGAGAGCCTGAACTCGCACGAGGCCGAGCTGCTCACCGAGCAGCTGCAGGACCTGATGGGCCGCCCCGTGCCGGTCCGCTACGAGAAGCTCTTCACCGCCGCGGACGGCGTCGAGCTGCTCAAGCGCCTGCCGGCGCACCTGTCGCAGGAGGGCGTCACCGCGCTGGTCTTCAACTTCATCGACCAGCTCACGCACGGACGCTCCGAGAGCGCCATCCTTTATGAGGTGGCCCGGGACGCCGACGCGCTGCGCGGCCTCACCCGGACCTGGTTCGAGCGCTCGCCGGTGCGGGCCGCCCTGGCCGAAGCCGAGCGGCGCGGCGTCCCCGTGCTCCTGACCACGGACCACGGCTCCATCCACT
>Ga0335071_10004638_pt1 | contig 14355 bp, 12 predicted proteins | sample Lox_Sample_15_FD_206724 | JGI IMG/M metagenome (GOLD analysis project Ga0335071, IMG submission 206724) | Soil microbial communities from Loxahatchee National Wildlife Refuge, Florida, United States - Lox_Sample_1.5 | ecosystem: Environmental > Terrestrial > Soil > Wetlands | place: USA... | reverse complement strand
ACGGAGACGCCGACACCGGTGTTTATTTCGACAGAGGTTATTCCAACAAACACCCCCTATATACCGGATACGGATACACCGACACCCAGAATAATCCCCAGCGATACCCCCTACGTTCCAGACACAGATACACCGGTCCCCACGCCTATTCCGACCATCGCACCAACGGATACACAGGCACCCATACCAACGGAAAAACCCACACCGGCGCCAAGCTCAACTCCGGTGCCGACAACAACGCCCTGCATGAACATCTGCTAATGACCGGCTGAAAGTTAATACAAGAAGACGATCCAGGGATGGGCAAAGGAGTCGGGAAAGGTGTGAGGGGTTGGCAATTGGCGGTTGGCAATTAGCCGGTTAGCGTCCAGCCGTTGGCGGGCGGGGCAGCCCTGATGCAGGCTTGATATATCTGCGGCCTTGTTCCCATTAATACGCCCCCTGGCGCCACAGGATGATCTCGATCGTCTTAAACAGAATATAAATATCCAGCCCGATGGACCAGCGGCGGATGTATTCGCGGTCCAGTTCGGCGCGGCGGGCGAAGGTGGTATCGTTCCGCCCTGAGACCTGCCATAACCCGGTGATGCCCGGCAGGACCCGGACATATTCTTCGTAGGCCTCACCATAGAGCCTGCGCTGGTCGATCAGCATGGGGCGCGCACCGACCAGGCTCATCTCACCCTTTAGGACAGTCCGGCAGCCTTAGACCTTGAAGCGTTTGAAGAACCAGCGTTTGGTGAATTCGGCGCAGGTGAAATAAACGATGACAACACCGAATATCATCAGCAGATAATTCCACGGCAAGGGCTGGAAATCCATCAGACCCGCCAGCGGCGTATAGGGCAGGGCGATTGTCGCGACCGCAACGAGCAGGGTGAGCAGGAGCATGGCGCGTCCCGGTTTGCTGCGCAGGAACGGCAGGCGCGTGCGGACCGCAAACACAACCACCCCGGCGGATAAGACAGACTCGACGAACCAGCCGGTGTGAAAGACCTGTTCGTTGGCGTGCAACCCCCATAACAGAACACCGAAGGTCAGGAAGTCGAACACGGAACTCAGCGGGCCGAATACCATCATGAAGCGGCGGATGAAATCCACATTCCAGCGATGAGGGGCTTCGATGAAGGTATTGTCGACGTTGTCGCCGGCGATGGTCATCTCCGGCAGGTCCGTCAGGAAGTTGATCAGCAGGATCTGTTTGGGCAGCATCGGCAGGAAGGGCAGGAACAGCGAAGCGCCCGCCACGCTGAACATATTACCGAAATTGGCGCTGGTCGCCATAAAGACATATTTCAAGGTGTTGGCAAACGTTTTGCGGCCCTCGATAATCCCCTGTTCCAACACATCCAGGCCCTGTTTCATCAACACAAAGTCGGCGGCTTCCTTGGCGACATCCACCGCATTGTCCACCGAGATGCCAACGTCGGCGCTGTGCAGGGAGGGTGCATCGTTGATGCCGTCGCCCATGTACCCGACCACGCGGCCGCGCTTCTTGAGCGCCAGGATGATGCGCTCCTTCTCGTTGGGATCCACCTCTGCGAAAATATCGGTGCCTTCGACGGCGTGCCACAAGGCCTCGTCGCGCAGTTCATCGATCTGTGCGCCGGTCAGGATGCGCGGCTGCGGCAGGCCGATCGCCTCCGCCGTATGCTGTGCGACCAGGTGGTTATCGCCCGTGATGATCTTCAGCGTCACGCCGAGTTTTTCGAGCCGTTCAACCGTCTCTTTCACGCCCGGCTTCGGCGGGTCGAAAAACAACAGGAAGCCCGCGAAGGCCATGTCCTTTTCGTCCTCCCTTGTAAAGGCTGACTCCCGGGGTTGGACCTCCCTGACAGCGACGCCCAGAACGCGGAAGCCCTGACCGCTCCATTCGGCGAACCTTTTTTGGATTTTCGCCTGTTCACCATCATCGAGCGCAGTTCCTCCATCCGCACGTTTGACCGTTGAACAAACCTCCAGCACATTATCCAATGCGCCCTTGGTGATCATCTGAAGTCCATTCCCATCCTGAACGATGATGCTCAGGCGTTTGCGGTGAAAGTCATAAGGCACCTCATCGGTCTTCGACACCGAATCGAACTTCAAGGCCGAGGCCGAGGCGAGGATGGCATCATCGAGCGGATTTGCCATGCCGGTCTGGAAATGGGCGTTGAGTGCCGCATATCTCAAAACGTCCTCCGAGGCCTGACCGTCCACGTCAAAGGCGTTATCGAGCCGTACCACACCTTCGGTGAGCGTGCCGGTCTTATCGGTGCAGAGGACATCCATGCTCCCGAAGTTTTCGATGGATGCCAGCCGCCGCACGATGACGCCGCGCTTTGCCATGTCCTGTGCGCCGGTGGAGAGATTGATGTTGATGATGGCAGGCAGTAATTGCGGCGTGAGGCCGACCGCCAGGGCGATGGAGAAGAGCAATGAATCGAGAACTGATTTGTGGAAGAAGACATTAAATGCAAAGATGCCGATGACCAGAATGAACATGACCTGTGTCAGCAGAAAACCGAGGCGACGAATGCCCCGTTCGAATTCGGTCTCGGGCGGGCGCAGGGTGAGCCGTTTGGCGATTTGGCCGAAGGCCGTTTGCGTTCCGGTCTCAACGATGAGGGCATGCCCGCTTCCGCTGCGGACGCTCGTGCCCATGAAGACCGTATTCGTGCGTTCGGGCAACCCGGCTTTTTCACTGACGGCCCCCGGCAGCTTCTCAACCGGGAACGTTTCGCCGGTCAGGACGGCCTGATTGACGAAGAAGTCCTTGGCGTCGAGCAGAATGCCGTCTGCGGGAATCAAACTCCCCGCAGAAAGAACCACGATGTCGCCGGGTACGATCCGTTCGGCGGGGACCGCCGTTTCGTTTCCGTCGCGCAAGACCCTGGCCTTGATGCTGACGCGCGCCTTCAATTCCCGGACCGCATTGCTGGCATTGTATTCCTGCATGAAACTCAACACGGCGCTGCCCAACACGATGGCAAAGATGATCAGCGCATCGGTCCAATCCTGCACAAAGGCCGAGATGATCGTGGCGAAGAGCAGGATCAGAACAATGGGGCTTTTAAATTGCGAGAAGAAAAGCTTCAGGGGAGTGGCTTGTTCACGCGCTTCGAGCAGGTTCAAACCGTATTGCCCCAAGCGGGCCTCTGCCTCGCCCTGCTTCAGGCCATCCGGCCCGCTTGCCAGGGCTTTGAGCAATTCATCCGGGGCGTGCGACCAATACTCCGCGGGCAGGTTGGGATGATCCATGTTTGCCTCCGATAAATAAAGCTGAGTTCGAATGTAGTGACGGATTGTAGTTTACCATCGGTTCCGGCAGTGGACCAACCTCATGAACATTTCCACTTCGAGCGAACATAAAATAAAATGCACCCACAAGTCCAGTGAATTAGTGGGTGCATTTTATTGGACGGATTTAATCCCGAGGGTCGATGTGAAAACAGAAAGCCTAGAAGATATTTTGCGAAATATTGAACATCCTGCAAATTAGACGGACGTCATCCGCGCTCAAGCCCTCGCCGATTTCATTCACGCCGAGGTTGAGATATTCATAGCGGGCGGCGGTTTCGGCATACTCCACAAGGTCGGCGGCGCGTTTGATAGAGACGTCCGAACGGGCCATGACGCCATGCTTGGCCCAGATGACAATGCGATGCTTGCGAAGTAATTCGATGTTGCCCGACATCAGTTCGGCCGAACCCGGCGGGCAGAATGGAATGAAACCGATCCCTTCCGGCAGGTTGATAATGGTCTCCGGCTGCCAGCGCAGGAGATGGGAGTTCAGATACCCCTGCTCCTGGTAACGCGGGATATGGCTTAAGTAGGTGAGATGCAAGGGCTGGGCGTGGACGATCGCATGGAAGTTCGTATTGGTTTTGCAGACCTGATCGTAATGTACGGCGAGGTGGGAATTGAATTCGCTGGTCACCCGCTCAAAGCGGCGCCGATGCGATGTATGAAGTCTGCCGGTCCGGCCGCCTTCATTGACAATGATGCAGGCCAGGTGGGCGGTTGGGTTGTCAATGATCTCGCGCAGACGGCGTCCCGAGCCGCTGACGAGCAGGGAGGCGCCTGCCAGTTCGGGGGCGGCCTGCGGCAGTACGATTTCTTCAACCACGGGAAAATGAGTGCGGACTTCCAACGGCCAGCGCATACAAACGGAAATATTTCCAGCCGCGCCTTCGCTGGCTGAGATCGAAGCCAGATGCCTGCCGGCTTCACCCATCATGGTGAGCAGGTCGCCAAGTTCGGGATAGGGTGCCTTGATCATATTATTCACCTCGGAAGATGTGGATTTCAATGTACGAATTTATTACAGCGAATCAATCGGGCGTCCCGGTTACTTATCGCCGCAACGCCAGGTAACGGCGGCAGGCTTCATCCCACGGCGGGGTGTTGTCCGGTCGATAAGTCGTCACATCGAAGGAACGCCGCACCAGGGCCCTGCCTTCCTTTAATGAAGAGAGCCAGCCCAATGCTATTGCCTGGATGAGGATATTGCCCAAGGCGGTCGCTTCCACGGGGCCGGCGACCACTTCGCAGCCGGTTGCGTCGGCGGTGAACTGGTTGAGCAGCCGGTTGCGCGAGCCTCCACCGATGATATGGATGACCGGCAGCGTGCGGCCGGAAAGCTCGCGCAGTTTTTCCGTGCCCCAGCGATATTCGAGCGCCAGGCTTTCAAGAATACAGCGCACGATCTCACCAACCGTATGTGGGATCGGCTGGCCGGTCTCGCGGCAGAATGACTGGATGCATTCCACCATGTTGGACGGAGCGAGAAAGCGATTGTCGCCTACTGAAATAAGGGATTGGAGGGCAGGCGCCTGATCCGCGAGAGCCGTCAACTCATCATAGGAATAATTCCTTCCAGCCTTTGCCCATTGCCGGCGGCTTTCCTGCAGCAGCCACATCCCCATGATATTCCTGAGAAAGAGAGTGGTGCCACAGACGCCGCCCTCGTTGGTCAGGTCGCAACGGAGGCTGTCCGCATTGATAATGGGCCGGGCGGACTCGACACCCATCAGGGACCAGGTCCCGGAGCTGATGTAGATGAAATCTTCCTCCCCGGCAGGAACAGCCGCCACGGCAGACGCCGTATCATGGCATCCGACTGCGATCACAGGAATGCGTTCACAGGAGGCTTCTTCTGCCACAGAGGGCCGCAAGCGCTCAAGCACCGTTCCCGGCTGGACGATGGGTTGGAAGATAGATTGGGGGATATCAAGTGCGGCCAGGAGCTCGAAAGCCCAGCGCTTCTCACGCGGGTTATAACATTGAGTGGTGGTGGAAATCGTCAGTTCGCCGGCTTTATGACCCGTGAGCCAGAAATTGAACAGGTCCGGCATCGTCAAAAGCGTTTTGGCGTTTCCCAAGGCAGGATCATTTTCCCGGCGCATGGCGAACAACTGGAATAAGGTGTTCAACTGCATGAACTGGATGCCGGTCTGGGCGTAGATCTCCCGGCGCGGAACGATCCGGCAGGCCGCCTCCACCATTCCATTTGTACGCGCATCCCGATAGTGGTAGGGGTTCCCAATGAGCCTGTCGGAAGAATCCAGCAGGCCGAAATCCACGCCCCAGGTGTCCAGTCCGACACCCGCCAGGGCATCCCCCGAAGTCCCAGCGGCAATCCGCAGGCTGTTTTGAATCCCGTTCCACAGTGCCAGGACATCCCAATGAATGTGGTCAGCTACGCGTATCGGGCCGTTGGGAAAGCGGTGGATTTCCTCCATCGTCAGGCGCTCATCCACGCGTCCCAAGATGGCACGCCCGCTTTCCGCTCCCAGGTCAACCGCGAGGAAGGTGGAGCCTTTCATGGAGACTATCCGTACAGAGCGCCAAAGTTGGCACAGGCGCGATAATCGGCACCCGTATAATCACCGGCACCAAAGGCGGCCCAGGTGCCGGGGCGAAAGATTTTTTCCTCGGGAACATTATGCATGCAGACCGGGATGCGCAGCATGGAGGCCAGGCTGATGAGGTCTGCGCCGATATGCCCGTAACTCAATGCACCGTGATTTGCACCCCAGTTGGCCATCACGGAGTACACGTCGCGGAAAGCGCCCTGGCCGGTGACGTTGGGAACGAACCAGTGGGTGGGCCAGGTGGGATCGGTGCGTTCGTTGAGAGTTTGGTGAACTTTCTCGGGCAGGTCAACCGTCCAGCCTTCGGCTATTTGAAGCACAGGACCCAGGCCTTTGATCAGATTGAGGCGGCTCATGGTGACCGGCATGTTCCCGCGGGTCAGGAAACAACTCGAGTAACCGCCGCCGCGAAAGTAACCGAGATTGGCCGGGTACCAGGTGGTGGCTGCCAGACATTTCTTCATCTCTGCCTCTGACACGTCCCACCAGGGTTTGATGACGGGCTGGCCGTCGATCTCATGCCAGCCGGTGGCGTCCAGCGTGCAGGCGCCGGAATTGATCAAGTGGATCAACCCGTTCGAAGCGCGTCCGCTTAATTCATGGCCGGTGACACGTTTCACCGCGGCAGGACTCCAATACGTGCGCACATCTGCAAAGACCTGGGCGGTATTTGTCAGCAGGTGACCGAATAACATGCATGTCCCGTTAAGGCTGTCGTTTTCGGTGGCGACCAGATAGGGCTGGCGATGACCGTTCCAATCGAAGGATGTGTTGAGGATCGCTTCCATGAAATCGCCATTGGGCATGAAGTCCGTCCACTGGCGCTGACCCTGAAACCCGGCCAGGATGGCATTGCGCCCCAAGGCCTCTTCGCCAAAGCCGAGCTCAGCCAGCCGGGGATTGCCGTTCATCACATCCCGTGCAATCAAAGCCATCTTGACGACGGTTTCCCAATCCTGATCCTTCTGACTGCGGCTGCGCTGTTTTTCCGGAGGGTTGTACTCGCGTCCCTCTTTACAATTTTTCTTCACCCAGGAGAGGGCGCGACCGAACTCTTCAGGATCAAAGATGCCCTTTTCGATGCGGCGTGTGAATTCCGACATATCCACCGTTTCGACGCGCATCCCGAGGTAGGCTTCAAAGAAATCGTCATTCAGGATGGATCCGGCGATGCCCATGGAGACGGCTCCGAAGGAAACATAGGATTTGCCGCGTGCCATGGCAACTGCCAGACCCGCACGGGCAAAGCGCAGAAGTTTTTCCTTGACATCGGCAGGGATGCTCTTATCCCCGCCATCCTGCACGTCCCGTCCATAAATGGAGAAAGCAGGCAGTCCCTTTTGATTATGGGCGGCCAGCACGGCTGCCAGATAGACCGCGCCCGGGCGCTCCGTGCCGTTGAACCCCCAGACGGCCTTTGGGATGAGGGGATCCATGTCCATGGTTTCCGAGCCATAGCACCAGCAGGGCGAGACGGTGATCGAGAGGCCGACGCCGGCACGGGCGAACTTCTCGGTGCAGGCAGCGGCTTCCGCCACGCCGCCAATGGTGGTATCGGCGATCACACACTCCACGGGCTGGCCGTTGGGATAACTCAGATTCGAGGTCAGGAGCCCGGCGACAGAGCGTGCCATGGACATGGTCTGTTCTTCGAGCGATTCACGCACGCCCTGAAGCCGCCCGTCAATAGCGGGGCGTATACCGATTTTAGGCAGCGAGCCGGGCCAGCGATTGGGACCAACCATTGCAGACATGCTTACCTCCGGGGGAGAACGAAATTGATTTGTAAAGCGTGACGATGAAAAGAGAAAACGATCATCCGGTCGAACAAATCGTGAAGGCGACTCCGGCGTTCTTGAGCCGCGCGGCCCACTCGGCACTCAAACCCGTGTCCGTAAACAGATGCGTAATCTGCTGTGTGGTGGAGAAGGGCGTCAGATCCTCGAGGCCGATCTTGGATGAATCGACCAGGGCGAAGATCTCGTGTGCCGAGGCGATGGCATTGCTCTTCAATTGAGCCTCGGCAAGATAGACATCGGTCAGGCCACGCGCGAGACTGAACCCGCTGCACGAGACGAAGGCTTTTTGGACATGCAAATCGCGAATGACCTTGTCGCTAAAATTCCCGGAGACAGAGGAGCCCTCGGGGTTGACAATACCCCCCATCAGAATGACCGTATTGGTCGGGTCTTTGGCCAGCAGCCTGGCAGTTTCAATCCCGTTGGTCAGGACGCGCAGCCGATGATATTCCCTCAACCGTTGGGACAGGTAATAGATGGTGGTGCTGGCATCCAGAAAAATCGAAGCCCCATCGCTGACCAGCGTGGCCGCCTCGGATGCAATGGCCTGCTTGGCCGGGGCGTTCTCCTGGAAGCGTTGCCCGAAGGAGGCATCGAAGTAGGCCGGGGTATTTTTCAAAACAGCCCCGCCATGAACCCGTGTAAGAACGCCTTCCTCTTCGAGAGCATTCAGGTCATTTCGGACCGTACCCTCGGATATTCCAAGTTCCTTTGCCAGCTCCGGGACGCGCAAGCCAGGTTGTTTCCGTAACAACTCCGATAGGGACTGCCTGCGTTCATGGGTGGTAATAATAGACATGATTTATTGAGTTTTGATGAATATAATAAAATTATAGCATAAATATTGTTGGATTTTATTGGTTTTATATAAATACAATAAATTTCAACAATATGAAGCCGGTTTTTGATGAAATTGAGAGTGCTCGTGAAGTGCCGGGATGGGTTTGCCGTGTTATTGTGAATATTATCAATTGCCTATCATGTACGAATGATGTACGAATGAAGTGCGACTGAAGAGTATAGGAAGTGTTACTTTGGAGCCCAATAAATGGGCGACTATTGGGGCCTCATGGCCCCACATCAGTCGATGGCGGCTGGTCCCCTACGCTTCGCTCCGGGATGCTACTTGGAAGGACACCAAGTGCAAGTACGCGAACGCCGCCTTGGCTAGTACGAAGGATGTGTAAAGGATGTACGAAGGATCCACGAAGGAGCCCCCCTCGGCTCTGCGAGCCACCTCCCCCAAATTCCGTGCTTTTCGGCATTTTGGGGAGGTAAAGTTGAAGCATTTAGCGAAGGAAGCCCCACCTTCCCCTCCCAAATAGAAAAGTATGATTTGGGAGGGGTGGTCTACTTCAGAGCCTATTGGAGCCGAGAGGCTTCAATAGGCTGACCCCGATAGAACGCACCTGTGGTTTCACCGCAGGCCGTCTCGCCCCGGCGGGCTCGTGGCCCGCCTGTGCCTGCGAGACAGGTGCAGGCGAACGGGGTGGAACCAGGGCCTTGGCTGATTGGTGCCGCCTCGGTTAGGAGGGCTGTCCCGGCTAGTACGAAGGATAAAACCTCCCTGACCGTTCACACCAATTTGACCTACAACCTGTTTTGCAAGCTATCTACGCATCGCAAAATAAAAAAGCGGCGCATCTCCGGAGATGCGCCGCCTTGATTCAATTGCTTTGTGTCAACAGCGGAGTGATATATTTTTCAAGCACACTGCGGCTGATTGGGCCGGTCCATGCGTAACGAACCATTCCCGTCCGATCGATCACATACGAGTTGGGAAGGCTGGCGTTTTTGAACACCGCCAGTGAAGCGTTCTGCGGATCGAGCCATACGTGAAATTTCAAGGCATGGCTTTGGGCAAATTGCGAAACGGCGTCCCGGGCTTCTCCGGCCTCGACGGCAATGATCATGAAGTTTTGTGCCGAATGTGATTCATAATATGCCTCCAGGGTCGGCATTTCCGCCTTGCAGGGCGGGCACCACGTCGCCCAGTTATTCACCAATAAAACATCCTGGTGGAAATCGGCAAGCGCCTCATTTTTTCCATCCAGGCTTTGCAGGTCCAGCTGCGGCGCCGGATAATTGACCGCCACGGGGACAGCCGATCCGTTATCGGAGTCTGTTGTGAAATTCGACAGGCTTTGAAAGCCGGACCACAGGAGAAACAGTGCGATGCCGACCAAAATCAGCACAACCCCCACGACAATCCAACGGGGGTCATCTTTTTTTCGGTTTCGAGGTCTGCTTTTAGATGGCATAAGGAAGCTGCTGAATTCGTATTGTCAATTTGCAAGTGCCAGTTTGATCTGGGCCAGCAGGTTTTGCTCGGGCACCGCACCGACCACCATTTTAGCACCGGAATTGATCACGGTCTGCGGCACGCCGCTAACATAAAATTGTTGTGCCAGCTCCGGGAATTCCTGGGCGTCGATCCCTTCGGCGCGTACCATCGCAGGATTTTCCATTGCCATTTGATGTGCGAGCAACACGGCCCGCGGGCAATAGGGTCAGGTGGGGGTGACAAAGACCTGAAGAAGCAAGGGCTGGTTCAGGTTCTTCAGAAATTCACGCACGTCCGGGCTGAGACCGGAATCGCGATTGGAGACCATCACAATATCGTTGATGAGCGTCGCGAACTCGTGTCCCGAGGGAACACCTGAAAATTGAACCCCCAGGTTCGAAACTTGTTCGCCGTCTTTTGCGGCAATCACGATGGCAGGGAATTTGTCGATGTTGTATTTTTCGGCGGCCTCTTTATCGGCCTGAATGTCGAAGGTCTTCAGGCTGACTTTATCATTGACAGCGGCCAGCTCTTCCAGGAGTTGCTGGATCTCCGCACAATACCCGCAATTTTCGCCCGAGCCAAAGAACAGAATTTGGACCGGCTCTTTCAGCCGGGCGAAGGTTTCGTCAATTTGCCTGACGACCTGTTCGTTGAGAAGTCTGTCCATCTGGGATCCCTAACCGCCGCTGACGGCCGGGGTGGCCACCTGGGTGGTGATATTGAAAGCCGGGGGTTTTTCAAGGTGCTTTTTCACCTTGCACAATTCTGCCGAACGGATGAGCGATTCGCGGTATTTTTCAGGGAAAGTGGGCGGTACCTGGATCTCAAGGTCAATCTTCTCCACCATGTCCGTGGACGGATTGGAATGAACCCGCTGGACGATCCGAATGTCATCGGCGGGCAGGTTGCGTTGGCGGCAAAAGCCCAATACATAGATCCCGGCACAGGTTCCGATGGATGAAAGGAAGACGGCAAAGGGCGTCGGGGCGCCGGAGGCAGGCGGTTGATCGGTGGGTACGGTGAAGGGGCCAAAGTGGGCGTCGACGCGTGAACCGCCGGGGAAGTCAATGATCATTTCCATTTTCTAATCCAATACTCCTTTTCGAGTCCTATAATTTCGTTGCATACCCTTTGGATGCGCATCCCCCGAAGAAGTTGCAGGTGATCTTCTTCCATGATATAACCTTACATCTGTAACTTTTTGAAGGTCGAATTCATCTAATGGTTAATCCAACAGCGCAGGAACCATCGCTCGAAAGACTTCGCGCCGGCGACCGGGCGGAATTCGCCCGCCTGGTGGATGCCTATTCCGCCCCGATCTACCGTCTCGGTTTGCGCATGCTGGGCAATGCGCAGGATGCAGAGGACGTTCTTCAAAACACATTCATGAGCGCCCTGACGCACCTGTCCGAATTCGAGGGGCGCTCCAGCGTCGCCACGTGGCTGTATCGCATCGCCGCCAACGAGGCGCTCATGTCCATCCGGCGTAAAAGGCCGGAGGTGCACATCGAGGATTTGCAAACCGGCGATCCCGAAGCGGATTTGACGCCGGCCTCCTTTGCGGACTGGAGCAGCCTGCCGGAGGACGAGTTGCTTTCGGAAGAAGGAAGGAAGTATCTCGACCTTGCCATTGCAAGCCTGCCGGAGACCCTGCGGCTGGTTTTTATCATGCGCGATATCGAAGGATTATCCATCAAAGAGACTGCGGATGCGCTCGGATTGACCGAGACCAACGTCAAGACCCGTTTGCTGCGCGCCCGTTTGCATCTGCGTGAGAGATTGTCCACTTATTACGGTGAACGCCTTATCCGTGAGGAGAAAAATGACTGACCACCCTCATATGAATTGCGAAGCCCTGCTCGGTTCCTTATCGGAATACATCGACGGGGAATTGAGCCCGGACCTTTGCCATGAGCTCGAAAAGCACCTGGCCGGGTGCGAGAATTGCCGCGTGGTCCTGAACACCACCCAACGGACGATCGATCTGGTCCAAGCCCCGGTGGAGAGTGTCCCGGTGCCCGAGGACGTGCGCGAGCGCCTGTTCAAGCGCCTCAACCTGGATGATTATCTCAAGCCCAAAGCTTAATAGCTTCTCCGGACCATTAAAATGAGCAACAAGCCTCCGATATTTGCCGGAGGCTTGTTGGTTTCCTGATGGTCTATTTTGGAGAATTGATAGTGCCCTGGCGGAAGATCTTCAGAGCCCGGCGTGATCGGCGTTCCAGAGGAGCCGGACGCGGGTGCCGGCATTGGGCGCTGAATCGATATTGACCCTTCCGCCGATCAACATTGCGCGTTCGATCATTCCGGCGATGCCGAAGTGCTTGTTGGCAAGCATGTCATCCAGTTCCATGTTTGGGTCCACATCAAAACCGACCCCATCGTCCTCCACTTCCAATTCAATGGCCTGGTCATCGAGCGAGCCGACAATGGAAATCCGGCCGGCCTTTCCATGCTGGAGTGCATTCTCGCAGGCCTGCTGGACGATGCGATATACATTTCGTTCGACGTTTTCCGAATACCGGCCATCCCCAGCCTCCACATAGACAAGGAACCTGACGGTATCGCCGCCGCGTTCCATCAGGTTATCGGCGAGCTCTTCGATGGCGGGCTTGAGCCCGTAATGGAGCATCGGCGGTCGCAGGTCGCTGACGATCTCCCGCAACCGTTCGATCAGGTCGTTATATGCCTCCTGGAAGTTGGGCGACAGGGGGATGGTATCGTTCATCAGCATGGCAGCCATCTGATTGAGGATGCTGTCATGCAGTTCGTGAGCCAGATTCAAGCGTTCCTGCTCATAGCGGTTGATATCGGCTTCGTATATTGCCCGCAGCCGCTCGGTCTGGAGGATGTTGCTGATGGCGATGGCGGTCTGGTTCGCCAGGGACCGCAGGACGGGAAGTTCGCTTTGGGAATAGAAATCGTCCGGGTCGCGCCGACCGAACAGCCAGGCCCCGATCACCTTTTTGCCGACCTTGAGAGGCAGGACGAGCCTCACCCACGGATAAGGCTTGAGCTTCCCGGGGTGATCGGACCGGATCCCGTTCAGGGCCGAGAGTTCCGGGGCACCTTGAGCGCCTGGGATCTGATTCTCATCCAAGCCGACGGCCAGCAACACCTTCACCGAAGAGTCTTCGAATTGCAGAAACAGGAACTGCCTGACCAGCAGGCTGGGAAGCATGATCTCCCGGACCAGATCCATCAGGGCGTGGATGGAACTGCTTTCGGCACTACGGCTCGAATAGGCGTCCTGGATTTGTTCCGGGGCCACCTCGATGCCCAATAAATAGCGTTCAATGAATCTCTGAAAGTAAGGGAAGACCCAGATGGAAAGCAAGGCCGTACAGAGGGCGGCGATGGGGCCCAAAACCAAGGGATAGCTCAACGGAGGAAGCGTGTAAGCAACCCATGCCAGGAGAGGGGTGCCGATCATGCCCAGCAGGACAATGAAGAAATAAGCCGAGATGATCCGGTTCATGCGGAGCTGGAGCCCGCTCCATTCGCGGCGATAGACAATATACAGGTAGGCAAAAGGAATGCCTGCGAAGCTTACAAAAGCCAGGGAAAACAAGAATGGGAAAACGGGGCTGAGAAGGCTGGTGATTCCCAGGAAGATGGCCGGCAGGAGGCCAAAGAGAGTCACGACGAGCAGGAAACGCAGGGAGCGCCGCACCTCGGTCTGGCGGATGAAATGGACGACCAGCAGGACCAGGCTTCCGACAACGGCCAGCAGGAACCCAAGGACATAGGAACTCTCGGGCAGGAGCTGGAACCACTGGGCGATTGCGAGACCCACGGCAGCGACATAAACAGCCTGAACGAACAAGGGTGGCCACCGACCGAGCGAGCGTGGAAAGACCCAATGGAAGTGCAGGTAGACGGGCACACACAGCCAGATCGCCATGCGCATGACCAGGGCACTGTAGGCGAGATGATAGTTCGAAGGCCCGCTGCCGGCGATCAGCCAGACGGCCGTCAGGAAATCGAAGGCGACCATCAAACGCCAGCGCTCGTCAGGCGGGTGGAGGAAGATTACAGTCAGGAGCCCGGCCAGCCAGAAGGAATAGGCAAAGAACCACTGGCCCGTCAGCTGGTCGAGCAGTTCGCCCTCGTTGAACCCGGGAAGCCTCCAAGGAATAATGATGAGCTGCCCGTTGCGTTCGACCTCAACGGGTGTAATCTGTCCGGGCTGCACGCCTTCAAAAAATGTCCTGGTCAAATCTGCGTGGAAAGCCTTCCAGCTCAATGCGCCCACCTGGACGATCTGGTCGCCGACCTTTAAGGTCGGGATGGACTGGTTGACGAAGACCTGCAGGACCGTGCCATTCGTGTCCCAACTGAAGCCATAGGGGTGTTGGAAAAAATCAATATAGCTGTAGAACAGCAATATTCCCAGTACGAGCCAGATCAGCAC
>Ga0335071_10004637_pt1 | contig 14357 bp, 9 predicted proteins | sample Lox_Sample_15_FD_206724 | JGI IMG/M metagenome (GOLD analysis project Ga0335071, IMG submission 206724) | Soil microbial communities from Loxahatchee National Wildlife Refuge, Florida, United States - Lox_Sample_1.5 | ecosystem: Environmental > Terrestrial > Soil > Wetlands | place: USA: Florida... | reverse complement strand
ACCGAAGAAAAAGACGACGTCGACATGATGCGGAGGGGGTTCAAGGCAGGCGTCACTTTTTTTGCCACCAAGCCTTCCAGCCGCGAACGTTTCTATCGGCTGTTTAATGCGGTGCGGGGCGCTATGGAAACAGAACGACGGCGCCACGTGCGGCTTCCTTATCGCACATCCGTGACTTGCACCATGGAGGACTCCGGAAAGAACCGGTTCGTGGGCGAGAGCACCGAAATCAGCGAAGGGGGCATCGCCATCCAGCCCTCCGGCGGAATGGAACTGGGCCAGATTCTGGAACTGGAATTCCTGCTGCCACGCCTCTCCCGTCCTGCAGCCTCGGAAGACCAGAAGCGGCGCTCGGGGCTGTTCAGTGGTGGTGATCAACATCAGGGTCCGCAAAAACTGCGTGCCCGTGTGCGCCACCTCGCGCCCGGCGGCGAGAGTATGGGCTTGGATTTCCTGAATCTCACGCCCGGCCAGCGCGAGATCATTCAAGAGTACATCAGCGGGGGTATGTAGCTGGCGAAACCCCGCCACGGCGGACGGCCACCATGACGGAGTTCGCAGCCCTTGCGTGCTATTTCAACGATATCTTGAAGGTGTAGGCGTACCGGCACGGACGCTTGGAGGGCGGCTGAATGACCACGCCCCGAGCATCCTGTTTCCAAGTTACGGTGTCACTCGAACCCAGCAACTCCACGCTTGATACCGCTTTGCCGGCTAGCGAAGGAAGCCTCAGTTCTTCTTCCGGCCACTCCAGCGCGATGGCATAAAGCGTGTCCCCTTTGCGCGTGAACCGAACGTCGCCGTCCTTGTAACGCTCCCAGGGACGCGTGCCGTAGATCGCCTCGCCATTCACTTTCAGCCACTCGCCGACCTGGCGCAGGCACACTTGCATGACCTCGGGGATGGTCCCGTCAGCCTTCGGACCGATGTTCAGCAGCAGGTTTCCGTTCTTGCTAACAATATCAACCAGGTAATCGACCACCTGATTTGGCGTCATGTAATCGCCTTCGGCGAGGAGGCGATTGTAACCCCAGGAGGTCGGGTCGAGGGAATCGCACTCCTCCCACTTGTTCTTCCAGATACCCTCCACTCGAGTGCGCTCCGGGGTAGTGAAGTCGCCAACCTGATTGCCGTCCACGTCTCGACCCCAGCGGTCGTTCGCCACGACTTCAGCCGGATCGTCGGAGTGGTTGTAGAAATAGGCAAGCACTTCGGGGCTGTTCCAATATTCCGCCGTTGGATACTGGCCGTTTCCATCCCTGATAGAACCCTCGGTCGTGTCGCCCCACAAAATGCTCGGGTGGTAGAGATCGACCAGTTCCTTGATCGAGTTATTCATGTAATCCACCCAATCGCGACCAGGGAAACGCGGATCCCAGAACGTGTAGGTAGTGTTGTGGTAAAAGCCCATCTTCAGGCCGGATTGGCGTACAGCCTTTAGCAGGTCGCCGGCCAGATCGCGGTGTGGCCCCATTTCCATCGCGTTGCGGTGCGTGAACTTGGTGGGCCACAACGCGAACTCGTCTCCGTGTTTGGCGGTGAGCACCACGTAGCGCGCTCCGGATTCCTTGAAGAGTTGCGCCCACGCCGCGGGGTCAAACTTCTCGGCTTTGAACATGGGGATGAAGTTGTCGTAAGGGAAATTCGGGCCCCAGTTGGCGAGGTGATATTTTACCGCCTCTTCCTGTATTTTGGCCTTACACAGCTTTTCGGGCAGATTGCCGCACGTCGCCGTGTATGGGGGACCGCCCAGCATCAATCCGTAGTTTGCCCTGGGGCTGATATATTCAACGTACCACTCGTGGTAGGCCGGAACCGCGAAGACTCCCCAGTGGATGAAGATGCCGAATTTGGCGTCCTCATACCACTGCGGCGCCCGGTGTTGGCGTACCGACTGTGCGGTGGGCTGGAAAGGACCCGTTGCCCCTCCCGCTGCTACGGCCTCTCCGGCGGGGAAGATAAGTGCCATCAACGTGAGGCTTAGCATGGCAGGGGTGAATCTACAGCGCTTGGACATTGGCGTTACCTCGTGAAGGGAATAGACAATTTCAACTGGCGATCGTAAACTCGCAATTTTCGATAGGCGCACGTTGAGGCAAAGTATTTCTTGGCGTCCTTGGGATCAGGGCAGGCCGGATATATCCGGGAATCAGTTGCCCTCTTGAATCTCAGCTTTCTGCCAATAGGCGGAAGCCGGCGGCTTTCCGTCGATCAGCCAATGGTACAGGCGCAATCGGACGCTTTGTCCCGCCAACTTGCTCAAATCTATCTGAAATTCACGATAGTGGGGCGCGGAATCCGAAGCATTACTGGAGACCACTTCGGTCAGCACGGCTGAGTCATTGGCAAACACCTGCAAGTGCCAGGGTTGATCCGGCAGGCAGCCGACCCTCAGACGCAACCTGCTCGCTCGACTCAGTAATTGGGCTTCCCGTTCCAGCCGGCACGGCCGCGTGTCGCGGGGGAACGTGACCAGCGTATTATCTTGCCACTGCAAGTAGGTAGCGCCCGGTCCTCCCCGGCCCGCGTGCGTCAATGTCCATGCCGCGTCCCACAGGCTTCCGTATTCGTTGATGTCGAAGCATTCCAGCGGCTGTTCCTTCGCCTGCTCCTGGGGGATCAGCAGCGCGTCTTCTGCCTCCTTGGCCTTATTGGCCAGAAGCAGCTTCCTTCCCACTTCCGCGATTCTGGCCGCCAGGTCGGAGATACGCGCGTCAATGACCTGGCGGAATTTCACCGGCCCCATGGAATCGCCATGGATGCGGTCATGCAGGGCGGACAGCATGGCAGGCGGGATCGCCTTCACGCCGCCCGCGGCGCCCAGCACGGAACCCACGTTATCGCCGTTGCAGTCGGCATCGGTGTAGTCGTCCGTGCCGGTTACGATGTTCAGGCTCCTCAGGTAATCGCCCTGTCCATAAAGCAGCGCCAGCGCCACCAGCGCGCCATTGGCCACAGAGTTGTTCATTTGCGGATAGTCGGGCCGCCAGCGATCTTCCACCTCCCGCGCCAGTACTCGCCAGTTCTTCTTCCGGCTGAATCCCTCCAGCACTTGATCGAGCGCCTGCCGATAGTTGGACTGCGGTGAGATCAGGCTGGCGGCCTGCCGCACGATCTTTTCCGGGTCCGTCTCAAAGAATGCTTCACTGACGCAACCGGCCACGAAGACCGCTCCATCGGAGCCTTCCGCGTATCCGTTCACGTGCGAATACCGGCGCGCCGTGCGGGCGGCGAGATTGATCATCCCTGGCGCAATCATGCCGTAAAGATCGGACGAGAATTGCGCGCCGATGGTATGAAACCAGCGGTTGTACCGTGGCTCGCCCGTATGCGGAGCCTTGATGCCTTGCTCCAGCAGCAGGCGCGCCTGTTCGCTTGAACCCCACGACCCCGCCTGATATTCCTTCCACATCTCGCCCAATTGCTCCACCGTCATGCCGACACCGTGTCGCTCAAACCCGTAGAGCGCCACCATCTCGTAATAATAGTCGTCGTCGACCGGAGCGCAGGTGTAGGAGTCCAGGAAGTGGTCCAGGTGTTCGTTTACGTTTGCGCGTTGGCCCTCAAAGGGGAACCCGAATATGGTTCCGACGATGCTGCCGGCCCAGGCGCCATAAACACGCTGGCGGTAGTCCTGCAGCGATATCCGCCGGACTCGCGCACCCTCCGCCATAGCCGGAACCGGCGCGCCGAAGTTCATCCCGGCTTCACGCCGGATGGGCTTGTCGCCGTGCGCTGTGGCGTCCACCGCCGACGCGCAAGACGCAAGGCCACCGGTCCCGAGATAGTTTATGAAGCGGCGTCTGTTCATGCCCAGAAATCCAATCCAACCTACGGCGCGTCCACCACGCAGCGGAACCCGACGGTCCCGGCGCGATCGATGCTCGGGGCCATCAACAGCAGCTTGCCGTGCTCGTTCAGCCGATACGCCTCGGGGAAGTACCACAAGCTGCCCGCCGGCCGATAGTGGCTGCCGCCGCGCAGAATGCCCGCGCGCGTATGGTCGTCGCGGAACTCATCCGTCCACTGCCACACGTTGCCCACCATGTCCATCACGCCAAACGGACTGGCGCCCTTGGGATGCGCATTGACGTCCGCCGCCGGAGGCAGGTCGCGGCCATGCTCGGCTTCGGGCACCGCGCTCGCGTCCCAGTCATTACCCCACGGATACTGACGCCCGTCGCTTCCCTGCGCCGCATATTGCCATTCCCATTCGCGCGGCAGGCGCTTGCCGGCCCAGCGCGCATAGGCCTGCGCGTCTTCCAGAGAAACCCATGTCACCGGCTTGTTGCCCGCGCCGGTGGGATACGCGCCGTTCTTCCAATCGCGCAGGAAATTGTGATCGTCTTTTGGATGGTAGTGCGTGGCGTTCAAAAACTTCTCGAAGTCGGCGTTCGTCACCGGGTAGGTGTCCATGTAGAACGCGGGGAGGTGCATGGTGTGGTGGTGGAAGCGCCGGGGCGAATCCTCCCACGGATATTGCACGTCCACGCCCGCACCGTTACTACCTTCGATCATGATGCCGTGCACGTCGAACAGGAAATCCCCGTCGGGAATGCGCACCATACCTTCGGGCGTCGAGGCTGCGGGTTTGGTGGCCGGCACGTCAACCAGGTGCTGCGGAAGGAATTTCCATTCCAGCGAGAATGCATGCAGCGGCTGCCGCGCGAGCACTTTCATTTCGGCCAGCAGCTTCTGCAACTTCGCATCGGGCTCGCCTGCCACCGCCAGCACCGCGCCTGAGCCGTTGCCCTCGATATCGAAACTCAATGTGGCTTTCCCGCCGCTCACCTCCGGCTTCAGCTCGACGCCATGCCACAGGTCGTAGTAACGCATGCCGTCCTGATGGGGCGTGGTGATCTGTTTGCCCGTGACGTCATACTCGGTGCGATTGACAATGGTCCACAGCATCGCGCCGTCTCCGGGGAATTTGCTGGCGAAGATGCCGTATTGGCGCACCGGCGTGAAGGGTTCCCAACCGGCGCTGACCAGCAACGGAGCATACACGCGCTCGATCTTGGCCATCCGGCGCAGCGTTTCGGCGTCGCGCGGCGTGAGTTGGTTCCAGATACCCCAGACATTTTCCCAGCTTTCAAAACCCACGCCATTGAAGAAGGCAAATTGTAGGTCGTTGGTTTTGTCGCGGTTCCAGCGGTCGCAAACGTTCACCATGTGCCGGGTCTCGAGCCATTTGTTCTGGCTGATCATAGGCTCCCAGGGGAATTTCCAATATCCCCAGCTCATGTTGTTCCACGCCAGAGCTTCCGAGGGGTCGGGCGGCGTGCCCTCCGGCTCGAAAGCCAGCGGATGACCCGTGTCGTCGGACGCCTGGCGGAAGGGGTAGGGGAGTTCTGGCGTAGTGTCGCCATTAACGCCGTCGGCGCCGATCTCCGCCAGCAGGCGCGCCGTAGCGGTCCAATTCGGCACGCCCTCGTCGCGTGTTCCCTGGTCCCACATCATTACCGGGAAGAGCACGCGTACGCCGCGGCGGTGGAAATCCGCCACCATCTGCTTCAGACCCTCGATGCCCCCCGGCATGTCGCGGATCATGTCGTACTGGTTGCGATGGTCGATGCCGATGTTCGGATAATCCTGCCAGACCAGCACGGCGTCGATGCCGCCATAGCGACGGTCGAGGTCGTCGAGGTAGCGATCAACCGTGTAGCGGCCACCCAGGGGATCGTAGAAATAGCGGTCATGGATCATCATCTGCGGCTGGACGAAGCTTGATTGCGTCCAAAGCAGCTCGGGCCGCTTGTACTGCTCGTCATGATAGCCGGCGCGGAGCAGGTGTTCCATGCGGTAGTGCTTGAGATCCTTGAGCCATTCTTCCCAGGCGCCCTTATGCATACCCTGCTCGGCGTTGCCGTAGATTTCATCGGGACTCGTATACTTCGGCCCCGGAATCTGCTCACCCTCCACTGGGTAGCTGGTGTCCTGGGCGCGGACAAGATGGGGGAATCCGAAAACCAGGAGCATGGCGATCAGCCAGACAATTTTGCGTGCGGGTAGCATAACTTGATCCTCCACGAGATCGGGCAGCGGTTGTATCCAGCGGGTTTGCATAATACCGGATGTGCGGCAGCGATGCACGCGGCAAATGCGGTGGCTTTTACCGTGACGCCGGCATCCTGCCGGCTACCGCGTGCCGGCTGAAAGCCGGCCGTACGACGCATCGGCAGCGTCACGCGGACTTGTGCATAGTCCAGCACTAGTCCGCGACTCTTAAACAAAAACCACCGGAAAATACGGGGTTGGCGCAGAACGACGTTAACGTTAGCTCTGCGAATTCATCTTCTGGCGCGACCCATGGCCAAGGCTGTCGCGCCCAGGATGATCAGCCTCCCAGCACGCACCCAAGGACGGAGAAAGGCGAGTCTCTAGCTTGGCCTTGTTCTCGCTGCTGAACGGGGGGGCGGCGCAGCGCGACGTTAACGGAGGCTCTGCGCCCTGAGGCGGCCCGCCTGATGGACGGCTCCCCTCTGTACCGCCGGCATCCTGCCGGCTCTCGGGTGCCGGCTGGAAGCCGGCGTTACGACACACCAGCCTGTGCGGCCATCGCCCAGTGATACACTGAAGAGTTCCACGCCGGAAGAGAATCAACAGAAATAACGATGACTGACAAAACACCGCTGCTGGTCGAACTGTTGCTGTTATTTGTGGGAATGCCGCTTTTGTATATGGTACTGCCCTGGCGGTTCTCGCCTCTGCCGGCGCTGTGGCTGGCGGCGCTCTATTGCGTGTTGGTGCTGCACCACGCTCCGGCGGCGCAAGTCAGCCTTTGGAACGCCAAGCCCCTGGCCAGCTCGTTAACCAACGTACTGGTAATTTTTGCGGTGGTGGCCGTGCTGCTGACGATCGCCGTGTGGCGGTTGCGCCCCAATCTGCTCTTTGGCTTTGTGCGGACCCACCCCGCGTTCTGGGCGGTGGTGATGGTGTTGTACCCGATCCTGTCGGTCTACCCTCAGGGGATCATCTATCGCGCGTTCTTCGTCTGGCGGTATCGCACCCTATTTCCTTCGCCGGTCGCCATCATTGTGGCCAGCGCCGCCGCCTTTGCCTTCTCGCACATCATTTTCCGCAGCTCGTGGTCGGTGCTCCTCACCTTTGCCGCCGGACTGCTCTTCGCTTGGCGCTACTCGGTGACCGATTCGTTGCCGGTGTCTTCGCTCGAGCACGCGCTCTACGGATGCTTTATGTTCACCGTCGGCCTGGGCGGGCTCTTCTATCACGGCACCGGAGCGGCGGCGTTCCGGCGGTAACGCACAAATTTTTCCCAACGCCACGACTCTCGAGCCAATCGCCCGCCGGGCGTTCACCGAAGCAGACAGCTCTGGCTATTACTCAGGACTCCACCGTACGCTCCGACCAGTGAAATACCTGACAGCGGCCCTAGGGAGAACGTGTAAGAATACGTTCTGATCCGCCATAAGCCCACAACCTCTGGGTAAACATACAATTCCGTGTTGGACTAGGAGGCCCCCTGATGTCGAGGTCAACAAAGGTATTCATTTGGTGCTTGGTTGCCGCAACGCAAGCAGCCCTGACCGGTAACCCGCTTCGGCCGCAATGGTCATTCGCGCAGACCGCGTCGCCGCAGGACCCCCAAGCCGCGTGCGCAGCGGACGTACAAAAGCTGTGCTCCGATGTGCCGCCCGGAGGAGGACGAATCATTGCTTGCCTGAAGCAGCACCAACAGGACGTTTCACAAGGCTGCAAGCAGGCTATTGCCGGCGCCATGCGACAACCCAGGGTAGGCTCTGGTCCTGCCGCTGGTCCGGGGCCAACGACGGGGAACCAGACAGTTACCGGTTCTGCGGTAAGCGTCACGCCGGCTCCCGCCGCGCCGCCCGATACCGGTTCCGCGGCGAGCCCCCCGCCGAGCGGCGGAACAGCGACCGATAGCGGCGGAGCGCAGTCCGGCTTTAAGACCATTGCCATGCCCACTGGCGGCGGCTACATCTATCTGGGTGCGCTGGCCGGACAACCCACGCCGGAAGACGCGATGGGAAAGGTGATGAAAAGAGTGAATGCCTTATGCGGAGATCGACCGCAGCTTGGCAAACTGGACAAGAACACGACCGGCGAGATTCTAGCCGGCTTTTTTACCGTGACGGGCAAAAATCTGGACGGCAGCGCGATGAAGGGGTTGGCGATTGCGTATGCGCCCAAGACCGGAACCGCCGGCGGGGCGGTACTGTTGGATGACGCCGACCGGTTTCCTAATACTGTCAACCAAATGTTCACCAGACTCAAACAAGAGCTGGGATCTCCGGCGGGTTCATCGGCGGTGCAGGCTGCGGGTGGCGGACCGGGGATGGCTGGGAAAGCAGGGGCTCCGCCGCAGCCGTTGCAGACCACCGTCTTTCCCGATGGCACCGGCGAGATTCGCCTGCCCGCGGGATGGCAGGTGGAGAAAGCGCAGATGGGTGATGCGTCCGCCTCGGGGCCGCACGGTGAGAAGCTGCGTTTCGGGTGGACGATTCCGGTAAGGGGCGGCGGCCGTGGCCCGGCGCCAGGAAACTTTGTGGCGATTCCCTGGGGTACCGATCCGGCCAGCGCATTCAAGGCGGCGCTGACACAGTTGTCCCAAAAGTCGCGCCATCAGGCGCCGGACATCGACATTGCGAAGGTGCAGGAGCTTCCCTTACAGGGAGGTAAGAACGAATTTCTCTACGGCGATATGGATGTGCACGACGGCCAGGGCAAGCAGTATCTCGTGGCGCAGATGATCAGTGCGCCGCCGCAGGTGATGGGTGCTTGGCAGATCACTTTGTTTGTCGTGTACGGACCCCAGCAGGTGATGGGCCAGGAAGCGGCGACCATTTCGGCCATCTTCCCCAACTACAGCCGCAATTCCAGGCAGGTTGCGGCCATCGCGAATCAGCAAATCCAACAGGGCATCGCCCAGACGAATCAGTTTGTGAATACCGTGGGGCAGTACATCGACAGTTCAGACCGCCTCACCGCAGGTATGTCGAACGTGCTGCGCGGCCAAACCGTCATTGTCGACACCCAGACGGGAGGGCACGCCACGACTTCCGACGACCTGGCGGGGGCGCTGATCAATGCCAATCCCAGCCGCTTCCAGTCGGTTTCGCCGAGCGGGTATATTCCCGGAATCGACTATTGATCTCTACGCGCCGGAAAACTCGCGCGCCGCCTCGAGCAAGGCCATGATATTCGCCTTCGGGGTGCCGGGGCTGACCCCTCCGCCCAGCGAGAGGATGAACCGCGAATCGCCAGCCTGGCGCAGCAAGGCCAAGCCTGCCTCTTTCACTTGTTGCGGCGTGCCACGAACGCCGAGTTCGAGCGGCGCCACGTTACCCATCAAGGTGATCTTTCCGCCGGTGCGGCGCCGCGCCTCCGCCAAATCGAATCGGTAGGTCCAATTCAACACATCCATGCCGGCGTCCGGCAGGTCCTCCGCAAAAGGTTGCGTATTGGCGTCGTTGTGATAGACCTTCACCCAATTCTCCGGGAAAGCTGTGAAAATCCGCTTCAGGTACGGGTGGGCGAACTCCTGATAATGCGCGCGTGATAGCATCCCGATCACATCATCGAGAATGAAGACGCCCTCAATGCTGCCGTCCGCCGCTTCCGCCTGCGCCTGAAGCCATTTGACGATGGCGTCCGTCACGTAGGCGAGCAGCTTGTGAACCCCCGGGGGATTATCGACGATGTCCATCATCAGCTCGGTGATGCCGCGCAAGAATCCGGCGATGCAGAGCGGGCCGCGCGCCGTCGCCACCCGCACGTCGTATCCCGCTGCACGAATGCGCGTCTTTTGTAAGCACAGGTTGTGGAGCGCTACCGGCATCAGGCCGTCCGTCGAGGGATTCACCGGCGGGAAGCTCTCGACGTCTTCCAGGCGCAATAGCGTGGGGACCTCGTTGGGTGTCTGGTCGACGTAAAAGCGAATCTTCGACCCCAGCGCTGATGGCTCTATCGCCATGCCGTACTCCATCCACCAGGACGGAAACACGATCATCTCCGGGAATTCCTCCATCATCTTGCGGTTCGTCGCGAACCACGTGTCGCGGTCAAAATAATAGTCCAAATGCTTGACGCCCATGTAAGGGGGCAGCCAGGGACTGTCGATGATCAGCGCCACCGGCGGGCGCGCCGCTTTCCCACCTTTCGCCACTGTCTTGAATAGTTCCCACTGCTCTTGACGCATCGGCTGAGAAACCTCCGCTCAGGGTTATATACCACGCAGCGCCTCGGGTAAAGTTGGGAAGCGCTTGGCTTTGACACCAAACTCAAATTTGCCTGGACGGCCACCGGCTCTTGTAGTATTGAGAAGCAGCGGTGGTGTCGCTTATCGAACAGCACACAAGTATCGCCCAATTTAGCTTTGGGTTCGGGTAGCGGCGAACGTGCCGGCTGAAGCCATAGGTTTATGGATGGACCGTGCCGAGGACAAACATGAAAACTCACCGAAAGAAGGCCGATCAATCGCTGGCGTCGAAACCGGCGCGTTTTTTCGAGAAGGAGCTCGTCGGCGAGGAGGCGCCCTCTTTCGCGACCATGCAGGAACTCTACAATTTGGCCGCGGGATTATTGGAGCGCCGCCCCTGGGAGCTGTTGAGCGAAGAACAGTTGTTGCTGGTTGAGGGAGCGGCTTCACCAGAGCTGTGCGTCTGCTCCGTCATGGGTACGCTCGGAGAAGTTAGATCGCTGCACGTGTACATTGGCGCCGAAGGCTATCGTCTCTTCCAGAGACTCCTTGCCAGCGAGAGGATGACGATGGGGGAGTTCTTCTCGACGCAGCGCAGCGTGAGTGTGGAATTCGTCCGGCTCGGCGAATTAACCTCTGCCGACCGAGGGTTGCTGAAGGTCATGGGCCACCCATTGAAAAGAGGCACACTCGCGCCCATCTTCCGCGCCGTCCGGCCCGGGTATTACCCTTGGTATGTGACCGAGCGTGAGGCCCGGATGCTGGCCGAATGCCAGCGCGCGTTAATTGCAATCCTCGATATTTGCCAGACGAAGACGGATAGTGATTTTTGGGAGAGGGAAAACGTTTATCCTCTGCTGTCGCGTCGAGGAGCGGAAACGAAGGAGACCGTGACGGAGACAAGCTACGATATGCGCTTGGCGGAGGCACCGCGCTATTCTGCTCCCGTGCCGGATTTCGGCACTTTAGATGAGGCTCGCATCCAGCGCATCCGGGAGAGTGGATATCCCATCCAGGGAGTGCTGGAGGTCGATCACTTCTATGGAGGCGCCATAATCGGCGAGACGAATCGGCGTAAGTCGTGCTTCCGCGTCGCCCTGGCCGTCGACGCGAAGAGCGGATTCGTTTATCCGCCGGAAGCGAGTTTGCCCGAACCTCCCACGGCGGACGTACTCCGGGATGCCATCTTTCTCGCGATCGACAGCGCCCGCGCCCTGCCCCGTGAGGTGCATGTGAGAAGTAGCGAATTCAAAGTCCTTCTCGAGCCGTTGGCGCACGCCCTGGGATTTTCCCTGAAGGCCATTAAATCTCTGCCCGCCCTCGACATGGCCAAGGAACATTTGCTGAAAATGCTGGGAGACGAGGGGCCAATCCCCTGATGCTTTTGGATCTAGAGCACTCTCAGCAGACCGCGGGCGGCCACGCTGACGACGACGGCCAAACCCAGCAGCGCGCCGGAAGCGGCCAGGGTCAGCCGCCAGCCAAGTTCTCGCTTCATGGAGGCCAAGGTCGCGACGCAGGGGACGTAGAAGGTTACGAAGAGGGTAAAGATCAGAATTTGCGCAGTGGTCATGACGGTGGCAACGTGGGTCGTGCCCAGAGCCTGCATCAGCATTAGCAGGGAGAGTTCCTTGCGCAACACGCCGAAGATCAGCGTGAGGCCCACGGTATGCGGCAAGCCCAGCAGCGACATCAGCGGTCCGAGAGCCGCGTTGATGCCATGCTGCCAGCCGTAGAAATCGATCAGACTTAGCAATACGCTGCCGCCGACCAGCATAGGGAACGCCACCAGCACGAACTCCCGCAGACGCCACCAGGTTTTGAGCACTACCACGCGCGGGCCGGGTACACGGTAAGCGGGTACTTCCATCAACATGCCGGGCGAAACCTCGGGCCACATCCGCGCCAATATGTGCCCCGTGACGGCGACAATCAGCAGATTGAGGGCGTAGATGCCGAGCGCCCATCCCGCACCCAGATAGAATCCCACCAGGGCGAAGATGACGGTCATGCGAGCCGAGCACGGCACCATGATGGCCAGGAAGGCGCCAATAAACCGGTCGCGGCGAGTGGAAAGAATGCGCGTGCCCATCACGGCCGGCACGCTGCACCCATAGCCAATCAGAACCGGCAGCGTGGCCGTGCCGTGCAATCCCAGTCGATGCATCAGCGCGTCCATCAGATAGCCGACGCGCGAGAGGTAGCCGATATCCTCGAGTATCGCCAGGCCCACCAGGAACGGCAACAGATAAGGTAGTACGATGGCCACCGCTCCCGCCGTCCCCAGCACCGCGCCCTTGACGCCGGCGAACAGCGCGCTGTGTGCATCCATGTGGCGCGTCAACGCGGCGATGACCAGGTCGAACAGGCTCAGAATGCGGTCCTCGCCCAACTTGCCTACATCGAAAATCAAGCGGAAGAAGCCCGTGAATACCAGCGCCAGCACCGCGTATCCCCAGATGGGGTGCATGGCCAGGCGGTCCACTTGCTCGCGCCAGTCGGCACGCGGACGCGCCAAGCGGGCGGTTTCCTCGAACAACCCCAGGCAGGCCGCATGGCGAGCGCGAGAGACTGCCGCATCGGCCGGTGCGTGGGTGCGCGCGGCAATCGCCGCCTGCGCCCGCTCCACCGCCGGGGCCAGGGTGGGCTCCTCGGTTCGCAGCTTGCGCGGGTCGCTTTGCACCCATTGCAGGGCGCGAAATCGGGCGGGGGGGAAGGCGGGAATCGCAGATTGGCGAATGGCCATTGACGATTGACGATTGGTGATTTGAACCTGGCCGTTAGGACTTGCGACCTCAGGCTCGTCGTCTATCACCGCGGTGGTGGCGACAGGGAAGACTCCCGCCGGCGGTTTGGCTTGTGAACCAGTGCCAGCGACGGGGGCCGCCCCGCAACCCGTGCAACCTCCGCCGGCGCACGCTGGCGCGTTGACTGGGGCCGGGGCCAGGGTTGGGGCTCGCCGACCGCTTGTCAATCGCGACGCGACAGCGGGCACGGCACGGCGCGGCAAGTGCGGTTCGACGGCGTCGGACAATTCATCGATAATATCTTCGACCTCAGCGGCGTAGACGTACGCCCGGCCCGGACCTCCGCGCTCCACGGCTTGGCGCGCGGCGGCAAAAGTCTCGTTAATCCCCCGGCCGCGCGTGCCAATGGCTTCGATCACCGGCACTCCCAGGGCTCGGCTTAAGGCGGGCGTGTCGATGGTCATGCCCTTGCGCACGGCCTCGTCCATCATGTTCAGGCAGACCACCAGCGGCGCTTCAAGATCCAGCAGTTCGAGGGTCAACTCGAGACTGCGCGCGAGCTGCGAGGCGTCCACTACGTTGATGACCACGTCCCAGTCGCCGCCCAGCAGGTAATCCCGGCTGACTTCTTCGACCGGGGAGGTAGGAGTTAACGAATAGAGCCCGGGAAGGTCAATCAGGTCAACGACTTCGCCACCAATGCGGGCTTGGCCCAGCGTGTATTCCACGGTGGTGCCGGCGAAATTGGAGGTAAGGGAGCGGTAACCCGCCGCCGCATTGAATAGGGTGCTCTTGCCGGAATTAGGTTGGCCGACGAGTGCGACCTTCACGCTACCACTTCGACATGAATTTGCTCCGCCAACTGCTTGCCGACCGCAACTCGCGTACCTTGATTGTCGATCATCAGCGGGCCGCCGAAGGGGGCCCGCCGTAGAATCCGGACATGGTCGCCGGGCTGGATGCCCATTTGGTTGAAGGAGCGCCGGACTTCCCATCCCCCGGTAATCATCAGGATTCTTAGCTCGGCGTCGTCGTCAGCTTCGTAAAGGTTCATGGGTGTGCCAAAGTTCGCGATCTCTCGCATACGCTTATGGGAAAGGGCAAACATAGTGCCATATCCACACAACAGCCCAACAGAGCATGCTAGGCCTGGAAGGCGCTAATTGCAAGTCATTTGCAACTAGTGCGCCCGATTGGTTCCCGGAAACCTTCGTGGGTGTGCGACATTCTGTCGCTTGAATACAGCGTGATTTCACTCACCGCGTCAAATCCCAAAGCATCTCGCTAGTGGCCCGGCGCGGCGACCTTTTCCAGGCGTGGCCGGACTTGGCTGAGCCACGCCTCGTCATGGATTGCGGGCAGGTTGGCGCGGACGTTTTCGATGCCGCCGCGACGCGCCGTTTCGACCAGATCCATAGCCACGCGGAGGT
>Ga0335071_10004636_pt1 | contig 14357 bp, 15 predicted proteins | sample Lox_Sample_15_FD_206724 | JGI IMG/M metagenome (GOLD analysis project Ga0335071, IMG submission 206724) | Soil microbial communities from Loxahatchee National Wildlife Refuge, Florida, United States - Lox_Sample_1.5 | ecosystem: Environmental > Terrestrial > Soil > Wetlands | place: USA... | reverse complement strand
AGTCGGATGGAGATGACCGCCGCCAGCCCCTCGCGCATGTCCTCGCCGGAGGGCAGCTCCTCCTTGAGCTCCTTGAAGAGGTTGTTCTTCTGGCCGTGGGCGTTGATGGTGCGGGTGAGCGCCGCCTTGAAGCCGATGAGGTGGGTGCCGCCCTCGTGGTTGTGGATGTTGTTGGCGAAGGCGAAGACCTTCTCGTCGTAGCCGTCGTTCCACTGCAGGGCGATCTCGATGAGCGCCGTGCCCCGCTCCGTCTCCACCTCCTGGCGCAGGGCGATGGGCGGCTGGAAGAGCACCTCCCGGCTCTTGTTCAGGTAGGCGACGAACTCGCGGATCCCGTCCTTGAACAGGAACTCGTGCTTCTTGCCGCTGCGCTCGTCCTCGATGCTGATCTTCAGGCCGGCGTTGAGGAAGGCCAGCTCGCGGAGGCGGCCGGAGAGCGTCTCGAAGGAGAACTCGGTGACCTCGAAGATGGTGGCGTCGGGCCGGAAGGTCACCTTGGTGCCGCGCCGCTGGGTCTCGCCCACCGGCGTCACCTTGCCGGTGGGGTGGCCGCGCTCGTAGCGCTGCGCCCAGACCTTGCCCTCGCGGTAGACCTCGACCCGGAGCCACTCCGAGAGCGCGTTCACGCAGGTGACGCCCACGCCGTGCAGGCCGCCCGAGACCTTGTAGGCGTTGGACTCGAACTTCCCACCGGCGTGGAGCTTGGTCATCACCACGTCGAGCGTGTCCATCCCCTCCACCGTCGGGTGGGGGCCCACCGGGATCCCGGAGCCGTTGTCGACGATGGTGACCGAGTTGTCGGCGTGGATGGCCACATTGATCTCGTCGGCGCGGCCGGCCATGGCCTCGTCGACCGAGTTGTCCACCACCTCGTAGACGAGGTGGTGCAGCCCCCGCTCGCCCACGTCGCCGATGTACATGTTGGGCCGCTTGCGGACGGCCTCGAGCCCCTCGAGCACCTTGATGGTGTCGATGCCGTAGTCCGCATCCCCGGGCAGGACGGGGCTCGTGCTCTTCTCGGCGGTCTCCAGGGGGCCCTCGCTGGTTTCTCTTAGGGGTTCTCGCGGGTTACGCGCCCAGAGGGTATAGCAGGCCGGGCCCTCCCAGGCAACGCCCAAGGAAGGGTCGGAACATTCCGGAAGCACTCAGGAAACAAGCGCGGGGAGCGGGGAAATCACCCCGCCTTCGACCCGGAAGAACGCGCTCTCCTCCCCGGCCGCCGCCGCGAGCAGGCGGGCGTCGGTGGTGGTGAGGAAGGACTGCCCCTCGAGGCCGCGCAGGTACCCGAGCAGGAAGCCGTTCTTGGCTGGGTCGAGCTCGCTCGAGACGTCGTCGAGGAGGAGGAGCGGCGGCCGCGAGTGGGCCGCGCGCAGGTTCTCGATCTCGGCGATCTTGAGCGCCAGGACCAGGGCCCGCTGCTGTCCCTGGCTCCCGTAGAGGCGCGCTCCCCGGCCGTCGAGCGAGAGCACCGCGTCGTCGGCCTGCGGCCCGGCGGTGGTGTACCCCCTCTCGCGGTCGTGGGCGAGGCGCGCCCCGAGGAGCTCGGCGAGCCTCTCGGCCAGCTCCGGCTCGGTGCCCTCGATGCGCATGCCCGCCGCCGGCCGGTAGTCGAGCCTGGCCTCCGGCGCCGCCGGCCCGGAGATCTCCTGGAAGGCGGCCCGGACCCTGGGGGCGAGCTCCTCGAGCAGCGCCCGCCGGCGCAGGAGGAGGCGCGCACCGGCGCGGGCCAGCGGCAGGCGAAAGCTCTCCTCCACCTCCGGCCCACCGCGGCGGAGGGCGGCGTTCCGGGCCCGGAGGGCCCGGAGGAACTCGCGGGCCTCGGTGAGCACCGCCGGCCAGCGATTGAAGGCGGCGCGGTCCAGGAAGCGCCGGCGGCCCTCGGGACCGGCCTTCACGAGGAGCAGGTCGTCCGGCGTGAAGGCCACCGCAGCCAGCCCCTCGAAGTAGTCGTCGAAGCTCTCCTGCGGCTTGCCGTCGAGGAAGGCGGTGCGCGCCCCCCCGGCCACCCGGACCGCGGCGCGGCGCTGCCCGCCCGGACCCTCGAGGTCGCCGGCGACCTCGGCCCGCTCGGCGCCGAAGCGGATGAGATCCTGGAGCCTCCCCGGCCTGAGCGCCTTGAGGGTGGTCAGGTAGTAGACGGCCTCGAGGAGGTTGGTCTTCCCCTGGCCGTTCTCGCCCACGAGGACCGTGGCGCGCGGCGACGGCAGGAGCGAGGTTGCGGCCAGGTTCCGGAAGTCGCGGATGTCGAGGGAGAGGAGCCTCACGGCCGGCGCCGTGCCCTCAGATCCTCATCGGCATCACGACCGCGGTGAACCCCTGGTCGGGCTCGTCGGCGCCGCGCAGCACCCCGGGGGAGAGATCGTCGGCCATCTCCAGGACCACGTCGGCCGACTTGAGGACGGCCAGCACCTCGGTGAGGTAGCGGGCGTTGAAGCCGATCTTGAGCGGTTCGCCCTGGTACTCGACCGGCACCTCCTCCTTGGCCTCGCCCAGGTCCGGGTTCTGGGAGAGGACGCGCAGGAGCCCCTTGCTCAGCTCGAGCTTCACGGCGTGGGCCTTGTCCGAGGAGAGGAGCGAGATGCGGCGCAGGGTCTCGGCGAACCGCAGGCGGCTCAGCTTGACGACCTTCTCGCCGGCCTTGGGGATGACCTGCTTGTAGTCGGGGAAGAGCCCCTCGATGAGCCGCATGGAGAGGACCACGCCCGGACGCCGGAAGATGGCGTTGTTCTCCAGGAAGCCGAGCTTCGCCTCCGGCTTCTCCTCACCGGACTCGGAGGCCTCGGAGAGGAGCTTCTTCAGCTCGGCCAGCCCCTTCTTGGGCAGGATGACGCCGCGCTTCAGCCCGAAGCTCGCCTCCAGGCTTCGCTCGGCCAGCGAGAGTCGGTGGCCGTCGGTGGCCACCAGGCGGAGCGCGCCCGTGCCCGGCTCGAAGTAGACGCCGTTCAGGTTGTAGCGGGTCTCGTCGGTGGAGACGGCGAAGAAGGTCCGCTCGATCATCTCCAGGAGCATCGCCGGATCGACGTCGGCGAACGGCACCTTGTCGAAGCGCGGCAGGGCCGGGAAGTCCTCGGCCGGAAGCCCCACGATGCGGAACTCGGCCGGGCCGCTCTTCACCTCCAGGTAGTTGTTCTGGGCCCTCTTCAAGGTGACGCCCTGCTCGGGCAGGGTGCGAACGATCTCGTAGAGGTGGCGGGCGGAGACTGCCAGGGCGCCGTCGCGCACCACCTCGCAGGCGTGCTCCGACGACACGGCCAGATCGAGGTCAGTGGCGGACACGACCACCTGCCCGGCCTTGCGCGCCTCGATGAGGACATGGGAGAGGATGGGCATCGTGCTCTTCTTCTCGACGATGCCCTGGGATCGGCCGAGCGCCTTGGCGAGCTCCGGTGCGGCGATCTTGAGTTCCATTTGAAGAGGATCCTCTCTCTTATTGATCGTCGGAGTAGCAGGGGGCGGACCTCGGTGGACAACCGCCCTATGACTCCGGATCGTCACGTCTTTCCGGGTTGGAAAAACGTCTGGATCCCACTGGCCGAGACTGTGTAGCGCGCCGCGGGAAAAGGTGTCAACAGCGGTCCACAGGCTGTCCCCAGGAAGATCGGCGGCGCTTCCACAGGCTCTTCACGGGCTGGCCGGCGGCGGCGGGGGCAGGACCTGCGAGGGAGGACGCGCCGGGGCGAGGGGTGGCGCGCCCCGATCCCGCAGAACGCGGCGTGGTCCGGCTAGGGCGTGAGCTTGGCGATGAGGACGGCGAGGGCCGTGCCCACGGCGGGGTCGGCGTCCTTGAGGAGCCGGATCCTCTCCACCGCGGCGATGACCGTGGTGTGGTCCTTCTTGTTGAACTTCTCGGCGATGGACTGGAACTTCTCCTTGGCGAGCTCGCGGCAGAGGAACATGGCCACCTGGCGCGGCAGGGCCACCTTCTGCTCGCGGGAGGCGCTGGTGAGCTTCGCGACCGTGAGGCCATAGCGGGCGGCCACGGCCTCCTGGATCTTCTCGATGGGCGGCCGGTAGCCCGGGGGAGGCAGGACGTCGCCGAGGACGTCGCGTGCCAGGGCCACGGTGATGGGCTCGCTCTTCAGGGAGGCGAAGGCGGCGAGCCGCATCAGGGCGCCCTCGAGCTCGCGGACGTTGGAGCGGATGTGCTGGGCCAGCAGCTCGGTGACGTCGTCGGGCAAGGCGATGCTCTCCACCGAGGCCTTCTTCTGGAGGATGGCGGCGCGGGTCTCGAACTCCGGCGCCTCGATCTGCACGCGCATGCCCCACTCGAAGCGGGAGCACAGCCGCTCGTCGAGGCCCTTCAGCTCCTTGGGCGGCCGGTCGCTGGAGAGGACGATCTGGACGTGGTGGTCGTGGAGCTCGTTGAAGGTGTGGAAGAATTCCTCCGCGGTCTTGTCCTTCCCGGCCAGGAACTGCACGTCGTCGACCAGGAGGGCGGAGCATTCCCGGTACTTGTGCCGGAAGTCGTCCATCACCCCCTTGGAGAGGGCAGCCACGAAATCGTTGGTGTATCGCTCGGAGGAGACGATGGCGACGCGGCCGCCGCCCTGGCTCTCCAGGATGGCGGCGGCGACCGCGTGGAGGAGGTGCGTCTTGCCGAGGCCCGAGTCGCCGTGCAGGAAGAGCGGGTTGTAGGAGTGTCCGGGGTTCTTGGCGACTGCCTGGGCGGCGGCGAAGGCGAAGCGGTTGGAGGCGCCGACCACGAAGCTGTCGAAGACGTAGCGGGGGTTGGGCCGGGAGTCGCGCGGCTCGAGGGCAGGGAGATCGCGCGCCATGGGGACCGCCGGGGGCGGCGGCGGGGGCGCGGCCAGCCTGGGGAGGTCGTCCACGGCGAAGGCGATGCGGACGCGCTCGCCCAGGAGCTCGGGCACGAACTCCTCGAACCACGCCCGGTAGTTGTCCTCGACGAAGTCGCGATGGAACCTGTCCGGGGCGCCGATCTGCAGCCGGCCGTCGCCCAGGGAGATGGGCCGAAGCGGCGCGAACCAACGCTCGTAGAGGTCCGGGCGAAGGCGGGCGCGGAGGAAGGAATCGATCCGGGACCAGAAACCTTCGATGCCGCCGGGTTCCGTGTGCGATCTGCTTGCGCCTGCGGGTGCTTCCATGTTCTCGATCCCCCGTTCCAGCGCGCAAGAAGGCCCGGCGCCGCCCCGCTCAGGGCGGAGCCGGCGTTGGTCGAATCAGGCGGGCAGTGTGTCGTCGGGCGGGCCCGTGAATCGCTGGCGCGCAACGTAGCGAAGGAGCGAGGAAAGGATCAAGGACGAGTTGGATCCATCGCGTAACGACGGACCTTTCTCATGGCACCCGCGTGGCGATCTCGCGGCGCGGGCGGCGGTGCGCCGAGGCTGCGCGGATTCCTTGACATGGTGGGGGCGATCGGTGAGGTTGCCGCGCCATGAAGCGGACCTATCAACCGAAAAAGCGGCGCCTCAACCGCACGCACGGCTTCCGCAAGCGGATGCGGAGCCCGGGCGGGCGCGAGGTGCTGCGGCGGCGGCGCGCCAAGGGGCGCCGGAAGCTCGCACCCCGGGCGCCGAAGAAGTAGCCGGGCGCACGGGGCGCTCGTCGGCGGTGGCCCGAGATCGGGGGCGCGGCGTGGGCGCCGATCCGGCGAGGCTCGGAAGGACCGCTCGGCTGAGGCGCCGCCGGGAGTTTCTCGAGGTGCAGGAGCGCGGCGAACGCGTCTACTCCGGGGAGCTCGTGGTGCTGGCGCTCGCCACCGGAGCGGTGCGGCCGCGGATCGGGATCACCGTGTCGTCGAAGGTCGGGAACGCCGTCGAGCGCAACCGCGTGAAGCGCTGGGTCCGCCACGCCTGGCGCGAGGTGGCCCGGGGCCTGCCCGCCGTCGACGTGGTGGTGATCGGGCGCAGGGCGGCGCTGGGCGCGGGGCTCGAGGGCGCCCGCCGGGCGCTCGGCCGCGCGCGCGAGGTCCTGGCCGGCCCGAGGAGGTCGCCGTGATGCGCGGGGCGCTCGTCCTCCTCGTCCGGCTCTACCAGCGGGTCGTCTCGCCGCTTCTCCCTCCCGCCTGCCGCTTCTACCCGAGCTGCTCGACCTACGCGATCCAGGCTCTCGAGCGCCACGGCGCGCTCCGCGGGAGCCTCCTCGCAGCGCGCCGGCTAGGCCGTTGCCACCCCTTCCATCCGGGAGGGATCGACCCGGTCCCGGATGTGACCCCAAAGAGGTAGCCCTTGGGCACCGATACGCGCCGCTTCATCCTTGCCTTCGTCCTGTCCATCGGCGTGATGCTGGCCTGGACGTTCTTCACCAAGCCGCAGAAGCAGGGCGCTCCCGCCGGCTCGACGCCGGCCTCGGCCGCGAAGCCCGCCGAGAAGCCCGCGGCCGTCTCCGCACCGGTGGCCGCGCCCGTTGCCGCGGCGCCCGCGCCGGGTGCCCCGGAGGAGACGGCATCGCTGGCGGGCGAGGGCTTCGTCGCCACCTTCTCCACCTGGGGCGGGGCGCTCAAGGATCTCACCCTCACGCGAGAGAAGTTCCGCCGCAGGGAGGGGACCGAGTACGTCCCCATCGACCTCGTCCGCATCGCCGAAGGGCAGCCGTACCCGCTCTCGCTGGCGGTGACACCGGAGGGCGGGAAGGCCGAGGACGCGACGGCCATGGCACGCCTGCCCATGCGCCTCGTGGCCCACGACGACAAGGCGGTCACCTTCGAGGGCGAGCTGGGGGGCCTCCAGGTCCGCAAGACCTACCGGCTCACCGGCAAGCCCTACGAGCTGTCGCTCTCGGTGGAGGCGGTGGGGGGCTCGGGCGGGACCGTCACGCTCCTCTACCCGACCTTCATGCCGCCGGCGGCGCGGAGCGGCGGGTTCTTCTCCGGGCCGCCGCTCGACTTCGTCCGGCCCATCTGCCGCGCCGGCCAGTCCACCCAGCGCTACGAGCCCAAGGAGGGGAAGGAGCCGGCCCGGATGGCCGGCGAGGTCCAGTGGCTGGGCTCCGACCAGCACTACTTCGTGACCGGGGTGTTCCCGGCCGAGCCCGAGGGAGCCTGCGTCCTCGCCACCGGCCCGGCCAAGGGGAGCGGCCTCGCCGCCCTCGCCCTCCCGCTCGATCGGGCCAGGAAGGCGGAGTTCACCGTCTACGCCGGGCCGAAGGAGCTCGACACGCTGAAGGGCTACGGACGCTCCTTCGAGACGGCCATCGACTACGGCTCGGTGGCCCAGTTCTTCGCCTGGTTCGCGCGCGGCCTGCTCTACGTCATGCGCTGGCTGCACGCCTTCGTCCGCAACTGGGGCGCGTCCATCATCCTGCTCACGCTGCTCGTCCGGCTGGTGCTCTTCCCGCTCACCTACAAGTCGATGCAGTCCATGAACGAGATGCGGAAGCTGCAGCCGGAGATCGAGAAGCTGAAGGCCAAGTTCGGCGAGGACCGCGAGAAGCTGAACCTGGCGGTGATGCAGCTCTACCAGCAGCACAAGGTGAACCCGCTGGGCGGCTGCCTGCCCATGGTGCTGCAGATGCCGATCTGGTTCGCGCTCTACGCGGCGCTGCAGACCTCGGTCGAGCTCTACCGGGAGCCGTTCCTGTGGATCCAGGATCTCACGCTCAAGGACCCCTGGTACGTCCTGCCGGCGGCCATGGGCGTCTCCAGCTTCCTCATGCAGAAGCTGTCGCCGCAGCCGGCGGACAACACCCAGGCGAAGATGATGCTCTACTTCTTCCCCGTCTTCTTCACGTTCCTCATGCTGCAGGTCCCGGCGGGCCTGACGCTGTACATCTTCGTGAACAACCTGCTGTCGATCATCCAGCAGCAGGTCATGATGAAGAAGCAGGTGGCGGCCGCGCCCGCCCGATGAGAGGAGGGGCTCCTTGTCAGAGTCGTCCGAGAGCAGGCCAGGCGAGGCGCCTCCGCGCGAGGCGCCGGAGAAGAGGAAGCGGGCGGGGGAGTTCTGCGAGGAGCTCTTCCGGCGGCTGGGGGCCTCCGTGGCCATCGAGATCCGGGAGACGCCCGAGGCCATCGGCGTCTCGCTCACCGCCCGGGAAGGGAACGCGCTCGAGCTCTCGGGGACGCTGGTCGAGGCGGTGCAGCACCTCGTGAACCGGGTGGTGAACCCGCGCGCCGAGGGGCGCAAGTGGGTGAACGTCGACGTGGGCGGCTTCGCCGAGGAGGGCGACCCGGGCATGAAGGCCATGGCCGAGCGGCTCGGCGCCTTCGCCCGCCGCACGGGGAAGATCCTGGCCATCGCCCCCATCAGCGCCCGCGACCGGCGCCAGATCCACCTCGCCTTGGTGGGCCAGGAGGACCTCTCGACCCGCAGCGAGGGCGAGGGCCTCTTCCGCCAGCTCCTCGTCGTGCCGGAGAAGCGCCGGCCGCCCGGCGAGGGCTAGTGGCGAAGGAGAGGACCAAGGCCGAGCGGCTCTTCTCCGCCGCGGTGCTGCGGCGGTCGTTCGAGCTGCAGGACGGGCAGTACCGCCCGGGCTTCCAGTTCGTCTACGAGGGCGTGCTCAGGGACCTGGGGCTGGCCGATGAGGAGGTACAGGCCTACCTGGCCGCGCACGGGGACGAGGTGGAGGCGGCCATCGGCCGGCGCAGCCGGGCGAGGTAGGGACGGCGCGCCGAGGGCGGCGGCTCCCCATGGACCCGAGCTTCCGAGAGGCGCTCTGCCGCGGGATCGAGGTGCTCCACCTCGAGGTCCCCCAGGGGTCTCTCGTCCTCCTCGAGCGATTTGCCGACCGGCTCCTCGCCTGGAACCGGAAGGTGAACCTCACGGCCATCACCACGCCCTGGGAGGTGGCGGAAAAGCACCTCGTGGACAGCCTGCTCGTCCTGCCTTCCCTCGGCGGCGCGGGGACGCTGCTCGACGTGGGGAGCGGTGCCGGCCTGCCGGGCGTGCCGCTCGCCTGCGTCCGGCCCGAGCTCGAGGTCGTGTGCTGCGACTCCTCGGCGAGGAAGGTCTCCTTCGTGAAGGCGGTGGCGGTGGAGCTCGGGCTGGAGGGGGTGCGCGGCGTGGTGGCGAGGGCGGCCGGCGCGCCGGACCTCGAGGGCCTGCCGCGGGCGGAGGCGGTGATCTCGCGAGCGCTCTCGGAGCCGGAGGCCTGGGTGCCGCTCGGGGCCTCCTACCTGGCGCCGGGCGGGGTGCTCATCGGGATGCTGGGGCGTGGCGACGACCCGGCGAGGCTCTCCGGGGTGGGCGAGGCGGCCGGGCTGGAGCTCGCCTCGCTGTCCCGCTACGAGCTGCCCCTCTCGCGGTCCAGGCGGGCCATCGCGACCTGGGTGCGCCGCGGGGGGCCGCCCCCCCATGGCTAGGAGCCTGGGCGCGGCGCGCTCCCCCGGGCGGCGGGGCCACGGCCGAGGGCCACAGGGGAGGAGCGCGAGGAAGTCCCAGGACTTCCCCTGTGTTCCACGTGGAACACACCGGGGCGACCCGGGGGTGTCGAGAGGCAGGGCCACGTTCCACGTGGAACGTCGTGTCAGGGGGCTCCGGCATCTTCTCGAGTCGCGCGGCCGCTCCGGTCGCGGCCGAGTGAGCCGAGGGGACTGACCTTGACCAACCCGCCGCACGGGGGCCGATTCCCCGCAGAAGCCGAGTCCATGAGCCGGATCCTCACCATCGCGAACCAGAAGGGCGGCGTCGGCAAGACCACCACCGCGGTGAACCTCGCCGCCTCGCTCGCCGCCTCCGAGCGGCGGACCCTTCTCGTCGACATCGATCCTCAGGGGAACGCAGGCAGCGCCGTGGGGATCCGTCGGGACGAGTCGGAGAAGTCCATCTACGAGGTGCTGCTCGACGGGTTGCCCATGGCCGAGGCGGTCCGCAAGACCGAGCTCAAGTTCCTCGACCTGGTGCCGGCATCGCGGCACCTGGTGGGCGCGGAGCTCGAGCTCGCCGAGCTCGACCACCGCGAGTACCGCCTCAAGCGGGCGGTGGAGCCGGCGGCGGCGAGCTACGAGTACGTGGTCATCGACTGCCCGCCATCCCTGGGCCTGCTCACCCTGAACGGCCTGGTGGCGGCCCAGGGCGTCCTCGTCCCGCTGCAGTGCGAGTACTACGCGCTGGAGGGGCTCGCCGACGTGCTCCGCACCGTCGACCTCGTCCGGGCGAGCGCCAACCCCGGCCTCAAGCTCGAGGGCATCGTCCTCACCATGTTCTCGGCCAACAACCTCGCCGCCCAGGTCGCCGACGAGATCCGCAAGACCTTCGGCGACCAGGTCCTCGAGACGGTCATCCCGCGGAACGTCCGGCTCTCGGAGGCGCCGAGCCACGGCAAGCCGGCGCTGCTCTATGACGTCACCTCCAAGGGCTGCCAGAGCTACCTCGACCTCGCCCGCGAGGTGGCGACCCGGGCCAGCGCGGCGGGGGGCCTGCAGTGACCATGGCCGACAAGCGGCGCCCCGCCCTGGGCAGGGGCATGGCCGCTCTCCTCTCCAACGCGCCATCGCCTCCGGGCGTGGCAGCGCCATCCGCCTCCTCCGCCCCCGGACGGGCCGTGCTGTCGCTCCCCATAGAGACGGTGGAGCGGAACCCCGACCAGCCGCGCAAGCGCTTCGACGCCCCCGGGCTCGAGGAGCTCGCCGCCTCCATCAGGGAGCACGGCGTCATCGAGCCGATCCTGGTGAGGCGCGAGGGCGGCAGCTATCGCATCCTGGCCGGCGAGCGGCGCTGGCGGGCGGCCCAGCGGGCGGGGCTGCGCGAGATCCCGGCCGTGCTCCGCGAGGCCACCGAGCGCGAGGCCTTCGAGCTCGCCCTGGTGGAGAATCTCCAGCGCGAGGACCTCAACGCCATCGAGGAGGCGGAGGCCTTCGAGATCCTGCTCACCGATCACTCGCTCACCCAGGACGAGGTCGCGCAACGGGTGGGCAAGGACCGCTCCACCGTCGCCAACGCCCTCCGCCTGCTGCGCCTTCCACCCGCGGTGCGGGATGCGGTGCGCGAGGGCCGGCTGGACATGGGGCACGCCCGGGCGCTCCTCGGCCTCTCCGGCGAGGAGGCGATGGAGCGGGCGGCACAGCGGGTGATGCGCGAGGGCCTCTCGGTCCGCGCCACCGAGGCGCTGGTGCGCGGCCTGACCACACGGGCGCACAACTCACCCGCACGGGGCGTGAAGGGCGCGGACACGCCAGCCCTGCGCGATCTCACCCAGCGCCTGCAGCGCCGGCTGGGGACGAAATGTCGCGTCGTTCCCCGATCGCAGGTCTCCGGAAAACTCGAGGTCGAATACTCCTCACTCGACGAGCTCGATGGAATACTCGCGAGGATTGGGGCGTAGCTACGGGGTTCGCTCGCTTGGGGAGGAGCGGACCGGGACCGAGACACGGCACGTCCCCATGGAGCAAGCTGCGAGGCGCGCGCCCGCGGCGGCGCGGCAGGCGGGCCGCACCGGGCGGCGCAGAGGACCACCGGACCGCGAACGAGGAGCGAGAGATCCATGGCCATGCTGAAGCGCGACGAGCTGACCTCCGTGCCCACCGCGACGGGTGACCTGAACGCCCTGCTCGGACGCGGGTCGGAGTTCGAGGGCAAGCTGACCTTCGAGGGCACGGTCCGCATCGACGGGAAGTTCAACGGGACCATCGTGACCAACGACGTCCTGGTGGTGGGCGAGGGCGCGAAGATCCAGGCCGAGATCAACTGCGGGACGATCATCGTCCACGGCGAGATCCAGGGCGACGTGAAGGCGAAGAGCGCCGTCGAGCTGCACCACCCGGCGCGGGTGAAGGGCAACATCGAGACGCCCTCGCTCATGATCGAGAAGGGCGTGACGTTCGAGGGGCAGTGCAAGATGGACGCGGCGGAGAAGGGCGGCGCGAGGCTCAGCCCGGCGCCGGCCGCGACCAGCGCTCCCGGCCTCCCCAAGCCGTAGCTCGCCACCCCTGGCGGGCCGGCCGAGCCCATGTAGGGCCCGGAACGCACTGTGTTTTCCCCTTCACGCCCACGAGGGTGTGCGGGCCTGCCGGGCGCGCCCTGACCGAGAGGTCACGACCGGGGCCTAAGTGCCGGTAGTCTTTCCGAAAACGGCCTTGACCCCCGCGGCCGGGGCGTGTTACGCAGCGCGTCCCTTATGGTCTCTGGATCGGTCGCCCGCCGATACGCGAAGGCCCTTTTCAGTCTGGCTCTGGAGCGCGACCGGGTGCACCCCTGGGCCGAGGCGCTCGAGCGCCTCGGAGAGGTCCTCCGGAAGGAATCGGGCCTGGAGGAGCTCCTGACGAGCCCGGTCTACGCACGGGAGGACCGGCGGGCCCTCCTCGGCGAGCTCGTCGCCGCCCTGGGCCTCGAGCCCGAGCCGGCGAACCTGCTCTACCTGCTCGGCGATCGCCAGCGCCTCGACCGCCTCGCCGACGTGCTCCGCGCCTTCGGCGAGCTCGCCGACCATCAGCTGGGCCGCGTCCGCGCCCGGCTCACGAGCGCTGTGCCCCTGGAGCCGGCCGCCCTCGACGCCCTCGCCCACCGGCTCTCCCAGGTGACGAAGGCCCAGGTGCTGCTCGAGCGCACCGTGGAGCCCGCCATCCTGGGTGGGATGGTGGCTCAGGTCGGGAGCGTCGTCTACGACGGCTCGGTGCGGACGCAGCTCGACGACCTCAAGAAGTCCCTGAAGCGCTGAGCGCTCCTCCCGGAGGGGAGGGGCCGCCACGGAGACGCATCGATGGAAATCCGCGCCGACGAGATCAGCAGGATCATCCGCGAGCAGATCAAGGACTACGGGAAGAGGGTCGACGTCTCCGAGACCGGGACGGTCCTCTCCCAGGCCGACGGCGTGGCCCGCATCCACGGACTCTCCGGCGCCGCCGCCGGCGAGCTGCTCGATTTCCCGGGGGGCGTGCGCGGCCTGGTGCTGAACCTGGAGGAGGACAACGTCGGCGTGGCCATCATGGGGGCCTGGGAGCACATCCGCGAGGGCGACCCGGTGAAGCGCACCGGGAAGATCGCCGAGGTTCCGGTGGGCGAGGAGCTCCTCGGCCGGGTGGTGGACGGGCTGGGGGACCCCATCGACGGCCGCGGCCCGGTCCAGGCCAAGCAGCGCCGCAAGATCGAGATCAAGGCCCCGGGCATCGTCAAGCGCAAGAGCGTCCACGAGCCCATGCAGACGGGCTTGAAGGCCATCGACGCGCTCGTGCCCATCGGGCGCGGCCAACGCGAGCTCATCCTCGGCGACCGCCAGACCGGCAAGACCGCCGTGGCCATCGACACCATCATCAACAACAAGGGGCAGAACCTGTACTGCTTCTACGTGGCCATCGGCCAGAAGCAGTCCACGGTCGCCCGGGTGGTGGACAAGCTGAAGCAGTTCGGGGCCATGGAGTACACCACGGTCATCGCCGCCAACGCCTCCGACCCGGCCCCCATGCAGTACCTGGCGGCCTACACCGGCGTGACCATGGCCGAGTACTTCCGCGACACCGGCCGCCACGCCCTCATCGTCTACGACGACCTCTCCAAGCAGGCGGTGGCCTACCGCCAGCTCTCCCTGCTCCTGCGCCGGCCGCCGGGGCGCGAGGCCTACCCGGGCGACGTCTTCTACCTCCACAGCCGGCTGCTGGAGCGCGCCGCCAAGCTCTCGGAGAAGGAGGGCGGGGGCTCGCTCACCGCCCTGCCCATCATCGAGACCCAGGCCGGCGACGTGTCCGCCTACATCCCCACCAACGTCATCTCCATCACCGACGGGCAGATCTTCCTGGAGACGAACCTCTTCTTCCAGGGCTTCCGCCCGGCCATCAACGTGGGCATCTCGGTCTCGCGGGTGGGCGGGTCGGCGCAGATCAAGGCCATGAAGCAGCTGGCCGGCATGCTCAAGCTGGAGCTGGCCCAGTACCGCGAGCTGGCCGCCTTCGCCCAGTTCGGCTCCGACCTGGACAAGGCCACCCAGGAGACCCTGGCCCGCGGCGAGCGCCTGGCCGAGGTGCTGAAGCAGGGCCAGTACCAGCCGCTCGGGGTGGAGAAGCAGGTGGTGCAGATCTACGCCGCCACGCAGAAGGACGAGAACGGTCAGAACTGGATCCGGCCGGTGCCGGTCGACCAGGTGGTGCGCTACATGAAGGAGCTCACCGAGTTCGTGGAGGCGCGCCACGGCGCCCTGCTCAAGGCGCTGGCGGAGAAGAAGGCCCTCGACGACGCCCTGCGAAGGGACATCGACGCGGCCCTGCGCGAGTTCCGCTCCGTCTTCCAGGCACAGGCCGCCTAGCCCGGCGAGGGGCCCCCCGTGCCTTCCCTGCGCGACATCCGCAACCGCATCGGCTCGGTCCGTTCGACCCGGCAGATCACCCGGGCGATGAAGATGGTATCGGCGGCCAAGCTCAGGCGGGCCCAGGACGCGATCCTGCGCACCCGCCCCTACGCCCAGCTCCTCGACCAGATGCTGTCGCGGGTGGCCGCCCGCGCCGCCCCCGAGGAGGCCGGCAAGCACCCGCT
>Ga0335071_10004635_pt1 | contig 14358 bp, 15 predicted proteins | sample Lox_Sample_15_FD_206724 | JGI IMG/M metagenome (GOLD analysis project Ga0335071, IMG submission 206724) | Soil microbial communities from Loxahatchee National Wildlife Refuge, Florida, United States - Lox_Sample_1.5 | ecosystem: Environmental > Terrestrial > Soil > Wetlands | place: USA... | reverse complement strand
CCGGCGTAGGCGCGTTCATCGCCAACCTGGCCAACGCGAAGCAGGCCCGGCCGCAGATCCCGCAGTACCCGAAGATCTCCACCATCCTCGGCACCATGATCGTGTCGGTGCTGCTCGGCAAGAGCCAGCCGCAGGCGGCGCTGACCGCGGCCGCCCAGCAGGTCGACCAGGCCCTGGCGGCGGGCTGACGTGGCGCTGCTGGCCACGAAGGGGCAGGCCACGAGGGGGACCGTGCGGCGGCGGGTAGTCAGCTCCGAGCAGTTCACCGGGTGGGCCTTCGTCACGCCGGCCGTCGTGATCATCGGCCTGTTCGGCGCGGCGCCGATCGTGTGGTCGGCGGTGATGTCCTTCCAGAAGAACAACCTGCTCACGCCGGACACGCCCTTCGTGGGAACGGCGAACTACCGGCAGATGGTGCACGACCCGGTGGTGGCGCAGGCCATCCAGCACACACTGGTCTACACCGTGCTGTTCGTGCCGGGGACGATGGCGGTGGGCCTGTTCCTGGCCGTGGCGATGAACCGGAAGATCCGCGGCATCTGGTTCTACCGGACCGCCGCCTTCGCCACGATGGCGGTCTCCACCATCAGCGAGGCGATCGTCTTCATCTGGCTGTTCGACCCGTCCTACGGCGTGGTCAACTACTTCCTCGGCACCATCGGCGTGCCGCCGCAGCAGTTCATCAACTCGCCGTCCCAGGCGCTCTACGTGATCGTGATCATGACGATCTGGGGCTGGACCGGCTTCTCGGTGGTGATCTACCTGGCCGCCCTGCAGGGGGTGCCGCAGCAGCTGACCGAGGCGGCCGCGATCGACGGGGCCGGCCCCTGGCAGGCGTTCCGCCGGATCACCCTTCCGCTGCTCAGCCCGGCCACGCTGTTCCTGGCCGTCTGGCTGACCATCAACGCGCTGCAGTTGTTCGACGAGGTGTACCTGAGCACCCAGGGCGGCCCGCTCAACGCGACCACGGTGCTCGTCTACTACCTGTACACCCAGGCCTTCCAGCAGTTCAACTTCGGCTACGCGTCGGCCATCGCCTACTTCCTGTTCCTCGTCATCATCGTGATCACCGTCATCCAGTTCCGGGTGGGCCGGCGGTTCACGTACTACCGGTCGTGAGCGCGACCTCGGCGCCCGCCCGCGACGGGGTGCAGGTGGTCCCGGCCCGTGGCGGCGGCCGGCCGGCCCGGCGGCGCTGGCGGCTGCCGTTCAGCCCCTGGCACCTGGTGCTGGTCCCGGCGACGATCGTGCTGCTGTTCCCGTTCTGGTGGCTGCTCATCACCTCGCTGGAGACCCAGGGCGAGGCGCTGCATTTCCCGCCGGTGCTCATCCCGCATGCCGTCCGGTTCGCCAACTACCCGGATGCGCTGAACAGCGCGCCGTTCGGCCGGTTCTTCCTGAACAGCGCGATCGTCACGGTGGTGACCGTGCTGAGCAACCTGGTGCTGTGCTCGCTGGCCGGGTACGCCTTCGCCCGGTTCCGCTTTCTCGGCCGGACCGCGCTGTTCGCGGTGATCATGGCCACGCTCATGGTGCCGTTCCAGGTCACGATGATCCCGCAGTTCATCATCACCAAGTGGCTCGGCGTGCACGTGCTGGCCGCGGTGGGGATCAACCACCTCGGCGCGCTCATCCTGCCCAACGCGGCCACCGCGTTCGGCATCTTCTTCCTCCGCCAGTTCTTCCGCACGCTGCCGCTCGAGTACGAGGAATCGGCCCGGGTGGACGGGGCCAGCAGGCTCACCGTGCTGATCAGGATCGTGCTGCCGCTGGCCGCGCCGGCGCTGGCCACGCTGGCCGCGCTGACGTTCCTCGACTCCTGGAACAACTTCCTGTGGCCGCTGATCGCCATCACCTCCACCAGCCAGATGACGCTGCCGCTCGGCCTGGCCACGTTCCAGGGCGCGCACCAGACCGAGTGGACCCTGCTGATGGCCGCCAACGTGATGAGCCTGGTCCCCATGTTGTGCATCTTCATCCTGGCTCAGCGGCATTTCGTCCGCTCGGTGGCCGCCACCGGGCTGGCCGGGACGTAGACCGGATCGAGCCGACGTCATCAGTAAAGGAGAACCCTCAGTGACGCAGCAGGACATGTCCGCGGGCCACCGCACCGCGCAGGAGGTGGCCGCGCAGCCCGCCTGCTGGCGGCACGCGGCCCGGCTGGCCGCGGACGTGGCGGGATCGCTGCCGGCCCCCGGGGAACGGGTAGCGGTCGCGGGCTGCGGCACCTCCTGGTTCATGGCGCAGTCCTACGCGGCGGCCCGGGAGGAGGCCGGGCACGGCGAGACGGACGCGTTCGCCGCCTCCGAGATGCCGCGGGGCCGGCACTACGACCGGGTGCTGGTGCTATCACGGTCCGGCACCACCACCGAGATCCTGCAGCTGCTCGGCCGGCTGCGCGGTACCGTGCCCACGGTGGCGATCACCGCGGCCGCGTGGGCCCCGGTGGCACAGGCCGCCGACCTGGGCTTCGCGGACGAGGAGTCCGTGGTACAGACCAGGTTCGCCACTACCGAACTGGCCCTGCTCCGCGCGCACCTGGGGCACGACCCCGGCCCGGCGGCCGACGCGGCGGAGCGGGTACTGGCCGCGCCGCTGGCGCCGGAGATGCTGACCGCCGGCCAGTTCACCTTTCTCGGCACCGGCTGGACCTACGGCCTGGCCAACGAGGCCGCGCTGAAGCTGCGCGAGGCGGCCGGGCTGTGGACCGAGGCTTACCCGGCCATGGAGTACCGGCACGGCCCGGTCGCGGTGACCGGCGAGCGCAGCGTGGTCTGGCTGTTCGGTTCCCCGCCGGACGGGCTGGCCGGCGAGATCGCCGCGGCCGGCGGCACCGCCTGGATCGGCGAGGAGGACCCGCTGGCCGAGCTGGTCCGGGTGCAGATGGTCGCGGTCGCGGCGGCGCGGGCCCGCGGGCTCGACCCGGACCGGCCGCGCAACCTGGCCCGCTCGGTCATCCTCGGTACTCCGTGATCGTCGTCGTCTGCCTCAACCCGGCGCTGGACGTCACCCACCAGCTGGACGCGGTGGGCTGGGGCGAGGTGAACCGCCCCCGGGCGGTGCACGCCCGCCCCGGCGGCAAGGGCCTCAACGTGGCCCGCACGCTGCACGCGCTCGGGGCGGACGTGCTGGTGCTCGGGCTGGCCGGCGGGATCACCGGGGCCGGGGTGGAGGCGGCGCTGCGCGAGCTGGGCGTGCCGACCGCGTTCACCCCGGTCACAGGGGAAACCCGGCGCACCTTCAGCATCGTCGACGACAGCAGGGTCACCGCATTTCACGAGGCCGGCCCCGAGGTCGGCGCGGCGGAGTTCGCGGAGTTCTGCACCGATTACCAGAAGGCGGCGGCCGAGGCGCAGGCCGTGGTGCTGTCCGGGAGCCTGCCGCCGGGGTTGCCGGCCGGGACCTACGCCACGCTGATCCAGACCGCCGGGATACCTGTGGTGCTGGACACGCACGGGGAGGCGCTGCGGCGGGGCGCGGCCGCGGGTCCCGCCGTCGTAAAGCCGAACCTGGCCGAGCTGGCGGCCCTGGCCGGACGCCCGCTGACGGCCCGGCGCGGCGCCGAGCTGGCGGCGGTGGCGGCCGGCGAACTCGGCCGGGCCGGGGCGGTCGTGGTCACGCTCGGCCCGCAAGGGCTGCTGGCCGCGACCGGGGACGGCCGCTGGCGGGTCAGGATGCCCGCCGCGGTAGCGGGAAACGCGACCGGCGCGGGCGACGCGGTGACCGCGGCCCTGGCCCACGGGATCGTCGCCGGCCGACCGTGGCACGAGCGGCTGCGGCACGCGGTGGCGCTGGGCGCAGCGACCGCGGCGGCCCCGGTCGCCGGGGAGTTCCGCCCGCAGGACTACCTGGACGCGCTGCGCGCGGTCATGGTGGAGGAGGTCCGCTGATGCCGCTGGCCACCATGGGCGAGATCATCGGCCCGGCCCGGGCCGCGGGCCGCGGTGTGGGCGCGTTCAATGTCATCGGCATCGAGCACGCCGAGGCGATCGTCACCGGGGCCGAGGCGGCCGGGTCCCCGGTCGTGCTGCAGATCAGTGAGAACTGCGCCGCGTACCACGGCGCCCTGGAGCCCATCGCCCGGGCTTGCCTGGCCGTCGCGTGCGCGGCCGCGGTGCCGGTCGTGGTGCACCTGGACCACGCGTCCAGCCCGGAGCTGGTGCGGGCGGCGGCCTCGTTCGGCCTCGGGTCGGTCATGTACGACGCGTCCGGGCTTCTGTACCACGAGAACGTCCGGGCCACCGCCGCGGTGGCCAGGTGGTGCCGCGACCGGGACGTCTGGGTCGAGGCGGAGCTCGGCGAGATCGGCGGCAAGAACGGCGTGCACTCCCCGCTGGCCCGCACCGATCCCGGCCAGGCGCGCGGCTTCGTCGCGGCCACCGGGATCGACGCGCTGGCCGTGGCGGTGGGCAGCTCGCACGCCATGCTGACGAGGGACGCGGTCCTCGACCTGGGCCTGATCAGCAGGATCCGCCAGGCCGTCGGCGTCCCGCTGGTGCTGCACGGCTCGTCCGGCGTGCCGGAGGCGGATCTGGCCGCCGCGATCGGGGCCGGGATGACGAAGATCAACGTCGCGACTCGGCTGAACAAGGTGTTCACCGCCGCGGTCCGGGACTACCTGGCCGCCGAGCCGACGGTGGTTGATCCCAGGAGGTATGGTTCGGCCGGACGTGACGCGATCGCGCCGGAAGTAGCCCGGTTGCTCGGTCTGCTGAGCGCCTGCGGCGCGGGACGTGCTGGAGGGAGGGGCCAGTGAGCCGTTATCGCCGGTGGAACGAGCTGCTCGAGCTGCTGTCCTCGCGGGGGCAGCTCCAGGTGGAGGACGCGGCCAAGGCGCTGAACGTGTCAGCGGCGACGATCCGCCGGGACTTCGACGAGCTGGCCAGCCAGCAGATGCTGACCAGGATCCGCGGCGGCGCGGTGGCCGAGGGCGTGAACTACGACCTGCCGCTGCGCTACAAGACCGAGCGTCATCCGTCCGAGAAGCACCGCATCGGGGCGCTGGCCGCGAGCATGGTCCGGTCCGGCCAGGTCGCGGGTCTCAACGGAGGAACCACGACGACGGAGGTGGCTAGGGCACTGGCCACCCGTTCGGATCTGGGCTCGGCGGGTCCTTCCCCGACGCTGACCGTGGTCACCAACGCGCTGAACATCGCGACCGAACTGGCCATCAGGCAGCACATCAAGATCGTGACCACCGGCGGGGTGGCCCGGCCGCAGTCCTATGAGCTCACCGGGCCGCTGGCCACCGGCGTGCTGGAGCAGGTCACGCTGGACGTGGCCATCCTGGGCGTGGACGGGATCGACGCGGTGGCCGGGGCGACCGCGCACCACGAGGGCGAGGCCAGCATCAACCGGCTGATGGGACGGCAGGCCCGCCAGGTGATCATCGTGGCGGACAGCTCCAAGGTGGGACAGCGTGCCTTCGCCCGGATCTGCACCCCGGCCGAGATCGACGTCCTGGTCACCGACGCCGGGATCGCTGCCGAGGACGCAGCCCGGCTGCGGGACGCCGGAGTGGACGTTGTCACGGTCTGACCCCGACCTGGTGGTCCTGGGTGACTGCAACCCGGACGTGCTCGTGCTCGGTTCCGACGTGGCCCCGGCGTTCGGCCAGCAGGAGAAGCTGGTGGACGGCATCTCCCTGGTCATCGGCGGATCCGCCGCGATCACCGCGGTGGCCGCGGCACGGCTCGGGCTGCGCGTCGCGCTGGCCGCCGCGGTCGGCGCCGACCCGGCCGGGGCATTCATGCGGGACCAGCTCGCCGCCGAGGGGGTCGACGTCCGCTTCGTCGCGGTCCGCCAAGACGCGCCCACCGGGATGACGGTGGCGCTGTCCCGCGGCGGGGACCGTGCCATCCTGACCGCGCTGGGCGCGGTGGCCTCGCTGACCGCGGCGGACGTGCCGGCATCACTGCTGGCTGGCGCGCGGCACGTGCACGCCAGTTCGTGGTTCCTGCTCCAGGATGGCCTCGGGCCGGGACTGGCCGCGTTGTTTTCCGCCGCCCGTTCGGCGGGTGTCAGCACGTCCCTGGACACCAACTGGGATCCATCCGGACGGTGGGCCAGCCCGCACCTGTCCGCCGCGATCGCGCAGGCCGGCCTGCTGCTGCCGAACGAGGCCGAAGCGGTCCGGCTGGCCGGAACGGATGGCCTGGACGCGGCGGTCGGCGTCCTGCTGGCGGCCGGGCCCCGGCGGGTGGTAGTCAAGCTCGGCGAGCGAGGAGCCATCTGCGCGGATGGGACGGCGCGGCAGCAGGTCAGTTTGCCGCCGGTGCCGCCGGTCGACACCACGGGCGCCGGAGACTGCTTCAACGCCGGCCTGATCGCGGGATTGCTCGACGGGTTGAGCCTGGCTGAAGCGACCGCGCTGGGCTGCGCGGTCGGCGCTCTGTCTACCAGGGCGCCCGGCGGCACCGGGAGCGCCCCGGACCGGCCGGCCGCGGCCAGCCTGGCCGCGACCGCCTGTATCAGCTAGGTCCAGTGGCCGGCCAGGGCGGGGATGACGGCGTCGGCGTAGCCGTCGAAGGCCGTGGCCAGGTCCTCGGGGCTCTCCTGGCCGCTGGCCTGCCAGTCCTTGTTGGCCAGGAACACCATGGCCCCGATCACGGCCGCGAGCACCCGGGGGCGCCGGTCGGCGACCGGGTCGACGCCCTCCCGGCGGGCGAGCACCTCGATGATCTCGTCGTCGTGGTCGTGGACCGAGCGCAGGTAGGCGGCCAGCAGCGACGGCGTGGAGTCGATCAGCCGCATGGCGGCCAGGTAGGCGGCCAGGCTCCCGGCGCCGTCGTCTAGCTCGAGGATCGAGCTCTGCAGCGCGTGCCGGGCCGCGGTGAGCGGCTCCTCCCCCGGCGGCCGGGCGGCCAGCGCCGCGGCGAAGGCGGCGGCGCCGTCCCCGATGAACGACAGCACCAGGTCTTCCTTGCTGGCGAAGTAGCGGAAGAAGGTCCGCTCGGAGACATCCACCGCATCGGTGATCTCGTGCACCGCGGTGTGGTCGTAGCCCTTGGCGGCGAACAGTTCCATGGCCGCCCGGAACAGCGCGTCCCGGGTGCGCTGCTTCTTGCGCTGCCTCCGGCCCGGGTCCGCCTCGAGGGATGTGATCTGCGTCACGGCCACCTCCACGTGGTCCATGCTACCGGCCTGCGGCATTATGTCAGTCTATGACATTTGACATCGACCGGCGTTCAGGTGCATAGTATATGTCAGTGACTGACACTTGTCTTTAACTGACAATGAGGGGCCCGCAAGCGGCGAGGCCGGGGAAAAGAGATGACGTGATGGAGACGAAAACAGTGACCGGCCAGGTCGCGACCGCCGGCGCCGCCGGATCGCGGGCCGCCAGCCGGAGCCGGCGGCGGGGTCTTCGGGGCCGCCCGGGCCTGACCCTGCTGACCGTGGCGCTGGGCGTGATGATGGTCGCGCTGGACGGCACGATCGTGGCGGTGGCCAACCCGGCCATCCAGGAGCACCTGAACGCCTCACTGGCCGGCATCCAGTGGGTCACCAACGCCTACCTGCTGGCCCTGGCGGTCAGCCTGATGACCATGGGCAAGCTCGGTGACCGGTTCGGGCACAAGAAGGTGTTCATGACCGGGGTGACGGGCTTCGCGCTCAGCTCGGCGGCCATCGGCCTGTCCGGCACCATCGCCGGCAGCCTCGGCCTGGTCATCGCGTTCCGGGTGCTGCAGGGCGTGTTCGGCGCCATGCTGCAGCCGACCGCGCTGGCCCTGCTGCGCAACACGTTCCCGCCGGAGAAGCTGAACCGGGCCATCGGCGTCTGGGGCGCGGTCATCGGCGCGTCCACCGCCGCCGGGCCGATCGTGGGCGGGCTGCTGGTGCAGCACGTCGGCTGGGAGGCCTGCTTCTACGTCAACGTCCCGGTCGGGGTGGTCGCCCTGGTCATGAGCCTGCTCGTGCTGCGGGAGACCCCGCCCTCGCCGGCCGCCAGCTCGCTGGACATCCCCGGCATCGCCGCCCTCTCCGGCGCGCTGTTCCTGATGATCTGGGGCCTGATCAAGGGCTCGTCCTACGGCTGGGGCTCGGCCCCGACGCTGGCCTTCCTCGGCGGCGCCGCGCTGGTCGGGCTGCTGTTCGTGGTGCGCGAGCACTACGCCCGGCAGCCGCTGCTGCCGCTCCGGCTGTTCCGCTCGGTGTCCCTGTCGGCCGGCACGGCGCTGGTCGTGCTGCTGATGTTCGCGCTGTTCGGCGCCATGTTCTTCATGACCTTCTACCTGGAGAACGTGCACGGCCTCGACCCGGTGGCCGCGGGCGTGCGGCTGCTGCCGATGACCGCGATGCTGATCGTCGGCGCCCCGCTGGCGGGCGCGGTGATCACCAAGGTGGGCCCGCGCATCCCGATCGTGGCCGGCATGACGCTGGCGGCGGTGGCCCTGTTCGGCCTGTCCGGTCTGGGCGCCACCTCCAGCCCGAACGGCACCATCATCTGGTTCATCCTGCTCGGCCTGGGGCTCAGCCCGGTGATGGTCGGCGCCACCGACGTGATCGTGGGCAACGCGCCGGTCGAGCTGGCCGGCGTGGCCGGCGGCCTGCAGTCCACCGCCATGCAGATCGGCGGGACCCTCGGCACCGCCGTGCTCGGCGCGGTCATGTCGGCCCGGATCAGCAGCCTGCTGCCCGCCAGCTGGCAGGCCGCCCACCTGCCGGCGCTGACCGCGGCCCAGCAGGCCGGGGTGGAGAGCGCGGCCTCGGTCGGGGCGGCGCCGGTGACCAGCGGCACGCCGCCCCAGATCGCCCGCGTGATCACCGATATCAGCCACGCCACGTTCGCCGCCGGGATGCACACCGCCTTCCTGGTGGCCGCCGCGGTCGCGCTGGCCGGCGCCCTGATCGGCCTGCTCATCCGCCCCGGCAACAACCCCGCCGAGGCCCACGCCGGCCTCTGACGGATCGTCGTGTGTACTTACCCCCCGGAAAGCGGGGGGTAAGTACACACGGTCATGTCGGGGTGGGTTGCGGCGAGGAGAGCCGGGAACGTGGGGTCTCCGGTGCGGAGGGGGACATGGAGCTCAGCACCTGGTTCGGCCTTGGCCTGGGCCCGGAGGACGTCGGCGAGCTGAGCGCTGGTCTCGATGACGTGGACGTAGACCTTGGTGGCGGGGGTGACGAGGTGGAGGGCGTAGCGGTCCGTCATCTCCTCGACGGTGATCTGGCCGGGGGCGGTGGCCGCGGCCGGGCTGGCGGCGCCGTAGGTGAGCAGCGATCGGGGGAACGCCGGGGCCAGCAGGCGGGTGCAGGTGCCCGGGGCGCCCATGGCCATGGCGATGACCGGCGTGCTGGCGTCGCGCAGCAGGTCCAGCACCGGGAGCACGTCCGCGGCCGACCGCGCGGTGCCCACCAGCTTGACTACGGCGCAGCGGTCGCGAAGCTCGCGGTAGGCGCCGAGGAGGTCGGGCGGCATGGTGTCGAACCAGTGCCGGGACGCGATGACCCGCGTCGGCGAGCCGCTGCCCCAGCCTGATACGAGATCCAGGCTGTCCGCTTCGACGTCGAGGTAGGCGCAGCCCGATTCCCAGGCGGTGCGCAGGATGCCGGCCCGTTCGGATTCCAGGCCGGTGAACCCGCCGTGCTCACGCTCCGGACGGCACGTGAGGATGAGCGGGACCGGCGAGTTCGCCACCAGCTTGGCGATGTCGACCGTGCGCATCAGGTCGAGGCGGACTTCGGCCAGGCCGACGCGCGGGGCCAGGCGGTCGAGTTCGCGCAGGCAGCTGTCCGTGTCCTGCGGGGCGAGCGAGGCGGCGACGCGGTTCACCGGCGGGGTCTCGGGCAAGCGGGTCAGCCGGGCGAGGACCTCCCGCGCGACGGCGTCCGGGCGGCGGCCGTCGGTGTCGACGGTGAGCACCGAGAGGTCCTCGTAGACCGGCAGCCGCCGCTGGTAGACCTCGTCCAGGCCGGGCCGGTGCAGCATGGGCCGGAGGTCGTCGCTCTTGACCCGCGCCATCGCCTCGTCGTAGCTGACCCGCAGGTAGACGACCCGGGCGTGGCGCAGCACCGCCCGGCTCCGCGGGTCCTCGACCGCCCCCCCGCCCAAGGCGACCACGGCGTCCTGCCCGCGGACCAGGCCGGCCACGGTTTCGTGCTCGACCTGGCGGAAGTACGGCTCCCCCTCGGTGCGGAAGATGTCGCGGATGTCGCGGCCGAGGCGCTGTTCGATCAGCACGTCGCTGTCCACGAAGGGCTGGCCGAGCCGTTCGGCCATGATGTGGCCCACCGTGGTCTTGCCGGCCCCCATGAAGCCGACCAGCACTACCACCATCGGGTTCTCCTTCGCGTGAGCGTGCCGACGAGGTGGATGCTACCGTTGGCGGCTGCTCATCCCGTCACGCTGGAGTGATGACATGACTGAGCTCTACCCGCTGATCGAGCCGTACGACCAGGGGCTGCTCGACGTCGGCGACGGCAATCTCGTGTACTGGGAGACCTGCGGAAACCCGGACGGCAAGCCGGCCGTGATGGTGCACGGCGGCCCGGGCCAGGGCAGCGCGCCGGGCATGCGGCGGATGTTCGACCCGTCCCGGTACCGGGCGGTGCTGTTCGACCAGCGCGGCTGCGGGCGGAGCAGGCCGCACGCGAGCGACCCCGGGACCAGCCTGGCGCACAACACCACCGACCACCTGGTGGCCGACATGGAGCGGCTGCGCGAGCACCTCGGCATCGAGCGCTGGCTGGTCACCGGCGGCTCGTGGGGGACCACGCTCGGGCTGGTGTACGCCGAGCGCTACCCGCACCGGGTGTCGGAGATCATGCTCAGCGCGATCAGCACCACGCGCCGTTCGGAGCTGGACTGGCTGTACCGGGGAGCCGGGCGGTTTTTCCCCGAGGAATGGGAGCGGTTCAGCGCGGTCGCGGCGGGGGTCGACGGGTTCGACGGTGACGTGGTGGCGGCGTACGCGCGGCTGATGGAGGAGCCCCATCCGGCGGTGCGGAACCGGGCCGCGGCGGCCTGGTACCGCTGGGAAGAAGTGGTGCTGTCGCTGGAGCCGAACGCGAAACCGCTGGATCACAGCGGTCCCGTCGATGACTACGTGCTGACGTTCGTCCGGATCTGCGCGCACTACTACTCGCACGGCGGATTTCTCGAAGACGGCGCCGTGATCCGCGACGCCGGGCGGCTGGCCGGGATCCCCGGCGTGCTGATCCACGGCCGCCTCGACCTGAGCTGCCCGGCCACCACCGCCTGGGAACTCGCCCGGGCCTGGCCCGGAGCCGAACTGCTCATCGACGACCATTCCGGCCACCGGGGCAGCGACATCAAGCGCACCTGGATGGTCGAGACCCTGGCCAAGTTCGCCAGCCACTGAGCCTGGCCCTCTATCATCAGAGGTGCCTGTTCCGACGCAGGGAGGACGATGGGCTGATGTCCGCTGAACCGCCGGTGACCTCCGAACCGGCTACCGAGGACCCGATCGGTGTCCGCTATCCCAACACGGCCCGTATCTGGAACTACCAACTCGGCGGCAAGGACAACTTCGAGGTCGACCGGCAGGCATCCGACGCGGCCAACGCGATGGTCAGGGGACTGGGCGTGCCAGCCGGCACCGATACCGCCGTCGAGAGCCGCCATCTGCTGCAGCGGATGGTCGACTACATGCTCGGCCAGGGCGTCCGCCAGTTCCTCGATCTCGGCTCGGGCCTGCCGAACATGGCCAACACCCACCAGATCGCCCACCGGGTGACGCCCGAGGCGCGCATCGTCTACGCGGACGTCGATCCGATGGTGTCGACCCACGCCGCCGCGCTGATGGCCGGCTCCAACGTCGTCACGCTCCGGGCCGACCTGCGCGAACCGGAGCAGGTGCTCGGCGATCCGCGCGTCCGTGACCTGCTCGACTTCGGGCAGCCGGTCGGGATCATGTTCATGTGCGTGCTGCACTGCCTGTGGGACAAGGAAGACCCGTGGGGGGTCGTCCGGCAGTTCCGGGACGCGGTGGTGCCGGGCAGCTACCTGGCGCTGAGCCACATGACCGACGAAGCCCACCCGCAGGCGGCCGAGGGGCTCTTCCGCATCTCCCAGGATCTGCACTGGAACACGCCGCTCATCTCGCGGAGCCGCGCCGACATTGCCCGGTTCTTCGACGGGTTCACGCTGGTGGAGCCCGGCCTGGTGCCTCCCGCGCAGTGGCACCCAGAGCTGGGCGATCCGCTCCGTCTCCCCGGCGAGCACGGTGCCGACGACGTACTGGTGCTCAGGCTGCCCGTCCCCGAGCCGGCCGAGCCCGACCGCGGCGTCGCCTGGCACTACTGCGGTATCGGCGTCAAGGACTAGCGGCGGCAGGCGCGGTGGATCAGGTCGTGCCAGGCGCGGACGATGCGGGCGGCGGTCTGCGGGGCGGGTTCGGCTAGGTCGTCGGCGGAGAGGTAGAGCAGGAGCGGGCCGTCCAGGGCGGCGGTGAGCTGGACGGCGAGCATGTCCAGGTCGGCGGGGCCGAGGTCGATCTGGCTGAGCAGGATCTTGATGTGCAGCTGGGACATGGGGGTGCGGGATCCGGCCGGGATGGGCTGGCTGCCGTCCAGAGTGGCGCGGGCGATGTCCCGGTGCTCGATCAGGAAGTCGATCCGGGCCTGGCCGTAGGCGACGAGGCGGTCCAGCGGCGGGGCGCCGGGGCCTAGCGGCGGCGGACCGGTGAGGACGAGCTCCTGGAAGGCCCGTTCGGCATCATCCAGGAGCGCCCGGAAGATGCCTGCCCGGGTCCCGAACCGGCGGAACACCGTCCCCTTGCCCAGCCCGGCCCGCTCGGCCAGCCCGTCCATGGTCAGCTTGTCCACACCCTCGGCGGCCAGCATCTCGCGGGCGGTAGCCAGCAGGAGCCGCCGGTTGCGCGCGGCGTCGGCGCGTTCGGCCGGTTCGGCTCGGCTGGCCCTAGCTGGCCAGGACAACACGGGCTGGTCCACGAAATTCACTCTACGACCGGAATACTAAACGGGGTAAAGTCCGTTTAGGCTGGAGCGTCATCTTCGTCGTCGGCGCGCAGAAGCTCGTGCCCACCCTGGAGGCGGCGCGGGAGCGAATCTACCAGCACAGCCTGGTGCTCGAGGACGCCCGCGCGGTCGCCGCCTACGGGCAGCACAGCTACGTCGGGAAGATCCTGGAGATCGGCCAGGAGCTGCCCGGGCGCATCCACGTCGTGCTGGTCAGGCAGCCCGCCGGGTTCTGAGCTAGCCCGCGTCGGCCGGGAGCGCCGCCAGGGCCATGACCTCGTCCGGCGTGGCGCTCCCGGGGGCCCGGTGGTCCCGGGCGGCCTCGTTGGCCAGCCGCTGCAACACCTCGTTCAGCGGGGTCGGCACGCCGTGCTGGCGGCCGAGCAGGACGATCTCCCCGTTGAGGAAGTCAGCCTCGATCGACCCGGTGCCGCGAGTCAGGCTCTGCCAGGACGAACCGCCGACCCGTTCGGCCCCGTTGACCGGCAGGATCTGCACCCGGTCGGCGCGGAGCTCGGCGCTCTCCCGTTCCCGGGCGTAGCCGATGCCGGCCGCGTCGAGCACCGCGCGGCCTTCGGCGGTCACCCGGCGGCGCAACTCGGTCGCGAGCAGCCAGGCGTCGTGGCCGCACACCGCCTCGGTCGCGTTGCTCAGGTTGGCCAGCAGCTTGCCGTACTTCCACCGCATCACGTCCGCGGTGACCGGAGCGAGGAAGCGGCTGGCGGTCAGGTCCGCGCCGATCTGCTCGGCGGTGGCGTCGGTGCCGGACGGGTACCGGCCGATATGCAGCAGCCCAGCCAGCGGGGCGCCTTCCGCCTCGACCACGCCCGGCTCCAGGTGCGTGGCCGGCAGCCACACGCACATCCCGTACACCTGACGGAAGCGGCGCAGCGCGATCCGTTCGCTGGCCACTCCGTTCTGCGCGCACACCACCGGCAGCGCGTCCGCGGCCACGGTGCTGTTCCGCACCGGCTGCCAGGCCCATTCGGCCAGCAACGGCTCGGCATCCTGGGTCTTGGTGGCCAGCAGGAGGACGTCATCCTGGCGGAGGCCGAGCTCACCGGGACCGCCGATCGCGGGGATGTCCAGCGTGGACGTGCCGTCCGGAGTGGCCAGGCGCAGGCCGCGGGTGCGCAGCGCGTCGAGGTGGGCGCCGCGGGCGACCAGGACGACCTCGAGCCCGCTGGCGGACAGCAGTCCGCCGATGGTGCCGCCGATCGCGCCGGCCCCGATGACGATGTACCGCATTGCATCGATTCTGTCAGGGCCGATGCGGAGCGGCGGTGCGGGGCTCAGCGCGTGAATCATTAGAGTTCGCTGGCCGCACGCTCGGATCGTTGATCCTGCTTTCCCGCCCGCCATACGCTCACGGCATGACCCTGGCCTTCTCCGCCGCCCGAGCCCTCGCCGATGACG
>Ga0335071_10004634_pt1 | contig 14358 bp, 10 predicted proteins | sample Lox_Sample_15_FD_206724 | JGI IMG/M metagenome (GOLD analysis project Ga0335071, IMG submission 206724) | Soil microbial communities from Loxahatchee National Wildlife Refuge, Florida, United States - Lox_Sample_1.5 | ecosystem: Environmental > Terrestrial > Soil > Wetlands | place: USA... | reverse complement strand
AGGAACTGGTGAGGCTTCTGTATGTGGCTTTGACGCGCGCACGCGATCACATGGTTTTGAGCGCGCACACTGCGAGCCGCCGAAAAATCGAAGATTCCATGAGATTTGTGCCGAATACAGAAAAAACGCGGCTGAATCCTCTGAATTTGTTTTTGGAGGATTGCTATTCCGGCAAAAGCAACATGGCGCAATTGCTTGATGCTGAAAGGTTGGATGTCCGGGCGCAAAAAACTCAAAGGGCGCAGTCAACACAGATTGTGGATTGGGAGTCGATTGTTTTACGGGAATGCAGAGAATTGAGCGATCTTGTTGTCAATGTGCCAGCTTCTGAAAATTTGAAAGCTGCTGCGCAGGCTGACGAGGAATTGGCGGCAGGAGAGAGTTTGCCTGAGGATCGGATGCCGGAATCTGCTGCAAACAGGAGCGTTCGGCTGGGAGTCGCATTTCATCGGGCAATGGAGCGAGCAGACTTTTCTGCATCGGACGCGCCAGCTGAACTCGTGCGGGAAATGGCAACACAGCTTCGTCTGGATGCCGAGAGCGCGCGATTGCTGCAAAGCATGATGCAGGCCACTTTATCTTCGGAAGTGCTAGATCAAGTCCGGGCCGCTGCAGGTGCTCGCAGAAAAGTCATGCGCGAAGTCCCTTTCATGCGCCATCTGGATTCCGCGGCTATCGAGGAAGGTAAGATAGACCTTCTTTTCGAGCGGGAAGACGGATGGGTGCTTGTGGATTACAAGACAGATTGGGTTTCGGAAAAGGGCGGAGATCCCGCATCGTTTTTCCGCAACAAATACGCAGCGCAGATATGCGAATATGTAGCTGCTTTGCGTGCCCGCTCAATCCCCGTTGCCGCGGCCTACCTTCTCCTTGCAAGAACAGGATCGGCGATTCGCATTGATCAACTTGGCCCCCGAAACGCAGAAAGCATTTAAACGGAACAGAAGAAACATGGACACTCACTCATTCGGAAACGGGAAACGTGGACACCCACAGTTTCTTGCATGTGAAAAACATGGACACCCACTAACTGGAACCAGAGGCAAGCAAGAAGAAGTGGGTGTCCAGGAATTTCCGCAGACTGGGAGAACAAGGTCTAGGAGGCAGATCAGGTCCGCAAAGTCAAGGATTGGGGGGCAAATTCGGGCCGTGGGCAGGATGAAGGGAGAGGAGAGCGATCGGGGAGGCAGAAGACGTGCGTGGAGCTGCAAAGCAAAGGATTATGAAAGGGGCAAAGTTCAGGCCGGATCCAGGGGGGGATCGGAGAAAGCGATCCGGGCGGCAGAGAAGCCGGCGAGCCAGCGTTTGCCGAGCTGATGAGCGAAGGTGCGGAGACTGGAAAAGGCGCCGGCGGCGAGATGGAATCTGGACTCGAATTGGGAAATGGTATCGAGCCAGGTATCTGGATTAATGCCGAAGCGCTGGAGAATTGGGAGAAGATCGGGATCGATCGCGCCGCGTTTGCCGGAATGCAGGATGCGTCCGGAGGAATCGACCAGGATGAAATACTCCGTATCGGTCATCTGCAGGATGCCACGGTAGTTAGCATCGAGTTGGATGGGACAGAGCCAGGAATGGGAGGGATGGGAGGGGGAGGGTTTTGGGTTGCAGATCTGGAGTTGCATGATCTCACTGGGACGGAAGTCCTGTGCGGGCATTTGGCTATGCCAGGAGCGAATGCGTTGCTGAATGCTGGTGAAGTCGGACAGTTCGGGAGTAGGAGCGAGGCCGGCACGGATGGGATTGAGGTCGACGTAAACCATACAGGCGGCGATGGCAGCGAGATCGAGGAGGGGGCGGCATTTGAAGCGGGACTCCCAGAAACGGCCTTTGAGGTTATCTTCGATATTGGCTTGGCGAGCGATGAATTCGTTCAGACGGCCCATGAACCAGCTGATACTGGACAAACGCTTACGGAGTTGAGCGATGCGGTGGGAATCGGAGGCGAGGGCGGAGATTTGTTGATCGGTGGGGGCATCTTGTAAGTGTTTTTTGCAGTGGTAGTTAGGGCAGAGAGTCAGCCATCGGGCAGCGACTTCAAGATCGGTCCAGGACTGGACGAGATCGGGGCGGGTGCGGAGGACGGAGTGGTAATGATTATCCATGATGGCATAGGCGCAGACGTCGATGGCGAAGATGCCGGCGAGGAAGTGCAATCGGTTAAGGATCCAAGCTTTGCGGTGGGAGAAGTCGCGGCCGGTGACGGGATCGAAGCCGGAGAGGAAAGCGCGGCGGACGCACCGAGTGAAGCAGTGATAGACACCGATTTCGCCATCTTTGACGTAGGAACTGCGTGGAAGCCCCATGGATTACCTCCTATCAGAATACCTAACGACCGACTCACGAATTGAGCGAAAATAAATTCACAAAAAAGTGGGTGTCCACGATTTTTCTAAAATGGAAAGAGGAAGTGTGTGTGGAGGGGGGGCCAAACGAATGCTGACCTGTGGTAACATTACGACCTCGTATCGAGGATGACGTATGAAGGTTGGCATTGTCGGATTGCCGCAAGTCGGAAAAACCACGATATTCAGGCTTTTAACCCAGGGGCGCGTCGACACTTCCTCGTGGGGAAGCGGGCGAGAAGCGCACATCGGCATCGCACATGTCCCTGACGCGCGTGTTGACAGGCTTGCCGCAATCATCAAGCCCGATAAAACGACGTACGCCACGATCGAGTACGTGGATCTTCCGGGTTTGTCGCGTGGCGACGGCAAGGCGGCATCTGCAGGTCAGGCCAAAGAGATGGCGACCTATCTCACCAGCCTCAAGAATGTAGATGCCCTGCTGCACGTGGTCCGTGCGTTTGAGGATGCCAGCCTGCCGCACGTTGAGGGATGCGTCGATCCCCTGCGCGACATCGGTCTCTTCGAGCTTGAGATGATTTTTTCGGATCTCGGCGTAGTTGAAAAACGTCTGGAGCGTCTCGCCAAGGATTTGAAGAAAACGAAATCCGCGGAATTGGAAATGGAAAATGACGTTCTTCTGCGCTTCAAGGAAGCTCTGGAGAGTGAGAAGCCTCTTCGCGAACTCGAACTGACGCCGGAGGAGGAGAAGCGCGTCCGCGGTTTCACATTCCTTTCGGCAAAGCCAATCGTGCTGGTCCTTAACGTGGGAGACCAGGACGCATCCAAAATACCGGGCGTCGTCGCGGAATTCGGATTACAGAAACAGGCGGCCATGCGCAATGTCGGGATTACAGCCGTTTGCGGCAAGATCGAATCGGAAATAGCGGCTCTGCCTCCCGAGGACGCGCGCCTGTTTATGGAGGACCTGGGCATTTCGGGCAACGCGCTCGATCGCATCATTCAAAAATCCTATGATCTTCTGGGCGTTTTCTCGTTTTACACGGCTGGCGAACCGGAAGTGCGCGCCTGGACCATCGCGCGCAATACTACCGCCCAGCAGGCAGCGGGCGTGATCCACACGGATATCGAGAAGGGTTTTATCAAGGCGGAGATCGTTTCCTTTGAGGATATGCTCGCGCTCGGATCTTTTCAGGCGGCCAAAGGCAAAGGAGTCCTGCGCCTTGAAGGCAAGGAATACCGAGTTCGTGAGGGTGATGTTATTCTCTTCCGATTCAATCTGTAAACTGAAGGCGCGCGTATGAATGCTGTCGCTACGCACGGCAGGCATCTTCGAACACTGACGCCATATTTCCGATCGCGCCGGTGCAGGAATGCGTTTCTGCTCCATGGCCTCTGCACCCTTTTTCTCTCACTGCTTTTTGCGGCGCCCTCGAATCCCGCAGAACCCGAAACGCTGCAGTTTGGGAAGACCATTCGGAGCATCGAATTTTCAGCGGACGCGCCGCTGAACCGCACGCATTACGATCCCTTCCTTGGGATCAAGCCGGGCGACGTGCTGACGCGCACGGGCGTGAAGCACGCAATTCAATTCCTGTACGAGTGCGGCCGCTTTTCCGGCATCAGCGTTGAGGCGCTTCCGGTCGGGGATGGAGTGCAACTACTGTTCCGTCTTCGCTATAACTATTACTTCAACAAATTTTCAGTCGCCGGAAACCTCGATCTGAAGGGCCGCTCTTTGTGGGAATGGGGGCAACTGCCGACCGGACAACGCTTCACCGAAGAAAAGCTGGAGCAGTCCCGGCAGGCGATGCTGAAATTCATGGCCGAACGTGGATTCTACGGTGCGCAGGTACAAGCGCGGACATTGCGGGATGAAAAGAACCGCCAGGTGAACGTGGTGTTTGACGTGCAACCGGGCGCTCTCGCGGCGATTCGCTCCATTGAGGTGACAGGCGTCCCGTCACGGCAAGCCGAGAAATTGCGGCATATATTCGGTTTTCAAAAGGGCAAGAAATACGACCGCAGCCGGTTGAGTCCCCGGCTGGACAATATAAAGAATCGCCTTTTTAAAGAGGGATTTCTGGCCGCGACTGTTCAGTTGTCGGAATCTTTCGACCCCCCGACCCACACTATTGCGCTGAATCTTGCGATATCCAATTACGGAAAGATGAAAGTGGCCGTCGATGGGTTCAAGATCGACAAGGACCAGCTGCGGAGGCTCCTGCCCGTTCTGGCCGGAGAGGGTACCGACCGGGAGATCCTTGAGGAAGGCCGCGATAATCTCAAATCGTATCTCGAAAACAAAGGGTATTCGGAGGCGGATGTGCGGATCGTCGAGACGATCGATAATTCCGGGCTCCGCTCCATTCACTACAGAATGAATCCTGGCAAGAAATATGAAGTGTCCTATATCCGGTTCACAGGCAATCATGCGCTCACGGCCGAGCAAATGCTGTCGTCGATCGAGACCCAGCCCAAAGGGTTTTTTAAGGGTGCGGCCTATACCCCAACACGCCTCGACAGTGACGTGGATACCCTGAAAGCACTCTATCAATTGAGCGGGTATCTGGACGTCAAAATCACCCCGCTGGTTGAAATGGTCGACAAAGGCCGGAAACTGGGCATCACGTTCCGCTGCGAAGAAGGACCACGGGCTACAACCCGATCCCTGACCGTTGAGGGAAACATCGCGTTTTCCAGAGAAGAATTGATGCACAGGATGAAATTGGCCCCCGGGAAGCCATACTCTCCGGCACTCGCCGAGCGAGACCGGCAGACCCTGCTGACTGCCTATAACGATCTGGGATACCTGCGGGCGCAAGTAACGGTGAAGGCCGGAGCGCAAGATGAAGCAAATTCCTATCCGGTTGAGTTCCAGATCCGGGAAGGAAGCCGTGCATTTGTAGAGCGAATCCTGGTTTTGGGTAACGAGAGAACGCGCGACTCCGTCATAGAAAAGAAAATCCGAATAAAAGAAAACGAGCCGCTCAGCCTCGTCAAGATGCTGCAAACCCAGCAGGGTTTGTATGGGCTGGGTGTTTTCGATCAGGTCCGAGTCGCACCGCAAAATTCCGATAGCCAGGCACCCTATCAGGATGTCGTTGTCCGCATGGAAGAATCGAAACGCTTTACCATGCGCTATGGGCTTGGCTATCAGGAAAGGGAAAAGCTGCGGGGTACGCTCGAGTTCATGCACGAAAATTTTCTCGGCATGGCGCGGCGCGCCCAGTTCCGGATTCGCGGCAGCAGCATTGAACAAGAGGCGATTTTCAGTCTGCAAAAGCCACAGTTCCGCCCGATAGCGGTCGACTCCAGCTTCAGCTTCTCCTACCAATATGCGAAGAATGTCGGCTACGACAGCAGAAAGTTTAATCTGTCCTATCAATTCAGTCATCCTTTCGGGAACCATACGTGGGGAATGCTCCGATATAATTTCAGGAACGTACATGTGCTGAATTCACAGATATCGGAATCCGAACTCGGGCGCGAAGACAACCCCTGCAATTTTTCGACGTTTTCTGTGGCGTTCATCAATGACACGCGAGACAACTACCTGGACCCGACAAAAGGATTTTTCTCTTCGACCAATTTTGGAGTCACCCCGCGGCTCATCAGCAGCCAGGGCTTCCTCTCATTTTTCACTCAGAACAGCTACTACCGGCGTATTCCCGGCTCTCTGCTGCTCGCATCGTCTTTGCGTTTCGGAGCGGCGTATTCACTGGAGGCGGGGCCGGATCTCCCGATCAGCGAGAGATTTTTTGCCGGCGGCAGCTCCAGCCTTCGAGGGTTTGACACCGACTATGCGGGCCCCCTGGATCCGCAATCGAACAAACCTCTGGGCGGCAATGCGCTGATCGTCGGCTCGGTAGAAATCCGGGTTCCGATTTTCAGCTTCATCCACTTTGCGGGACTGTACGATACAGGAAACGTTTTCCGGACAATCAGTGATATCAATGCCAGCGGTTTTAGCCATACCATCGGCGGAGGACTTAGAATCAAAACGCCCTTCGGGCCGTTGCGTGCCGACTATGGCTACAACCTCAACTTGCCCTCCGATTCAATCCAGCGGGGGCTGAAACGCGGACACTTTTTCATTACGGTCGGTCCGCCGTTCTAAAATATGGTTCGATCGAAGCGGAAACAGATGTCTGAAACAATGCAACGGCGCATCGGGATGCCGGTCGTGCCGCGGATAGCGGCATTTTGCCTGATGCTCTGTGTTTTAACGTCCGGGATCGCCTGCGCGGCTGAAATCGACCGCTTGATTGCCGCCGTGAATGGCGTGGCCATCACGGAAGGCGACCTCAGCCTGGCGCGAAGCCTGAACGAGATCCTGTCATATGACGGGAATGTGGCCGGAACCTCCCACCGCGATGCATTAGAGCGATTGATCGACCGGGAACTCATGCGGCAGGAATTGAGCAACTTCAGCGTGACCGAGGTGGAGGAAGCCAAAATTGAAGCCCGCCTGCAATCGTTGCGGGATGCGTTTGCGGCAAAAGGAGGGCTCGCCGCTCTTTTACAGCGGGTCGGTCTGCAGGAATCGGAACTGAAATCCTATATCCGGCTTGAATTGTCCCTATTAAAATTTGTGGATTTCCGCTTCCGGCCTTTTGTCAGCGTTTCGGACGAGGAGATCCGGAACTATTACGACAAGCGCCTGGTCCCTCAGCTCCGGGAATCCAAAATCGATGTGCCGCCGCTCGATCAGATTTCGGCCAAGATCGAGGTGATATTGAGGGAAGAGAAGATTAATGCGGTGATGGATCAGTGGATCCAGGAGGTCCGGGCCAGCTCGCGCATAGAATATTTCAATGAGGCTCCGTAAACTGAAAACGCAGGGATCTGCGAATGTGAAGGCTGGATTGTGAAGATACGAACGAAAATTATCACCCTCAGCACGCCCATGTTGCTCCTCTTCGGTTGTGTCGGGGTCGCCTTGTGGTATCTGCAGACAAATCATTTCCAGGAATTTGCGCGCCGCATTCTCATCGCCAGGGTGGAGAAATCGACCGGATTGACCTGCACGACGGAACGCATGCGATTGAACGCCTTTCTCGGGAGAATCGAGATCGACGGGCTCTCGCTCACTCCGCAAAAGCCCGCCCCCGGGCTCGTGATGCTCAAGGTGCCGGAGATCCGCGCGTCCATCAGCATTTCTTCCCTGTGGCATTTCCGCATGCGGCTATCCAGCCTCGATGTCGTCCGGCCGCAGGTGGAACTGATTTCCGGAGGCGGCAATTCCGCGTGGGATCCGGAAGAAGCGCTGAAAACGCTTCAGATGTCCTTGCGGCTCGAAGCCGCCAGAGTCCGGATTCAGAAAGGGCTGCTCCGCGTCAACGATCGCACCTCTCCCTTCAACCTCGAACTCCAAAATTTCGATTGTGAAATTCGCTATTCGAACGAAACGCCCAGCTACAAGATCCGCATTTCTTACGAGCGCAGCAGAGTTTTCTGGGAGGGGCGCGAAATCGTTCACGACCTTGCCGCAAACCTGGATCTCTCCCTTCGCGGGATCGAAATCGAGTTTTTCAAATTCCGCTACCACTCCAGCCTTCTGACCGGGAGCGGGTCTATAAGAAATTGGAAAAACCCCATCCTGCTCCTGCATGCCGCAGGCCTGTATGACGCCAGGGATATGACCCTGGCGGATCCCTCCATTCGTGAAGGACACGGCATGATCAATATTCTCGCGGACATCCGCAACGACAGCGAGGGCGTGTCGGCAACCGGCAAGTTTTCGAGCAAGACGGGTGGGTATCGCAAGATGAAGTTCCACGATGTCCGCGGGTTGTTCGAAGTGAAGCACGATGTGCTGTTCCTGCATGACGTGTCCGGCGGAATCGCCCAGGGAGGCTTTCGCATCGATGCATCGATTCAACTGCGAGAAGCCAACCAGGCGCCTCACCGCGTATCCATTGATACCAATGCGGTCCCTATCAGAGAAGCCGGCAGGCTGCTCGACCTCCCGCTGTTGACTTTTGAAAACCCTACCGATGCATCGACCACCATCATCTGGCATAACGACCTGGATATGAGGGTGAACTGCAACGCTACCGTACACAGTCCTGCCAACACGACAGGGCCGTCCCGCAGCAGCACTCCCCTGAGTGGGACCGTTGAGTTTACCTATCTCGGCACCGGCGAGCTACTCCTGACGTCGGCCAATCTCGCATCGCGGAATTCCTCATTGCAGGTACAGAAGGGCCCGGATGGGGCTTTTCACGCGCAGTTGTCCACCAGTCGCATTGCCGAACCGTTATTCCTGATTGCAAACTTCTCTCCGGCTGTTTCTGAATTTGTGACAAGGCAACCCGACGTATCACAAATGGCCGGAGATTTTCAGTTTGCCGGCGATGTTCGAATCAAGTCGGACACGGATGTGTCGTATCGCGGAGGTATCTCGATCCGGAACGGGAGTTGGAGAAGCTTCAAAGTCGATACGCTGAACACACAAGCCGATTTCATGCCTCCGAAATTGCATCTGAATTCCATGACGATTCACGGCGGGTCGCAGATGGTTCAGGGCGATGTGGATCTGGAACTCGCCGACAGCGAGCACGTCTCAAATTTCGAATTTCGCGGCAACATGAAGCAGATCTCGATTGCCTCCTTGAGAGACTTCGGCCTCGACACGTCGGCCGTCGATGGAAATCTGAGCGGAAGCGGATTGGTCCGCTACTCGCTGGAAACTTGGGAAGCGGACGGAGACTTTTCAATCGATCGGGGATCGTATCGCGGAGAATCCTTCGATCAGTTGCACGCGAAAGTGAAGTTTGCGGACAAGAACCTGCATCTGCTCAGTGCGGAAGTGCGGCGGGGCAACGCTTTGGCAAGTGCCGAAGGGGACGTCGGCCTGGAAACGCGGCGGATGCATGTCACTTTGCGCCTGAACAATCTGCCTCTCGAAGAGATACCGGCCGTTCAGCAAAAGCGTTTGCCTGCCCATGGCCGCATCAGTGCCGCCGGTGTTCTCACGGGAACGATGGACGATCCCGCTTTGTCTGGAACCGTTGAATTAAACGGGCTGCAATACGATTCGTGGAACTTGGGAAGCGGAAAGGGCAAGATCGAACTCGAGTCGGGAACCGTGAAGGGCGATTTGAAGATTCGATCCGACTATGGAAGCCTTGCCGCCCAGGGGCAAGTGTCCCTCGGAGAGGGAAATCCCGGCTCGGTTCACCTCGAATTCGAAAACCTGGATGTCCGGAAAATAGCCGCCGGCAAGATCCCGCCGTATCTGAAAGAGGTCAGCTCGGCGCTCAAGGGAACACTCGAAATCGAAGGAAAATTCAACGATTTTTCCGCTTTGAAGATGCGCGGCGAAGTCGACGGGGCTTCTTTCAAGATCCAGGACTATGAGCTTCGGAATGCCGGCCGCCTGCAATTCGCATTGGTCAACCGAAGCCTCAGGGTTGAAAGCGTGAAATTTGTTGGAGAAGGGACAAGCCTGGTTCTGAGCGGGCGTATCCCCCTTGAAGATGCACCGAAACTCGATCTGAACCTGAACGGTGGTGTGAATCTCCGGATTCTGAACGGCATCAACAAGAAGCTGAGTGCGGGAGGAGTTGCCGTTCTCAATATACGCGCCAGCGGTTCCATACGGGCCCCTGAAATTATCGGACGAGCCTCCCTGCAGGATGCCCAGCTGGATTATGAGGGGCTGCCGACGCGATTTTCAGCTCTGCAGGGAGATATTGTTTTTTCCCGGGAGCTTGTGCGTTTCGAGAACATCCGCGGGAATGCCGCTGCCGGAACACTCCGATTGTCAGGGATCCTGGAGCATCGAGACGGTGCGCTGCGGTCGTTGAACCTGAACATTTCCGCCTGGAACGCCCGCCTGCCATATCCCAAAGATATTCGGTCGGTTGTGAATGCAAATCTGTATCTCAGCGGGACGAGCGACGTTCAGGTCCTTACGGGAGACTTGACCGTCCTCCGCGCGGAATACGTGCGCAGTTTCAATCTCCTCGAACAACTCGCCGGAGGCGGCGCCGCTCAATCGGGTCCACTGACAACGGATCCATTCCTGCGAGACTTGCACCTGAACGTGGAAATCCGTTCTGACAAAGGGCTGCTGATAGACAACGAACTGGCCAAAGTGCGGGGAAGCATGAGGCTGAATCTGCGCGGCACTCCCGCATATCCATCAGTGACCGGGCGCGTGGAAGCGAGCGAAGGAACCATTTTTTTCCGCGGCAACCGTTTCGAAATATCGCATGCTGCCGCGGATTTTGTCGACCGCAACCGGATGAATCCGGTGCTTGAAGTCCGGGCGGAAGCGGATGTGAAAACCTACAGGCTCATCCTGGATGCCATCGGCCAATTGGATCACCTGAACATCAATATTACGTCGGATCCGCCGATGTCCACGGTCGATATCCTGTCGATGCTGACAACCGGGAAAGTTGATTCGGATACCGCGACGACCCAGCAAAAATCGGAAATTGTGGGGGTGAGCGCGGCTAGTGTCCTTTCGGAGAACCTTACCGGCGTCATCGGAAAACGGGTGCAGCGGATCTTCGGCCTCGAGAGCTTCCGCGTAGATCCATTTCTGGCGGGCGCCGAAAACGATCCCACGGCCCGCATTACGGTCAGTGAGAGAATCTCCAAAGACCTGGTGGTTACCTTTTCGAGGAATCTGACCACGAACCAGGAACAGATCGTCGTTATCGAATACGACGTCACAAAAGACCTCTCGCTCCTGGCAACCCGGGATGAAGACGGCAAATACGGCCTGGATTTCCGCTTCCGCAAGCGCTGGCGGTAGAAATGCGCGGTTGCCGCGCATTTAGTATTGCCTTTTTCCCCGCTTCTTGGTTAAATCTTCTATTTCGCCCCAGGAGGTGTGACCGTGTATGCAGTGATAATGACCGGCGGAAAGCAGTACCGCGTTGCTGAAGGGGATGTGGTCCGCGTTGAGAAGCTCGACGCCGAGCAGGGTGCTCCCGTTGAATTCAAAGAAGTGCTTCTTGTGAAAACAGAAGCCAAAACCTATATCGGTCAGCCTGTGGTGCAGGGGGCCTCGGTATCGGGCACTTTGAAATCTCAGGGAAAAGACGAAAAAGTCCTGGTTTTTAAATATAAGAAGAAGAAACAATATCGGCGCACACGCGGGCATCGGCAGCAGCATTCGGAAGTAGTAATCGAGAAAATCAACGTGGCAGGGTAGAGGTTGTTATGGCACACAAAAAGGGAGTGGGAAGCTCCAGGAACGGAAGAGACAGCCAGTCCAAGAGGCTTGGTGTAAAGCGTTTTTCCGGGGAAATGGTCAGTGGCGGGACGATTATCGTCCGGCAGCGCGGGACCAAGTTCAAGCCGGGACTGAATGTAGGCATCGGCAGTGACGATACGCTGTTTGCCAAGATTACGGGGATCGTGACATTTCAGGATCGAGGACGGCTGGGCAAGTTTGTCCACGTTCGCACAGAAGCCTGAATATAGGTTTTAGGCGTTTCGATGCGGAGGACCCCGTCTCGGGGTCCTTTTTTTTTGGTGCGCGGGCATAAGGCGTACCCCTCGCAGCATCTATCAGACGGAGCTTCGCTCTTGTTCATCGATCGCGCAAAAATACAGGTCAGCGCAGGAAACGGAGGCAACGGCTGTCTTGCCTTTCGAAGAGAAAAGTTTGTTCCCAAGGGTGGGCCGAGCGGAGGCGATGGCGGCAAAGGCGGGGATGTTTACATCGAATGCACGGACCGCGTGAACACGCTCCTTCATTTTCAATATAAGCGCATCTTTAAAGCACAGCGCGGGCGCCACGGGGAAGGAGACAACCGGCACGGCAAGGATGGCGAAGATATCATCATCGAGGTCCCTCCAGGAACTCAGGCCTACCGGGAACCGGAATCCGAGCTGCTGCATGATTTCGCGCGGCCGGGGGAACGCGTCCTTGTTGCCAAAGGAGGCCGGGGAGGCCGGGGAAACGCCCGGTTTGCCACCTCGGTGAATCAGGCACCACGGCGCACCGAACCGGGGGAAGAGGGCGAACAGCTGGAACTGTCGTTAAGCCTCAAGCTGATTGCCGATGTCGGCCTGGTGGGATTCCCGAATGTCGGAAAGTCCACGCTCATTTCCCGAATCAGCTCCGCGAAACCCAAAATCGCCGATTATCCGTTTACGACGCTCGTGCCTCATCTTGGAGTCGTTCGGGTGGATGAATTCCGCACGTTTGTCGTCGCCGATATCCCCGGTCTCATCGAAGGTGCACATGAAGGGCGCGGCCTTGGAGACCTATTCCTGAAGCACGTGGAGCGCACGAAAGTCCTGGTCCACATCATCGATGCCTCCGGCGAAGACAGGGATCCGCTGGCGGATTACAAGGCAATCCTCAAGGAACTGGCTTTGTTCAACACCGAGCTTCTGGATAGGAAGCAGCTGATTGTGGCGTCAAAGATGGATATCCTGGCCGATCGGCGCCGCTTGACCCGTCTAAAGGCCATGTGTACACGAAAAAAGCTGCCGTTTCTATGTGTTTCGGCGGTCACGGGGCAGGGAATCAAGGAATTGATTCATACGCTGGATTCGATGCTTCGCTGATACATGCGCACTTGCGCAAACCGAGGCATCTGGCGTTTAATAGATCGGTATTCGGGAGGTAGGGGCGGTTGGATATCGACAGAGTCGGAGTTCTTGGAGGAACCTTCAACCCGATTCATTTCGGCCACCTGCATATCGCAGACCGCGTTCGGAGGGTTTTTTCACTTTCGAAGGTGTACTTCGTCGTAGCCACCGTGCCCCCGCACAAACTCCGGGAAAACTTGATTCCGTTCGTGCATCGATACGCCATGGTGAGCCTGGCGGTTTCCGGCATCCCTTCCTTCATTCCATCGATGATCGAATTGGAGCCTAAAGCCAGCGCATTTTCTATCGACACGATGCAGAAGTTCGAGCGTCTTCTCGCGCGGGGAAAAAGCGCCCTGTATTTCATCGCCGGTGAAGATTCGCTTGCGGAAGTGAGAACCTGGCGGGACAGCGAAAGGCTGCTGACTTCCTACAATTTCATTTTTGCGAAACGTTCCGGGACCCGGCCCGTGCGCTGCAATGATGTCCTGCCGGCAAAGGCAGTCGCCCGGGTGCGGGATCTGACCGGGATGGGACCGGCCCGGATGCGGCGCAAAATTTCCGAAGAAAAATCCGGCGATCATCGTATCTATATTTTGGATGTCGACGCTCCGGACATTTCCGCGACGCGCATACGGAATCTGGCATCTGCGGGGAAATCATTTCGCCGGCTGGTCCCGGAGTCGGTGTGCGAATATATCCGTAAACATCATCTGTATGGTGAGAGATGAATGAAGCCCTGAAAATTGCCGTGAATGCGGCGGATGACAAAAAGGCGTCCGACCTGGTTGTACTCGATATCTCCAAGATCGCCTCGTTCGCAAATTATTTCTTAATTTGTACCGGCGATTCCTCGCGCCAGATGCAAGCCATCGCCGATGAAGTTGAAAAACGGCTGAAAGTAACCGGCGTGCGGCCGTCCCACGTGGAAGGGTATCAGAACTCGGAGTGGATCCTGCTGGATTACATGGACCTGGTCATCCACATCTTCTCCAGGAATGCGCGCGTGTTTTACGATCTGGAACGGCTCTGGAGAGATGCCAGGAAAATGGACGCCGGCGCGATGATCGAGAAAAAAGAAGTAAGGCCCAGCCATCGGAAAACGATGAAGAGTACCAGGAGCCAATCCGAGTAACAGGAGCGGCCCCTTCTATTACTCGAACAAGCCCCTGGCCGGCACGGCTCGGCCAAGGCCGCAACCAACATGTGAGGACGGGTCTCCAGGCCCGTCCGGCAGATAGGTTGCGCAATCCGGACGGCTCTGGAGAGGCTGTCTCAAAACTCAGGACCTGCTGTGTTATGCGCCAGGGCAGGTCCGAAGGACCGGCAGAGAATAGGCCCGACCATAAGGTCGGGATAGACGAGTAGCATGAGACCGAGCGCCGAGGGTGCGACACGAGGCTAAGGAATAAGAAACCGGAAGGATTGTATATAAAACGTTAACAGTGCCGCGCCCTCGGCGCTCCGTCTTTGCGATAACCTAATC
>Ga0335071_10004633_pt1 | contig 14360 bp, 11 predicted proteins | sample Lox_Sample_15_FD_206724 | JGI IMG/M metagenome (GOLD analysis project Ga0335071, IMG submission 206724) | Soil microbial communities from Loxahatchee National Wildlife Refuge, Florida, United States - Lox_Sample_1.5 | ecosystem: Environmental > Terrestrial > Soil > Wetlands | place: USA... | reverse complement strand
ATACGGCGTAATCCAACGGTCTTTGGCTAGCGTCTGTGCTGTGGCGCCGGCGAACACGACCTTGCCTGCGAATTGCCCGGCTACGGACGCATCTTCCAGCAGACGCTTTAGCGGAACCACCGGAATCGGATCAAAACTTCTCGGCCGGTACCGGATGCGCAAGATGCGCTCGGATCGGTTGGATGCCGGGATGACAACACCGCCCACTTCCAGATCGTCAGGCGTTTCCACGACCGTGGCTCCGCGGCTGACGCGAAATGCTTCGAGCGGAGACGCCCACCGCCGGTTATGTTGAAACGCCTTTCCGAGCGCCAACTCACGCCCGACGCCATCCAGGTCAGGCTCCAGGTGAACGTGGCCAATCGCGGCCGCCCACCGTTTGAACCGCGGCAAAGGATCGTCCCAGCCGGACCCGTCGCCGGACAGATCGCTGGGCAAAACCAGGTTGCGCGTGCGGCGAAACGCTGCTTCAAGCGCTGCGTCGGACGGTTCATCGGCTGCGTCAGCCAGGATAATGTCAAGCACCACGGCTCGCGGCGACGCCGGAGCGATGCGGTCGAGGGCCGCCGCCAAAGCTTTCCGCAGGCCGCGAACGCCCTCGTAAGCCCGCAACGAATCCTCGTCGATGGCGAGGATGATGGAGTCCGTGGGCCATGGCTTGGGATGATACAGCCGCAGAAACCAGTCGTATGCGGAGTTATCGATCTCTGTACCTAATGGGGTCCAGCTCGCGACCAGCGCCACCACGAAGGATGCGGCCAGCACACCGGCGTAAGCGAGGCGGTGTTTGCTGGGCAAGGGCATACTTAGCGATCGGTAGCGGCAGGTGCGCCGTGGCGAACGAGCTTTTCGATCTCGCCTGGTTCGCGCGGCAACGCAGCGCTCAAAAGTTTAGCGCCGTGCTCGGTAACCAGCACCATGTCCTCGATGCGCACACCCAGGTTTTCTTCGGGAATGTAAATACCGGGCTCGAGCGTGATCACCATTCCGGCTTCGAGCGTGGCGGCCGGATCATAGGCATCATGAACGTCCAGGCCGACATGATGGCCGAGGCCATGCGTAAAGTATTTGCCGAGGGAGCCGCCATGCAAATCCGTGCCATGGGAGTCAATGTAGTCGTACGCGATGCGGTACAGGCTGTTGGGCACGGTTTTGCTCAGTGATTGGCCGGGCTTCACCGCGGCGAGAGCTGCCTTTTGCGCGCCCAGCACAATTTCGTAGATTTCACGCTGCCTGGGAGTGAATTTCCCGCTGACAGGTATCGTTCGCGTGATATCGGATGCGTAGCCGGCACACTCCGCCCCCACGTCCATCAGCAAGACCTCGCCGGCATCCATACGCCGCGAGTTTCGCGAGTAATGCAGAAAGACCGAGTTCGGGCCGGAGCCCACGATGGGCGCATAGGCACTGCGCTCGCAGCCGGCTTCCTGGTAGACATCCATCATGGCCGCGGCAACCTGGTACTCGTAGAGTCCTGGAGCGGCGCGTTGCCACGCCACGCGGTGTGCCTCGAGCGTGACATCGGTCGCATGTTCGATCAGCGCGATCTCCTCGGGCGACTTATGCATCCGCAGCTTCGCAATTGCCAGGCTGGCGCCGGAGATGTTTCGCAGCGGAGCGAGTTCCTTGAGCCGCGCCGCTGCCGGCTGATCCACCAATGTGTAGAGCCGCGCATAGGCTTCGAGAACCCTATGCAACTCCGTTTCGAACCTTTCCGCAGGCATCACCGCCTCGAAACCGGTGACGCTCTTGACGTCTGCGTCCGTGGGGCCCAGCTTACGGCCGGTCCATTTCTCCTGGTCGGGATTACGCTCCGGCAGTAACAGGATCTCACGCGGAAGCTTCGCCTTGGCGTCGTAACCGGGTGCCTTCGGGTCATCCGGCAGCGGCGCGAGCAGCAGAATCGCTCCTGGTTCCCGCCATCCGGTCAAATAGTAAAAATTAGCTTCCTGGAAGAAGCCGGTGCGCAGATCCTCGTCGGGGTTCTCGGCACGGCCGAACAGCACGGTGACGCCATCCGGTAACGCTTTGCGGAGCTCCGCGCGGCGCGCATGGTATTGCTCGGTCATGCGCGCGTCGGCGATTCGCACCGGTGCCGCCACACCGAGCGCGGACGTGATCAATACCGCCCCGAGCGCGCTAACTGTTCGCATTCTTACCAAGTATAGCGGGAATGAAATTGCATTCACCGAGGCGCCGCGCGGATCAAACGGTTGAGACGCCGGTTCTTGTTAGACTCTTCGAGTGTTCTGGTTTTGGCTATTCGCGGGCCCGGCTCTTGCTCTGGCAGCCTTCTCGCTGCGCGGCGAGCGCAAGCGAGCGCGTTTCGTGTCCGACCGACTCAATCTGGATGCGGACCGGCCGTCTCCTCCGGTCACGGTCATTTCGTCAGTTGAAGATGCCGAAGGCGGCGAGGATCTGCGAAAAAATTTGGCGGTTTTGGCTGACCAGGACTATCCAAACTACGAGCTGATTGTGGCTGCCCGCAGCGCGTCGGATATTCCGTCCGGTGTGCTGCCGTCAGGGGTGATCGTGGTACTGCGTGGCATCCAAAAGAACAGCGCGGATGATCGTGTGGAGAACCTGCTGGCCGGAGTCCAGTCGGCGCGGCGTCAATCGGAGATTCTGGCGTTCGCCGACGCATATGGTCATGTTTCCCCTCGATGGCTGCGCGCTCTGGTCGCGCCGTTGACCGAAGCCAGTGTGGGAGTCAGCACAGGATTCTGGTGGCTCACACCGGAACCGCCGGATTTCTGGTCGCTGTTGCGGAGCGTGTGGAGCGCTCCGATCGCCGGCCTCCTCGGCCCAGGCGACAATCCGTTCGCGTGGGTGGGCTCCATGGCCATTCTGAAGGAGATGTTCTTCGAACTGCGCATTCCCAACGCTTGGCGGCAGTCAATCGGCGAAGGGGCGATCGTCGGTCGGGCCGTGCACGGAGCCGGATTGCGCGTCGCATTTGCTCCCGCCGCCATGGCCGCCTATTCGAGCCGCACTTCCATGCGTTGCTTCCTGGGTTGGGCTCGCCGCCAAATGATACTTGCTCGCATCTACGTTCCCCGGCTGTGGTGGGCGGCGCTTGCGGCGCATTTCTTTTATTGCGGCGGCATGGTTGCCGCGATTGCCGCGTCGATGCGCGGTTCCCGCGGCGCGGAGTGGGTTCTGGTGACCCAACTAGGCTTGGGAATGCTCAAAGGTGTGAATCGCGCCACGCTTGCCAAGGCGGAACTACCCGACCGTGAAGCCTGGTTCAAGCGGCACGCCTGGGTTCACGCACTCTGGGTTCCACTGGCGACATGGTTTTGGCTGGGCCTTCAGGTGGCCGCGTTGTTTCCATTTCGCGTGCCGATGAAGAAAACTGACTCGTCAAATGCATGATCGCGGTTATAATTTGAGAACGAAGGGAGAATCACGAGTATGGCGAAGTCGCAGGATCGCGGCCGCAAGGAAGTTAAGAAGCCGAAGAAGACCAAAGCCAAGTAGAGGAGGGACCGCGCAGGCGCCGCTCAAACCGGCGTCTGCGCCCCCAGAAAAGTATGATTCGCTCCGAGTGGGTCCAACAACGAAAACACGACGCAGTTCGCACGCAGATGCATTACGCGCGGCAAGGCGTTATGACCGGCGAGATGGAATACGTGGCGCGACGCGAGAATCTGGCGCCCGAGCTGATCCGGTCGGAAGTGGCGCGCGGGCGGATGATTATTCCCGCCAATATCAACCACGTCAACCTCGAGCCGATGTGCATCGGCGTAGCGTCGAAATGCAAAATCAACGCTAACATCGGGAATTCGGCGGTAACCTCCGAAATCGAGGAAGAACTCGGTAAGATCCGCTATGCCGTTCAATACGGCGCCGACACGGTGATGGATCTCTCCACGGGCGGCGACATTCCGCGCATCCGCCAGGCCATTCTCGACGCGTCGCCTGTGCCCATCGGTACGGTTCCGATCTATGAAGCGCTCAGCCGTGTGCGCCGCCTGGAAGATCTGTCGGCCAGCCTGATGCTGGAAGTCATCGAAGAACAGGCCGAGCAGGGCGTGGATTACATGACCATCCACGCCGGCGTGCTGGTGCAATACATTCCGCTGACAACCAAGCGCATCACCGGAATCGTCAGCCGCGGCGGCTCCATTCTGGCCGAATGGATGGTCAAGAACCACAAGCAGAACATGCTCTATGAGCACTTCGACGAGATCTGCAAAATCTTCCAGAAGTACGACGTCAGCTTTTCGCTGGGCGACGGGCTGCGTCCTGGGTCGGTGGCGGATGCGAGCGACGAAGCGCAATTCGCGGAGCTGAAGACTCTCGGAGAGTTAACTAAAAAAGCCTGGGAATATGACGTCCAGGTGATGATCGAGGGCCCCGGCCATATCCCGCTCGACCAGATTCAATTGCAGGTTGAGAAGGAGATGGAGCTCTGCCACGAGGCGCCCTTCTACACGCTCGGCCCGTTAGTAACCGATTTCGCACCGGGTTACGATCACATCACCTCCGCTATCGGCGCGGCGATGATCGGATGGCACGGCGCATCCATGCTCTGTTACGTCACTCCGAAGGAGCATCTCGGGCTGCCGAATCGCGAAGACGTCAAGGCCGGCATCATGGCGTACAAGATTGCCGCGCACGCTGCGGACATCGCCCGGCATCGCTCCGGCGCTCGTGATCGCGACGACGAACTTTCCCGCGCGCGCTACCGCTTTGACTGGAATCGCCAGTTCGAGCTTGCGCTCGACCCCGAAACCGCGCGTTCCATGCACGACGAAACGTTGCCGGAGGACGGTTTCAAGGACGCTCACTTCTGCTCCATGTGCGGGCCCAAGTTCTGTTCCATGAACATTTCGGCCAAGGTGGAGACGTTCACTCCCGAAGAGGCCGAAGCTGTACTGAACAATACGGCCGCGCCCGCGCTGGTCCAGCTTACCGGCGGCGACTAGGCGGTTTCGCGCATTGTCGACGGCGGAGGAGATGTCCTTCGCTCAATGACAACCGTGTCCGACGAGCGCTCACGTTGGTATTCAGTGCTGCCACTCAACCTGCTGGCCTTCACCGGCGAAGGGCCAAGATTTGTTGTTCAAGAGCAGTTCTTTCTCGCGCTGCGACTTTGGCACCGGGTTGATTTTCAGGTTCTCAAAGAAGTGGACGCCGCTCTTACCGGCCGTAGCTAAGTCAACATCGCCGTCGCCGTCAAGATCGGCGACGATGAATTGCGTGCCGACGCCCGCTGTTCCATTGATGGAAATGGGTATGCGGGTGAACTCGCCGGTTTTGCGATTGATTTTGTAGTAGTAGACGACCAGCGGATCGTAGGAGCCGGGATCGCCGCCGTCGTGGCCGCGATAGCGCTTGCCGGCGAGCAGTTCCATTTCCCCATCGCCATCGATATCGGCGAGCGCGAGCGTATGGACCTGCGAAAACGATTCATCGATGGTGTGTTTCGCCCAGCGGCGGTTTGACGCATCGCCCTGCTGCTCGAGCCAGTAGAGACCGTAGCTGTGGCCGCGCCCGTAGATCAGGTCGAGCTTGCCGTCGTTGTTCACGTCGTAACCGATGATGGGAAATCCGGTCTCGCCGAGATTCCACTCGGGGCGCCATTCCCACTGATCGTGATCGGCATCGATGTTCTTGAACCAGCCGTGGGGCATCAGGATATCGATTTTGCCGTCGCCATCGACATCCGCCATGCCGATGCCGTGGCCATCCTGATCGCGCGTGCCCACGTGGTGCACCTTGGGCTCGGGGCCCGAGAAATCAACCCACATAACTCCGGCGTGCCCGTAATGCGCAAGCGCGAGATCAGGCTTGCCGTCGCCGTTGATATCGGCCATCCAGCCGCCCTCCGTCTCGACGGTGTGGGCGATGAGGTGACGCTTCCACATGACGCCGGGCTTCTTCGGGTTCTCGTACCACCAGAGGCCGTCGGTCATCCAGCCGACGGTGACGACATCGGGAGCGCCATCGTGGTTGACGTCGATGGTCCACTCGCCGCAATCGGAGACGAATTCACCCACGATTTCGACGGTGCGGTACTGGTGGCGCTTCCATTCGCCGCCCTGCGGGCCGGGGTTCTCATACCAGTAGGCGCCGCTCAGGATGTCGGGGCGGCCGTCGCCGTTCATGTCGAGCGTAGTGATGCCTTCGGAGTGGTCATCGCTGAGGCGATGGACGAAGAAGGCAGTTTGCGGCACGTGGCCCGGACTGTTGCCGCGGGATTCGTTGAGCTGGGCGATAAGGAGGGTGGCAAAAACGGCAAGAGCCGCGGACCCGAAGAAGAAAGCCAAGTGTTTTTTCATAGTTTAGAATCCAACGTACTCGACGCGATTTTCGGGCACTGTCGAGATCTCCCGACTCACTCCTTGCCGTTACAGGTTTCTCCGCTCTGGATCCCCTCTACTATCCTTCCGCCCCCGATCACTATATGATCCTCGTCGCTCGCGTGGGAAAAGAACCGCCAATCTTCAGCGCGCGACCCATCCGGAAATACCTGAAGCCGAAAGCCGCCGGACAGGAGCAGCTCTAAGCCGCCGAATGGCGGCCCAGTAACGCGTTCGACGACCAACTGATCGGTGGCGTTGATCCAACTCCGGGTTGTGGAGGCGAATTTATGCATCATCTCGCCTAAGCGCTTGCGCTGGAGATTGCCGGCCTTGGAATCGGCCAATTCCACCTCGCCGTGCTCATCCACCGGCTCGTAATAGTCACCAGATCCAGTCATGATGTCGTGATCTGACACAATGCGCCACGGACACTGCACGTGGAGCGCATACCAGCCTATGGTACCGGAGCCGGATGGGTCGGGCCTGATGTCCCCAAACTGAAAGTTCTTCATACTAGCTGCATCGCGGGCGATCGAAAGCCGGAGGCCGACTAGCGGCTCAAGAGCGCAAACAATGTCGTTCTCGGTGTTAGGCATCGTGAAATTGCAGATAACTCCGCCGTCGTCAGGCCTGTACTATTTTAAGAGATGTAGCTGTCGTGGCTACGCACATATCGCTGTTCCCGTTACACTGTCATAAGATCATGCGGATTTTTGTTACGGGCGCCACGGGATTCATTGGGTTTGCGGTTGCTGCCAATCTGGCGAGGGCGGGGCACAAGGTGTACGGCCTGGCACGCAGCGCGGAGAAAGCACTGCGCCTGTCGGCGGCGGAGGTGCTTCCGGTGACGGGCGACATGAGCCGGCCAGAGACGTACCTGGAAGCCGCCAGCCGTTGCCAGATTCTGATTCATTGCGCGGCGGAATACACGGCGCGTTACATGGAACTCGACCGGCTGACGGTCACGGAGCTGTTGAAATCGGCACAGGCGAGCGGGCAGCCGCGGCTATTCGTATACACGAGCGGGATTTGGGTGTACGGAAGTACGGGAGCTGCAGCGGCCGACGAATCGACGCCATTGAACCCGCCGGCCATAGTAAAGCCGCGAGCGGAAACCGAGACGCTGATTCTCGCGGCGAATGGCGGCCGGCTGCGAACGATTGTGATCCGGCCTGGTTGCGTATATGGCGGCGCGGGCAGCCTGACGGCGCCATGGTTCGAAAGCGCAGAGAAGGAAGGCGCGGCGCGAATTGTGGGCGATGGCAAGTTTCGCTGGGCAATGGTGCATGTTGCGGATCTGGCGGAAGCCTACCGGCTGGCGGCGGAATCGGTATTCGGCGGGGAAGTGTTCAACGTGACGGACCGCAGCCGGTTCACGGTACTGGAATGCGCGGAAGCGGCGAGCGCCGCGGCCACGGGCACCGGGAAAGTGGAATGCGTGCCGGTGGAAGAGGCTGCGAAAACCATCGGGCCGATGGCGGAGTGTCTGACGCTCGATCAGCACATCGATTCGTCGAAAGCGGCGCGCGTGCTGGGATGGCAGCCGCGGCACGGCGGCTTTATGGACGATGTGGCGAGGTATTACCGGTCGTGGAAAGCGGCGCAAGGATAGGTTGGGACAGGCAGGTATGCCCGTCCCAACGAATTTACGATTAGCCGAGTTTATACGGCGCGCGGTATTCGTACTCCAGAAATTCATTCGCCGCCGGATTGTTGGTGAAACGCTCGACCTCTGCGTCCCAAGTGAGGTGGCAGCCGGTTTTGTGGGCAATGTTGCCGATGAGTGACGGCACGGTGGATCGGTGCCCGGTGAGCACGTCAGCATTGCACTTGCCGCGGCTCTTGATGCAATCGAGAAAATTGCGGGCGTGGGACGTCGTGTCGTAGGTGTGGGGCCCTTCCCCGGACTTCGGCTCGATCAGTGTCTTGAGAGATTTCGGCACGCGTTCGCCACCGTCCCGATTGACCGGGTTCCCGTAGCCTTGGGCGTGATCGTAGCCTTCGTAAGCGTCGGCGACCTTCTCCGGCACCACCTCCCAATTCTCGTAGCGAATATACATAGTGCCTTTGGTTCCGCGCAACTCCATTTCCGAGTTTTTGGCGTTGCCGGGGGCGGCGTTGGCGTTGTACTGCTCGAAGACAACCAACGTCGGGCCGCCGAATTCCCAGAGCACCTGGAGGGTGTCAGGGATCTCGCGGTTATCGTTGATGCCGGCGTACTTTCCGCCGATGGCCGTGACGCTGCGCGGCGCGTCCTGGCCGAGACACCAGCGGATGATGTCGACATAATGCACGCCGAAATTGGTGAGCTGGCCGCCGGAGTAATTGTAGAACCAACGGAAATTGTAATAGGAGCGGTTCGCATTATAGGGGACTTTGGGCGCGGGTCCAAGCCAGTGATCCCATTCCCATTCGCTCGGCGCGGGACCATCGGCGGCGGGACCGAGGCCCTTCGGCCATTCATTGTGAATGTGAAAACAGCGCGCGACGGTAACGTGGCCAATGCCGCCGGAGCGCACGAATTCGGAAGCTTCTTTGTAAGTCTTCCAGGAGCGGCGGTTGGTGCCGACTTGCGTGACGCGCTTGGTGCGTTCCGCGGCCTGGACCATTTTGCGGCCTTCGACAACGGTGAGGCTGAGCGGCTTCTCGACGTAAACGTCTTTGCCGGCGTTGCAGGCGTCGATGAACATCAGGGCGTGCCAATGGTCGGGCGTGGCAATGACTACGGCATCGACATCTTTGTTTTCGAGAAGCTGCTTGTACTCTTTGTACCTGGTAGGGTTGGCGCGGGATTTCTTGACGGCAAGATCCAGATAGTCGTCGCGGAGATCGCAGACGGCAACGGTCTGGCAATCGCCATGTTCGAGAAAGGCGTCATGGACTTGATCGCCGCGGTTGCCCAGACCGATGTAGCCCAAGCCTACGCGGTCGTTCGCGCCCAGGATCCGAGAATAGCTGAGCGCGGTAGCGAGTCCGGCACTTCGCGCAAAATCGCGGCGGGTGAGTGGGTTCATGGAAACCTCCGGGTGGCGAGGCGTGCCTCGCCCCTACAAAGCCTATCAAACTTGGCTCATAGCAGGATGAGGCCACGACGCATTCCGGCGGCGACAGCTTCGGCGCGGCTGGAGACGCTGAGCTTGGTGAAGATCGAAGTGATGTGGAATTTTACCGTGTGCTCGGAGATGCCGAGTTTCCAGGCGATGTTCTTATTGGCGAGACCCTCGGCGAGCATCCGCAGCACTTCGATTTCGCGCGGCGTGAGGGAGGCGTCCGCAGCCTGCGGCGTTTGCGGCGCGGGCCCGGCGATGGATAGCGAACCGAGTAGATCGGGATGAAGCACGACGAGTCCTGCGTGAGCGGCTGAGAGTGCGGCGAGAATCTCATGTGCGGCGGCGTCGAGCGGCAGGACCGCACGAAGCCCGGAGTGAGGGGACGCAAGGAGGGCTCCGGCATCCTCGCGGTCCGTCAGCATAACGAAGATGGGTCCGGAGGCCGTCAGCGATTCGATCGAATCTTCAATGGCACCGCGATGCTCCAGCAGGACGACATCCGGCTGCAACTCGTGGATACGCTCTGCGAGCGCAGCGGGATCCACGCTACCGGCGAGCGAGAACGAGGGAGATTGCGCGACGACCGCCTCCAGCCCAGCACGAGCGACTGCCGTTTCCGCAGCGACCAGGATGCGCACTACCCCACGTCGGCTCCCACCGGTTGCGAATCGAAGTCCACTTCGGTAGTGACGGGCCGGCCGCCACGCAAGACGTCGAGTGTCACCTGCGATTCCGCGCTTTCGAGCGCGAACGCCAGATCGAACGGCGCTTCGAGTGGCCGGCCTGCGGCTCCGGTCAGAACGTCGCCAATACGCAACCCGGCGTGCTGCGCGGGGCCGCCCGATTCGATCTCGAGGATCAGCAGACCGAATTGTGGAGTAGTGACTGGTTGTACCGTAACACCCAGGCGGCGAGCCGCTTTGCCGCGGCGTGCCACGAAACGCGTAACGATGTTGCTTGGAATCGCGAGCGCGAGGCGGTTCACCACCATGGTGTTGATGCCGATGACGCGGCCTTGCGCATCCGCCAGCGGACCGCCGGAATTTCCGGGCGCGAGCCTGAGATCCGATTGAATCCAGCGGCGTGTTTCGCCTGCGTGAACAATACCCACGCTCACCGTTCCCGGCTGGCCGTAAGGGCTTCCCACAGCCAGCACGAGTTCGCCCACGCGCAGCGAATTAGAATTGCCGATGGTTGCCGCGGGCAGGTCGCGGGCGCCGGTATTGAGTAGGGCGAGGTCGAGTTGAGGATTGCGCGCCGCCAGTGTGGCATCGAGCCGGCGGCCATCGGAAAGGGTAATCCGAGCGCCCGACCGGCGGACAACGTGCGCATTGGTCACGACCATGCCGTCGCGGTTCCAGATGACACCGGAGCCCGCACCGCGCCCACGGCATTCCACTTGCACCGTATACGCGCGCACGTGCTCGGCAGTTTGGGACAAGCCTTCCGCAAGGAGCGCCGGCATGTCAGCGTTCTCCTTTCGGGCGTTCGCCCACCGTCATTTCGATTTCCTTGTCTTCACCGCCCCGAACGATGGATGCCTTCAACACTTTGCCGACACTCGCCGGGCCCAGGTTCGCGTGGACATCATCGGTGTCGGTAACCGGTGAGCCATTCAACTGGAGCAGAACGTCGCCGATGAGCAGGCCCGCACGCCCTGCGGGGCCGTCCGTTTGCAAATCGATTACGATAACGCCGCTGCGCCCGTCGGGCAGGCGCACCGGATGCATACCAACGCCCAGGTAACCGCGCGCCACGCGGCCTCTTTCGAGAAGATCCTCGACGACACGATTCACCGTGGAAATCGGAATCGCCACCGGCATCACGCGCGACAGCCCGGAAGTGTTGATGCCGAGCACGCGGCCTTCGACATCAACCAGCGGCCCACCGGAAAACCCAGGGTAAAGATTGACGTCGAGGCGAATGAGTTGATCCACGTGGCCCGAACGCCAGGTTCTCCACGCGCCGCTAAGACCGCTGATGACGCCCAGGCTGGCGTTGACGCCGCGCTCGCTGGAACGCGCCAGGGCAACGACGACGTGACCGGCCTTGAGACCGGCGCCTTCACCGAAATCGGCCGCGCCCGCATCCGGCGCGTCAACTTTCAGCACCGCCAGGTCCGTGCCCGTGTCCTTTCCCGCTAACATGGCCGCGACGTTACGGCCATCGGGCAGCGTGACCGAAATCTCCTCTTCGCGTTTCAGTGCGTGTTCCGCGGTGACCACGACATTGGGGCGCCACAACACACCGCTCGATGGCATGTGCTGGCGCCCATGCACAGCAACCACCGCGCGGCCGCCGCGTTCCACAGCCGCGGCAAGATCATTCGACAAAGCAGATAACGTACTCATGACTCTAGCGTGCCCAAAACCGGCAGTCAGGGGAACTCCACAAACGGGTAGGAGAGGACCTGGACAATCGGCCAGGCGAATGCTGGGGACCTTGGCGGGCGCTATCGACTCGATCCGATTGTGGCGAGCGAGGAGCAGCGGCCGTCTTGCGTCGCGACGGCGACGTTCTCACTCCACGTCGAAATCGGCCGAGCGAGTCGCGCTCTTCTGGCCGAGCGTGTCCTCTGCCTTCAACTCGACCCGATAGGATCCGGCGGTGAGTGCGTTCAACGGCAGCTTGAGGCCCAGCGGAATCATCGGATTGTCGGGATGTTCCACCGGGACGCGCATCATGCCGGTGTCCTGCTTCTTCTCTCCACTCTTGCGGTCCACCACGGTGAGTGTGAGTCCGATGTCCGGTGGCTTCGGTCCTTGCAGAGCCGGCTCGTAAACCTCCAGGTAGAGCGCACCGGTTTCATTCTGTTTGAAGCGGCTGGAGCCGGACGGAGTGATCTGGAAACCGTTCGCCACGAGAGGCGTGTGCCCTTCCAACAGTTCCGCGTCGAGCCCGGTGTCCAATTGGTTCGTGTGGTGCAGTTCTCTGCTGAGCGCCACTCCACTCAGGGCAAGCTGTTTGCCGTCGTATGGATCAATCGTGACCGGTGTTTCGAGTTTCCCAAAACTCTGGCCGCCGGAGCTGAATGCAACCTTGAGCATGTACTGGCCGGATGCAACTTCGAACTGATCCTCATAATGCAGCAGCGGTTTGTCTTTGAAGGCTTCCATCTCCTTCTTGTTTTCGAGATCGACCTTCACGGCATCGCTGAACTTGGCGCCCACCGTTCCATCCGGCCGGTAAGCCACACCCAAAACGTTAACGGTACCGTGGAATTTCCCTTTCACTTTGTCGAAGCTGACGGCACTAGTAGGGATTTCAATGGCGACGTTCAATCGCGCGATGTTCGGTCCAGTGTAGAAGAAGGGAACCTGCATGGATGCCGTAACATTGCCCTGCGCCGTGCCGTTGACACGGCTCTCCAGTTCCTTCTCGCTTGCATTTCCCGCCAGCAGATCGACCGGCTTGACATCGCAGTAGCCGCTCCGTGATCGAATCACGGTATTTCCGCGTTCGACCTTTACCCGGATGGTGTGGCAACTTCCTTCGGGCGCATCGGCGGGTGTATAGCCAAGGATGTAGTATTCGTTCTGCTCTTTGCCGATCTTCTCCAGGCCGCCGAGCAGGTCGTTGGTGTTGACGATAACGAACCCTCCAGTGCCTGCCGCCAGCGCGTACATGATTTCCTGGTTGGTGGTGGCGCTCGGCGGAAATGGGGGGATAATCTGCCGCGACTGCGTGTACGGGTTGTTGATGTATTGGTTGGCCGCCGGCGCACTGCCGCCGCGAGATCCGCCGGTTGATCCTCCACCAGCACCTCCCTTGCCTCCGCCTCCGGTACCGCCGCCCGTTCCACCACCTTTTCCTCCACCACCTCCGCCTCCTGTGCCACCGCCCGTTCCACCGCCGCCATGACTACCGCCACCGCCAGCACCGCCTCCGCCACCTGCACCACCGCCGCCTCCGGAATGCTGCGGCACGAAAGACGAACCATAAGAGCTAAAACTGGCCGGCAGCAATCGCAGGGAAGAAAAGCGAGCGGAAGCCGTTTGATCTGGCGCCGCGGGCTTCGCGTAGGCGACGCCTGCGACCAGCCCACGGACATCAATCGGATAGATCGCCACGTTGTAGCGGTTACATGCGTCGATCGTCGCGGTGAGCTCCGAGCGAACTTCCTCCGTCAGAGGAAACCCGGCCGTGAGCAGGACCAGGATCTTGCGTCCCGGAACCGTGCCGAGGCTCTTGGCCATGCTGCGCAGGGCCAGCATGACGCTGCGGGCGCCAAAATCGGCTTCGGCATTGCCCAATGGCGGCATACCGACCGAAGCCACTTGGACCGCGTTGGGATTTACTGCCGACGTTTTCACGCCGCTCACCACCTGCTTCAGCCGTTCGGCGTCCGAAGTAAAATTCTGCGCGATGTGCACGCTGCCGCCGAAATTGACGATCGCGATCAGCTTATTCGGTCCGGTATTTGTGTCGATGAATTTGGCCGCCGCCTGCCGCGCTTGCACCTGGTCACCCGGCTGCATGGTGGAATTGTCGAAGAACAGGACGAGGTAATGTTTCTGGTTGCTGTTCGGAGAAGAAGGATCAGCTTCAAATGAGAAGCTCTTGATGGATTGCTCCTTGTTGTCCTCCCAAACTCTGAAATCCTTTTGGGCGAGGTCACGGATGTATTCACCTTTCTTGTCGGTGACCACGGTATCCACCAGAACCAACCGGCTCTCGGTACGGATCACGGTGCCGGAATCTGCCGGCGCTTGCGCGTTGGCTCTGGGAATCTGCGGCCCGAAGCCTGCCCAACACAGAATTGCAACCGGCAACACAATGCGGCGAAGTGCCATATATGCATCCTCTCTACTGAATCTCAACCGAACCATTCTTTGCAGCCATCATCTGTCCCTCGGAGTCTCGCACGACCAACCGAACCAGGTACGTGCCCGGTTTGACGTCGAATGTGGTCCTCACCGTGACACCGGATCCGAGCTTCGCCTCCAGCGTCTGATCCCGCAGACGCATCTCGAGACGCTTTTCATTACCCGTCACGTAG
>Ga0335071_10004631_pt1 | contig 14365 bp, 14 predicted proteins | sample Lox_Sample_15_FD_206724 | JGI IMG/M metagenome (GOLD analysis project Ga0335071, IMG submission 206724) | Soil microbial communities from Loxahatchee National Wildlife Refuge, Florida, United States - Lox_Sample_1.5 | ecosystem: Environmental > Terrestrial > Soil > Wetlands | place: USA... | reverse complement strand
AGGGCCAGTGGAGAGCTTCGGGCTTTCGGAGCCGCTCGTAGGTCATGCCGGCGTACTGCGGGGTAGTCTTCCGGACCTCCTCGAAGATATCTTCCTGCGACTTGTAATCAAAGCCCTTGACGCCCATCTTCCCTGCGATAAGCCCGATGATCTCCCAGTCCGGCTTTGCCTGGCCGGGCGGCTTGACCGCGGGCCTCAGAAGCTGCACCCGACGCTCGGTGTTGGTGAAGGTGCCGTCCTTCTCCGCGAACGATGCGGCGGGCAACACAACCGAAGCCTTCTGGGCCGTTTCGGTCATGAAGATATCCTGGACGACGAGGAAGTCGACCTTTTCCAGAGCGTGTCTAACGTGGTTCACGTCGGGGTCGGACACCATCGGGTTTTCGCCCATGATGTACAGCGACTTGATCTTGCCCTCGTCGATGGCGTTCATGACCTCGACGATGGTGAGGCCGACCTTGCCCGGGATGTCCTTGACGCCCCAGACGGCGCAGACCTTTGCCCTCAACTCAGGGTTGATGACCGCCTGGTAGCCCGAGACCACGTTCGGCAGCGCGCCCATGTCGCAGGCGCCCTGCACGTTATTCTGGCCCCTCAGCGGGTTGACGCCAGAGCCGCGCTTGCCGATGTTGCCCGTGAGCATGGCGATGTTGGACATGGACAGGACATTGTCCGTGCCGCACGCATGCTGGGTGACGCCCATCGAGTAGATGATGGCCGAGGGCTTGTTGGTCGCGTAAATGCGTGCCACCTTTCGGATAGTATCGGCCGGCACGCCGGTTATGGGCGCGGCCCACTCCGGGGTGCACTTCATGACCTCTTCCTTCATCTTCTCGTAGTCTTTGGTCCGGTTCTTGATGAATTCCTTATCCTCGAGGCCCTCGGTGATGATGACGTTCATCATCGCGTTGATGAGCGCGACGTCGGTGCCGCTGTAGAAGGGCGCGTAGATGTCCGCCTGCCTGGCGGTCATCGTGAACCGCGGGTCGATGTTGATCAGGATGGCGCCGTTTTGTCTGGCTTTCACGACACGGCGACCGATCAGCGGGTGGTCCTCGAAGGTGTTGGAGCCTATGATGAAGATCGTCTTTGCTTCGCTAATGTCTTTGATCGAGTTCGTCATGGCGCCGCTGCCCAGTGACTTGGCCAGGCCCGCCACGGTCGTGCCGTGGCAGAGACGGGCGCAGTGGTCGATGTTGGCAGACTCCAGCGCGACCCGGGCGAACTTCTGCATGATATAGTTCTCTTCGTTGGTCACCCTGGCCGACGAGAAGCATGCCATGGCGTCGGGGCCATATTGGGCCTTGATCTCCTTGAACTTCGAAGCGATCAGTGAAAGAGCTTCCTCCCACGTTGCCGGCTCAAACTTGCCGTTCTTCTTAATGAGAGGGGTAGTAAGCCTATCATCTCTGTGGATGAATTCGTGTGCGAAGTTGCCCTTCGGACAGAGTTTGCCCTCGTTGACGGGGTGCCTCTTCCAGGGCTCGACTCCCACGACTTTTCCGCCTTTAACGACGAGGTTCAGCCCGCAGCCACAGCCACAATACGGGCAGATCGTCGGTACCATTTTCAAGTCCATTGTATCCGCACCTTAAATATTCGATAATATGTTTGAGGAAATTGTGGAGGGGGTATAAGAAGATCCCCTCCAGAAATCTTTGCATTAATATAGCTTACTTCGCCGTGGGGACAGCCTTCGGGGCTTCGCCGACCTTGACCTTGACGAGCGGAGACCTGAGGTAGATCCACCAGTAGATCAGGCTCACGAATATCGCACCGCCCACGATGTTGCCCAGCGTGACCGGTATGAGGTTCGTGACGAAGAAGTTGTACCAGCCATGCGTGCCGACCAGGTTGCTCGTCTGAGCGGCCGTCAGGCCCGCGGTAGCGACGATCTTGGGGTCGTTGGCGATGAAGATGCCAAGCGGGATGAAGAACATGTTCGCGACGCTGTGCTCGAAGCCGATCGTGACGAAGGCCATGATCGGGAACCAGCAGGAGAATATCTTGCCGATGGCATCGTCCGCGCTCAGCGCCAGCCAGACGGCCAGGCACACGAGCCAGTTACAGCCGATACCTCGCAAGAAAGCCGTCCAGAAGTCCAGGCCCGCCTTCGCGTTCGCGACGTTCGCCGTCGCCCATACTGCAAACGGAGCCGCGTTGAAGAGCCCGGCCTGGTATGCCAGGAAATAAGCGACAAAGAGAGCGCCAATAAGGTTACCGATATAAACAACGATCCAGTTGATCGCGAGCCCTGTCCACGTTCCTTCTTTATTCAACACGCCTATAGGTAAGAACATACAGTTTCCGGTGAAGAGTTCGGACCCCGCGATGACGACGAGCATCAGGCCCACAGGGAACACCGCACCAGCAGCGAACTTGAGCAGGCCCGGGGGCATCTTGACCGCAGCGTCCCCGATCATGCCGCCAGAGAGCATGCCGCCGGCAACTATTTCGCTGAGCAGGGCACCGAAGGCGATATATGCGCCCGCCAGGAAGCCCAGGAGCAAAAGTTTGTCTACCCATATACTACATTTTGTACATCCGGCCGTTGAAGCCGCCTTACAAATGTCTAAGGGTGCTTTTATTGCCATATTCAATCCTCCATTCAAACGTCAGGCCGGCCCCCGTGCGCCACATAACATACCACATTACGCCGCGAGGTTCGGCATACTGACATTAAAAAAAGATTATATTTTTTGTTCTTCTTTCTATATTAAAGTTATCTAAAACCGATATTCAATTCAAAAAAACATTTTAAGCGAAAAAGGGCTGTTTTTTCGCCTTTTCGCTTGAATAACCTATAATATATTTAAACTAGTTTAACAGGTCGAATCAAGGTCAGATTAATCATTTATCGATAATACCTGTAAATAATAGTAATTTTGTGATTGTCTATAAAAAGGTTACTGGAAAAACAGCTTAATATTTAAAAAAAGGTTACTCATGTCGATTATTTATAATAAAGTTTTTAATTGATATTAGTTACTATATAGATAGCTAACGTTTCCCTTCGGGCCTAAAGATTGCGCAGCCAAATTAATTTAACGATTGCTGAAAAAGCGATAATATAAGGCTAAAATCGCCTAAATTATAAATTATAATTAACGCATAATATTATATAATTAATTTATTAATATAGATTTTAGAAATCAGCCAGAAACATTATATATTGTCGCATCGGAAAAAGATAGATAGAGGCGGTATATTTGAGTCAAGTAGTAGTATCACCGACAACTCGACATGAAGGACACTCAAAACTCGTCCTTGAAGTTGATGACAACGGGATCGTGACTCAGGGTAATTACCTGAGCATAACGCCCGTCAGAGGATTTGAAAAATTTATTACGGGAAAACCGATGGAGTTCGCCCCCGTCGCGTCGTCCAGGTTCTGCGGCATCTGCCCCATTACCCACTCGACTGCGTCCGTGGAGTGCATTGAGAGAGCCCTCGGCATCATCCCGCCGAAGGACGGCCTTGTCATAAGGCAACTAGCGAACATGGGCAATAAGCTGCACAGCCACCCGCTCCATGAGCTGCTCATCCTTCCGGACTTCGTCAAGGACCCAAGCGCGTCCTTAGCGGCCACGGTCCGCATCCAGAAGATGAGAAAGATCGGCCAGGGCATCGTGGACATCACCGGCGGAGAAGCCATCCACGCCCCGAACTTCCGGGTCGGCGGCATGCAGAAGAACATGTCAGAGGCTGCAAAGCGCAAGATCATCGAGATGCTGAACCAGTACGAGCCCATCATGAAGGAGCAGGTCGACTTCATGCTCGCCACGCTAAAGGGCAACACAGAAGTGCCCAAGAAGCTGGGCGTCCACGACCGCGAGCTCATGGCCACTGATCTCAACTATGGTAATTCCGATCTTTTCGAGACAGAGTACTTCTACAGGTTCAGCGAGATCACCCCCAAGTCCTACTACCCCGGCGAAATCGGCATGGAGGCATGCACCAGCATCCCCATGATCGGCGGCAGGACCGTCGAGGGCGGCCCGAGGGCACGCCTGATGCGGTTCAAGGGCTTCGGCGCAAAGGACTGCGGCGACTTCGACCCCAGAGGCGCCATGGCCATCAACATCGCCAGGGCAATGGAGATCCCCATCGCGCTCGCAAGGGCACGTGAGCTTATCCAGCAGCTGGACACGACCAAGGAGACCTTAAAGAAGCCTCCCGAGTCCGGCGGCGACGGCAAGACGCTGGGAGTCGGCGCAAACGAGGCTCCGAGAGGCGTGAACGTCCACACCGCGAAGGTCAAGGATGGCAAGATCACTTACTACAATTGCCTGGTCGCAACCACCTGGAACATCCCGACCATCGGAAAGGCCACTGAAGGACAGCACTACAAGTGGGCAGAGTACGTCGTCCGGGCATATGACCCGTGCGTCTCGTGCGCGACCCACATGATCGTCGTCGACGAGGAGGGCAAGCTCGTAGACGAGGCCATGATATGATCCTTGAGGCGGAAACCCTCGTAGTTGGCTGTGGAAACGTATTATTCCAGGACGACGGCTTCGGGCCGCGAGTAGCCCAGGAAATGTCAAAGATCGAATTACCGCCTGGCATCAGGGTCATAGACGGGGGTACGGGAGCACCCCACCTCATCTTTACCCTGCTCGACGAGACCTGCAAGAAGCTGATCATACTGGACTGCATTAGCTGGGGAGCGAAACCCGGAACACTCCGCAAGTTTTCCGTGGACGAGCTGCCCAAGGGAAAATTCATCGATGCCCACAACTGGACCCTGAGCGAGCCATTGCACGCTATCAAGGATAAAGTGAACATCGTGGTCATCGGCTGCCAGCCGGCGAAGGTTTCTGAACCCGACATCGTATGGGAGCTCACCCCCGAGGTAGAGCGCGCGGTGCCGGAAGCCATTAAGATGGTACTAAAAGAGCTAGGGATCGATTATGGGACTATTAGATCAACTGAAGAGCCTGTTCGGCGGGGCGCCCAAGGCAGCTCCTGAGACTAAGGCTCCGGAAACTAAGAAAGAAGTAGTTGCACCAAAGAAGGAGGAAGTAAAAGTGACTAAGCCAAAACTTGCATATGTTCATCTAAGCGGCTGCACGGGCTGTCTGGTATCACTCGCGGACACCTATGAGAAGCTGCTTGATATTCTGGGCGCAGTGGACATGGTCTACAACCTGACCCTCGCTGACGCCAGGACCTTACCCGAGGGTAAGTTCGATATCGCCATCGTCGAGGGAGGCGTCTGTCTCCAGGACGAGGAAAGTGTAAAATTGATTAAGGAGACCAGAGAGAAGGCCGGCCTCGTAGTCGCATACGGCGGCTGCGCGGCTACAGGCAACGTGTTGAACTTCGCGCGCGGCGGCCAGTGGAACCAGCCCCAGCACGAGTCATACGTGCCCATCAACCGGCTCGTCAAGGTCGACGCATACATACCCGGCTGCCCGCCGTCGCCAGAAGTAATATACAACTTCTGCATTGCGGCAGTGACCGGTGACACGGAGTACCTGAAGCCATTCATGGCCAGCGAGGCCGGCGGCTACCACTGCGGCTGCGACCTGAACACCCGGGTCATAGAGAACGCTCTCTGTATAGGCTGCGGCACCTGTGCTGCATCCTGTCCGACCAGGGCCATCGAGATGGTCTATGGAAGGCCGAGCTTTAACAACATCCGCTGCATCAAGTGCGGCGCCTGCTCGTTCGCGTGCCCGAGGAGCTTCTTGCCGGTGAACAAGATCAAGAGTCTGCTGGTGTGAGGAGGTTACAATAATGCCATTCGGAACATACAAGGAAGTAATGGCCCTCAAGGCCAAGGACGGAAAGATCGCCGGCGTCTCCCAGGACGGCGGCGTCGTGACCGCGCTGCTCTGCTACGCGATGGACAAGGGAGTCATCGACGGCGCCCTCGTCGCGGGCAAGGGCGACAAGGAAACCCCGTGGCTGCCCAAGCCCATAGTCGCTACCACCAAGGAAGAGATCATAGCGTCGGCCGGCACGAAGTATACCATCAGCCCGGTCGTGGCCGTTGTCAAGGACGCGGCCCGTGAGTACGGCCTCGATAAGATCGCGGTCGTCGGTACCCCGTGCCAGATATACGCTATCCAGAAGATGAGGCTTTACGGAGTCGGCGCAAGGCATGTGCCCGACAAGATCGCCCTGACATTAGGCATCTTCTGCACTGAGAACTTCTCCTACGCAGGCCTCAGGACCATCATCGAGGACCACTGCAAGGTGCCCATCGACTCCGTTACCAAGATGGAGATCGGCGGAGGCAAGTTCAAGGTCAAGGCAGGCAAGGAAGTCGCAATACCCATCAAGGAGACCCACAAGTACGAGCAGGAAGGCTGCCACGTTTGCAGCGACCTGACCGCAGAGTTCGCCGACATCAGCACCGGCTCCATCGGCACGCCGGACGGCTGGTCGACGGTCTTCACCCGGTCCACTAAGGGTAAGGACTTACTCGCGAAGGCAATGGCAGACGGCCTGTTCGAGAAGAAGTCCATGGACGAGTTCAAGTCGCCCACGACTCCGCCCGCTCCGGGCAAGAAGCCGATAAAGACCGGCCTCGACCTGCTGGAGCAGATGGACAAGCAGAAGAAGGACAAGGCAAAGAAGACCTTCGACGAGCGCAAGGCCCTCGGCCTGTTCGTGACCCCCGAAATCGTATACTGAGAGTCAGTTGCAAGCCTTCGGGCTTGCTTTTCTATTTTTTTAGTGCTAGTTTTAATTTCATAAGATTGGAATATTTATAAAAAGATTTAAGCTTAATTATTAAATTAAATATTGTTATAGCTTAATCATGCCTTCACCCACGGCCGGAGGCAAAGCAATATATCGTGCAGTTACGGGGAGCTTTATGGTCATATGTCGATCCGGGCCTGCTTAATTCGCCTCTATCAGGCCATCGGTGGGATGTATGAAGTGTGGCGGGATGCCTGAGGTGGCCGATGAAGGCATCCTATTCTCCTTATAGACGCTTTAAAATTGAAATATTGAAATGCAGTTGTTTGTTTTTATCAAGACACTCGAAAATAGAATAAGAATGCTCTAAAAGACGTTTTCAGCCTCTAAGTGGCTCGAAGCCGGCTCTAAGTTCTCTAAGACTTATTAAAAATCGTTGGTGCCGCCTGGTGATTAAATAAAAATTCCGTGAGGCCTGGTGTAACCTTGGTGCCACTTGTAAGCATATGGTTTCAACTCCACCAAGTTTACACCAGGTTGCACCAATATTATTTTATATCACCAGGCGGCACCAACTTATTTTAAAATATTTAATAATGTCTTAGTGTAGCTTCAGGCCAGCTTCGTGTAGCTTCGTGGCTGAAAAATCTTCGAGTCGGCTTTATTATTTTAGCGTAGCTTGTAATGCGACTAATTAAGCAGTTATTCCATATCGCCCGCGGTGCGAACTTCGGTGAGCATCCCGGCCTTGTAGTCCTCGAAGGCCTGCTCCACGTCACCGACGGCTCCCCGGTAGATCAGCAAGCCGGCGTCCAGGAGCTCCTTGATCATGTGCGGGCCGATGCCGCCGGCGAGGACGATATTGACGCCCTTCTCGCCCAGCAGCGCGGCCGGAGTCTTATGCTCCCTCAGGTCGGCTCGGTCAGAGACAAAGTCTATCTTCACTATTTTGTCGCCTTCGACGTCCAGTATAGCGAAGTGCTCGCTCATCCCGAAGTGCTCGTTTATTTCGGAGGCCGTGCCATTCACTGCCACGACGGGGATTCCCAGCTTCATGTTAGCAGCACTCGCAGGACCCGTCTTTCTTGCAATCCGAGCTCTCGGTGAGGTGGCCGCCGGCGTACTGTTTTATTGCGTCCCTGGCGGTGCCGGAGGCCCCGAGGAAAACGCGGATGTTGTTACCGACGAGCGAGAGCCGCTCCTTTTCGGCTATTTTCCCCAGGATGACGGCCTGGACGCCCTTTCCGGCAAGCACGAAAGCCATTGCGCCCTTCACGCCCTTCGCCTCCTCGGGGACTGCGCTGGGCATGGCTTCGAGAGCCGTTATCTTATTGCCGTCGGATTCCGCGAGCAGGAAAAACTTGCACTTCGAATAATTGTCCGCGACCGGCGAGTTAAGCCCTTTTTCATCGTTGATAGGGATGGCGATCTTCATATGTACCATGGATAATATGGCCTGCTTCGGATAAAAGCTTTCAGCATCATAAAATATATGTGCGGGCGGAGATATTCTCGCATTGTGGCCTACGATATCGTAATCACGAAGCCCTGCACCGACGCCCCAGGGCGCTTTATAGCCGAGTCCTCGTTCGGCAGGAAGTTCAATATGGGCAGGCTGTGCGCTTTACTAAGGGCGATCGACGGGGCGAAGTGCTCCGAGAGCCTTGGCGTCGCCCGGTGCGATTTCAAGGGCTGGACGCTTATTTTATACAGGAGCGGCCGCATCGATATCCGGAAAGTCGTCGACGTGGGAGATGCCCGGGCGGCCATGGCCGAGCTGGAATCGGTGCTCGCCGGAGCCTTCGAGCCATAGTAAGCTATATGGCCGTTCAGGACAGTGAAGTAAATGATTTTCATGAGGATCAGCATCATTGGCACCGGCTATGTCGGCACGGTCACGGGCACATGCTTCGCTCATCTCGGCAATGACGTGATCTGCGTCGACGTGGACTCTAAGCGTGTCGAGTCAATGAACGCGGGCATCCCGCCCATCTACGAGGAGGGCCTGGAAGAGCTGCTCAAGGCCCATGCCGGTAAGAACCTGAAGGCGACGCTGGACTATGACGAGGCGATCGCCAATTCGGACATTTCCTTCATCTGCGTCCCGACGCCGACCGACGAGAGCGGTAAGATCGACCTGCGCTTCGTTAAGGAGGCAAGCCGGAGCATCGGGCAGCGTCTCAAGAAGAAGAATTCGTACCACGTGGTCGTCGTAAAGAGCACGGTGGTGCCCCAGACGACCCAGTCCGCCATTACGCCCATCCTGGAGGAGGCGTCGGGCAAGAAAGCCGGCATCGACTTCGGCGTGGGCATGAACCCCGAATTTTTAAGGGAAGGCAAGGCGGTCCACGATTTCATGCACCCTGACCGAATCGTCATCGGTGGCGACGACCCGAAGGCGCAGGGCATCATAAAAAGCCTCTATAAAGGCTATAAGTGCCCGATCCTGGAGGTCGACACGAAGACCGCCGAGATGATCAAGTACGTCTCCAACTCGTTCCTGGCCACGAAGATCTCGTTCTCCAACGAGGTCGGCAACATCTGTAAGCGTTTAGGGATCGATACTTACAAAGTGATGGAAGGCGTGGGCCTGGACGCCCGCATATCGCCCTACTTCCTCAGCTCGGGCCTGGGGTTCGGCGGCAGCTGCTTCCCGAAGGATGTGAAGGCGCTCATCGGCAAGGCGGCGGAAGTCGACTACGAGCCTGAGCTGTTGAAGACGGTCCTGCTTGTGAACGAACACCAGCCTCAGATGCTGCTGAGGCTGCTAAAGATCCACGTCCCCGACCTGAGGGGCAAGAGAGTCGCCGTGCTTGGCCTGGCCTTCAAGAACGATACGGACGACATCCGCGAGTCGAGGGCTATTCCCGTGATAGGCTCCCTGCTCGCCGAGGGCGCCCATGTCGTGGCCTATGACCCCATGGCAACAGGACATATGAAGCGGGTGTACCCTAACATCGAGTACGCGAAAACGGCCGACGAGGCTCTCGTGGACGCGGACGCCTGCATCGTGGCCACGGAGTGGGCCGAGTTTCGAAAGCTGAACAGCTTCGATAAGATGCGGAAGCCCGTCGTCATCGACGGCCGGAAGATGATCGACCCGAAGGGCAAGAACATCATCTACGAGGGCATTTGCTGGTAGGGCCCTCTTCTCTTTTATTATTTTTTATCGCCACAAAGCTTACACAGGGGCACTATTTTTCACCACAAAGGCCAGCAGTTCCACGTTTGTAACGATACAAATAACCGTATAGCATAACATTTTTGGTATCAGCCGCTTTTGTGTTTGCGATGCTCGACGTGTATCACCTGGCCTCTGGCATTCTCATCGGCCTGTCGCTAGCCGTGCCGCCGGGCCCTGTAAACGCGGTCATCGCAGCCGAGTCGGTCAAGGACTCCTACGTCAACGGCATCAAGGTGGGGCTGGGCGCGCTAACGGCGGACGCCACGTTCCTCGTCATCGCGCTCATCGGCGTGGCCATCTTCTTTAACAACGAGACGGTAAAGACGGTCGTATCGCTGATCGGGGGCGTCATCCTCGCCTATATGGCGCTCGGGATACTAAAAGACTTCAGGAAGCCCATACAAGAAAGCGGTAAAAAGGACATCAAGAACTACTATCTTACGGGCGTAGCCATAGGCTTCACGAACCCGGCGGCGATCCTGTGGTGGATCACTGCGGGCGCGGTCCTTATCGCCAGCACCGACATCGCCGGCATCGCGGGCTTTTTCATCGGCGTCATTCTCTGGGTCACGTCCTTCTCCGTTACGCTCCATTACGCGAAGTCCAAAGCGCAGTGGATCTACCCCGCAGTCATAATCATAAGTGGCGTAGCGCTCTTGTTCTTCGGGGCTGTTTTAATATATAACGGCCTGCAAGCCATTTTTTAAATGGCAATTAGCCTGGAGAATATACATTTTATCCGTTAGAGAAATCATTTATATCGCTTTTTCTAAACATAGCATGCGGGGCAGATCTATGGATAACCTGGAAAAAGCGAGCGTCAACGCCGGCATCATAGGCGCTATCATCATGTGCCTGGGCGTCGCGGTACTCGCTTACGGCTGGCTCGCACAGAGAGAGCAGTTCACATGGTTCTACTATCTCTACCTGGCGATAAACGTCGCCGCCATGGTGGTCGCGGGCATCCTGTCCGGCGTCTTTTCGATCGCCCACATAAAAAGGGACAGGGACCTTGTAATGCCCGGCTTTATCGCCGGCGTCATAACCGAGGCCATTCCCGTGGCCGTCGTGTTCATCATTATCGCCCTGTATAGCGGCTCTGAGACCGGGTGGGTCGTGCTCGCGCTGAAGATGCTTTTCCTGCTTATCGTCATGGTCGCCGTCTCGGCGCTCATGTCCGCCGCCTACGTGGTCATCAGGCGGATGTGGAAAAGCCCGGGAAAATAGGTTTATTTTTTAATGGCATCTGCGATGACCGAAGCAACGCTGACCTTGCTGATGGCCTTTTCCAGCGTATCGGTCGTCAGGATGTCCTTGACGCCGGCATCGTGCAGCTTCAGGTACGCATTGTTCACGAAGACGCCGTGGACGCACGCCACATATACGTCCCTGACACCCTGGGCCTTTAATAATTTTATGGCTTCGGCGATGGTGCCGCCCGTGCTGATGATGTCGTCCATCAGCACCACATCCCTGCCCTTGATATCCAGGTTCTTCGGGGCGATCTTGACCTCTTCGCCCGAAAGCCTGGTCTTCTCGAGATAATCGTAATGTAAGTTCCTGGGCTCCGCCGCGGAACGAACGAGATTCAGCGCGCCGTCATCGGGAGCGAGAATGGTCGTATCCCTAAGCTCCATGCCATCGATGTAGTTGCCCAGCTCGGGCGCGGCGTTCAGGTCGACGGCGGGGCACGGGAAATATTTCAAAACGGAACGGTCGTGAATGTTGATCGTGAAAACGCGGTCGGCCTTGATACACTTTGCCAGCGCCCTGGCAGTGATCGGCTCGCCGGGCCTGAAGCGCTTGTCCTGGCGGGCGTAGCCGAAGTACGGCATGACGGCCGTGACGCTCTTCGCCTCGTCGCAGGCGTCGATCAATTCCAGCAAAAAGATGAGGTCGGAAGCCTGGAAAGTGCTCTGGATGATGACGATATCGTTATTTTTTATGTCACCGGTGACACGGCAATATACTTCTCCGTCGGGAAAATGCTTATACTCCGTCAGGTCCACGCCGCAATCTAACAGCGATGCCACGCGGGTCGCCAGAAGCTGCGATGCCGGCCCCGCCACGATCCTCACGCCCATGATAAGACCACTGTCCTGCCTTAACCGCTTTTAGGTCGCTAAAGCATATTAAATCTATGGCCGGCATAACATTTAATGTACATACGCATCATATTTTAAGCCGCTATGAAGGTCATTTCCATCGTCGGCTACCATAAGGCGGGCAAAACGACCCTCGTGGAACGCCTCGTGGGGGAGCTCTCGAAGATGGGCCGCGTGGGCACGATCAAGCACACCCGCGAGGAGATCCTGCCGCTTTCCGGGGATACGGAGCGCCACCTGAACGCCGGCGCAGCGGTCACGATCGGGGTCACCGCGACGAGGAGCATCGAGATCGTCAGGAGCACGGACGTCGATAAGGCGCTGGACCGGCTGGCCGGCGAGGGCATGGATTTCGCCGTGGTGGAGGGGTTCAAGCAGAGCGATCTGCCCAAAATTGGCATCGGGGACGTCGAGGCTAAGAACGTGGTAGCCCGCGTGGACATCAACGCCCCAGCCGATGAACTTGTAAAGATCGTAATGGAGCAGCCCGAATACGTGACGCTGGACAGCCTTGTAGCAAAAATAAAGAGAAGCCCCAGGTACAGGGAGGCGGGCGCCATCGGCACCTTCACGGGCGTCGTCCGCGAGATGGCCGACAACGAAAGGACGGAGGCTCTGGAATTCGAGAGTTTCGACGCCGTAGCGAAAGAGCGCATAAAGGCCATAGAAGATGACCTTAAAATGCGAAAGGGCATACTCGACGCCATCATATATCATAAGACCGGCCGCATAGAGGCCGGCGAAGACATCGTATTCATCGTTATATTATCCGGGCACAGGCAGGAACTATTCCCCGCCTTGAGCGACGCCATCGAGCGGGTCAAGGCGGAAGTGCCCATATGGAAGAAAGAAAAGACCGTATCCGGCGATTTCTGGGTACACGACGTGCACTGAGGTTATTGTTATGGGATTATTCGGGACGAATGGCGTGAGGGGCATAGCGAATGTGGAATTGACGACCGAAATGGCGATGAGCCTGGCGAAGAGCTTCGGCACTTTCAGGCAGGGCACTATCGCGGTGGGACGGGACACCAGGGAGTCAGGGGACATGCTCAAAGGGGCCGTCATCTCAGGGCTGCTTTCCACGGGCTGCAGGGTCGTCGACCTGGGCATCGCCCCCATCCCGGCCGTCCAGAATTACGTGAAGAGATGTGACATGGATGGCGGCATCATGGTCACGGCATCGCATAATCCGCCGGAGTACAACGGCATCAAGGGCATCGCCCGAGACGGCACCGAGTATTCCCACGAGGACGAGGCGGTCGTCGAGAAGCTCTATAATTCTCACGAGTTCGCCAGGGCGCCGTGGAGCCGTACAGGGGGCCTGAGCTACGCCGACCCAAAGCCGCTCTACATCGACGGCATTGTCGCCACGGTAAACGCGGAGGCGATCAGAAATAAAAAATTCAAGGTCGTCGCTGACCCGGGGTCCGGGGCGGCCAGCCTTACAACCCCGTTTTTATTGCGTAAGCTGGGCTGTAAGGTCGTCACGCTAAACGCCCAGGTAGACGGGACCTTCCCGGGCAGGAACCCGGAGCCTACGGGCAGCGAGATCAACGATCTGAAGGCAGCCGTCGTCGCGGCGGGCGCCGACCTGGGCGTAGCCCACGACTGCGACGCCGACCGGGCCGTGTTCGTGGACGAGAAGGGCCGGTTCGTCAACGAGGACGTCCTGCTCGCCATCATGACGGAGCACATCCTGAAAAAGAGCCCCGGCGCCACCATCGTCACGCCGGTAAGCTCGTCCTCGCTCATCCAGGACATCGCCGATAAGTACGATGCGAAAGTCATCTGGACCCAGGTGGGCAGTATCCACGTGGCCCGGACCATGATGGCTACGGGCGCCGTGTTCGGCGGCGAGGGCAACGGGGGCCTCATCTTCCCGAAGTTCCAGTATTGCCGGGATGGGGGAATGTCCGCCGCCTCGATGCTGGAGATGCTGGCGCATACGGGCAAGAAGCTTTCCGAGATCATCGACGCCATGCCCGCGTACCACAGCGTCAAGGACAAGATAAAGTGCCAGGATAAGGAGATGGTCATCCGCAGGATCGAGGCCCATACGAAGGGCGAGAATGTCGATAGCACTGACGGGCTAAAGATCTACCGGCCCGAGGGGTGGGTGCTCATCCGGATGTCCGGCACGGAGCCCATTGTCCGGGTGTTCGCCGAGTCGAGGTCCGCCGGCGGGGCGAAAAAGCTCGCTGACTATGGCGTGGGCCTTGTTAACCAATTTAATAATTGATTAGCCGGGCATAATATTTCATTTTCCTTTTGGATATTGCCAATGAACCGGGCTTTGTAGCTTTGTAACTTACATGTAAAAAAATTAGTGAACCATAGTGCCATCGGGCCTTCAGTAGCTTCGTGTTTGTTTAGTGTCCATTTGCCATTTTTTCCACTTTCGTACAGCCTCTCGGTTTTT
>Ga0335071_10004630_pt1 | contig 14366 bp, 7 predicted proteins | sample Lox_Sample_15_FD_206724 | JGI IMG/M metagenome (GOLD analysis project Ga0335071, IMG submission 206724) | Soil microbial communities from Loxahatchee National Wildlife Refuge, Florida, United States - Lox_Sample_1.5 | ecosystem: Environmental > Terrestrial > Soil > Wetlands | place: USA: Florida... | reverse complement strand
GGACAGTATCCAACCCGCTCATCCTGCTTGCGACGATGACCTGTTTTTCTCCTGAGTCAGAAAATGCCAGTTGCATAAAATGTTCTATCCCCTTGTCCTTAGGGATTGGAAGAATCCCCATTCTCGACAGAAATGATATGCTGCCCATCTTTGCACCCATCCCGACTTCGTCCCAGATGCTGAAAGCGCAGGTGATTGTTTCAGTTGAGGCATACAACCGCGCAAATTGTTGCAGCATTAAATTCAGCATTTCGTTTGCAAAGCCATACCAGGCATTCCCGGACATTCCCGTGACTCCTATGATGGACCCGAAGCCGATAATAAGCTTCGGCGGGCTATCCTTTAGGCATTCACAAATATTTATTGCACCCGTCAACTTGGGGGCGATTTCTTTTAGTGCGTCTGGCAGGAAAACCTGTTCGACTCGCCGTGGTTTGTTTATAGCGGCACCATGTATCACTCCAGTGATCAGCCCGATGTCTTGTTCTATCCGCTTCTTTAAGTCAATCATACAGGCTTTGTCGGAAATATCACATGCATAATAACGATACGTTATACTGTTTTCCCTATAACGGTTGAAGACTTTCTGTATCTCTTCATTCCCATCTGTCAGGACTGTACTGCCGACGAGGGCCAGTTTTACTCCTGTTTTCTTCGCAAAGGCAAGGGCGCATTCTGCAGTGATTCCCTTGGCCCCTCCGGTAACCAGGATGACGTCCTCTCCCGTCCATTGTATACCCCGGTCTTTAAAGGATTTAGATTTTATAATATCCAGCATCGGCACATGCCTCGTAAAATTACCGTCATATGCAGCGATACTGAATTCAGTATCAGAATGCAATTCTTCAGTCATCCTCTGCAATATACGGATGGCGTTGTCAGAGTTGCTGAACTCAAGGATTCGTATTCTTTCGCCCGGATTCTCAAGATGTACGCTGCAAATAAAAGCAGCGCCGCCTTTCGCGGTAAGAGAAATGTTTGGATCGGATTTATAGAATCCGCCATTACCAAACTGTGCAACAACATAGGCGGGTTTTTCCGTGCGCAACTTTTGGGATGCAATGACCGATCCAATGCAATGCATCCGGGTTGCCATCTCATGTGTCTGGTTGTTGGTAAGCAACCCCGTATTGTCCCCTCGCGGCAGCAGAAATATAAAATACCCGTATTTGTAATAATCGTGAATATTGCAGTTGCTTAGGCTTTTGTAGTCCAGCAATGTGACAGGGATCCCACTTGAGGTCAGGATGGCCTGCATATCCAAAGAGAGCCTGTCAGTTTCATCAGCGGAGACGATCATAAAATGTCTCTTTTCTATGGAAACTGCAGCCATGACATCATCGAAAGAAGCCGGTGCAGCAAGCGGCTGTTCTTCGAGAACTATCTGAAAATTGCGGACCCAATTGACTGAGCCGGAAACATTGGAAGGTTCAATTTTAGGGTCTTTCAAGACTTCCTGTGGATTAATATTTTCTTGTGACAATGATATGTGTGATGAAATCTGTTCATGGATTTCTCTAAGCGAACTGTTCGCCATAGTTGTCGGATCGGGCAGGTTTTTACCACCATAAAGTTTAACCGCCTTGGCGACAAACATCCCCGCTTTGATCGAGTCGAGATTAAGATTGTCCAGGAGGCGGTGATCAAGAGATATCGAACTTGTCGGGAATCCGGTCATTTCCGACGCAAGATTCAGGATTCTATCCGGATTCAATACCGTCTCTCTGGTCATGGTGGTATCATGCTTTGGACCGGTTGTGTCAAGATGTCTTAAAGGCAATGATCCAATCTCAGATTCAGAATGTTCCTTATATTCGGTCACGCCAGCGTTTTTTGTTTCTTTTTGAATCATCTTGCGGATGAAGTCGATTTGCTGACTGGAGAACAGGCCGACTGAATCGTCAAACACCGGTGCATCTGCAGTAACGGGCCGGCTATCGCCATTCAGGCCGGCATCGGCGATTGCATCCTCCGGAATATTGAAGGGACGTTCGCAGGGATTATCGATGAACAGGCGCTCCGAAGCGGGAATAAAAGGCCTCGTCAAACGGTTCTCGAAAAGTGCCGGCCAATTTATTTCTCCGCCACTGACGAAGTAAGCCGCAAGAAATACATTCAAAGACCGGTCATCTCCGGCCACCGATTCAACGGGAAAACATCTTGCGCCGTCCGTGCCTGAAATCGACTCTACCAGATTGGACAGCACTCGGCCCGGACCTGCTTCCACGAGAATATCGCACATGCCACGGATGTTTTCAACAAGAGACACAAAATCTACCTGGCTCGTCACATGCCTTGAAAAATGAGTTCTAAGATCGGTCCCCTTCGACACTTCCAGTCCGTCAATGGAACTTAATAACTTGATGTCCGTGTTCTGTAGCACACCGGAAATTGGCGCATGTCTTTGCAACTTGTCGGCAGCACCAATCATGAAGTGTGAATGAAAGGCATTGGACACGGGCAGGTATTTTGTTTTAATGTCCAGGAGCGATCCCGCCCGGATTGCTTTTTCGACTGCCGACCTTTCCCCTGATATAACCGTCTGCGTTGGACCGTTTATGTTTGCTATGACGGCATAGCCTTCGATCTCCCGCAGCAGTGCTTCGACCTTTTCCCTTCCGCAGGCAAATACTGCCATTGTCCCGGGATTATCATCAGGAGCGGAAGTAACTTTGCCCCTGAATGCCGACAGCCGCAGCAAGGTCTTGTCGTCAAATGCGGCGGCCGCATGAAAAGCCGTCAGCTCTCCAAGGCTGTGGCCTCCGACTACGAGGGGGTTGATTCCAAGGTTGGCAAGATGCCGAATCCATAAGACAGAAGTCATGCATATGGCCGGCTGGGCTATTCTGGAGTCAGATAATAAAGCTTTCCAGTCATCTATTTGATCCACTTCCAGTGCCCGGTCAAGCGGACGATAAATGTGTTCATTGATTTTGTCGCTGCCGCTTTCTACAAGCCACGATTCTGCCTCACATAAGAAATTGCGGGCCCATGAATAACGCTCGACAAGACGTCTGCCCATGTTTAGTTGCTGAGACCCTTGACCGGGGAATAAGAACCCAACACGATTGCGCAATACCGAATTCCCAATCCAGATGTCTTTCTGGGGATTTGATAGAATTCCCCCTTCGGGAATCGGTCCCGCACTCAGCATCTGATCGGTATGATCCAAGCACTTAATTAAATTTTCCGGAGTCCCTGCAACCAGCGATAGGCGAAGCGGCTTTAGGTGGGACATGTCCTTTGCAAGATGCCTGGAAAGGTCTGTCATTTCTGCAGTACTAATGCCGGCTACAACCAGCTTGAGATGCGTTAAGCGTTCAATCATTTCCTGCCTGGAGGCGGCAGACAGCACAAAAAGTTCGGTGTCCTGAGAGGAAACGAGAAGTTCCCTTTCTCCGATTTCAGGCGCGATATGTTTTGCCGGTTCCCCGCCAGATTCGATCGTCACATGAACATTTATCCCGCCGAATCCCATGCCCGATACCCCGGCCCGGATGATATCACTCTTGTCACGTACCTCTCCCTGTGTAATGGCATAGATTTGCCGGGCCTTCTCCTGAAACACCGGATTGGGTTCCTGAAATCCTGCGGTGGGAGGAATCACTCGTCTGTTGACGGCCATCACTGTTTTTATGAATCCACCGATTCCTGAAGCTGCTTTTGTATGGCCGATGAGAGATTTGAGGGATGTTATGCCGCAGGACCTGAGAGAACTTGTGCCTTCATAGTCCATTGCTGCTGCGATGCCTTCAAGTTCTGCCTTATCTCCGACTACCGTGCCAGTGCCGTGGCCCTCAATAAAATCGGTCTCTGACAGATCGTAACCTGCCTTGCCGTAAGCACGCCTTATTGCAAGCGCCTGTGTCTGGGCTTTTGGCGCTGTCATTCCACCCTTACCGTCCGAGGACATACCCCAGCCGCGCATTACCGCATAAATATAATTACCGTGTGCGCGGGCGCTCTGCAGCCGTTTCAGGATGACAAAGCCTGCACCTTCACCTGGAATAAAACCACTGGCATGACGGTCATATACCATCATGTCTTTTTGGGTCAGTGCGTTAGTCTTGGCAAACCCTACCAGTTCAAAAGTATCAAGGCTGATATCGACGCCGCCCACCACGGCGAGGTCAAGAGAGCCTGTAGAAAGAGCATTGGCGGCTGTCGTGAGCGCAATGAGAGAGGAAGAGCAGGCGCCGTCCACGGTATAGCCTCCACCATGCAGATCGAGAAAATTGCATATCCTTCCGGCTATGGTATTCGACAGGTTTCCGGCAAGGGTGTCTTCGGTAATAGGGGCAAATGCCGACTTGTAATAAACTTCCATTGCAGCTATGAGATCCTCGATGACATCGGCGGACAGCCGTTTCTTCTTGGCGGCCGCCATCAGGGTTTTTTTCACATAAGGCCAGCGCAATCGCATATTTTGTGATCGGCTATGTTCTCCGGTCAAGGTGTTGCCTAAAATCACGCCGGAACGGTCTGAAGGAGTGTTGCCTTTTCTGTACCCGGCATCTTCCATTGCACGGAGCGCAACTTCCAGTGCCAGCCAGTGAGCGATATCGGACGAATCGACAACTGACTTTGGGATGCCTCTCCTCACCCAGTCGAATTCAAATCCGTCGATTACTGCGGCACGGTTGGCATATGTTTTATCTGGGGCAAAAGGGTCAGCGTCATAATATTCAGACAGGGGCAGTCGCTGGTCCGGTATGCGGCGAAATGCCCTTCTGCGCGCGAGGATATTTTCCCAGAATGACTTTAGATCCGGAGCGTCAGGGTAATAACACGCCATACCGACTACGGCAATAGCATCATGGGACATCTCTTTCTTAATCCTGAAAAAAGAAGCCCTGTAGAATTCCTTGAATTCTCCTGAAGGATTCTGGATTTCCAGGCCTATTGTCAGAGTTGAATGCGCAGCGGCATCATTATCCGCCCATATCTCTCTGCAGTGCACTTCTATCATGTGATCGGGCGATGACTGGAACTGAACCTTGACTGCAGTCTTATCGCGGCCGGAAAATTCCTTTTCACCTGAAGGGGCAATGATGTATAACCCATTTTCGGAGATACCTGTTATGAAGGCCCTGTAGGTTATGCCACTCCAGGTGGCATGAGCCTCAAGACTGACGGGGATTCTTTTACTGATCCTTTTATCCATACATTGGCCCTCTTTGCACGTCAGTTGCAAAAACCTTGGATAAGACTAATACGTTTGAAACCTGAGAGAACTTTTTTTGAGAGCCTGAAGATGCGATAGGAGGTGCAAATTGAAAAAATTCAATACGATCTGTTATCAGATAACTCGGCATAGGCATAAAAATATTAAAACAAAGGCAAATACCCTTAACCCCTCCCCCTGACCGCAAAGTGAAATTGTCTAAATCCCTGTGCATTCTTTTCAGGTGAGCATCTTACGCACCATGAATGCTGTTAATCGACATGAGTTATTTTAACAGGATGTCGCGTAATGGTCAATCAGGGTTTTTCCATTGGATAAGATTTAGTTGAGGGCTGTCTTTTTTTTAGGCGGATAAGACAGTTGAATACGAATATTGAATTATATAATTTGAAGTCAGCCGATGACTGTTATGATATAATTATAGCGAGGGGAGAGCACGGCTGCCATAAGAAGGAGAGTTGTATTCAAATGCTTTCGCATATTTACAAACACTGTGTAGATGGTGATGTATTTGACGAATATCATAGATAAAATAAAGAACATCAATCCTTGGCACTTTGTCTGGGGTGCAGTCGTTATTTCGGAGACCTCAACAGCAGTGACTTCCATAATTCAAAGTTATGTCTTGTGGGGATACGTTCCCTCTGAAATAATTACTATTGGCGCTATTGATGCATTCTTTGCCCCTTTATTAATTGTACCTGCTCTTATCTACCTTGTTTCTAGGGTAAGCAAACTGCAACAGGAATTGCAGAGCCGCAAAGAAGCCGAAAAACAGATACGTTTCCTCGCGTACTATGACGGATTGACAAGCCTCCCTAACCGCACATTGTTCAAAGAGATACTTGAACGGGCAATCGCGACTGCTCACAGGCATACATATATAATGGCGCTTTTATTTATTGACTTGGACTTTTTCAAGCGTATTAACGACACGCTCGGACACGACTTCGGAGATAATCTGCTGAAGGCTGTAAAAGACAGACTTCTCAGTTCTACTCGAAGTTCGGACTTTATGGCACGTTCAGATCAGGACGCTGAATTAGATGTCGTGTCGCGATTGGGCGGGGACGAATTCATTCTGCTGCTTCACAATATTGCCAGTATTCACGATCCCGGCAGAGTAGCCTTCCGCATTATACAGGACATGTCAAGGCCTTTCGATCTGGGAAACCGCGAAATATTTATATCTGCAAGCATAGGGATTTCTATGTATCCTAATGACGGTGACAACGTCGAAGATCTGATCAGAAACGCAGATGTCGCCATGTACCATGCAAAATCAAAAGGCAGGAGAAATTATCAGTATTACTCAAAGGACATGACTTCCGCTGCTGTTGCGTATCTGCAACTTGAGAACAGTATGCGGAAGGCCCTGGAGAATAAAGAATTCCTGCTCCATTACCAGCCGAAACAGTCCTTGTCTGATGGGAAGATCGTCGGGATGGAGGCTTTGCTTCGATGGAAGTCGAATAACGAATTGGTGCCGACTGCTCAATTTATCCCTGTCCTGGAAGAAACCGGCCTTATAATGCCTGTCGGAGAATGGGTCTTGCTGACCGCCTGTATGCAGAACAAGGCTTGGCAGGAGGCGGGATTCGGTTCGCTTGTTATCTCGGTTAATCTGTCCAACCGCCAGTTTGATCAAAAGGACCTTATAGAGATTGTGACAATGGCATTGCAAAAGGCGGACCTCCATCCAAGCTGTCTGGAACTGGAAATCACTGAAAGTACTGTTATGAAAGACCCCGAGGCAGCGATTAACATATTAAACAAACTGAAGGGAATGGGGGTTCAGATTTCGATTGATGACTTCGGTACCGGGTATTCTTCGCTGACTTATCTGAGAAGGATACCTCTGGATTTTCTGAAAATCGATCGATCGTTCGTTGAAAATGTCATGACAAATCCGAGCGATCAGGCAATCGTCAAGGCTATTGTTGGTTTATCTCACAGTTTGGGGTTGGGAGTTATCGCCGAAGGTGTCGAGACAGAAGAGCAGCTGGCTTTTTTGCGCGATTGCAACTGCGACAATATTCAGGGTTACCTGCTGAGTCGTCCGATACCAGCTGACCAGATCCCAATTTTCCTGACCGGCAGAAATGAGCAGGCATGACGTGATCAGAAAGACGGTGTCGTCAATATGGTGCCGGCGGCCTATTTTTCCTATTCTCCTGAAATCCGATCTATTTTTCTTTCCCCGTCTGAGCTATGCTTTTTACTATCTCTGCTATGTCCTCGGTTGGAACCACTATGGGTAGTATCTTCAGGTCGTTTGAAGCGAGGATTGCCTCTTTCTGCGGTTTAACCCTTTTTAGCAGCAGAACGCCGGCCAGTTTCCCGGCGGTGGTAAAGACGGCAGAGCCGGTGCGCAGTCCGGTTGGCTGCTGTTCAGGAATATAGAAAGTCTTTGGTTTCCTGACGATTGCCTGGATGTGGTTCAAAGTAACCGATATCTCCTTGTTGGCAATTTTGCCGAACCTGGAAAGTATTATGACTGTGTCGAGCACTTCAAGTTTCCCGGCCTGTCCCAGATCGAGGGCCGCAGCCGGCGCGGCGGGCTTGGCTGAAGGTGTTATGAAAGCGAGGTCAAGGTCCTTGTCGCGCAGAACTATCTTGCAGGGTGTTTCATTGTCGCCCGAAAAAGTCATTTTCAGTGAAGTGACATCGGTTGATATGGAATACTTGTCGGACGAAGCTGCGGCATATTCGTTAAGTACTTCGCCGGGATCAATGCTTGTCAGCGACACAACAGCCAGCCCCGAAACATCTATTACGGCCGCGACATCCTCGACTTCATATTCCCTGTTTTCGACCTCCTTGCCTTCGACAGCGACCCGCAGTTTGATGACCGCTTTGACCGGCACGATGGCATCGCTCCATTTTTTGGAGATGTCCCTGCCTGCCTTTGCGGTATCGTCAGCCAATGCAGGCAAACAAAACAGCGCGACGACAGCGATCGTGAGAAGTATAACAACAGTTCTTGGGCCGTACTTAAAAACATGTATCATATCAGTTGCCTCCGGTATTTTAATTTAGCCTGTTCCACGCCGGCTGGATTTGTATGAAAAGAGAATGCACGCCGCGCCTGACCTGCATCAGCACGATCCCGGCTTTGTTCCGCTCAGCGGCCTTCATCAGACCTTCAATATCTGTTATGCCGGTTACATGCGTACCGTCAACGGAAACTATCAGATCACCCACTGCAAGATGTGCGAGCGATGCCCAGCCGCCTTCTCCCACGTTTTCAACAAGCGCACCACGCATTGAATCATCCCAGGACTCCTTGACCCGGTCAGAATAAGCGATCTCCCGGACCGTAAAATCGAAGGTCTCATCGGCATACCGCTTCATTTCTCTTGGAGATTTCTGCGATTCTTCAAGTTCCACCGCTATCGAAAGCTCCTTCTTGTCTCGCCATATTTTTATCTCCACCTTGGTCCCGATCTTGTACTGGCGCACCAGGGAGAGGAAGGATTCAACGTCGCCGGTTGATGCGGACGGGATTTCCTGTCCGTCAAAGCCGGTTATTATATCTCCGCGCCTGATACCGCTGCGTTCGGCGCTGCGGTTTTTTAGTACTCTTGTTACGAGTAGCGCTGATTTTGACGGAACACTCCATTTGCGTATGATGTCGGCCTCCAGCGCCTGTACCGAAACCGGCAGCCACGCCTTTCTGACTTCAGTCCCGGGGTCTTCTGTTGACGAGATGCCGAGTTTTACAAATGAAGCCATTCTTTCGCCGTTCCGTTCAAAGGAAACTACGACGCCTGTCGGTCCAGTTTTTCGGGCTGTCAATCGCGCGGTCAGATCTGCGAGTCCCTCGATATTTGCGATCTTTGTCTCTTCGACCGAGATTATCACGTCATTTTGTGCAAGCTGCGGTTTGGCGTTCCCGGCGGGCCCACCCGGGCGTATGGAAGTTACCAGCACGCCCTGCTGGTCCGGTCTCTTCATTTCAGTGGCCGTGACGAGCGAAATATCACGTGCGGTAATTCCCCACTGCATGAGTTCTCTGGCCTTGGGTTCCGCATATTCGCGACTGCGCGGGGTGATCCGGAGTTCCAGTGGTCTGGAGTCCCGCAACAGGGCAATGCCGATATCCTGTCCTGCCGGAAGGGCTTCGATCATCTGTGATAGAAGCGGTAATTCCTCGGAAAATTTTACTCCAACGGGCTTCCCTGCAACCGAGAGTATCACATCGCCCGCTTCGAACCCCGATTTTTCGGCGGGAGAACCTGGAAGGACACCGCTTACGACGACCCCCCGGTCCTGCTTCGTACCTTTGAGGAGCGGCTGAAATTCGAGCCCGATCCAGCTTCTGTTGATACCCTCTTTCTTGATCAGCGAGTTTGCAACCTTCTGCGCAAGATTCCCGGGAATGGCGCCGCCGATACCCAGGCTGACCTCGTTAATGCCGATGATCTCGCCCTTGAGATTTACAAGGGGACCGCCTGAGTTGCCGGGGAAGATTTGAGCGTCATGGCCGATCCACCTCACGTTTGACCCAACATCTTCACCCTCGATGCGAACTTTGTTGAAGGGCCAGAAAGCGCTGGGCATGGTCAATTCCGTATTGCTGACGATGCCCATTGTGACGGACTGCGACAGGGCATAGGGGCTGCCCATCGCAAGCACGGGGTCGCCGACGCGCAAGACCGAAGAATCCCCGAAATGCGCAAAGGGAAAAGCACCCTTCCCGTCGTATTTCAATTTTATTACTGCTATGTCCGTCATCGGATCGGTGCCGATCAGCTCCGCCTCAATCTCGCGGTGGTCGGACAGCGAGCAGTATATCTGCTTTGAGTTGCCCACTACGTGATGATTCGTTATGATATGGCCCTCGTCCGTAATAATAACTCCGCTGCCGCTGGATGTCTTCTTGATCTCGCGGCCCTGGTCATAAAACGCATTGACCGAAAATATCCTGACAAGCGCCGGCGTCACTTTGCCTATTGCTTCTCTTAGTTGTGCAGAATTGAAATCGCACGTTACTTTTTCGGCTGGTCCTTCTCCTCCTCCCGGCTCGCTATATGCCGAGGGTGCGAAGATTACCAGCGAAAGAACGGCTATTATACCCAGGAACCTGCTTGCACCCATTGTTGCCCTCCATTAAACGGCATATATATATAAGATACATAAAGCAGAGCGGATATTGCATTTCACGGCAAACACATGGGCTGCAATCGCCGCTCTGCAACGGTATGGAATACGACGACATTCCGCTGAGCAATCCTCTTACACGAAAAAAAGGCGAGGACTGATATCTATTTTATACTATCGGTAGTATTATTTAAAGTATGTCGGCTTGTGGCGGTTTATTATGATAATACGTGTCCGCTATAAAAACGATATCTTTGATATGGTCTCGGATTCTATGCTTCAGCAGCATATCGAGACCGGTAAAATAAGTATGTTTTACAGGTTCTCGGAACACCGGCGGATCGTCATAGGAAAGGACCCTGTTAGAAAGACGGACGGTTCCCCGGCATATGAAGGCCCGGAGCGACGAGCATCCGGAGCGGCCCTGGTGCTGCAGTCCTGACTTCCATTCTCATTTCCTTGTATTTGAAAGTAGTTTTATATATACTACGATAAGCTTTTCAACGCGTAGCTACCCCAGAGACTTGATAAAGCCGCTGGGGATTTTCTTTTTCGGAGGTAGTCAATGAGCACGAAGATTTATGTCGGTAACATCTCTTTCAATGCCACAGAAGACGACATCAGGGGCCTTTTCTCTCCATTTGGCGAGATCGAATCGGTAAAGCTGATTACCGATCCGCAGACGCGAAGGCCCAGGGGATTCGGCTTCGTCGAGATGACTTCGCCCGAGGAAGCTAGCAAAGCGATAGAAGAGCTTAACGGCAAATCTTTCATGGAAAGGACCCTCTCCGTTTCCGAAGCAAGGCCGCAGCAACCTAGAGACAAGGGGTTCGGCAACCGGGGCGGCGGATTCGGCGGTGCAAGACGGCCGGGCGGCGGATTCGGCGGCGGCAGAAGACCCGAAAGGGGACGTAAATAATATTACCGTTGCGATACAATTACAGGGCATTGAATCTATCTGAACGGACCTTAATATCCGTTCAGAACGGGGTGACGTAAAGGACTTTTTTAAAGTTGGTTATTATCCGCTTGGCCGCGGTGTTTCAAAGTAGAAATTTGCGGTACAGGTTTGGTACGATAAAACTTCTCCGAATGGAGGGGTGGCTGAGCGGTTGAAAGCGGCGGTCTTGAAAACCGTTGTAGGGGTGACCCTACCGCGAGTTCGAATCTCGCCCCCTCCGCCATTATGCCTGTCGCTATATACGCGCCTAATTCAATTCTTGCTTAAACAATAAAATCCTTCATAGACAGCTAACCGCTATTTTTTCAATGCACAGCTTGAAGTTTCTGAATCAAAGTATACTGCTACTTCAGCTTGTGCCAGCCATTATTTATAAAGCAGGATAAACAAACGACGAGAGGGGGTTCTGGTGAATAGCGGATTAAGTTTGATAAAATAGGGCAGTGAAAAGGGGTGAAGCCAATGCAGGTCGTAAACATCCACTATATCCGTAATTCAGCACAAGGCATTATCAGATTAATTCTCATAACTTTCTTCCTCCTCAGCATTTCAGTTTCGCACTCCGGAGCCGGTAATGATGCCGGAGCCAAGAGAAGGATACTTGTCCTTAACTCCTACCACAAGGGGCTCAGCTGGACTGACAATATTGTCAAGGGAGTGGAATCTGTTTTCCTCGCTGAAGCAAAACAACTTGAGATCAGTTATGAGTATATGGATACCAAGCGCAACAGTTCTGAACGCTATTTTGCAAAGCTTTATGAAATATACAAGATCAAATATGAGAAAGAGAGATTCGATGTAATTATTGCCTGCGACAATGATGCGTTGAATTTTATCAGCAAATACCGAAAGACACTATTTTCCAACACGCCGATTGTCTTTTGCGGGATAAATGATTTCCAGGATTCGATGGTCTGGGACCCTTCAACAGTGACAGGTGTTGTTGAGGAAACCGACATGAAAAGTACTCTCGATATAGCTCTGAAGCTCTTCCCGAGCGCATCTCAGGTTGTCGTAATCGATGACAAGACTACTACAGGTGTTGCCATGAAGAACGAGCTGCTGAAGGTAATGCCTAATTTTCGAGACAAAGTGCACTTTGTCTTTTTCGAAGATTTCGATATTGCCGAGTTAAAGCAGAAGGTCAGAAACATCTCTTCGGACTGTATCATCCTCCTGTTGCTGGTCAACCGTGACAGGACAGGAAATTTTTTTTCCTATGAAGAGAGCCTTTCATTTATTTACAACGAAGCAAGAGTGCCGATTTTCAGTGTCTGGGACTTCTACCTCGGTGGAGGTATGGCGGGCGGCATGCTCACAAGCGGCTATTCACAAGGCAAAACTGCCGCAGAAATGGCCCTTCATATCATGAACGGGGTAAAGGTGTCCGAAATCCCGGTCGTGCGAAAGAGCCCAAATAGATTTATGTTTGATTATGTGCAGCTGAAGAGGTTCGGGGTAAGCACCTATAAGCTGCCGAAAGAGAGCGTTATAATCAATCTTCCGGATTCTTTTTATTCCAAGCATAAGACCTTTATTTTTGCGACCGGCGCAACCATCTTCAGTCTTTCGCTCATCATCTTTGTACTGCTTGTGAACATTTCACAGCGAAGGAAGGTCGAAAAGGCGTTGCGCGTGTCCGAAGAAAAATACCGCGACCTGTATGACAATGCCCCCGATATGTACCATTCCATAAACGGAGACGGCATAATAATCGATTGCAATGAAACAGAGGCCAGGATGCTCGGCTACATGAAAGAAGAAATAATAGGCAGGCCGGTCACGGACTTTTGGACTGAGGAGTCAAAGAAGCGTCATGAGCAGGCCTTCCCCATCATCAAGATGGAAAAGCAGAATATTGAGATAGAACGGGAGTTTGTCAGAAAGGGCGGCGACACTTTTATAGCAAGCCTTCACGTCTTCTCAGAGACCGACAGCAACAACAGATTCGTGAGGACCAAGACGATTGCGCGGGATATTACCGCGAGCAAGCTTCTCGAAAATGAGTTGAAGAATTCGCGTGAGGAACTGAGGAATCTTTCAGCCCATCTGCAATCCGTCAGGGAGGAGGAGCGCCGTTGCGTTGCGGGCGAGATCCATGACGAACTCGGACAGGTACTGACAACCCTGAAACTCGACCTTTCCTGGCTAAAGACGAGGCTGGCAAAAGAAAACAACCGGCTTTCCGAAAATGTGCAGCCAATGTCAGACCTGGTGGACAAGACCATCGGTTCTGTCCAGAGGATATCTTCGGAATTAAGGCCGGGCGTGCTTGACCACCTGGGGTTGCCTGACGCAATAGAGTGGCTCGCTTCAGAGGTGTGCGGCAGGAAAGGGCTTCAATATGACATTCTCATCGAGCCTGAAGATATGGAATTGGACCAGAACAGGTCCATAGCCGTTTTCAGGATATTCCAGGAAGCCATAACCAATATCGTCCGCCATGCCCATGCCACAATGGTCGAGGTCAGGCTTAAGAAAGGGAAATCATCTCTGACGATGGAAGTGAGGGATAACGGCATAGGCATTCCGGTCGAAAAACTATCCGATCACAATTCATACGGACTCATCGGTATTCGGGAGCGGGCGCGTTATCTCGGAGGTGATGCGAAGATTGAACGAAGAGAACCCGGCACGTCGGTTGTTGTCAACATACCACTTGGGGGAGAAGACGAGGTTGCTGAATGAAGATATTGATTGCAGACGACCATGCGCTTTTCAGGGAGGGGCTGAAGCAGATACTCCGCGAGAATTTCGAAGGCTCGTTTCTTGATCAGGCCAGCAACGGATATGAAGTGATGGACAAGATATCGACCGGCGAATATGATCTGGTTCTCCTCGATATCGCCATGCCGGGTCTGAGCGGGCTGGATGTCCTCAAACAACTGCGAATACAGAAGCCCAAGCTACGGGTCCTGGTCCTCAGCATGTATCCTGAGGGACAATATGCTGTGCGCGCGATCAGGGCGGGTGCATCCGGGTATCTCACCAAGAGGAGCGCCTCAGACGAATTGATAGAGGCAATAAAGAAAGTTTCCGCAGGCAGCATATATGTTACCGCAGCCATAGCTGAAAAGCTGATGGTGGATTTCAGGCCGGACACAGGAAAACCGCCCC
>Ga0335071_10004629_pt1 | contig 14366 bp, 11 predicted proteins | sample Lox_Sample_15_FD_206724 | JGI IMG/M metagenome (GOLD analysis project Ga0335071, IMG submission 206724) | Soil microbial communities from Loxahatchee National Wildlife Refuge, Florida, United States - Lox_Sample_1.5 | ecosystem: Environmental > Terrestrial > Soil > Wetlands | place: USA... | reverse complement strand
GCCAGGACGCTGCGCGAAGGCGTGCAGGCCAGCCTCGACGGACAGCTGGGCCGCGTCGTTTTCGGGCTGGACGACACGTTTCTTTCCGCCACCTATCAAAGCGTGGAGACGTTGGATGGAACGGCGAACAATACCAGCGACATTGCGCTCGCGGGCAACCCGGGCGTGGGCGGCGTGATCACGGTTCATCCCGGCAATCGGATTCCGCTCATCCCCAAGCAGACCGCCAAGGCGTTTATCGACGTGCAAGCAACATCGAAGCTGCTGCTCAACGTGGGGCTCGTGGCCAACTCCAGTTCCTATATGAGGGGGAACGAGAACAACGCCTACCAACCCGACGCCGTGTACTATCTTGGGCCAGGTGTCGTACCGGGCTACGCGATTGTTAACTTTGCTGCCCATTACGACATCACGCGGCATCTCCAATTGGGAGTTCAGGTGGACAATATTTTCGATCGGCATTACTACACCGCCGGGCAACTGGCGACGACCTTCATCGATAGCCACGGGCTCCCGGTATTCCAGCCCTTCGCGCCCTACGAGTCCGGGCCGCAAGCCGGCGCCAGCCCTCTTCAAAGTACGGCATTCTTTGCGCCGGGCGCTCCGCGGCGCGCCTGGGTGCAACTCCGGCTGAGGTTCTGAAATCAGGCTTCTGGGCGGGCGCTTGGCCTTGCATGCAAGCCTGCCTGTGATATATTGAAACCACGCCATCGAACCCTAATTTCGGTCCGCGTAATGCGGTTTTTTCGCGGTCCCCGGGGCCATGGAAAAGCCAAACTACACATTGATATAATTCCGCCGGAGGTATAGCACCATGTCTTTGGTAACGGGCCTTCACCACGTCACCGTTTGTGCCGCGGGAGCCCAAGAAGACGTAAATTTCCTGACACAGGTCTTTGGGCAGCGCCTCATCAAGCAGACCATCCTTTTTGACGGCCGTTACGCCCATTACCATCTGTATTACTCCAACGCCAACGCTGAACCAGGCTCCGTCTACACCACATTTCCCTACAAGCGGGTGCCCGGGCGTCCCGGGTCGGGCCAGATTCAGGCCACCGCGTACACGGTGAAGAAGGACACCACCAAGTTCTGGGCCGATCATCTGACCCATCACAAGGTTCCGCACAGCGGTATTCAGGAGCGATTCGGGCAGAAATACATCCGTTTCACCCATCCGTCGGGCTTGCAACTCGAAGTCATAGAAGACAACGCCGACGACCGCAAGCCTTGGCATGTGAACGAAATCACGCCCGACGTCGCGACCCACGGATTCCATGGGCCGGTGCTCTCGGTGCGTGAGACTGCGGAAACCAAGCGATTCTTCATCGATGCGCTGGGCTTCAAGGAAACCGGTGTGGATGGCAACTTCCATCGTTTGGAATTGGATGGCGGCGGCGCGAACCGGACCATCGTTCTGGTGCATGAGCCGGATCGTCCGTCGGGAAGCTGGACCTTTGGCGCGGGCACCGGCCATCACGTAGCGTTGGATGCCGGAACTGACGAAAAGCTGGCCGAACAGAAGGGCATCTACGAAGAGCTCGGCTACACGGACTGCTCGGAAATCAAGGACCGCAACTACTTCCATTCCATCTACTGCCGTTGTCCCGGTGGCATTCTCGTGGAGTGCGCCGCGACGGCGGAAGGCGGATTTGCCCGCGACGAACCGTACGATGCGCTGGGCCATCAGCTGCTGCTGCCGCCGTGGTTTGAAGAACGCCGCGACGAGATCATGGGCATGTTGGAGCCGATCACGATTCCGGAGAACAACTTCCCGCATCAAGTGGAAGCGATCGCCGTGCCGGCCTCCGTTCCCGGAAGCACGCCGTCGGCCGCTGACGCAGTTGGCATCGGGCCGTCGCGCCGCAAGGCCGTCTTCATCGGTGGAGACGTTCCCAAAAAGCAGTAGTTGTGGGTAGTCATGTAGTATCGCCCCGCGTTCGCGAAGCCCGCGTTCGTGAAGTTGGTGCGGCGCGGGGCGCTGCAAAGTTCGCCGGCGTGCTGCTGCATGGACGCGGCAAGACGCCGGAAGAGAAGATCGACTTAGCGGCGCGGTTTGGCGACATTCCAGGGATTCGTTGGCTGGTCCCTGTCGCCGAAACTCCGGGAAGCTGGTATCCGGGCCGTTTTTGGGACCCCCGCGAAGCCAACGAACCATTCCTTACCGAAGCGGTGGAGCGCTGTCACGAAGCCGTGGAAGAGGCTCGCGAAGGCGGCCGGCTTCGTCCCGATCAAATCGTCATCGTCGGCTTTTCGCAGGGCGCCTGCCTCGCCATTGAATACGCCTTGCGGCATCCCGGTCGCGTGGGTTCCGTGATCTCGTACACCGGCGCGCTGATGGGTCCGCCGGGATCGGAGTGGAAGGCGTGGGCGCCGCGGTTGGACGGTTTGCGCCTGCTGTTAACCGGAAGCGACGCCGATGATTGGGTTCCGGAAGAGAGCACGCGCGAAACCGCGCGGGTCTTAACCGAGTTGGGCGCTGACGTGCAGTGCCATGTGTATCACGGCCGCCCGCATATCGTCAGCGAAGAAGAGATCGTCGAAGGGCGCGAGTTTCTGGACGCTACGAGCCGCTAGGCTCTTTCCAGCATCATGGCCATGCCCTGGCCAACGCCAATGCACATGGAAGCCACCGCGTAGCGCCCGCCGGTGCGTTGTAGTTGATGGGTCGCGGTGAGCACCAGGCGCGCGCCGCTCATGCCCAACGGATGGCCGAGGGCAATGGCGCCGCCATTGGGATTCACCTTTTCGGAATCGTCCGGCAGGCCCAGCGCTCGCGTGACGGCCAGCGCCTGGGCGGCGAAGGCCTCGTTCAATTCGAGGACAGCCACATCCGCCATCGACATTTTCAGGCGCGCCAGCAGCTTTTGAATGGCCGGAATCGGGCCCACGCCCATGACGCGCGGTTCCACGCCCGCGGCTGCTGCACCAACCACGCGAGCGAGCGGCTTCAACCCAAAGCGTTCCGCCGCTTCCTCGGATGCCACAAACATCGCGCAAGCGCCGTCATTGATGCCGGAGGCGTTGCCTGCCGTGACGGTGCCGCCCTTGCGGAACGGAGTGGGAAGCTTAGCCAAGCCTTCCAGCGTCGTATCGGGCCGGATATGTTCGTCTTCACAGACGGCCTTGGTCGTGCCTTTGGGCCCCGGAATGTTAACGGGAATAATCTCCTCGGCGAAGAAACCCGCCTTCTGCGCCGCAGTGGCCTTTTGCTGCGACCATAAGGCGAAACGGTCCTGCGACTCGCGGTCCACCTTATAGTCTTCCGAGACATTCTCCGCGGTTTCGGCCATCGAGTCGGTGCCGTACTTCTGCTGCATGAGCGGATTGATGAAGCGCCAGCCGAGCGTGGTGTCGAACAGTTCCGCAGTGCGCCCGAAGGCCGAGGTTTGCTTGGGCATCACGAACGGCGCGCGGCTCATACTCTCCACACCGCCGGCAATGGCGAGTGAAATTTCGTCCGCCGCGATGGCGCGCGACGCCACGGCTACGGCTTCCATACCGGAGGCGCACAAGCGGTTCACGGTGACGCCGGGCACCGTGTGCGGCACACCCGCCAGCAACAGCGCCATGCGCGCGACGTTGCGGTTGTCTTCGCCGGACTGGTTGGCGCAACCCATGACGACTTCGTCGATGGTGGCCCAGTCGCTTTGGCTGAATCGTGCGCGCAGCGTGCTCAGTGTGTGTGCCGCTAAGTCGTCCGGACGCACCGAAGAAAGCACTCCGCCGTAGCGGCCGATGGGCGTTCGAACACCTTCACAGATATAAGCAGTAGACATGTTGTAGAGAGACTGAACGCGCGATCCGGGATGCAGACGCGCAAGTCCTATTGTACCGTGGGTGGTATTGGCCCGTTTCCGAATGCATGTTACGCTTAAGGCGGTTGCCTAGTATGGATCCCGAACTACGACAGGCATTGGCTCAACTTGAAGAGCGCCTCACGACCCGGATCGAGGAGCGCATTGAAGCCGCTGAAACCCGGCTGAACGAGCGCATCGAAGCCACCGAAACCAGGCTGCTCACCGCATTCCACAATTGGTCACAGACCTACGAAGTGCGTGCGCGCGGCATCGTCGCCACGGTGCGCGAGTTCGAAGAACGTCTCGGCATGGTGGAAGAGCGTCTAGCAAAGCTCGAGCGCTCCAAGAACTAGCCCCTCTCACCGCCGACTTCAGTTTATAATCGTGAATCACAATGCGATTTCTGCCTCTGCTTGTCGCCATCGCGGCCCTGTATGCCCAAGATGGAGCGCCCACCGGCGCGAACTGGCCGCACTACGGCGGAACTCAGTTTTCCTGGCGCTATAGCGCGCTCGATCAGGTCAACACCGGAAATGTGAAGAGCTTGAGGCCGGTCTGGATGTTTCAGACCGGCGACTACGCCGAGAACCTGCAGTCAACGCCGATCGTCGTGGACGGCGTGATGTACCTGATCACGCCGCGCATTCAGGTCTTCGCGCTGGATGCAGCCACGGGAAAGCTGCTCTGGAGCTATAAATACCCCACGCCGCGCCCAGGCCGCCCCGGCGGTATGACGTTCGTGCAAAATCGCGGGGTCGCGGTGGGCGACGGCAAAGTTTTCTTTGGTACCACCGACAGTTATCTGGTGGCGCTCGATCAGAAGGCCGGCCACGAGCTATGGAAAGTGAGCGTCGACGACGCCAAGCAATGTGGCTGTGACATTACAGCCGCGCCTTTGGTTGTCAAAGACAAAGTGATCGTCGGCGAAACTGGAGGCGATGCCGCTCACCGAGGCTATCTCACAGCCTTCAACACCAAGACCGGACGGCTGGCCTGGCGCTGGTACGTGATCCCGGGTCCCGGCGAGAAGGGGCATGAGACCTGGCAGGGCGACAGTTGGAAACTCGGCGGCGGGGCGCCCTGGATGACCGGCTCTTTCGATCCGGATTTGAATCTCGTGTATTGGGGCACCGGCAATGCGGGCGGCGATTTCAACGACAGCGAACGTCTTGTACCCGGCACGAAAGGCAAAGAAGCCAACCTGTTTACGGCGAGCGTCGTTGCTCTCGACGCCGATACAGGTAAGCTGCGCTGGTATTTCCAGGAAGTTCCCGACGATCTTTGGGACTTCGACTCGGCTTATGAATGCATCCTGATCGACCGTCCGATCAACGGACGCATGCGAAAACTTCTGGTCCACATGAACAAGAGCGGATTGACGTTCGTGCTGGACCGCGTGACCGGCGAATACATCGGAGTGTTTTCCACTCCCGAAGTGCAGACCTGGATCTCGGGCATTACGGAGGACGGCAAACTGGTGGGGCGCAAGGAGCCGGTTGCCGGTCAGGTGACCAGCACCTGTCCCGGAGCTGCCGGCGCGAAGAGCTGGAACTCCATGGCTTACTCGCCGCGCACGGGATACGTTTATGCGCCCATCAACGAAGTGTGTAACGATCTGACATCGGTTTCGACGGCGCCGCAAGAAGGCCGTTTTCACGCCAACGGCGGCTTTACGATGAAGCTTCCGCCGAATCGCACTGATTTTAGTCATCTCGACGCCTGGGATCCGGTAACGCGCAAACGTGTCTGGAGCATGCCGTACAGGTACATTCTGCTCGCATCCGTACTGGCCACTGCCGGCGACCTCGTGTTCACGGGCGATCCGGAGGGCAACTTCTTCGCGCTGGATGCCCGCAGCGGGGACAAGCTGTGGAGCTATGCGACGGGCGCCGGGCATCGAGGATCGGCGGTATCGTATTCCGTCAATGGCCGCCAGTACGTTGCAACACCGACGGGCTGGCAGCAGGCGATCACCGGAGCCCAGCTTGCGCCGTTATTCCCGGATCAGGCCTGGCGCGGCGGTTCCACTTTGATCACATTCGCGCTGCCGGAGGAATCGAAATGAAACGACTGCTTCCATTGCTGCTCGCCTGCGCGCCGCTCTGCCATTCACAACAACTGGCTGACGTCCTGAAGCAAGGCGAGCAGGTGTTCCAGAAATCTTGTGCCACCGGCTACTGCCACGGCGCGAAAGGCGCTCCCGCGGGCGCGCCCCGGCTCGCGGGCCGGGGATTCGATCAGGGCTACATTCTGTCCACCGCGATGCGGGGCCTGCCAGGGACCGCCATGCCCGCCTTTGGCAGCACGTTGTCGCGGGAGGACCTGACGGCCGTGGTCGCCTACGTTGCCACTTTGAACGGCATCGCTAACCCGTCGATTAGTCCGGGACCCGGAGCCGGCGCTGCCGGTCCGCCCGAACCGCAGCTTTCTCCCGAAGCAGCGCGCGGTCGCGATCTGTTCTATGACGCGGTGCGCGGCTTTGCCCGCTGCTCCACCTGTCACGAAGTGCGCGGGATGGGGATCTCCGTGGCGACCGCGATCAGTAATGTGCCACCCGATGCCGCCGCTTTGCGGGCGCTCCAGACGCCCAATGTGCGAACCGTTACAGTTGATGGTGAGTCCATGCCCGCCCTGATCGTCAGCCAGGCCAAGAATCGGGCACTCTTCTACGACCTGACCTCCGTACCCCCGGTGCTGCGTGCTGTTGATCCGTCCGCACTGAAGGTCGCGGAGGGCAGCACCTGGCGTCATTCAACCGTCATCGGCGCTTACAGCGATAATGAGTTGGCCAGCATACTAGCATTTTTACGAGTGGCTGCCGCTCCGTAACTCGGCGCACTATAATGGAGCGAGTCTGGACTCCGGACCGACTGGGGCCAGTAATGACAGGGGCACGCACTCCTTGAACGCGGCGCCGCCCACGTTAGGGAGGAGGGGCGCGAACGACAGCAAACCTGCTGCCGGCAGTGGATCTCTCACAGTGCCTCGCGGGAGGATAGTCATGTCGCAAGGCGGCACAACAGGCGGGCCCTCGGATGCTGATCCCATAGCGCCACCGTCCGCTTCCACGCTTCCCATCTCGTCCGATTCGCTCGCAAAAATCCTGGATCTGGCGGACGATGCCATTATCTCCGTCGATGAGGACCAACGGATCGTACTTTTCAATCAGGGCGCCGAACGGATGTTCGGCTATCCGGCCGGTGCCGTCCTGGGGCAGCCACTGGATGTCCTGCTGCCGGAGCGCCTGGTTCGGGCACACCGCGAGCATGTTGCCAATTTTGCGGAATCTCCTGAGACAGCGCGTCGCATGGGCGAGCGGCAGGAAATCCGTGCGCGGCGCAGGAATGGCAACGAGTTTCCCGCTGAGGCGTCTATCTCGAAAGTAGACGTGAACGGGAAGACCATGTTCACGGCCATCGTGCGCGACGCCACGGAGCGGATGCGGGCGGAAGAAATTCTCAAGACTTCGCTTCGCGAAAAAGAGGCGCTGCTCAAGGAAATCCACCATCGCGTCAAGAATAACCTGCAGGTGGTCTCGAGCCTGCTTGGACTTCAATCCCGCGGAGTGCAAAACCTCGAACTGAGGAAAATGTTCCAGGAAAGCCAGGATCGCGTGCATTCCATGGCTTTGCTGCATGAGAGCCTGTATCAGTCGCAGAGTCTGTCGCAGATCGACTTCCCGGCGTACATCCGCCAGCTCGCCGCGCACCTATTTCAGTCGTATGGAGTCAGCGCCGAACGGATTCACCTACGGACCGACCTTGACAAGCTGTATCTTGGCCTGGACGCCGCCGTGCCTTGCGGGTTGATCATCAATGAGCTGATTTCCAATTCGCTGAAGTACGCCTTCCCCGATGGACGCGATGGAGAGGTGCGGATCTCGCTTCACCAGCATACGGACGGCACCGCGCGTTTGGTCGTCGCAGATAACGGGGTCGGTCTGAAGGCTGACGTCGATTGGGCGAATACGAAATCGCTGGGGCTGCGGCTGGTGCGGTCGCTCGCCGAGCAGCTCGGCGCCACCGTCGAAGTCCACACCAATACGGGCACAGAGGTAAAGCTCGCTTTCGCCGCTGCGGCATAGTCGCCGAAGCGTCACAATAGTAAACCATGGCCCCGAGCACCGCGGCTGCCTCGCGCTGGCGCGAGACGTGTGTGCCGGCCGCAGTCGGAACGATCTTCCTATTGGTTTTCTACTGGCGCGGGATGAATGCCTGGTTCTACCAGGATGACTTCGGATGGTTGCATCTGGGACCGGCTTCCGGATTCGGCGATTTTCTTTCGATTCTGTTTGCACCAAAAGCGCATGGCAACATCCGGCCGTGGAGCGAGAATCTTTTCTTCTTCGGCCTGCGATCGTTGTTCGGGGTGAACCCCGTTCCCTTCCGGCTGGTAGTCTTTGCCACCGTGATCGCGGATGTGATCCTGCTGGCCGCCGTGGTGCGAAGGCTCACCGGCTCGGCGCTGGCTTCCGGAGCGGCGCCGGTGCTTTGGCTTGCAAACGCATGCGTGGCGCCGGCGTTGTGCTGGACGTCGATTTACAACGAAACGCAATACCTCGTCTTCGTGCTTCTGGCACTGTGGCTGTTTAGCGTGGGCCGTTACGGGTGGCAGATTGTAGTGTTCGTGCTGGGATTGGGATCGCTGGAGACCGTGGTGATGTATCCGGCGATCGCGCTCTTGTATGCCATGCTCTTCGATCGCCCGAAACTGCGCCGCACTATTCCGCTGTTCGCGATCTCGGCCGGATACACGCTTCTGCATTTTCTCGTGGCGCCGGCCGCGAAGACGGGGCCCTACGCGATTCAGATTGACTCGCGAATCTTTCACACTCTAGGGGCTTACATTCAGATGGTGCTCGGTCCGGAGCGATTGGCGCACTTCCACTGGATGTGGCCTGCCTGGGTGGCTCCCGCGGGAACTACTTTGATGGCGGTCGCAGTAGTGGCCGCGCTGGTTGCCGGCGGCCGCGCGGGAATGTTCGGCCTGGGCTGGTTCCTGTTGTTCCTGATTCCCGTCCTGGTCCTGCCGGAGCATATTGAAGACTATGTGCTCACGGGACCGGCGGTGGGTTTGGCCATGGTTCTGGCTGGGGCGCTGGCGGTCCGGCCTCGTATCGGCGCAGTGACCGCTATTCTCTACCTCGCTGTCTCCTTGCCGGCTGCCTGGGATGTTGAGGGGTGGCATTACGCGCGCAGCCGCACGTCGGGAGATCTGGTGACGCGGATCGTTGCGTACGACCGCGCGCATCCGGGGAACACGCTCTTAATTACCGGCATGAACACGGATCAGTTTGAAGCCGGCTTTGCCGACCTGCCGTTCGAACTTTACGGCATGCACAACGTTTATCTCGCGCCAGGGGCGGACCGGAGCATTCACGACGGGCGGGGCATCGCGAGTTTGTACGTTGTGCCCGCGGGCAAATCGGACAAAGCGGTCCTGCTCGATGTCTCGCGGCCGTGAATCTCCTGCAGACTCCAGACGCGGATCGGATCGCGCTTGCGCGAAATGAGCGCCTGCGCCGCTGCCCGTGCGCCGCTGAGAGTGGTGATGCAGGGAATCCGGTAGGTGACTGCCGTGCGGCGGATGTCACGCTCGTCTTTGAAGGTGTGGCCGCCGGTCGTGGTATAGATGACAAGCTTCATCGACCCGGCCTTCATAAGGTCGACCGCATTGGGTCTGCCTTCGTTCACTTTGAAGACTGTCTTGACGTTCAGACCGGCCGCTTTTAGAACTGCCGCAGTGCCACGGGTAGCGGCAAGTTGGAATCCAAACTCGGCGAACTTCGCGGCAACTTCCACGACCGCCGCCTTGTCGCGATCGTTCACACTGATGAACACCGTGCCGGAATCCGGCAGTGGCGTGCCGGCGCTCAACTGGGCTTTGCTGAAGGCTTCGCCGAAGTTCTCGCCGACGCCCATTACTTCGCCGGTCGATCGCATTTCCGGACCGAGCGCCGGGTCGACACCCGGAAACTTGCCGAACGGGAATACCGGGGATTTCACGAAGCATTGCGGAACCGGCAGGACGCCCGAGGTTTGGCCGCCGGTGAGATGCGCGAAGTCGGCGAGCTTCCGGCCCAGCATCAAGCCGACGGCGATTTTGGGAAGCGGCACGCCGGTGGCTTTGCTGACGTATGGAACGGTACGCGACGCGCGCGGGTTCACTTCCAGCACATACACAACACCATCCTTGATCGCGTACTGCACGTTCATCAGTCCGATGACGCGCAGCGCCTGCGCCAGCTTCGTGGTGTAGTCCTGAATCGTCTTCAGAACCGCGTCGGAAAGACCCTGCGGCGGCAGCACGCAAGAGCTGTCGCCGGAATGCACGCCGGCTTCTTCGATGTGCTCCATAATGCCGGCGATGAGCACTCCGCCGTCCTGATCGGACAGCGCATCGACGTCGACTTCGGTGGCGTCTTCGAGGAACCGGTCGATGAGAACGGGCCGCTCCTGCGAGAAGACCACGGCTTCCTGCATGTAGCGGCGCACCATGTCCTCGTCGTAGGCGATCACCATCGCGCGGCCGCCGAGAACGTAACTGGGCCGCACCAGCACCGGATAACTAATGCGGCGGGCGACCGCGCAGGCTTCCTCGGCGCTGGTGGCCGTGCCGTTCTCGGGCGAAGGAATATGAAGCTCGTCGAGCAGCTTGCCGAATAGCCTGCGGTCTTCGGCCAGATCGATGTCGGAAGGGTCCGTGCCGATGATTGGGACACCGGCCGCCTTCAAGGGTAGAGCAAGATTCAGCGGCGTCTGTCCGCCGAATTGCACGATGACTCCGTCGGGCTTCTCGACATCGTAAATGTTCAGGACTTCTTCGAGCGTCAGCGGCTCGAAGTAGAGACGGTCGCTGGTGTCATAGTCGGTAGAGACGGTTTCGGGATTGCAGTTGACCATGATCGACTCGTGGTCGAATTCCTGCAGCGCGAAAGAGGCATGGCAGCAGCAGTAGTCAAACTCGATGCCCTGGCCGATGCGATTCGGCCCGCTGCCGAGAATCATGACTTTCCTGCGATTCGCCGGCGCGGCTTCGTTTTCCGATTCGTAGCTGGAATAAAGATAGGGCGTGAAGCTTTCGAATTCCGCCGCGCAGGTGTCGACGCGGTTGAAGACGGCCTGGATGCCCAGTTCCTTGCGGCGGGCACGTACCGCGGCGGCGTCGGAGCGCAGCAAGCGGCCCAGGCGCGTATCGGAAACTCCGTCGCGCTTCGCTCTCTGTAGCTTGACGGGCGCGATGGTGGACAGGCTCTCTTGCCCCAGGTCGATTTCGAGATCTCGCATTTCCCGCAGTTGGCGCAGGAACCAGGGGTCAATCGACGTGATCTCGTGAATCTGCTCGACGGTCCAGCCTTGCTCGAGGGCGAAGCGGATGTAGCCGAGGCGTTCGGGGTTAGGCGTGGTGAGGCGCTGGCGGATGAGGCCGGGATCGAACGTTTCGGCGGTGACGGCTTTTCCGGTTTCCAGGCTTCGCAGGCCTTTGCCCAGTGCCTGTTTGAACGTGCGCCCGATGGCCATCACTTCGCCGACCGACTTCATTTGCGTACCGAGCACGGGCTCGGCGCCCGGGAACTTCTCGAACTGCCAGCGAGGGATCTTCACGACGACGTAGTCGATGGTGGGTTCGAAGCAGGCCGGCGTGACCTTGGTAATGTCGTTCCTGATTTCATCCAGCCGGTAGCCGACGGCGAGCTTGGCGGCTATCTTGGCGATAGGGAACCCCGTGGCCTTGGACGCGAGCGCCGAGCTTCGCGAAACGCGCGGGTTCATTTCCACGATCACCATGCGGCCGTCTTCCGGATTGATGGCGAACTGGACGTTGGAGCCGCCGGTATCGACGCCAATCTCGCGCAGGCAGCGCAGCGACGCATCGCGCATCATCTGGTATTCGCGATCGGTGAGCGTTTGGGCCGGCGCGACGGTGATCGAGTCGCCGGTGTGCACGCCCATGGGGTCGAAATTCTCGATGGAGCAGACGATGATGGCGTTGTCGGCCAGGTCGCGCATGACTTCCAGCTCAAATTCCTTCCAGCCGAGCACGCTCTCTTCGATCAGGACTTCGTGGACCGGCGATAGATCCAGGCCGCGCTCCAGGATGTCGTAGAGGTCCTCGCGGTTGTACGCGATGCCGCCGCCGGATCCGCCGAGCGTGAAGCTGGGCCGCAGAATCACCGGATAGCCGATGCGATTGGCGAAGGTCAGGCCATCTTCGACGTTGGTCACCAGCTGCGATTGCGGTGTCTCGAGCCCGATCTTCCGCATCGCGTCCTTGAAAAGGAGGCGATCCTCGGCCTTCTTGATGGATTCGATCTTGGCGCCGATGAGCTCCACGCCGTACTTGTCGAGCACGCCGGCTTCAGCCAGATCGACGGAAAGATTCAATCCGGTTTGGCCGCCGACGGTGGAAAGCAGCGCATCGGGGCGCTCCTTGCGAATGACCTCTTCGGCGAAAGCGACGCTGAGCGGTTCGACGTAGGTGCGGTCGGCCAGGTTGGGATCGGTCATGATGGTGGCAGGATTCGAATTGATCAGCACCACTTCATAGCCGTCGGATCGCAGCGCCTTGCAGGCTTGCGCGCCGGAGTAGTCGAACTCGCAGGCCTGGCCGATGACGATGGGGCCGGAGCCCACAATCAGGATGCGGTGGATGTCGTTGCGGCGCGGCATCGGCTACTTCTTTTTGAACTCCTGGATTAATTTCATGAAATCGTCGAACAGGTAGTGCGAATCGTGTGGGCCCGGCGCGGCCTCCGGATGATATTGCACGCAGAACACCGGCTCGCTGCGATGCCGGAAACCCTCCAGAGTCTGGTCGTTCAGATTGATGTGGGTGAGATCGACTTCGCTGTCTTTCAGCGAATCGGGGTCGACCGCGAATCCGTGGTTGTGCGACGTGATCTCCACTTTTTGCGTCACCTGGTTCAGCACGGGATGATTCGCGCCGCGATGGCCGAACTTGAGTTTGTACGTCTTGCCGCCAACGGCGAGGCCGAGGATCTGGTGGCCGAGGCAGATGCCGAAGATGGGCTTCTTGCCGATGAGTTTGCGGACCTGCTGTGCCTGAAACTGCAATGGCTCGGGATCGCCGGGTCCGTTGGAGAGGAAGACGCCGTCGGGGTTCAGGGCGAGCACGTCTTCGGCGGTCGTCAGCGCGGGAACCACGGTAACGCGCGCGCCCACATGCACCAGCCGGCGCAGAATATTCCGCTTGATGCCGAAATCGTAGGCGACCACATGACAGTGCGGTTCTACCTGTGCCGCCAGATGATCCGACGGCGAGCAGCCGGCGACCGGCTGGTCCCAACTGTAACTGGCCGCGGTGGAGACGCGAGTGGCAAGATCCAGACCAGCCATGGAGGGAGCCTGACGCGCGCGTTCGACGAGGGCCTTTGGATCTCCGCCGCCGACCGAAAGCACGCCTCGCATTACACCGCGCGATCGCAGATGACGCACCAGTGCGCGAGTGTCGACCTCAGCCGCGATAGGGATTCCGTTCTGCTCGAGAAACTCGCCGGCCGTTTCTTCCGAGCGCCAATTGCTGGCGACGGAGGACAGCTCGCGCACGACGAGACCTTCGATATACGGACGCTTCGACTCCTGATCGTATTCGTTCGCGCCATAGTTGCCGATCTCAGGGTTGGTGAGGACGACGATCTGTCCCGAATATGACGGATCGGTGAAAATCTCCTGATAGCCCGTGATGGCAGTGTTGAAGACGACCTCGCCTTGGCTGACTCTTGGCGCACCAAAACTAGCGCCCTCGAAGACCGTCCCGTCCTCCAGGGCGAGGATTGCAGAATTCAATTCGGATTTTCCTCCAGCGTTCCGGAAAGGAGTCTACCAATATTGAAGCACGTTGGGAACGCTGGAGCAATGACGGAAAGCAGAACTGCGGATAGCAGAAGGCGGGGCAATCTGAGCCACAATTGAGCTATGGCAGTCCCGGCAGAGATTCACGGCCAGAAATACATCAGCCTGGCGACCTTCCGGAAGAATGGCGTTGCGGTGCACACGCCGGTCTGGTTTGCCGAGGAAAGCGGGCGGCTTTACATCATGACCAGCAGCAGGCTGGGAAAGTACAAACGCATCCGGAATAATCCCAAGGCCACCATCGCGCCTTGCACGATGCGCGGCAAGATTATCGGCCCCGAGTTCAAGGCGGCCGCGCGCATCCTTCCGCCTGAGGAATTCGACAGGGTGCGCGGGCTGATCAATGCGAAGTATTGGCTGGCGCGAGTACCATTCCTGTGGCGAAATACCGATGCCTACCTGGAAGTCACGCCGGAGTCGTAGGTCACCGGGTGAAGTCGAGCGTGGCGCCTTTGGATAGAAGCTGCTCGGCGCCGGTGACCATCGATGTCACGATTTCTTGCGCCGACGGGCGAGCCGTGATCAGTCCGACCGCCTCTCCGCAAACCACAGCCAAAGTGTCGAGATCGTTTTCCGCGCGGGCCTTGGCGTACTTCTCTGAAAGCGAGCCGTAGGCTCCGAACGCCTGGTCTTCGCGCCTGGCCCATTCGTCGGTCACCTTGTTCTTGAGGAAACGGAACGAGTATTCGCGCGGCCA
>Ga0335071_10004628_pt1 | contig 14366 bp, 7 predicted proteins | sample Lox_Sample_15_FD_206724 | JGI IMG/M metagenome (GOLD analysis project Ga0335071, IMG submission 206724) | Soil microbial communities from Loxahatchee National Wildlife Refuge, Florida, United States - Lox_Sample_1.5 | ecosystem: Environmental > Terrestrial > Soil > Wetlands | place: USA: Florida... | reverse complement strand
TAGATTAAGTTACAAAGAATCACAAAGCCGGTTCATTGACATCAGGGCACGAAGGATACAAAGACACAGTGGAATGAACAAGAGCACTTTTTGCCCCTGCGCCTTCATATCCTGTATCTTAGAAGTTCAAAAAGCGGCTTTGTGCCCTTTGTCTCTTAATTATAAAGAAAACTTTGTGAGCCTCCGTGCTCTTCGTGCCTTTGTGGTGAAAATAGTGCCCTCCGTCTCTTAAAAAGCTTAAAATACGGGAGTAATTCAACACAGCATATATTTTAAAATAAGTTGGTATCGCCTGGTGTAACCTGGTGTGGTTGAAACCATATGCTTATATGCGGCACCAAGTTTATACCAGGCGGCACGGAATTTTTATTTAATCACCAGGTGGCACCAAGGTTACTCCAGGCCTCACCAACGATTTTTAATAAGTCTTAGAGAACATAGAGCCGGCTTCGAGCCGCTTTGAGGCTGAAAACGTCTTTGAGCCGGCTTATACTTTTTCGAGGGTCTTGACCAACCTCAGATAAAAATATATGACATCGGCTCGCCATATTGTGCTGGATGAAACACCGCATTCTCATCACGAACGACGACGGCGTGAGCTCGTCGGGCCTGCTGGCCGCATACGAGTCAGTTAAAGGCCTGGGCGAGGTCACCATCGTGGCGCCGGCGACGCAGCAGAGCGCCGTCGGGCGGTCCATGACACTTTTTAACCCACTACGGCTTACCAGGCTCAAGATCAATGGCACGACCGCCTACAGCGTGAGCGGCACCCCGACGGACGCCGTCATCATCGGCATGTTCGTGGCAATGAAGAAAAAGCCCGACCTCGTCATTTCCGGCTTCAACATCGGCGAGAACTTGAGCACCGAGGCCGCGACCACGTCAGGCACGATCGGTGCCGCGCTGGAAGCCGCGGGGCAGGGAGTTCCTGCCATTGCAGTATCCATCCGCGTGGAGGACGAGGGCGACAAGTTCGTGGACATGAACTTTAAAAGGGATTATAATGCCGCCATAAATGTCGTGGGGAAGCTGTCGCGGTGCGTGCTGAGCGGCCGGCTGCCAAAAGGCGTGGACGTGCTGAACGTTAACATACCGGCCTATGCCGGCCCTGAAACGCCGGTTGTAGTTACTAAGCTCGCGCGTAAGATGTACAATACAAGGGTACACCGCCGGAAAGACCCCCGAGGGCGCTCCTACTACTGGATAGACGGCACGATGGTCGAGGACGCCGGCGAGGGTACCGACATGCATACCATCATGAAGAAGGGCATGATATCCGTGACTCCCCTGACCATGGACATGACGGCATCCCCATCAGGTGAAGAGCTCGAAAAAATGCTGGCCTCCGAATTTAAAACTTAAGGGGCTCTGGCCTGTATGGCGGGCGCCCGCAGAGCCACAACAGCTATAGCCTCAGATTACAAAAGATTTATTAGACATGTATTAACCTATGAATATTGTTCATTAATATATTGTCACCGTAACTGAATCAAATTTCTTCAAGGGTAGAAAATTAAATGTCTAACATATGGATCGAGATCCTGTTTATCTTATTATTGATCGTGTTAAACGGCCTCTTCGCCATGGCGGAGATCTCCATCGTTTCCGGCCGTAAGGCCAGGTTTCAGCAGCTTGCTGACGAAGGGGACGCGAGCGCAAAGGCCGCGCTCGACCTGGCGAATTCGCCGGGCGATTTCCTGTCCACGGTACAGGTCGGCATAACGCTGGTCGGAATACTGGCGGGCGCCTTCGGCGGCGCGACCATCGCCAAAGAGATCGTTCCTTATTTAGAAAGTATACCCGTCCTCGCCTCCTATAGCGGGCCGCTCAGTATTGTTATCGTCGTCATACCGATCACGTACCTGACGATCGTATTAGGCGAGCTGGTACCCAAGCGTATCGGGCTCAATAATGCTGAGCGTATTGCCCGGATCATCGCCTCGCCCATGCGTACGCTGTCAAAACTTGCGATGCCCGTCGTCCGGACCTTAAGCATGTCCACGGACTTTGTCCTGTGGCTGTTACGCGTTAAGCCCTCGAAGGAGCCGCCGATCACCGAGGAGGAGATAAAGGTCCTCATGGACCAGGGCGCCAAGGCCGGCGTCTTCGAGGAAGCGGAGGGCGATATGGTGGAGAACGTCTTCATGCTGGGCGACCGGCGTGTCAGCTCCATGATGGTGCCCCGGCCAGACCTGACCTTACTGTACCTGGACGACACTATCGAAGATATCGTCAAAAAGATCGCGGAAAGCCGCCATTCGAGCTATCCGGTCTGCGGCAGCGACATGGATAACGTGCTCGGCATCGTCTACGTTAAGGACCTCCTGGTCCGCTACCTCGAGAAAAGCGATATCGACCTCAAGGCGACCATGACGGAGCCCCTGTTCATCCCGGAAAGCATGCCCGCGCTTAAGGCCCTGGAGCTTTTTAAGAAGTCGGGCAAGCACGTGGCCGTGATCATCGACGAGTACGGCAGCCTGCAGGGCCTTGTAACAATCCACGATATCATGGAATCCGTCGTGGGCGACGTGCCGACCCTCGACAGCCCCCGGGCCGTGCAGAGGGATGACGGCTCCTGGCTCGTGGACGGCATCATGCCGGTCGATGAATTCAAGGACACGCTGGATATCAAGAGCCTGCCCGACGAAGATACGGGCACTTTCCAGACGCTCGGCGGCTTCGTCATGGCCCACCTGCACCGCATACCTGCTGTAGGTAACAAGTTCACAATGGAAGGCTACACCTATGAAGTGGTCGACATGGATGGGCTGCGAGTGGATAAGGTCTTAGTGATTCCTTTGCCCTTGGATGAAGATGAAAATAAAGATTAAATCATTAAAAATTCGTTAAAAAGAAATCTCTATAAGTCTACTTCTATAATTCCGTGTTTGTGTCATGATCGTTTGCTGCTCTTTAAGGCACAAAGGGTGACGAGGGCACTATTTTCACTACAAAGGCACGGTGACACTAAGATTCACAAAGTTTTCCTATGAAAATGTCATGTTAAAGGATAACGTGAAAGGTATCTACAAAATAGTGCAAAATAATGGTTTGAGACTTTAAAGACCATTAAATTTTCATCCACTTACGCACGAGCCCACGACTCATCCACGTTTCTTATTATGTAAGGTACAAAGGTCACAAAGCCGCTTTTTGAATTTATAATATATGAAGGCATGATGGCAAAAAGTACTCTTATTCATTTCACTATGCCCTTTGTATCCTTCGTGCCCTTATCGCCAATGAACCGGCTATGTGACCTTTGTAACTTGCTCGAATTCGCATCAGCGTAACATTTAAAAAAAGTCCTTTGTGGGCCTCCGTGCTCTTCGTACCTTTGTGGTGAAAAATAGTGCCTCCGTACACTCTGAGACTTAAAAAGGCATATTCAACACAACAAAAATAATTGGATAATAAGTCACATTTCAACAGCTGGCAGCATGACCACGAACCTGGCGCCCTTGGTATAGTCTCCGGACACCCTGTCCTCGACATGGATGGTGCCGTGGAAATCGTCCAGCAATGATTTTACCAGGTATAAGCCCAGGCCTTTTCCCTCCGCCTTTGCATTCTCTTTCCGGAACCTCGTTAACACCATATCCTTAAGCGTGTCAGGAATGCCCGGCCCGTCATCCTCAACGATGACCCTACAATAATCCTTTCCATCTTCCTTGACTCGCTCTAATCCCAGGCCTATCCACACGGACTTCGAGGAGCCTGAGTGTTTTATCGCGTTCCCTATAAGATTGGAGAACACGTCCCATAGCAACTGATTAGCCATCACATAACAACCCTCGTATGGCTCATAGTCGATGACGACATCCTTACCCGGCACATTCAGGTACTGGTCCCTCAACTCGGCGAGCAATCCGCCCAGGTCGATCTCCTCTATTTTAAGCCCGCCATCCTTCATTTTTTGAAGCTTCCTCACGTTATCTATCAGCCTTGAGCTGTTCTGTATGGCGTCGAGGGGCTTATGGATAAGCTCTCTAATCTGGTCGTCTTTGACGATTCCATCGGCCAGCTCAAGATAACCCAGCGCTATCTGGTTCAAATTATTTATATCGTGGCCCATCAGGTCCACGTAAAGCTCAGCCTGTGCTTTCGCATTAGCCAGCTCTTCCTCAATCAATTTACGCTCTGTAATGTCCTGTGTAATGCCGGAGGCCATCTTTACCCTGCCATCATCGCCCCGGACAATGCTATCCGTTTGGACATGCAGATAGTGCAAAGAGCCGTCGGGCCATACGACACGATAATCGAGGCCCCCCAGATGCCCCGCTCTTTGTACACTTTCATGGCATTCCTTGAACATGTCCAGGTCGTCCGGGTGAACCAGACTCAACACGAAATCCAGGGTGGGCTCCACCGCACCAGGCTCAAGTCCATAGATCCGGTAAACCTCATCGGATATCTCATACTTTCCCGAATCGAAATCGACAGACCAGCTACCGAGACGAGCGATATTCTGAGACCTGGCCAGCACGGCAAGGTTCTTCCTCAAAGATTCCTCAGCCCGCTTGCGCTCGGTGATATCCATGCCGGTGACCATTATGGCGAGCTTGCCTCCATAAACCATCCGGGCCAATGATAACCCGATCCACTTTTCCTCACCCCGCTTCGTCAATATTTTAACCTCGTAATTTGAGGTCGGGTTTTCGCCTTTGAGCCGTGCCTGACCCCTCTCCCTCACAATGTCCTGGTATTCCGGCGCGATAAATCCTGAGAAATCCATGCTCAATAGCTCCTCATGGGAGTACCCTGTGATTGTTTCCGAGGCAGGGTTGGCGTAGAGATACTTGTCTCCCTGGTGGAATAATACCATGGCAGGAGAGGTTTCTGTAAGGACGCGGAACTTCTCCTCGCTCTCACGCAAAGCCTCCTCAGCCCGCTTGCGCTCGGTAATGTCCTGACTTACACCTACCACCAAACGAGGTTTTCCGTTTCCATCATAATCTGTGATATCACCCATGCTACTTAGCACGTGCGTCGAGCCATCCGCCGAGATGATGCGGAACTCGGCACTGAAGGGTTTACATCCAGATACTATTCGATTGACTATATTGTTTATAGATTCCCGGTCATCGGGATGGTAATAATCAGCAAACGCACTTATAGTGTTAGGAAAAGTGTTCGGGTCTATCCCATAAATGGAATACAATTCAGCGGAACAGTGTACTTCACCTGTCTGGATGTCCCATTCCCAGCATCCGATATGGCCAATGCGCTGTGCCGCAGCCAGCAGTTTTTCGCTTTTCTTTAACGCCTCTTCGTCCCTGACGCGGTCGGTGATGTCGAAGGCCATTGCCAGGCCTGCGGGCTTGCCCTCATACTCGACGAGGCCTGCGGTGAAGTCCACCCAGCCCTCCCTGCCATCCCTGGAATAGTACTTCACTTCATACCTGGTGGGCATTTTTTCGCCAATCTGCCTTCTCCTCGCCCGTTCTCTCACCAGGTCCCGGAAGTCAGGGTGAATCCACCCCCAGGAGTCCTCGGTTAAAAGCTCCTCCCTCGAATAACCGGTCAGAGCTTCGGCCATCGGATTCACATAAATGTACTTCTCGCCCTGGTAGAGAAAGATCGCGGCTGGCGACGTCTCGGCCAGCACTCTGAACTTTTTTTCGCTCTCCTGTAACGCCACCTCGGCTTTCTTGCGCTGTTCATTTTCTTCGGCGACTTTTCTATAGATTCCCTCAAACCTGGACAATACGAACAGGGCGATAAAAGGAGCCATAATGCCGGTAAAAAGTATCGTAACTAAATGGGATTGCCAGAGCGTTATTTCCGAATCTAAAATCATTTTTACCACCTCAAAAATAGTCATGATGATGATGGTGGCTAACGCAATGAAAATGAGTGATAGTACTAACCGGACGTTCCGGGAACCCAATTTACTAAACGATTCGGTAAAAAAACGCGGGTTCATAATACTCGCATTAATATAAAACTACTATTTTTCACATTCTATAAAAATATTATTTGCCTTTCTGGCCGAATGCCACATAAAACCTCCTACTGTTATAGATTTTGCGATACTGCATTATATGAATGGCCAGACCACATGGAATGCGCATCCGTGGTCTGGCCCTGGGCATCTGCAAACCACCCGGGACGAAGTAAGACTGGAGTGGAATGGTATTGCAGATGTAGGTCTTGGATCAGAGGATTCTACTCTATCTCTTGATACAATAGTACTTATCAGAGTATGTAATAGTAAATTTTATCTCCATAATTTATAGAGAATTATAACAAAAACGTTATAATTAATCGTATACAGAATAAGCTAAATTATTGTTGACATATATTGATATATATTCTCATATTGAATATACATCCATTACCCTTTTAAATAGGGGGAGTCTTTTATAATAACGTTTGGGGGTTACCGAGAGCGCGGGCAATGAATATTCGCTATATGAATCTAAAAAATCCACCTCAATACTAAAAAGCCCATTCACCGCAGCCAAATAAAGCGACGACGTATCTGGGACCGCAATATAGCCGCTGTTGCATCGGAGACCTCTAGTATTTTTATTTTATCCTTCTATCAGGCGGAGGTTGGATTCGCCCCTCACAGCTACCGGGACTGAGGACTCTCTGATATGGCGGCGGCACTACAGTATGCCGATTTAATGATGCCCATAGCCGCAGATTATCCTTAAAAAAACAGAGACATTTTTATAATAATCCCAAAGCATTTTTCTTTAGGTGGTTGAGTTGTACGAACAGAAAATAAAAAATATCGACGTTGACGACCTGAAGAACCTTATGCACCGCAGGGATAAGGCGTACCTGATCTTGGACGCCAGGGAACTTGAAGAGTACTGTAAGGGACACATCCCCGGCGCGTGTGACGCCTTTGACGCCGAGATCGAGTCGCTCGTTAGCAAGATGGACAAGAACGCCCATATCATCGTCTATGGCCCGGGCCAGTGGGTGAGGTCCGAGAACCCCGCGGACCGGCTTTCGGGCGATGCCGCGATGAAGCTCATGAAGGCGGGCTTCAAGAACGTCATGGAGCTGAATGGCGGCTTCGAGGCCTGGGATAATGCGGGCAACCGGGTCGATATGTGCAACTTGAAAAGCATCAAGCCGGCCAGGAGCCCTATTAAAAACATGTAAATGGCTTTCGATTGAACAATCAGGTGAATAACGGGCATGACGGCGCCTAGTCGAAGAGTAAGATAGTTCAGTGTGATAAGACCGGGCGCCGGACGACCGCATGAAAGGCGCCAGGTTCATAGTCATGCTGCCAGCAGATGAGAAGTAACTTTTTTTCTGTGTTGAATTACTCCCGTATTTTAAGCTTTTTAAGAGCACGGAGGACACTCCGAGACTTAAAAAGGCATATGCAACACAGCAAATTTTTTAATAAATTCGTAAAACTATGTTTTCACGGCAGAACGATAAACGACATAGGGTTCTAATAATATCTGCAATGTCGCTCAGGGTATCTTTAATAAGATTAGTACTTTTATAGCTAGATAAGGTTAAATATGGTTTATTCTACACGATATCCAAATTTAATATATAAAGTGGCAAACGTATTCGCCAAAATTGTACGTATTCGATTTTTCGGGCCTTTTGATATGTCTAAATTAAAATCGGAGTCGTTTGATGGCTCATAAAGTTATATCCAATATTACCCGTTAATTACTTAGAGATTTTACTCGTTGGAAACGAGCCGTAAAAGTGCGGTGCCCCATACCCAAAAATAGGACGAAACCTTGGACGTGGCCCGGTCATCGAACATCTTCATCAAGTTACCAGGAATAGACTTGGTCAAAAACAGTCACCAAGCCCAATACGTAGCCCTCGTATAAAATCCTGCCCAACCACCGGAAACATCACCCGCAGAACAGGCAACCGTAGAAGTACATACCACGTTCAGACCGGCAGAAACACCAACAAAACAACAAAAAGTCACTTTTCCATCGCCGGCAGCAGGACCACGAATCGGGCGCCCTTCGTGTGGTCGCCCTTCACCCGATCCTCGACCCAGACGCGGCCGCCGTAGCCTTCCACCAGGGTACGTACAAGGTAAAGTCCTAGGCCTTTGCCGTGGATCTTCGTATTACCCCGCAGGAACCTCTGAAACAGTCGGGGCTTCAACGCGTCGGGGACCCCTGGGCCGTCGTCCTCCACCGAGCACCGATAATACGACCGGCCGTCCACGTCGACGCGCTCTACACGAACGTCGATGGTCACGGGCTTGTCCGGTTTAGAGTGCTTGACCGCGTTGCTGATGAGGTTGAAGAACACGTCCCGGAGCAGGTCACTGCCCCCCACGATGGCGTGCGGGACCTCGTGAATGATGATGGTGGCCTCCCTCTCGCCGATATGGAAGTCCGACGTCTTGATCTCCTCGAACACGTCATGCAGGTCGACGGGCCTAGTCTTTATACCATCTTCGGTCAACTTCTGGAGCTTTTGGACGTTCGAGATCAGCCTCGAACTACTTTGCACCGCCTGTAACGGCTTCTCGATTAAAAGTTGGTTATTTCGCCCGATCCTACCATCAACCTCCAGGGTTTGGAGCGCCAATTCGAGAAAGCCCTGGGCGGACTGGTTCATGTTATTGATGTCATGGGCCATGAGGTCGAGGTACAATTCGGCCCGCTCCTTCTCTTCCGAGACGGCTTCCTCGAATAGTTTCCGCAGCGTGATATCGGTGTGGATCACGATGACGCCCCGGAACGCGAGGGCCTCGATGCGGGATACGCGCATGGTGAACCAGCGCTTCTTGTCCGGGGAGTGGCACGGGTACTCCATCTCGAATGTATTCGATTCGCCGTGGAGCACGGATAATATGCCATCCAGGGCCGCCGGGGCCTCCTCCGAATACTCGCCCCGGGCCCTGCGGCATGCTTCTATATAATTAGCGCCAACGCTGATACTCTCTATCGGGCAGACGTTATTATTCCGGCCGAACTCCATCCAGGACTGGTTGACAAAAATAATGGTTCCCGATTCATTCAGGACAGCCACGTTCATCGGCAGCGAATCCAGCGTGGAGCGGTTAAACTCCTCGCTTTCCCGTAACTCCTCCTCGGCCCGCTTCCGCCCGGTGATGTCCTCGACCATGGCGATGTGGCACCTGTTCTTCGAGTATTCATACCATAGCGGTACGACGGTCAGATTGACCCAGACGAAAGAGCCATTCGCGTGAATGTAGCGCTTTTCCATCTGGTAGCCCGTGATTTCTCCGTGGAGCAGCCGGGCCATGTTATTGAGGTCCTCCTCTATGTCATCCTGGTGCGTTATGCTCTGCCAATTCCTGGCGAGCATGTCATCCATGGTGCGCCCGACGATGTCACAGTACTTCTGGTTTATCTGGAGGAAATGGCCGGTAGCCGAGTCGATCACGGCGATGCCCAGAGGAGCCTGCTCGTAGACCCCCCGGAACCGGCGCTCGCTCTCCCGGAGCGCATCTTCCGCCCGCTTGCGTTCCGTAATGTCGATGAGGGTCAGGATGACGGCGGACCTTCCGCCAAATTTGGTCCGGGCCGCCGAAAGGAGGGCCCATTTTTCCTCTCCGTTTTTGGCGAGGAGCTTGATCTCGTAATTCCTTGGGGGCACCTCGCCCCGGAGCCGGGCCAATCCACGCTCCTTTACGATCCCCCTGTCATCCGGGTGGACGATGTGCCAGAAGGGCATGGCCAATAACTCATTCCTCGCATACCCCGTGATGGTCTCCGCCGCGCCATTGGCGTAGACAAAATTTTGGCCCTGGTGCATCATGACGGCGGCGGAGGAGGTGTCGGCCAGGACCCGGAACATCTCATCGCTCTCCCGGAGCGCCTCATTGTTCCGACTGTCCACCACCATCTCTAGTGAAATTGCGCCCTCTTTTGGATATAAATCGTTTTCAAGAAAAGCAATTCGGTCTCTTAATTCGGCGATGAGCCGGTCCTTATCTTTGTCCTCGACATCTCCGCTCCGCCCACTGCCAGCCTTTTTTCCGGGCCGAGGTTTCTGTGCCATGCCCACTGCCCCTAGGGATCAATCGCTTAAACGTTCATTATATATTAGTAATATGCGAAAAACCTTCACTCCATAGTATAAATATTTTGCAATAAAATAATGGCTAAAATATCAAGCTTGGACCAAATTATTTAGCAATTTTGCCTTAACCCTGCCCTAAAGCTTGACCTTCTTGCCCTCCCGGAGGTTCTTCTGGATATACCACAGCGTTGACTTGTTAATGCCCAATTCCTTCCGCTGGTCAGGCGTCATGTTCAGGATAAGTCCCGGGTTTCATTATCATCGTTCCGCTTGATAAGGACACCGGGCATGTTAAAATGCAGTTCTATCGACCGGTCACTGATGTAGTTGGCGAGCATTTTTACATTGTCACCGAGCGCATACTGGAAGGCGTAATGCTTTTTCGGTTCAGTGTAGTCTGCGGTTGTTGCTGAAATAAAGTTGGTGACGTTAGCTCGTAATTTAACTTAGATACAGCAGGCTACACAAAACTTAAAAACATATAAACTTATAGAAATAACGTTCATTGTATAATACGCCTACTTTATGAAAAAGGCATACTGTAAAGCCTATTAATAAATGAGATACGTAAAATATTCTATAATAACATTAGTACTTTTTAGTTAAAATAAGGCTTAATTTGGTATATTCTACCAGACAACCAAATTTAGTATATAAAGTCGTAAACGTATTCTCCAAAGTGTGTAAGTATGCGACCCCATAAGTTAAAGTAGTTTAAAACATCGCCGTATTATCATTTGTAAAATGTTCAAATTATTATAGACCCGCGACGTTATAGAGGTATATAGTTAGCCTTCGACTTTTTGGACACTCTGAAAGTTCAAATCTAAGTCGGCCCATTTTAATTTCGGGGTATATAGTCAGTTGTTCATTTTTGGACTTTTTCTTATAAAAATAGCTGGATAATTAATCACTTTTCAACCGCCGGCAGTATGACGACGAACCGGGCGCCCTTCGTATGGTCGCCCTGTACCCGGTCCTCGACCCAGACTTTGCCATGGTAGCTTTCCACGAGTGATTTCACCAGGTATAATCCAAGACCCATGCCCTTCGCAGTGCCCTTATGGAGCCGGTTGAATATCATCTCCTTAGAGTCGTCTGGTATGCCGGGGCCATTATCCTCGACAGCCACCTTGTAATATGGTCTACCCCTATCCCTCATAACGTCTAGGCTCACGGTAATGTCGGTTCTATCATCGGTGTGTTTCACCGCGTTGTCGACGAGGTTCGCGAATACGTCGTGTAACAGCCCATTGGCACTCACGAAGCACTTTTCATGGTCGCCCAAGTTCACCCGTATCGTCTTGCCGGGCTCAGCCCTGTACTCACTTTGCACGTCAGCGAGAATATTACAGACGTCTATCATCTCGGGTGTGAATCCGCCCTCCCGGAGTTTCTGTAACTTCCGCACGTTCTGGATGAGCTGGGCGCTCCGCTGTAATACCTCGACCGGCTTGTCCAGGAACTCGTCCCGGCCCTCGGAGGCTGGCATCTCCCGGGCCAGTTCAAGATAGCCCAGAGCTATTTGGTGTAAATTGTTGATGTCATGGCCCATCAAATCGAGGTACAGCTCGGCCTGGGTTTTGGCATTTTTCAATGCCTCATCGGCCTGGAACTTTGCCAGTGCCACGGCGAGGTAGTCTGCGAGCCTTTCCCACATCTGGATTTGATCCAGGGTGAAGTAGCCCTTCCTCCGGTCATTCAACTGTAGGACGCCCAGCCGCTCCTCCCCTACCCGCAACGAGATCAGAGCGAACGATTCATACCCTTCCGTATTACAGACGTTACGGGTCTTCGCCAGCCGGTGCTTTTCCGTGGTAGTGGCCAGGAGTTCGGTCGTACTGTTCGTCCAGAAGCTACCCTTGGCCGTAAAGAAGGGCATGGCCGGGTCGAACCGGCCGGTGATTACGTTGCCGCACATGCAGTCCAGCATGGGAAAGCCGTCCTTATCCCGGAGAACATGGCCCTGTGCGTCACGAGTACAAAGCAAGTTCTCCTTCCGGATGAACTCTGGCCGGAACCCGCGGGCTTCATAATAGGGATAGTCGTCCTCCTCCCGGAGTCGGATGCCTACGGCCTCGCAACCCGATGTCTTCTGGAAAAACGAGGCCGTTTTCCAGATTAGTTCCTGGGTGCTCCGAGCCTGATTCACGAGGCTCAGGAACTCGACGGTTATCTCCCGCTCTTTTTCGGTTCGCTTGCGCTCGGTGATGTCCTCGTAGGTACCCAGGATTCCAACGACCTTGCCCCATGCATCATGCAGGGGAACTTTATTGGTCTCTACCCACGATATCTTCCCATCCGCCTCCCGCTGCTGCTCCACGATGTGGTACTCCGCCTCGTCGTTCTCCATGATCCTGAAATCGTAATCACGGAACGAGTCCGCTTCTTCCGGGAGCCATGGCAGGTCATAGTCGGTCTTGCCCACGATCTCCTCAGTAGACGACAGGCCGACCGCCTTCGCGAACACCTCGTTACAGCCCAGATAAGTTGAACTGCGGTCCTTCCAGAAGATGCCCAGGGGAACGTTACCCATTACCGACTTGAGCATACTCTGCGACGACCGCAGCGCCTCCTCGGTCCGCTTCCGTTCTGTAATATCCCGGTCGAACGTGATCAGGTATTCGTTGTCGCCATATATCGTGTAGGTGGACGTGACCTCCACCGGGAACGTCCGGCCGTCTTTGGCGACGTGCCTTGATTCGAAATGCGTGTAATCGCCCTTCTGCTTCTCCGGCCACAGCTCCCGGAACTTCTCCGGCGGGTAGTCGGGGTCGATGTCCGAGATGTGCATGGATAATAGTTCTTCCCGTGAATACCCGAGGCCCCGGCAGGTTTCCTGGTTCACGTAGGCGATGCGCCCGTCCCGGGTGAGCCAGATCGACGAGTCCCGGAAGTTATCCACAACGAACTGGGTCAGCTTCAACGCCTCTTCCGCCCGCTTCCGCTCGGTGATGTCGATGCAATAGATGCGCCTCACCTTTCTTTCCGGCATGTCGATGATGGACTCTAGGTAAAAACGCCCATTAACCTCAACATCCCTTACTAAAAGGGATCCGGCCCCCGGACCAGCGCCCCGCCCGAACGTAATATCCCTGAGCAGCGCATGGTGGTCACCCGACGCCCTTAAATCGGGGTATATGCGGTCAGCAGAAGGATTGCTGTACGTAACATTCCCCGCATAATCGACCTCGATGACCGGATTAGGGTTCAGTTCCGGGAAAGATGCGACGTGGGCTACTTTCTCTTCCGCCAGCATGCGCTCGGTGATGTCCTCGGCGATCCCCGTGATCCGGTACATTTCGCCCCCGTCGTTCCGGACGGGATAGGTGCGGGCGAGTATCCACCGGACGGTCCCATCCGGCCTCAGGACCCGGAATTCCACGGTATCGATCCCAGAAAAATCGCCCGCTATATATCTGTTGACCACCGCTAGCGGCAGTTCCCGGTCATCGGGATGCACCCCTTCCAGCCAGGCCATCGGATTGCCGTATACCTCTTCCAGCGGGCGCCCCCAGATATGTTCGTAGGCCGGGCTCACGTAGATCGTGTGCTTCCAATCCCTCGTGAAGCTGAAGAACACCTCCCCGATGTTCTCGGCCATCTCCCGGAACTTCTCCTCGCTCTCCCGCAAAGCTTCGGCATTACCCTTGTTGGCTCCGGCATCCTTCAAAACCGCATTTTGGGCCCTAAGCTCCTGCAACTCGGCTAAAAGTTCACTACGGGGCTTCTGGGCGTCGGAGGGGTTAGTGGAGGCGGGCGTTGGACTCATGGTCACCTTTTAATTAAATACATTAAATCGAGCATCTATTTATATTTTCAGGGCCTTGGAACCACTCATAAAACAAGTATATCAAACGATTTTTGTCCTAACCTTTTCGTATAGCTTGACCTTCTTGCCCTCCCGCATGTTCTTCTGGATATACCACAAAGTCGACTTATTAATGCCCAGCTCTTTCCGCTGGTCGGGTGTCATGTTCAGGATAAAGTCCCGGGTCTCGTTGTCGTCGTTCCACTTGATTGGCACGCCGGGCACGTTGAAACGTAGTTCTTTCGACCTGTCGCTGATGTAGTTGGCGAGCATTTGTACGTTGTCACCGAGAACATACTGGTAGGTGAACTGCTTTTTCTTGTACGGCACCGCCGTGTTAAAATTATTTCTAATGTAGTTCAACAGCAGTTTAGCCGTGTCCTCGCGTAGTCTCTGGTGGTAGTTCTCGGTGGTGACGAACGCCGATTTCTTCAACTTGTGGTCTGCGAGCAGTTGAATGATAGATAGGTCGACTAGCCATCTGCCCAGTTCTTGTACATCGTAGACTAGTGGCTGCTTAGATCCGGCCAGTTCATGCAGATACCCGACA
>Ga0335071_10004626_pt1 | contig 14367 bp, 12 predicted proteins | sample Lox_Sample_15_FD_206724 | JGI IMG/M metagenome (GOLD analysis project Ga0335071, IMG submission 206724) | Soil microbial communities from Loxahatchee National Wildlife Refuge, Florida, United States - Lox_Sample_1.5 | ecosystem: Environmental > Terrestrial > Soil > Wetlands | place: USA... | reverse complement strand
ACGGGGGCGTGGTGGGGGTATGGGCAAATGGCCCCCGCCGCCGACGACGACGTCGGCCGACCGACATGCACCAGCTCGGCCTTTCAGCACGATGACCAGGCAGATCGCGACCGCGAGGATCACGGTGCCGAGCACCATCGAGAGCCCTGCGGCGAGCCACAGCAGGAGCACGAGGGGCCGGCCAGGTCCGAAGGTCCCTCGGAGCGCGGTTGACCGTCCGGCCACGCGGGTAGCCCCCAAGGGTGGTCGTCGTCCGGGATGCTTCAGCCCGGCGTCCGGGGGGTCGAGACCCCGCGTGATGCCGGCGTCGGAGTTCGCTGCAGTCCTCGTCCGCGCGCGCACCGGCGACGCGGACGCCTTCGCCTGCCTGTTCCGGTCCCACCAGCCGCTGCTCCTGCGCTACGTGCGCGGTCTCGGCGCTGCGGACGTCGCCGAGGACGTGGCGGCGGAGACCTGGATGGCCGTGGTGCGCGGCCTCGGCGACTTCGACGGCGAGGAGCGGGAGTTCCGGGCCTGGCTGGTCACCGTCGCGCGCAACCGCCTGGTGGACCTGCGCCGTGCGCAGGCGCGCCGACCCGTGGTGCCGGTCGCGGACCTGCCGGACGGCCCGCCCGGTGAGACCGACGCCGCCGAGGACGTCGTCTCGCGCGAGGGCACCCGTTGGGCCCTGGCGCTGGTCGCGACGCTGCCCCCCGACCAGGCGGAGGCCGTCCTCCTGCGGGTGGTCGTCGGTCTGGACACCGCGGAGGTCGCCGAGGTCATGGGCCGCACCTCGGGCGCGGTGCGCGTCCTGACCCACCGCGGGCTGCGGACCCTGCAGGCACGACTGGACGCCCCGGCTCCCAGCCAGGTGTGACGTCCGCAACCGCGCCAACCGGGCGTGACTCGGCGCCCGCGCCGAGCCGGGTGTAACGACCGGCCAGCGCGCGACGCTTCCTGGGCATGGACCGTGAGCACGGGATCGAGTTCCCGTCCGACGGGGTACGGCTCGAGGCCGTGCTCGAGGGCCGCGCGAGCGAGCTCACGGTCCCGGAGCGGCGCCTGGGCGCCCTCGGTGCCGCGCTGCGCGCGCCGGCCACCCCGGACGAGCTGGCCGGCATGGCCGAGGCTCTCGCGCACTTCCGGGAGCACCAGGAGACGTCTGCGGCGGGGGCCGCATGGAGCCGACGGGCGTTCAGCCGGGTACGCCCGCCCCTGCGGGTCGGGGCCGCAGCCGCCCTGTTCGTCGTCGTGGGCGCCGGCACCGCGACCGCGGCCACATCGGGGGCGCTGCCCGCGCCCCTGCAGCAGTTCGCGCACGTGACGCTCGGCGCCCCGCCCCACCACCCGCACCACCACCGGATCCCGGGTCTCACCGCGGAGGTGACCGCTAGCCGGCACTCGGCTCCAGCCGCCACCTCCGACCCGAGGACCCCGGCCCGGTCCGGCGTCCGGCCGGCGAGCGCCGTCCCCACCGCCTCGCCGACCCCGTCGCCGTGGGCGACCGACCGCCACCACCCGCGTGCGCACCATCCCGCGGGCTGGCACGGTCTGCCAGGCACCGCTGGGGCATCCGGGGCCACTGGCGACACCCGGGCAACCGGTGAGGCCCACCGCACCGGCCGGTCCGACCACGCCCGGCGCAAGGGCCACCACGATGCCAAGACCGCCCGCAACGGGCACCGCCACCACCGTGGGTCGAGCGGCACCAGTACCGCTCACCCGTCGGGCTCGCGGACCCATGACCAGACCGGCCACTGATCACGCCCACAAAGAGAGGCAACGCCCATGCACGCACGACGTACCGCCGTCATGCTGGCCGCCGCGACCGCCGTCGCCATCGCCCCGCTGGCAGCGGCCTCGGCCCACACGAAGCCGACCACCAAGCCCGACTTCGTCGTCAGCGGCGTCCACGTCGTCGGCCACCACCGCGTCTTCAACGTGAACTCGGCACCGGCGAGCGTCCAGCTGCAGGTCAAGATCCGTGACTTCTCCACGACCCTCGACCCGGCCGGCGTCACCCTCACCCTGCGGGAGAAGGTGAAGGGCCAGGCGGCGACGACCTTCGACGTGACCGCGACGGAGACCGCCAGCAAGACGGTCGACCCGAAGACGGTCACCGTCCACGGCAAGAGCCACACCTTCCCCGGCTTCGTCGTCACGACGTGGACCGCCACCGTGGACGTGCAGCAGGGCGCGGTCGCCGAGGGCTCGCGGGCCTGGTACGGCGTCACCAAGATCGCCGTCGACCCGAGCAGCGCCACGGTGCGCGGCGCGGTGCACCGACCGGGCCACCACCACCGCTGCTTCGGGTCCACCACCTTCCTCGTCGTCAACCGCGCTCCGAAGGTCTGAGGCCAGGCTCGGGGGAGCCGCCAGGGGGGCCGGGGGTGGCACCGTCTCGCCGGTCACCGGCGCGGTGCCACCCCCGGTGGTGCCCCAGGCTCAGTCGGGGCGGCCGAGCACGAGCTCCACGCCCTCGCCCAGCCCGTCGACGCTCACCCCGTCGGCGTCGACGTGCACGCGCACCCGGGCGTCCCCCATCCGCACACCCTCCAGAGTCAGCGGCAGCCACGACGCGGGGAGCGAGGGCGCGACATAGAGGCGCCCGGCCGGCAGGTCAGGGTGCAGGCCGAGCAGGGAGCGCAGGAGGAGCAGCGGCGCCCCCGCCGCCCAAGCCTGGGGCGAGCACGAGGTGGGGTACGGCAGCGGCGGCTCGTACTCCGCCCGCGCGAAGCCGCACCACAGCTCCGGGAGGCGCGACCCGAAGGCCACCGCGGCGTCGACGACGGCCGTGGCGATCCGCCGGGCGAGCTCGTCGAAGCCGTAGCGCGCCAGCCCCGCGACCACGATCGCCGTGTCGTGCGGCCAGACGGACCCGTTGTGGTAGCTCAGCGGGTTGTACGCCGCCATCGTGTCGGCCAGCGTCCGCACACCCCACCCGCTGAACAGGGCCTCGGACCCGAGGTGTCCGGCGAGCGCGGCCGCCTTGTCCGCCTCGACGACACCGGTCCACAGACAGTGGCCCACGTTGGAGGTCAGCGCGTCGACCGGACGCTTGTCCCGGTCGAGCGCGAGGGCGAAGTACCCGCGGTCGGGCAGCCAGAACCGCTCGTTGAACACGGCCTTCAGGTCACCGGCCCGCTGGTCCCACGAGCGCGCCCCGTCCTCGTCCCCGAGCAGCCGGGCGAGGCGGGCACGAGCGCGATAGGCCCCGTAGACGTAGCCCTGCACCTCGCACAGGGCGATCGGCGGCACCGCCTGGACCCCCGAGGAGCCGGTCACCCCGTCGCCGGAGTCCTTCCACCCCTGGTTGAGCAGGCCCCGGTCGGTCGCCCGCTGGTACTCGACGAACCCGTCGCCATCGCGGTCGCCGTGCTCGCGGATCCAGTCCAGTGCGCGGTCCACGTGCGGCAGCAGGGCCGAGATCTCCGCGCCGTCGACCCCCCAGGCCGCCGCCTCGCCGACGAGCATGACGAACAGCGCCGTGGCGTCGACCGTGCCGTAGTAGGCGGTCCCGCCACCGAGCGCGAGGCCGGTCTCGGACCCGAAGCGCATCTCGTGCAGGATCCGTCCCGGCTGCTCCTCGGTGAGCGGGTCCACCCGGCTCCCCTGGCGCGCGGCGAGGGTGTGCAGCGTGCCCACCGCCAGCCCGGGGTCGAGCGGCAGGGCCATCCACGCGGTCAGCAGCGAGTCCCGCCCGAACACGGTCATGAACCACGGCGCCCCGGCCGCGACGACCTCCCGGTCCGGATGGTCGGGGTCCTTGATGAGCAGCGCCGCCAGGTCGGCCCGGGCCGTGCGCAGCGTGGTTTCGAGCGCCGGGTACGGCGTACTGATCCGAGTGTCCTCACGCAGGCGGCGGCCCCAGCGCTTCGGCGCCTCCTCGCCCGATGTCCCCGGCTCGACCGGCAGCCCGTCCACGGCGAAGTCGACCTCGAGCCGCAGGGTCCAGCTGGACCGCGGCTCGATCGCCGCGGCGACGGTGAGCAGTCCCGGGCTGGTACGGCCGACCGGCGACGATCGCACTCGCACGTCACGGCCCCGGCCCAGCCACCGGTGGGTGAAGAGCACCTCCCCAGCCTCCCCGGCCAGGCGGGCGACCCGGTCCGGGTGGGCGACGACCCGGTTCTCCTTGACCTCGAAGAGGTCAGCGAAGTCGGCGTCGACGAGCAGCGTGAGCGTGCAGCCGGCGGCCTCCTGGCCGAGGTTGCGGACCGTGACCTCCTCGCGCATCCCGTCTGCGATCACGCGGTGCCGGGTCACCAGCAGGTGGCTGTCGGCCCGGCCGGCGGTGGGGGGCACCCGGGCGACGTAGGTGGCCTCGCTCGGCTCCGGGTGATAGCAGGCGAGGGCCTGCGTGGAGTAGCCGTCGACGCGCAGCTCCCACCGGGAGATCGACCGGAGGTCCCGGAAGAACAACCCCTGCGCCCCGTCGGGGCGGATGTCGCCGCTTCGCTCGCCGATGCAGAACGTGGAGCCGCGAACCAGCGTGGACACCCCTTCCGGGCCACCCACGACGGGCGGCTCCCCCGCGAAGGCCCAGTTCTGGGTCATGGCCACTCCCCTTCGCCCGCTTCCCCCAGCACGGGCAGCAGCAGCACGGGGACGTGCGCTCCGCGCAGGGTGGAACGCACGGTACGTGCTCGACCTGGCGAAGTGTCCTGCGCCCAGCCCAGCGTGATCACGTCGGCCCGCTCCCGATCGGCGACGTCGCGGATGTGCTCACCGGTGACACCGGCCCGCAGCTCCACGCGCGCCCCGGGCTGGTCGCAGTAGCGAGCGAGGAACTCCTCGCCCCAGCTTCGCCTGGCGTGCACCGGCTGGTCCCAGAAGCGCGGGACCGTCTCGGCCTCGAAGACGTGCAGGACGACGATCTCGGCCCCGGATGCGGCGAAGAGCTCGACGGTCTCGGCCACCGTGCGCGCCGAGCGCAGGCTCGCGTCGAGTGGGACCAGCACGCAGCTGACGCGCTCAGGCGCGACGTAACGAGGGCCGGTCGGCACGAGCAGCACGGGTGCGCTCACCCGGCCCACCCGGTCCATGAGGACCGGGTCGGGACGCGACGGGGAGTGCGGCAGGACCACGATGCGGTCGACGCAGTCCGCCAGCAGGTCGGGCAGGGACGAGCCGGCCGGCACCCCACGGTGCTCGACGGCCATGCCCAGCGCGGCTGCGAGCGCGTCCGCAGCACGACCGACCTGGCGCGAGCGCCCGGAGGGCTCGAGGGAGACCACCGAAGGTGTCATCGCCGCACCCTCCATCCGTCGTCATCTCGAGCCGCGACGAGCGGCTCCCGGCCGAGCACCCCTGTGTAGCCGCCCACGCGTAGCCGCAGCGGACCGTCGGCGCGCGCGACCAGCGTGCCCGGTCCGATCTCGAGCCCGACCCGCCGTCCCCGGCAGCGAAAGCGCAGACCGAGGCCGCCCCACCGGGAGGGCAGGACCGGGTCGAGGCGAAGCGCGTCGCCCTCGACGCGCGCGCCGGCGAACCCGAACACGAGCGCCTGCCAGACGCCGGCCACCGTGGCGAGGTGCACACCCGACGCCGTCATCCGGGTCAGGTCGTCGAGGTCCATGCGCAGGGCCAGGTCCAGCCACTGCATCGCCTCGTCGGGGCGTCCCGCCCGGGCCAGCAGTGCGGCGACCACGGGAGGGGAGAGCGAGGACCCGTGGGCGGTCCTGGGCAGGTAGTGGTCGAGGTCGGCTCGCAGCGAACCCGCCGGCAGGGCCGGGCCGAGCAGGTGGTGGGCCATGAGGACGTCGGGCTGCTTGACGACCTGCGTCGCAGCGACTCCCGAGGGGCCCAGGACGACGTCGGCCGCGATCGGCGGCTCCCCGATCTGGGCCACGAGCAGCGGGCGCAGGCGGTCGTAGCCGGTGAACTGCTCGTGCCGGCCGCTCGTCGGGTCGTAGCCGTCGACGAGCGCGGCCGCGAGGCGTCGCCATCGCCTGGTCTGGGTCGACGCCGGCACGAGATCGGCCGCGGCCCGCAGGTGCCAGCGGGCCATCAGGTTGGTGTAGGCGTTGTCGTCGACGTCCTCGTGGTACTCGTCCGGCCCGATGACGTGGCGGATGTGGGCTCTCCCGTCCGGGCCCTCGACCGCTCTCGAGGCCAGGTAGCGGGCCCCGTCGACGACCAGGTCGCGGCCCGGGCCGTCGAGGAAGGCGGCGTCCCCCGTCCAGTCCGCGTAGAAGCACGCCGCCCACGCCACGTCGGAGACGACGTGCTCCTCCAGCTCGCCGGTCAGGATCGGCACCCACTCCTCCCCCAGCCGGCCCGAGGTGGGGGTGACGTCCTCCCCGGTGGCCGCGGACTCCCACGGGAAGCGAGCGCCCTCGAGGCCGCGGCGCCGGGCGTTCTCGCGCGCCTGCGGCAGGCGGGCCAGCCGGTAGCCGAGCATCGCGCGGGCCGCCCTGGCGTCCATCGTCGCGAGGGCGGGCAGCACGAAGACGTCGGCGTCCCAGAACACGTGACCGGAGTAGCCGGTCCCGCTCAGCCCCCTCGCCCCCACGCCGGCCTCCGCCCGGTGCGAGGCGACGTTCCACAGGTGGAAGAGGGCGAACCGGACCGCGAGCTGGGTGCCTGGCTCGTCGGGCACGCTGACGTCGACGTCGGCCCATCGGCCCGCCCACGCTCGACGGTGGTCGTGCAGGAGCCGTTCGAACCCGGCTTCCGACGCCCGGGCGGCCCTCGACGCGGCACGCCCTGCGGAGCGGGCGAAGCCGGCCAACCGCTCGTGGGTCCTCACCGAGGCGTCGCGCCCCCGCACCTGCCGCACCGCTGCGGACAGTGCGGGGCGGGAGGCACGCGCGTGCGCCTCCCCGGGTCCGATCCGGGTCACCGTCACCGGGTCGCCGGCGGCGAGCAGCAGAGGGCCGGAAGCGCCTGTACCGGCCGTCTCCGTGCGCGCGGCCACGACGCCGTCCCCGGGGAGCGCGACGAAGCGGATGCTTCGCGTCCCTGGGGCGTCCTGGACGAGCACACCGGTCCGCAGATCGAGCACGCGGCGTGGCCGAGTCGGTGGCGCCTCGCTCGCCAGGGCGAGCGGCCACGGCCCGTGGAGCAGCCGCTGCTCGGCGCCACTGCCGGTGTAGGCGCCGGACACCAGCACCATCGGTGACTCCCGACGGTCCGGGTGGTCGTGGCTGCCCCGCACGCCGACGAAACCGTCGCCGAGGCTGAGCAGGCTCTCGTCCACGCGGGCGCGCAGCGGGTCCCCGTCGAAGACCAGCACCCACGCCGGGTCCTCGTCGACGGCGGGCACCCGTCGGTGCCGCCGTCGGGCCAGCTGCTCGTCGAGCAGGGCGAGGAAGGCTGGCGGGCCGCCGCCGACGTAGCGGACCCCAGCCGGGACACCCGTGGGCTCCACGCCGACCGAGACCACCGTCGCGCGCGCCGCCTGCGGCACCAGGAGGAGGGAGTCGCTGCCGGGTACGCCGCCGAGTCGGCCGAACTCGTCTCCGAGCACCAGCGTGATCCCGGGCCCGACCCCGCGCTCCGCGAAGGCGTCGAGCAACGCCCGCATCGAGTCGGACTTGTCGGTCAGCCCGATCTCCACGTGCTTGGCGTCGCTCGTGATGCGAGGGTCCGTGAGACCCGCTTCCTCGCTCGCCCTCCTCGCGACGGCGACGACGTCGGCCAGGCCGGCGAACCCCGCCGGTTCGAGCCGCCCCGTCACGGCCGCCAGCAGGTCGTGGATGCGCGCCTTGGGCGGGTCGGCCCAGGCGGGGACCGGGATGAGGTCGATCTTGCGCCGGTTGAGGCGCGAGGCGACCAGGTCGGCCGCCAGGCCCCGCTCGGTCAGCCGACGGATGGTCGCCGCGGCCGCGAGGTCGAGCGCGGCGTTCTCCTCCCGGCCGGCGCGGCGGCGCGCGAGCAGCCGCGGACGGTCGCGGTCGACGACGTACAGCTCGGACCCGCGGTTGAGGGCCAGGAACAACCGGCCCGGCCCGGGCGGTCGCGCGCCGAGCTGGCCGTCGACGGTGCCGACATGGGTGCCGCTCACCACCGCGACGTCGACGCCCCGCGCGCACAGCGCCTCGACGCGCCGGCGCACGGCTCGTGCCGAGGCGCGCCGGTCCGGGACGGCGGTGCCGTCCCAGTCGAAGACGACCGCCTCGAAGGTGCGCTCGAGCACTCCCCCACGCTGGACGCGGACCGGCGAGTACGTCCAGAGCCCATGGTCCCCGGATCGGTGAGGGGACCTTTGCCCCTCGCCGCGACCGCGGGGGTCGGCTTGCATGGGAGGACGGGGTGCATCGTGGTGCTGCGGCAGGCGGCCACTCAGGGCGCCGGCGTCAGGATCGGGGAGGTGGGCCATGCGGATCGGCTTGATCGCACCGCCCTGGGTCCCCGTTCCGCCCGGGCGCTACGGGGGCACCGAGGAGGTCGTCGACTGCCTGGCGCGGGCGCTCGCCGCACGCGGGCACGAGGTGACCCTGTTCACGGTCGAGGAGTCGACCTGCCCGGTGCCTCGCGCCTGGCACTACCCCACCGGGGTGGTGCCGATGGGCGGCACCCTCGCCGAGGCGGTACACACCGTGGCGGCCTACCAGGCCCTCGCCGACGTCGACGTCGTGCACGACCACACCACGATCGGCCCCCTCGTGGCGTCCGCCTTGCCTCATCACGGCCCGATCGTGCTCACCCAGCACGCAACCTTCGACGCGAACGCCCGGGTGGTGCTCGAGGTGGTCGCCCGGCGAGCGGCGATCGTCGCGATCTCGCACGCCCAGCGCGCGAGCGCGCCGGAACTGCCCGTCGCCGCCGTGATCCACCACGGGATAGACCTGGACATGTATGGCTTCGGCACCGGTGGTGGCGGCTACCTGCTCTTCCTCGGCCGGATGTCCCCCGACAAGGGCGTGCACCGCGCGATCCAGGTCGCCCGCCTGGCCGGGCGACGGCTCGTGGTGGTGACGAAGATGCGTGACCCCGATGAGCACGCTTACTACGAGGAGACGGTGCGTCCGGTGCTCGGCCCGGACGTCGACCTGCTCGTGGAGCCCTCGGCCCACGAGCGGATCGCGCTGCTGCAAGGTGCTGATGCGCTGATCAACCCGATCAGCTGGCCGGAGCCGTTCGGCCTGGTCATGGCCGAGGCCATGGCCTGCGGAACGCCCGTGCTGGCCACGCCGTACGGTGCGGCTCCCGAGATCGTGGACCACGGCCGAACCGGGTTCCTGGTCGACGACGAGCAAGGCATGCTCGAAGCGCTGCACCACCTGACGGACATCGATCGTGCGACGTGTCGGGCCACGGCGGAGCGACGCTTCTCGATGGGCAGGATGGCCGCCGACTACGAGGCGCTGTACCACCGCGTGAGCGAGGACCGGCGGTCCCGGGTCCTCCCCGACCCCGCCCCCCCCGCTGACCACGTGGAGCCGGAGGTCAACCGGGCAGGTTGACCGCGCGCCCCTCGGCGGCCGTCAGGTCGGTCTCGGCGGCACCGAGCAGCAGGTCGCTGAGACGCCGAAGCGCACGCGCGACCGCGAGCTCGTCACCGATCTCCGGTACGTCGGACTCGCCAGGCCGACGATGGGCGGCGCCCTGGGCGTCGAGGCTCATCGGCGCCCCGCTGAGCAGGATCGCGTGAGCGGTGGTCTCCGCCTCCTCCTCCACGAGGTCGATCCGGACGCTCCAGGAACGCACCCGCCGTGCCGGTCTCGGCTCGGGGGGCGACGCGCCCTCGTTCTCGCTCACCACGTAGGCGTCGGGGCCGGGGAAGAACAGCCCGGTCTGGCCGGTGTCCGACCACTCGACGACGTACGGCGGAGAGCCGTCCTCGTGCCGCACCTCGACGACCCGGCCGTCACGGACGGGGCTGTCGAGACGAGCCGAGGCGATGACGATCCTGTCTCCTACTGAGGCCTTCATCGCTGGATCCCTCCTCATGGTTGCTCCCGGACCGATCTCAGCGCTTTCCGCGGCCGACGGCCAGGTACCAAGGTCCCGTTCGGACCCGTTGCCCCTGCCGCCGTCCGTGCGTTCGTCCTCCGCACACCCGCTCCGCGCTGACGACGACGGCAGGCTCGCCCGGTCAGGGGCGGATGCGTCCCGAGCGACGTACCTCGAGGCCGAGCGCCTTCCAGCGCGCCCGCTCCTCGGCCGCCAGGCGGGCGTCCACCCGGCGCGCGGCGTAGGCGAGCTCGCGCTCGAGCTTGCGCCAGGACTCGAGCCGGCGCCAGGCGAGCGTGCCGCCCTCGACCGCGGCCAGGACCGCGCAGCCGGGCTCGGTGGCGTGGGCGCAGTCGTTGAACCGGCACTGCTCGGCCAGCTCCTCGATCTCGGGGAAGGCCCGGGCGAAGCCCTCGTCCGCGTCGATGAGGCCCACCCCCCGCAGCCCCGGGGTGTCGAGGAGCACGGCCCCCCAGGGCAGCGGGAGCAGCTCGCGCGACGTGGTCGTGTGCCGGCCCTTGCCGCCGGAGCCGATGCCGGCCACGGCGACGAGCTGGTCACCGGCGAGCGCGTTGACCAGCGTCGACTTCCCGACCCCCGACTGCCCGACGAGGACAGCGGTGCGCCCGGCCGGCAGGAGCGCACGCACCTCGTCGAGGCCCCGCCCCGTGAGGGCGGAGACGATCAGGACCGCGACCCCCGGGGCGGCGGCGGCCACGTCGGAGGCGACATCCTCGGCGTCGGGAGCCAGGTCGGCCTTGGTGAGGACGACGGCCGGCACCGCCCCGCTGTCCCAGGCCAGGGTGAGCAGGCGTTCGACCCGGGCCAGGTTCGGGTCGAGCGCAAGCGAGACGGTGACGGCGACGACGTCGACGTTGGCGGCCAGGACCTGCTCGGTCGAGCGCCCGGACGCCGACGCCCGTCGCAAGGCGCTGCGGCGCGGGAGCACCCGGGTGGCGGGTGGCCCGAGGGCGACCCAGTCACCGGCCGTCGCGTCGGCCACCGCGTCGACGACCTCCTCCCCGGCGTCAGACACCAGGAGCAGCCGCCCCCGGTCCGCCCGCACGACGCGCGCCGGACGGGTGCCCTCGGGGAGGGTGTCGGCCCAGCCCCGGTCCCAGCCGTAGCGCTCCAAACCGCTCACGGCCGGCGACGCTAGGCGCGCTCGGCCGCCGTCGTCACGGGGTTTTCCGCGCCCGGCGCAGCCCGCTCGGGCGTCACGATCGGCCGAGCCGGCTCGGGGCGGGCGGGGACGCGCCGACGTACCGGCGTACGCGCCTCCGCCTCGAGCCGGGCCTTGACCGTCGGCACCAGAGGCCAGGTCTGGTCAACGACCGCGTTCAGCGCGGCTCCGATGAGGACGGCGAGGGCGGTGACATAGAGCCAGAAGAGCACCGCGATCGGCGCCGCCAGCGACCCGTAGGCGGAGTTGCTGTCGACCGAGGTGTCGAGATAGATCCGCAGCAGCTCGCTGCCCACGACCCAGATGACCAGGGCGAGCAGGGCACCGGGGAGGTCGCGTCGCCAGGGGGTCCGAACAGGCACCGACACGTGGTACAGCGAGGTCAGGAACACGATCGAGACCGCCACCACCACCGGCCAGTACGCCACCCGGATGACACCGGCGGCCTCCGGGAAGAGCCGCCCGAGCAGGTCCGGCCCCACGACCAGCAGCGGCAGCAGGAGGACCGAGCAGACGAGCATCACCAGGTAGAGCAGGAAGGACAGCGCACGGGTCTTGAGGAAGTGCCGCCGCCCGTCGAGGCCGTACATGATCGTGATCGTGTCGACGTAGACGTTGAGCCAGCGCGACCCGGACCACAGCATGATGACCAGGCCCAGGGCGGTGACCTCCAGGCCGCCTCCCTTGACGACGTCGTTCAGCAGAGGGCGGACGACGTTGTTGATCGTCGTCGTGTTGAGGACGGTGCCGGCGGCGTCGACGATCGACTGCTCGACCTGCTGCAGGGTGTCCGGCGGCAAGTGGCTGGCGATCAGGCCCATGGCGCCCAGCACGCCCAGCGCGAGCGGTGGCAGCGACACAAGGGCGAAGAACGCGGCCTCGGCGGCCAGCCCGGTCACCCGGTAGCGGAAGCCGATGGCCACCGTCCCGCGGACGAGCCCCCAGGCCCGCGCGAGCACGCTCCAGCCCTGCGCGGTCACGTCCGCCATCCTCCCAGCCTAGGTCGGCACGACCCGGCCGTGACGCGTCCGGATGCTGGACGCTCACGTGACCGGTCGCCACGGGGATGGGACCGTGTACGCGTGATCGACCCGGGTCAGCGTCTCGTCGTGCGGCTGCACGTCGACCTCATGCGCACTTGTGGCATGCGCTGTCTGACCCGCTGAGGAGCCCTCGCCCCCACGTCCGGCCAGCCGCAAGGACCTCACGCATGCCCACGGCCAGCTCCCCCGACGCCGTCCCCACCCCGACCCCTCGCCGCCGCGGCGAGGGCGACCCCGACGCTGCCCCTCGCCGCCGCGGCGAGGGCGACCCCGACGCTTCCCCTCGCCGCCGCGGCGAGGGGCAGTGGGCCTTCGGGCACCTCGAGCCGCTCAACCCCAACGAACGGGTCAAGAAGGACGACGACGGCCTGAACGTGCGCCAGCGGATCGAGACGATCTACAGCAAGCGCGGGTTCTCCTCGATCGATCCCGCCGACCTGCGCGGCCGGTTCCGCTGGTGGGGGCTGTACACCCAGCGCCGGCCGGGCATCGACGGAGGACGTACCGCCGTCCTCGAACCGCACGAGCTCGACGACGAGTTCTTCATGCTGCGGGTACGCATCGACGGCGGCCAGCTCGACCTGGCGCAGCTGCGCGCCATCGCGGAGGTCTCCACGACCTACGCACGCGACACCGCCGACATCACCGACCGGCAGAACATCCAGGTTCACTGGGTGCGCGTCGAGGACGTCCCGGCGATCTGGCAGCGCCTCGAGGCGGTCGGGCTGCTCACGACCGAGGCGTGCGGCGACACCCCTCGCGTCGTGCTCGGCTCGCCAGTCGCGGGTGTGGCGGCCGACGAGATCGTCGATGGATCCTCGGCGATCCGTCGCATCGTCGACACGTGGGTCGGCGACCCGTCGTTCTCGAACCTGCCTCGCAAGTTCAAGACCGCGGTGAGCGGCTCCCCACACCAAGACGTCGCGCACGAGATCCACGACGTCGCGTTCGTCGGCGTCGTGCACCCCGAGCGCGGACCGGGTTTCGACGTGTGGGTGGGCGGCGGCCTCTCGACCAACCCCCACCTCGCGCGACGCCTGGGCGCCTGGGTCCCCGAGCACGAGGTGGCCGAGGTGTGGGCCGGCGTCGTCGGGGTCTTCCGGGACTGGGGCTACCGCCGCCTCCGGTCACGGGCGCGCCTGAAGTTCCTTGTGGCCGACTGGGGCGCGCAGCGCTTCCGCGAGGTGCTCGAGAAGGACTACCTGGGTCGCGCGCTGCTCGACGGCCCGCCCCCGCCCCCGCCGCCGGGCGGCAGGCGCGACCACATGGGCGTCCACGAGCAGCGGGACGGGCGCTTCTACGTGGGGGCGACGCCGCTCGTGGGGCGCGTCTCCGGGGCGGCCCTGACCCGTCTCGCCGACGTGGTCGAGGCCGCCGGGAGCGACCGAGTGCGGCTCACCCCCCAGCAGAAGCTGCTCGTCCTCGACGTGGCCGGCGATCGCGTGGGTGCCCTGGTGGCCGGGCTGCGCGAGATCGGCCTCGAGGCGGCTCCGTCCACCTTCCGGCGCGGGGCGATGGCGTGCACCGGCATCGAGTTCTGCAAGCTGGCCATCGTCGAGACCAAGGCCCGGGCCGCGGCGACGGTCCTGGAGCTGGAGCGGCGCCTGCCCGCCTTCGACGTACCGCTGTCGATCCACGTCAACGGATGCCCGAACTCCTGCGCGCGCATCCAGACCGCCGACCTCGGCTTCAAGGGCCAGATCGTCACGACCGACGACGGCCGCCAGGTGGAGGGCTTCCAGGTGCACCTCGGCGGGGGCTACGGCACCGACGCCGGGTTCGGCCGCAAGCTGCGCGGCCACAAGGTCAGCGCCGAGGACCTGCCCGACTACGTCGAGCGCGTCACGCTGGCCTTCGACCGGGGACGCCGGGCCGGGGAGTCCTTCGCGCAGTGGGCCGCACGAGCCGACGAGGAGGTGCTGCGGTGAGCGAGGAGGCCACCCGGGTGGTGCCCTACCACTGCCCGTTCTGCGCCGACGAGGACCTGCGGCCCTCGGACTACGCCGTCGGGGCCTGGGAGTGTCGGGCCTGCACGCGCGTGTTCACGGTCCGGCTGGTCGGTCTGGCGGTGCGGTGATGCCAGCGTCCTATCCGCTGCACCTGGACGTCCGCGGGCGTGCCGTCCTCGTGGTCGGGGGCGGCCCGGTGGCCGCCCGCCGGGCCCACGGGCTCGCCGACGCCGGCGCCGCCGTCCGCGTCGTCGCCCCCTGGGCCTGCGAGGAGATCACCGACGACCCGCGGCTGGCGCTGCTCCGTCGCGCC
>Ga0335071_10004625_pt1 | contig 14368 bp, 10 predicted proteins | sample Lox_Sample_15_FD_206724 | JGI IMG/M metagenome (GOLD analysis project Ga0335071, IMG submission 206724) | Soil microbial communities from Loxahatchee National Wildlife Refuge, Florida, United States - Lox_Sample_1.5 | ecosystem: Environmental > Terrestrial > Soil > Wetlands | place: USA... | reverse complement strand
GCGGCTATCTTACAGGCGGAGGCTCGGCGGCCAACCTCATGGGACTTGCCATGGCTCGCGAGGTGCTCGCACCGGCAAATGAGCGCGGCATCTCGGCGGGTGCCGTCGTTTATGCGTCAGCTGAGGTTCACATGTCGATTCCGAAGAGCATTGCCCTGCTCGGCATCGGACGCGACAACCTGCGGCTCATTCCTGTGGACTCATCACTGCGGATGAACGCCGCCGCGCTCGATCGACAGATTGCCAACGACAAAGTTTCGGGCAAGATCCCGGTCGCCGTCATTGCATCCGCGGGAACCGTCAACACCGGAGCAATCGACCCACTCAAAGAGATCGCGGAAATCGCGCAGCGCCACGGAGCGTGGTTTCACATTGACGGTGCGTATGGGGCGCTGGCCGCGTTGGCGGAGCGCGAGAAGTTCCAGGGAATGGAACTGGCGAACTCGATATCGCTCGATCCGCACAAGTGGCTTTATCAGCCGCTCGACTGCGGATGCCTGCTGTACCGTTCCTCGGAAGCCGCGCAGAAGGCGTTCTCCCATAGCGGAGACTACACACGCGCGCTCAGTGCCGACCCCATTGAGGGATTCGCCTTCTTTGAAGAAAGTCTGGAGCTGTCGCGAAGATTCCGCGCGCTGAAGCTGTGGCTATCGCTGCGATATCACGGCCTGGCAGCGTTTCGGCAATCCATCCAGAAAGACCTGCAGCATGCGCGACGTCTAGCTGCCGCCATCAAGGCGGAACCCAAGTTCGAATTGGTTGCCGCCGGAGAACTCAGCGCCGTCTGCTTCCGTTACCGCGGGGTACCAGGAATGTCAGAGGAAGAATTGAACCGGCTGAACGCTGCCATCTTGCAGCGCACCCAGAAGCGCGGGCGCGTGTATATTTCGAACGCTTCTATCGGCGGGAAGTTCTGTCTGAGAGCCTGCATCGTAAACCATCGCACGAAGGAGGCGGACATCGATGCGGTTATCTCCGAGGTGCTCGCGGCCGCGATCGAGGTAATGCCTTCCGGAAAGCGCTAGCCAAGAACCCTCCTGCATCGCCCGAGCACTGTGCTTTCACTGACGTATGCAGTCGATGCATTGCCATTTCTGTAATGCTATGCTATGCTCTGCTTAGCTAGAATAGCGATGAGGTACCCTGACCATGAACCATGCTGACAGAGTTCGAAGTCACGGTAGAGAGAGGTATGTTCTGCCCGCACGGGAGCGAGGTCAAATGCGCTTTTCGATAAGGGCCGGGGACGTGGTGCGCGCTTTGAACATGAATGGGCGCACCCCTGCTGTTTGCAGCGCCCTGAAAACGCATCAGTTCTTAAGGGACAATCGGCTGCGACTCATTGAGATCAGTGGGCCAAAATCAGGGCAGAGCACGACCGTTACGTTCACCTATGAGTTTCTTGACGAGACAGCGCCCTCAGTAAAGATGGACGATCCCTGGACGCGACTTCGAGGCGCCTTGAAGGATATCTTCTCGGAATTTGGAGGTGGTGAGGCCTATCTGCAATCGGAGCGAAAGGAATTCTATCCTCGTGGAGAGAATAAGTGAGTCGGATCTACTGGGATACGATGTTGTTCATCTATTGGCTTGAAGATAATCCCACGTATGCCAAGCGTGTTCAGGCCATCCATTCGCGGATGAAGAGTCGGGGCGATCAATTGCTAACGGGTACCTTCACGTTTGGTGAGGTGCTGGCCGGAATCTACCGGAAAGGTGCGGCTGACCGCGCAACCGCCTTGCGGCGTGAACTTCAGGCGGTAGTTAGCGAAGCGGTGCCCTTCAACCTTGAGACTGCTGACCGTTATGCACGCATCCGGGGGACACTCGGCTTGCCTGCCGCGGACGCGATCCACCTTGCGTCCGCAGCTCAAGCCGGTACGGATCTTTTCCTTACGAACGACAAAAGACTCGTTGGCAAGTTCGTTCCGGGTATTCAGTTCATCGCCTCTTTGGAAGACGAGCTCTTCTAATTCAAACTTACCTTCTGTTTCAGCGGCAAATCCTGCGATGATCCACCGACCATGAAGCTGTACTCACCCGGAATGAGCTGCCAGCCATTCTGCTCGACGTTGAAGATCGACAGATACTTGGGGTTGATCTCGACCGTCACCTCTTTACTCTCGCCAGCTTTCAATGGAACTTTGCTGAAGCCGACCAATTGCTTCGGCGGCTCTGAAGCCGAGGCGGGCAGGGAAGCATAGACTTCGGCGATTTCGGCCCCGTCGCGATTCCCGGTGTTCTTTACGGTGAATGTCACCTTTGGATTCTTCCCCTGCGTGACGTTCAGATTGGAATACGCATACGTTGTGTAGGAAAGACCGTGGCCAAAGGGGAAGAGCACGGGCTTGTTCTCCGCGTCATACCATTTGTAGCCGACCTTGACGCCTTCGTTGTAGGTGACCTGGAACGGCGCCAGCCCTGCTTCAATCTGCTTGATCTCATCGCCTTTTTGCCGATCGGGCTTTGACTCTGGCGGCGGCTGCACGATCATCGGATGCGGCAGATCTGCTTCGCTCCGAGGGAAAGTCAAGGGTAGCTTCCCGCTAGGATTGACATCTCCGAACAGAACATTCGCCACTGCATCGGACCCGCTGCTGCCCGCAAACCATGCCTCAAGAATCGCGCTGACCTGGCCCACCCACGGCATGGTAACGGGGCCGCCACTCTCGACCACGACGACTGTGTGTGGATTGGCTGCCACGACCTTCGCAATCAGATCGTCCTGGTTTTCAGGAAGGGCGAGGCTCTTGAGATCCATGTCCTCACTCTCCCACTGATACGCGAAAATGATTGCGACATCGGAACTCTTCGCCAGATCTGCTGCTTTTCCCGCGTCGGCGCCGGAATCAAATTCCACCTTTGTCCCGGGCACTTTCGCGCGAATTGATTTCAGCGGAGAAGTCGGGAACCAGACCGGCTCCAGCCATCTTGTTTGTCCTTTGCCCGGAGGTAAGATCGCATTACCCCCCGGAGGATCGACCTGCGCCGAGCCGCCGCCCGAAATCATTCCCACATCCGCGTGCGGACCGATCACCGCGATGCTGCGAATCCTGGACGCATCCAGCGGAAGCTGCGAGTTGTCATTCTTGAGCAGCACGATCCCGTTTTCTTCCAGCTTGCGGGCAACTTCCAGTCCGCCCAGCACGTCGACCACGCTTTTCTGTGGAGGATCGTCGAACACTCCAGTCGCAAACATGGCGCGCAAAATGCGGTGCACGTGATCATCAATCTCGCTCATCGGAACCTTGCCGGATTGAGCATCCTTCTTCAGTTCGTCGCCGAAGAAATGCCAGCCCGGCTCTTCATGATCCATACCGGCAGCCGAAGCCTTCGCTGCACTGTGCGTTGCGGTCCAGTCGCTGACGACAAATCCCCTGTAAGCCCAGTCCTTCTTCAGAACGTCGGTCAACAGGTACTTGTTTTCGCAGGCGTACTCGCCCCATGCGCGATTGTAAGAGCACATCACCGCGGCGGGATCCGCTTGCTCCACTCCGATCTCAAAGGCCAGCAGATCGCTTTCCCGCGCAGCGCGCTTATCAATGTTGACGTTCACGGAGTTACGTCCGGATTCCTGATCGTTCAGTGCGTAGTGCTTGATGTCACCGAGCACATGCTGCGCCTGCGTTCCACGGATCACTGACGCGACCATGGTCCCCGCAAGCACAGGGTCTTCTCCCATATATTCGAACGTGCGCCCGTCGCGAGATTCGCGTGTCAGATTCACTCCGCCGCCCAGTGACATGTTGTAGCCCTGCGCGCGCAGTTCGCGTCCGATTAAAGCTCCGTATTCAAATCCTCCTTGAGGATCCCAACTCGCAGCTCCTGCGACACACGCCGGCAGAGCGGTGGAGTATCGGCCGTTCTCACCGCTGGAACGAACGCCGTACGCCGCATCGGACATCTGGATCGCCGGGATTCCCAGTCGGGGAATCGCCGGCACATATCCCGCTCCTCCGTTGGAACGAATGGCCAGCGGGCTGACCGGCCCCAGCCCCTGCAGTCCCGTGCCATGCAGCATCGAGATCTTCTCCTCCAGCGTCATCTCCTTCACAACCATCGACGCGCGTTCGTCCGGCGACAGGCTGGCGTTGTCCCAAGGGTTCGGCTTTCGCCGGGACTGAACTGAAGCTGTACACAGAAAGAAAATGGCAAGCGCGAGAAGAGAAACAAGTCGCTTTACAGGTGGCCTCTGCAAAGGCATGAATGATCCTCCATTATGCCAAAACTCGATATTGTAGCAGTCGCAGCAAATCTCACGTTCTAAGGCAAGAACCGGAGTGATCAACGGGGTTTCGCGCCATGTGTGCAGAGGCTTTACACTTGATCTGTGAAGATTGCGCTCGGACAAATCAATCCCACGGTCGGAGACTTCTCCGGAAATGCGGCGAAGATCATCGACTACTCGCAGCGGGCGAAGGCAGCCGGCGCCGGGCTGATTCTCTTTCCCGAACTGTCAGTTTGCGGCTACCCGCCGCGCGATTTGGTTGAACGCTCGTCATTTGTGGTGCGCAACCGCGACTCGGTCGAACGCATTGCCGCGGCCACTTCGGGCATCGCTGTGATTTGCGGTTTGGTCACTCCCGCCGATTCCGATACCGGCAAGACTGTCATGAACTCAGCCGCGTGGCTGATGGACGGCAAGGTCGCGCATCTGCAATCGAAGATGCTGCTGCCCACCTACGACGTCTTCGACGAGATGCGCAACTTCGCTCCAGCGAAGACTCAGCAACTCTTCCCCTTCTGCGGCAATCGCATGGCGCTTACGATTTGTGAGGATGCTTGGAACGACAAGCAGTTCTGGCCGAGGCGTCTCTATACCGTCGATCCCGTGGAATCCCTGATCCAATCCGGCGGCAACTTCGTGCTGAACATCTCAGCTTCCCCGTTCTGGATCGGCAAGCGCGAATTCCGACGCGACCTTCTGGCCAGCATCGCGCGCCAGCACAAGGTTCCCGTGGCCCTGGTGAATCAGGTGGGCGGCAATGACAGCCTGGTCTTCGATGGTTCAAGCCTCGTCCTGAACCGTGAAGGGAAGGTCATTGCGCAGGGCAAGTCGTTCGAAGAAGACCTCATCTTCTTCGATTCGCAGGACCTCACCGGCGAGATGCACGAGCAGATTCCGGGCGACGAAGCCAGCGCGTATTCGGCTCTGGTTCTCGGCACACGCGACTACATTCGCAAGTGCGGATTCCGCAAGGCTATCGTCGGACTAAGCGGAGGCATCGACTCTGCGCTGACCGCCGTTATCGCGGCAGATGCCGTCGGCGCGGAAAACGTGATCGGCGTGGGCATGCCTGGCCCCTACTCTTCGCAAGGCTCCGTAGACGACGCACGCTCTCTCGCGCAGAATCTGGGCATCCGCTTCGAACTGCTGTCGATCAATCCCGCGTACGAAGCCTATCGCGAGATCCTAGGCCCGGTTTTTGCCGGCCTCAAAGAAGACGTCACGGAAGAGAACATTCAGTCCCGAGCCCGCGGCACGCTGCTGATGGCCCTTTCGAACAAGCTTGGCGCAATCGTGCTCTCCACCGGCAATAAGAGCGAACTGGGAGTGGGTTACTGCACGCTCTACGGCGATATGGTCGGTGGGCTGGCGGTCATCTCCGATGTGCCCAAGACTCTTGTATACCGTCTTGCTGAATATGTGAATTCGCGCCGCGCAGTCATTCCCCAGGCCTCGATCGAGAAGCCACCATCGGCCGAGCTGCGGCCCGATCAGAAAGACAGCGACTCGCTTCCACCCTACGAGATTCTCGACGCCGTGCTGGAAGACTACGTCGAGGATGCTCATTGGGCCGAACAGATCGCCATCGACCGCGGCATTGATATTGAAACCGTTCGCCGCGTCATCCGAATGGTGGATCGCGCCGAATACAAGCGCCAGCAGGCTGCCCCGGGGCTCAAGATTTCGCCCAAGGCATTCGGCTACGGCAGGCGTTATCCCATAGCGGCGAAGTCCGAGCCATAGCCGCCGATTCTGACGTATCCTAGTGTTTCACCCAGTCAAGATCATCGAGTGAAAGGAACCCATGCGCGTTCTGCTTAACCGAATCTCTGCGTTGTTGTTGCTCACTGCCAGCTTTGCCCTGGGTCAGACCGAGGGATCAAAACCGGCGAAGCCTGCCGAAAAAGGCGGCACCCATGCGAGCGCTGATCTGCCATCGGAAGCCACTGTCGAATCTTTTCTCCACGAACAGTTCGGGTACCAGTCCGACCTGAGTTGGAAGATCGCCAGCATCAAGCCTTCTCCCATAGACGGGCTCGCCGAGGTAAACGTCGTGCTCGCGAATTCGCAGGGACAGCAACTCTCGAAGTTTTACGTCGCGCCCGATGGTCAGCACGCGCTTGTGGGAGAAATCATTCCTTTCGGCGCCCGACCCTTTGATCCAGCCAAGGAAGCGCTTGAGAAGGGAATCAACGGTCCGTCGCGCGGGCCTAAGGACGCCCCCGTAACCATCGTCGAATTCGGGGATCTGCAGTGTCCCGCATGCAAAGCCGCTCAGCCCACCATCGAGCAGTTAGTGGCCGCGGAGCCGCAGGCGCGCTTTGTGTTTCAGCAATTCCCCCTCGAGATGCACAACTGGGCGGCAAAGGGCGCCGCCTACGCCGATTGCGTAGGCCGCGCTTCCAACGACGCCTTCTGGAAGTTCATCTCCAGCACCTACGAAAAACAGGCAGAGATCACGGCCGAGAATGCCGATGAGAAGCTGACTGCCCTGGCCAACGGCGCCGGAGTCAAGGGTTCTGAGATCGCCGCCTGCGCGACGCAACCGGAGACCAAGAAGCGCATCGATGCTTCAATCGCCTTGGGCAAGCAGGTCGACGTGACGGGCACGCCCACTCTGTTCATCAACGGCCGCAAGGTCGGCCAATTCGATGCGCACCTCGCCGACGTATACAAAAGCTTGGTGGATTTTGCAGCAAAGGACGCTCAAGCCAAAGAAGCCCACAAGTAGATCGAACATGGGATGAATGTCGACGTTGGTTATGAGTGGTAGAACCTGACGCCTGCCGCCCGACGCCTGGAGCCCGCTCTATCTCTCGCTCAGCCAGATCTCGCTGCGGCTGCGGTCAAAATTAGAAACGATGTGCGGTGTGATGGCGATCATCAACTCGTCGTTGTCCTCCTGCTTGGTGTTGGTGACCATAGCCATGTTAAGGATCGGCACGAATCCCAGCCCGGGAATCCCGCTCATCGAGCGCATATCGTTATTCGAGATTTCACCCGCAATAAAAGCGGGCTCGCCATCCTTCAAGTTGATACTGGCCTTGTACTCGCGGTTCGAGATCACGGGCACTCCGTTGGTCGACTGGCCCGTTAGGGAACGTACCTGCAATTCCAGTTTCAACCCGACAGTTCCATCGCCGTGAATAGTCGGATTGGCCTTGAATTGCAATCCGAGGTCCTCGTAACTGACCGAGGGAACCGGCGCGATGTAGCTCTGGTTCCCCACAACTTGCGAAATCTGCGATGAGTTGTAGAGCGGCGCGTAACTGGCATTCAAGATTGGATACCGCTGCCCCAAGTGAAGAGTGGCGTCCGCCCCCTGCCCGGCACGCAGCGAGACATCATCAAGCGTCTGCACCCAGGATTCATTCACCGAAAGTTGTGCCGACAACTGGTCGAGACTCAAAGCCATGAAGGTCAGGCCGCCACCGAAGGTCGCCAGCGGCTGGCTGAAAATCGAGTTCTGCTGTCCGGTTAACTGCGCCAGCAGCGCGGCGATCGACGTATTGCCGGCCTGGTTGATGCCTCCGGACGCGATCAACTGATTGATCAGCTGCTGAATATTCTGCCCTCCCAGTCCGGCTAGCGCCTCGAAGGGAATGTTGTACAAATTGAAAGTGTTGGGGATATGCAGCCCCATGTTACGAGTCAGCATGTGGCTGATCTGATACACGCGAACATCCAGCATCACCTGCGGCTTCGGATTGCTCAATTGCTCCATCAACATGGCGCAAGCATCGACGGCACGCTGCGGTCCCCGCACTTCCACCGTGTTTGCAGTCTGGCCCGAGCTCAGAAATCTCAGGTCAAAGATCTGCCGCATGACGTTCACCATGTCCGTCGCTTCCTGGGGCGTGGAATGCGGCGGCAGGATGAATGTCCGCAGAGTCATCCGGTCGTATTGCCTGTGATTCTCAGGGTTATCGGCAAGAATCAGCATCTGATGAGCGTCGAGCGCCGCCCACATGGCTTTGCTGACCTGGCAAGCCAGCCGAAGGGCCGTGAAGAAATCCACGTTGTCGACATTGAAGTGCACCTGGCGCGCCTGCAGCGAATCGTCGATCTGGACCTTAATCTTGTAGGCCGCCGCCAGTTGTGTAAACAACGTGCGCACGTCTCCGCTGAAATGAAACGTGGCCAGATCGTTGGGCGGCTCCAGATGAATCTCGTTCGATTCCGTCCAGCGCCCCTCTGAAGCGAGCTTCGCCGGTGCCGGCGCGAGGGGAGCGGTAGCTTGCTGAAGCTGGTCTTGCGCAAACCCGTTCTCTGGATCGAGATCGAGTGCGGCACGGAATTCAGTCGCGGCTTGCGTTCTCTGATGTCTTAACAGTAAGTCGTCACCGCGCTTGATGTGTTCAAACACCAGCCTTGATTTCAGAACCTCCCGTGCACTCAGGTATTCGCGGTTCTGGGGAACAAGCCGGCTCGCCTCATCAAATTGCGCGAGCGCTTCTTTGAGGCGCTGGTGATCGTACAGCTTGACTGCCCGCTTGAATGCGTCGCGAGCGTCCTTCAGGTCTTTCTTCGTCGTGATGCAACTGACTCCGCCAGGAACACCGTTGCGGCAAACGAGCGGAGCGCTGGACACATCACCATCTGCTGGAGCGCCGTGCGACACTCCGGTCGTTGCTGCCAGCAAGGCAGCTGCAAATATGAATGACCTGAAAAGCATTGCTCCCGATTTTACCGTGCTTCCCACAGCTACGTGAGTAACCGGTAGGCCGTAGCACCTCCGGTCTTAACCCAAGAACGTGTAAAGAATCCAGTCTTGCGGGAAAACGACCGTTGAAGGTGGGGAATTGAGATGCTGAAAAGTGCCGATGATTACATCGAAGCGCTACGAAATCATCAGCCGTTCAATCTTCCTCGCTTTGCCGGTGTCCTCGTCACAATCGATCACGACCGCGCACAGGCGCACATCACCCGTGGCCGGTTCGAAGCGTACCGGCATATTGTTGAGAAACCTACCTACGACCAGTTCTTTCTTCACGCCGATCACGCCGTCATACGGCCCGCTCATGCCAACGTCCGTGATGTAAGCGGTTCCATTCGGCAGGACGCGCTCATCTGCCGTAGGTACATGTGTATGGGTGCCCACGACCGCAGTCACGCGGCCATCGAGATACCATCCCAGTGAGACCTTCTCGCTCGTGGCCTCAGCGTGCATATCCACAAGGATCACCTTGGCTTTGATCTTTTGCAGAAGCTGGTCGGCGACGCGAAAAGGATCATCATTCGAGGCCATGAAGACGCGCCCCTGCAGATTGATCACTGCGTAAGGAGTTTTGCCTTTCATGCCTTCGTATACGCCTGATCCCGGCATGTCCGACGGATAATTCGCCGGCCGCAGCACGCGGCGTGCTGGGCCGTGGCCGTTCCCCTCAATCAGTTTGAAATAATCGACGATCTCGCGCTTGTCCCAGATGTGATTTCCGGTCGTGATCACGTCGATGTTGAGTTCAAACAGTTCTTCCGCCAGTGCCGGAGTAATCCCAAAACCGGCCGCGGCGTTCTCGCCATTCGCGATGATCAAATTGATGCCGTGCCCGCGCATTATCTCCGGCAGCCGATCTTTGACGATCGTTCGTCCGGGTCGCCCGAAGATGTCGCCAATGAAGAGAATGCGCATAAAATCCCGCAGAATTCGATGGTACCACGCGGCTGAATCACTTGATCAGGCGGGCGATGGGGCACGACAGGCCTTTCTCGGCGAACTCTGCGGTTACGTCTTTTGCCGGGCCGACTCCAACACGGAAGTCCCGCTGTAACAGCAAAGATTAGGATGAGTGTCAGTGCGGAAGTTTCGGCAGATCCGCCCGGGCCAGCACCGCGCCCCAGGCATCAATCACATATACATCGGTCCATTGCGTTCCGGGTTTTTTCCTCGCGAGCAGATCGGCAAGCGTGAACACAACTGTGGTTCGCGGAGACGTACAACCGGTCAGCTGCCGTATTTCGTAGTCGCGATCCTCGTTGCCCGAGAGCTGCCCAGGTCGCATAATTTCACTGCGCCCCGGGTCGGCCCGCAGTACCACTTCAACCGCGCCCACCAGATTCTGACAACGCATTGGCACTTGGATCTGCCACTCTTTCGACGCTGTCTTCTTTACCAGAGGCGGGTCGGCGAAGATCACCACTGGGGGATTCCCTCCCGGCGACGCATACCATTCCCGCCAGCGGTGCTCGAACTCAATGCTGGCCTCCGTGTAGGCCCCGCTCAACTCGCGGTCGCGCTCCTCCCAGCAGGGATGCATCGCGTACAGCGAAGCATTTTTCCGCCCGCTGCCGCGCGCATGCAGCAGGTGGTGCAGCGCCGGCACGAAGTCTGGATGATATCCCGCGCGTGCCATTAGCATCAGCCCTTCACGGTCTGCATCCAGTTCCATTTGCCGGCAGAACTTCCCCATGTCAGCCGAAGCCTTGTCAGCGTCGGTGAACGAGGCGGAAGCCAGCCCGGGATCACCCAGCACGATCGCTTCTCCACCGCCGCTCTCAAGTTGCTTCTGAAACAGATAACGCCTGGCCCAATCGCGACGGACCACGTGCGCGATCTCATGCGACAGGATCGCCGCCCACAGTCCCGCGCTCGGTCCCGCGAGCGCCGCAAGCCCGCTCTCTACATACAGCGTGCCATCGGGCGAGGCATAGGCGTTCAGTTCGTCGTCTTCCACAATCCGCACTTGCCATGCGGGCTTCAGGCTTGATCCCGGCCGCACCTGCTGCACCAAACGATCGAAGACGAGCCGACCCGTGGCATAACGCCCCGTCGCGGGCACACTCTGCTCGATGAGTTCCGGCTTCAGGCGCGCCGCCGTTTCCATATCAAGCTTGAATTGTGGAGGAATCTCAGGGCCGGCAATGATCTGGCACAGCGCGGTAGAGGCAGAGAGCAGAACCACCAACATTGAAAGCTGGAACCTGGCCCGCGTGGTTCCGAATTCTTCCACCGCTTACCTCGGGGAGTTCTACTCCATTTCGAATTATGCTCCCGTTCCCACTTATCGGATCAAGAAAATTCAGCCGCGTTCCACATTTGGGAAGTTACTTATGTACCGCTCAATGGGAGTTAGTCGGAGTAGGAACTGAGTTCTGCCGTGCGCAGGAAATCGTAATTGCCTGAAGGATTCAGCCGCACATTCCGCACGCGCCTCGTATGGACCAGCACGTTGTCGAGATACCACAGATCGATGTAAGGCAGATCCTGCGCCAGAATTGCCTGCACCTCTGCATACAGCGGCTTGCGCAGCTTCGGGTCAACCTCGCGGCGCGCCCGGTCGATGAGCGCATCCACCTTCGGATTCGAGTAGTAATTGCGGTTGGCGCCGTTGGGAGGGAATTTCGAAGAGTGAAATGCGTACTCGAAGATGTCAGGGTCTTCATTCCCCCCGATCCATCGCAGGCCGTACATCTGAAATGCTCCATGCTGCACGTCAGAGAAGAATGTCGCGAACTCGAAGCTGCGGATGTCCAGCGCGATCCCCACCTCGCGAAGTTGCTGCTGCATGACGGCGACCATCAGGCGCGTGTTCGCATCGGTCGAGGTCTTCATAGTGATGTGAAAGCGCACTCCATTTACGGCGGGATAGCCTGCGTCATCGAGAAGTGTTTCAGCCTTTTGAGGGTCATGCTCATATCCGGGGACGTCTCCGTTGTAAGCCCAGCTTTGTGCCGGCAGAATACTGCGCGCCGGCTCTGCCAACCCACGCCACAAGTACTCGATCATCGGGCGCCGGTCCAGTGCATAGGCAATTGCCTGTCGTACTCGAACGTCTTTCAGAATCGGATCGCGGAGATTGAATCCCAGATACGCCAGCCGCGTGCCGCCGCTGTGCTCGACTGCGATGTTGCGGTTTCCTTCGAGCGTCACAACCGTGTCGGGCGTAAGCGAATTAATCGTGGCATCGCCGCTGCCCTTGCGCAATTCCAGAGCTTCGGTCGTCTCATCGGGCACAACGGCAAAGCGCACGCGCGCCAGCTTGGGTGGACCTCCCCAATACTGATCGTTGCCTTCGAGGATTACTTCCCGGTCTGTCTCCGCGCTCACGAACTTGAACGGGCCCGACCCGATCGGATGCAGCGTCATTTCATCGCCGCTCCCGTACGGCACGACCCCAACTGCCCCATCAGAGATGTTCCACAGCAATGTCGAATCGGGCTCCTTCATGTGGAACGTAACGGTAGCGTCGTCGGGCGCATCGATGTGATCGACGTACTTGTAAGTTGCCGCCTTGGTAGAACGGATTTTCCCTTGCAAGAGCGAATCGAATGTCCACTTCACATCCCGAGCCGTTAGCCGACGTCCGTCATGAAACTTCACTCCCGGCCGCAGGTGAAACACATAAGTGAGCGGATCCGGAATGTCCCAGTGTTCCGCCAGGCCCGGAGCGACATTCAGGTCGTTGCCGCGCGAAAGTAGATCATCAAAAATCAGGCTGTCGATGTTTTCCGATTGTCCATCAATCCCCACCCGCGGATCGAGATTCGTCGGACTAGACTCGATCAGCATGACCATCGTGTCCGCGTTCGGTTTCCGATAGCAGGAAAGAGCAGGGAAGAGAAGTGCAAGAAAAAGAATCAATGCAGAAACGGATCGTAGTGCCGGCCTCCGCCCGGCTGTCGCGCGGGCATCGTGCCCGCGCAGTTCGCGCCGCCCCAAATGCGGATGCCCGGAGCCCGACGCCTGAAGCCTGACGCCGAGCTCAATCATACGAAATCTTCCCCAACACAGCCGGACGCCGAGCCCCCGTAGCCGAAGGCACATTCGACGCCCGCCGATTCCAGGTCTCGTAAGCCAGCACGGCAAACGCCACGGCTTCCTTTGCCTCGGAAGGGAGTCCGAATTCGTCCGAGAACCGCACCACAATATTCAAGGGCGCGAGCTGTTCCGCGATCATGCCCACCAAAGTCGCATTCCGTGCTCCACCGCCGGAAAGAACGATCTCGCGAAATTTCGACGAACTTCGGTTTTTTCCTGCCACAAATCGGTTGATCGCATCCGCAATCGACTGCGCAGTCAAAGCCGTAGCGGTAGCGACAACGTCCTGCTTGCGCGCCCTACGGCACGAGCGCAAGAACTCCACAACAAACTCGCGCCCGAATTCCTCCCGCCCCGCCGTCTTCGGAGGCTTCGCGCGGAAGAACTCCCCACGCAGGATCCGCCCCAGCACAGGTTGGATCACTTCACCCGAAGCTGCGACTTTTCCATCACGGTCGAACGGCTTTCGAAACAATTCCTGCACGACCGCATCGATCACCATGTTTCCCGGCCCGGTATCGAAAGCGATCACATCAGTCGGACTAGCGCCCGCCGTAATAGCCGTGAGGTTCGCAATTCCGCCTATGTTCTGCACAATCCGGCCAATTTTCGCATCGCGAAACCATAGACAATCCAGGTAGGGAACCAGCGGTGCGCCCTTACCCCCAGCAGCCATGTCCGCCGGGCGGAAATCCGAGACCACGGGCACTCCCAGCCGTGCGGAGATCACTGATCCTTCGCCCGTTTGCCATGTTGTTGCTATGTTGCGTCCGAGGAACTTCGCCGCCTCGCCCTGATGATAGAGCGTTTGCCCGTGACACCCGACGAGTGCCGCTTTCACGCGAAATCGCCGCTGCGTAGCCAGCAGCGCGTCAGCATAAAGCTCTCCCAAGAGGAAATTGAGTCGCGCCAGGTCCGCGACTCGAGCGGCGTTCGCATTCATCATCGAGAGAATTGCCCGCCGCACATTCGCGGGATATGGATATGCCGCATGGCCAAACAGTTGAATAATATGGAGCGGACTCCGCGGCCCGCTTCCGCCTGGAGCCCGCAGTGAGCCCCGTTCAGATCCCGAACCGATTCGAACGAGGGCAACATCAATGCCATCTGCCGATGTCCCACTCATCACCCCGGCAACGATCATTTCCCCGTTGCTCATCCACGTCGCCGCCGGTCTTCTCTGCGGCTCAACGGCCCCAGCCGCACTTGCTCTCCGAACTCCCAAAGGTTGCGCGTCAGTTTCTCAACCACCGCGGCCGAAGGAGCTTTTCCCAAAGCCAGGGTCTTTCCGCACTTCTTCTTGAACCGAAGCACCCGCCGCGCCGATTCGCTCACGCGCTGACGAAACTTCTTATCTGCTTCCGCCGCTTTGATCAGCGCTT
>Ga0335071_10004623_pt1 | contig 14370 bp, 11 predicted proteins | sample Lox_Sample_15_FD_206724 | JGI IMG/M metagenome (GOLD analysis project Ga0335071, IMG submission 206724) | Soil microbial communities from Loxahatchee National Wildlife Refuge, Florida, United States - Lox_Sample_1.5 | ecosystem: Environmental > Terrestrial > Soil > Wetlands | place: USA... | reverse complement strand
GCCGCGCAGCAGTAGGATCCTCTTCGGGTCGAGCCGGGCCCCCGGCTCGGGTAGTCTTGGTCCGTTTCTCCAGGCCGTCGCGGGAGGGTCGGAGGAACGGAGGTTCGCTTCCGTGTGCGCGTACTCCTGGAAGCGTTGGCTCGCCTCGGACGGGAGTCACGACGGCTCGGATGGAGTCGGGGGGGCGCCCGGCGCCGAGGCCCCCTCCTCCGGAGAATGGCTGGATGCGTCGGAAGCCGACGTTCGCCGTCGCGGGCGCCTCCGGATCGGGGCGCGCTACGAGCTGATCAACGAGATCGGTCGCGGCGGCATGGGGGTGGTGTGGCGCGCGCTCGATCGGCTGAGCGGGCGCATCGTGACGCTCAAGCAGCTCCGCGTTCGACGCCGGGCGGAGGGTCGCTCGACGGCGGGATCTCGAGCGACGCTGGCGGGCGAGTTCCAGCTCCTCGCGTCGCTCCGACACCCGAACATCATCACGGTGCTCGACTACGGGTTCGACGAGGAGCGCGAGCCGTACCTGGTGATGGATCTCGAGGAGAACGCCCGCACGATCATCGAAGCCGGAGCGGACCGCTCCCTCGGCGTTCGGGTCGAGCTTCTGGTTCAGACCCTTCGTGCCCTGGTCTACCTCCATCGGACCGGAATCGTACACCGCGACGTAAAGCCCGAGAACATCCTGGTCGTGGGCGATCAGGTGAAGCTGCTCGATTTCGGGCTGTCCGTCTCGCGCCAGGAGCTGCGGTCGGGCTCGATCGGCTTCGCAGGGACGCCGGCGTACATGGCGCCCGAGCTGCTCGACGGGGCCCCGCCCAGCGCGCATTCCGACCTGTATGCGCTCGGAATGGTGGCGCTCGAGCTGTTCTCGGGTGCGTATCCCTTCGATCCGGACGACCCCGTCGCCCTGATGGATCACATCCGCCGGACGGATCTCCCGCGCCCGCAGGACGCGGTTCCTCCCGCGCTGCGACCGGTCCTGGCGAAGATGCTGGCGAAGGCGCCCGCAGAGCGGTTTCGCGAGGCCGGCGAGGTGATCCTGGCCCTGGGCTCGGCCACGGGCCGTCCGCTCTCGATCGAGACGGTGACGACGCGCGAGAGCTTCATCGAGGCGGCGCCCTTCGTCGGCCGCGCCGCGGAGCTCGCGACGTTGCGGACGGCCTTGAAGGAGGCGGTGAGTAGCCGCGGTGGGACCTGGCTGCTCGCCGGAGAGAGCGGCGTCGGGAAGTCGCGATTGCTCGATGAGCTGCGCACGCAAGCCCTGATCGACGGGATCGCGACGCTTCGCGGCCAGGCCACGAGCCGCGGCGGGCGACCCTACCACGTGTGGGGCGACGTGGTCCGCTACCTGCTGCTGCGGGTCGAGGTCGACGACACCTCGGCGGAGGTGCTGAAGACTATCGTGCCTGACATCGGCACGCTGATCGGCCGCTCGGTTCGGGACCCGCCGGCGGTGGATCCGGACGCAGCGCAGGCCCGGCTGCTGTTCGCCGTCGAGGAGCTGCTGCGACTGCAGCTGGCGCCGGTCGTGCTGATCCTCGAAGACCTGCAATGGGCGGGCAGCGAGAGTCTCCGGCTCTTCGCCTGGCTGGCACAGCCCGCGTCGCATCTGCCGCTGCTCGTGATCGGCAGCTATCGAACGGAAGAAGGGCAGGGCATTGCCAGCGCGGCGCCCGGTGCTCGACGCCTCGAGCTCGCGCGGCTCTCGCTCGACGAGGTCGCTGCGCTGGGCGCCGCGATGATCGGTCCGGCCGCGCGTAGTGACGCGGTGCGCGAGCTGCTCGAGCGGGAGACGGAGGGGATCCCGTTCTTCGTCGTCGAGGTGGTCCGGGTGCTTGCGGAGAACGCCGGCAGCCTCGATCGCATCGCGGAAGGGAAATTGCCCGAGCGCGTGCTCTCCGGTGGGATCGAGCGGGTAATCCGGCGGCGTCTGGAGCGCCTCGAGCCTGAGGCCCTGGATCCCCTCAAGACGGCGGCCGTGATCGGACGAGAGGTCGACCTGGAGCTCCTCGTCGAGCTGCATCCCGGTCTCGACACCGATTCGTGGACCGCTGCCTGCTCGCGCGTGGCGATCCTGGAGCTGCGGGATCAGCGGTGGCGGTTCGCGCACGACAAGCTGCGCGAGATCCTCGACGCCCTGATGTCGGCGAACGTGCGGCGTGAGCGAAGCCGGTGCGTCGCCGAGGCGATCGAACGCATCCATGGCGACCGCCATGCCACCGCGCTTGCCGCGCACTGGAGGGCGGCCGAGGAGCCGGGGCGCGAGCTCGTCTACGCCCGGAAGGCCGGCGAGCAGTCGCTCCAGACCGGCGCATTCCCCGAAGCGGTGCATTACTTCCGGCGGGCGCGCGAGCTGATGCAGGCGAGCGACCGCGGCGAGCTCCGCCCTCCGCGAGGGAGGCGAGCGTCGGGGTTCCTCGACCCGAACGCAGGCGTGGATCCGGATGGCGAGGCGTTTGCGCGCGGGCTCGTCGAGAGCGGCTTGTGCGAGGCCTACTATCGACTCGGCGACCTCCACCGGTGCCGCGATCACGGGGAGCGCGCGCTCGAGTGGTTCGGGCAGCGCGTTCCGCGGAGCCCGGTCGCCTGGTTGCTCGCCGCGCTCGTCGAGGCGATGACTCGGAGCTGCCAGAAGCTGGTCGGCAAGCGAACCCGCGATCCGGAGCGCGCGCTTCGCGTCGCCAGCGAGGTCGCGCGGACGCAGCTCCGACTGGTCGACGTGTTCTTCTACTCCCTGCAGGTCGCGCCGCTGATCTGGTCGAGCCTGCGCGTGGTCAACCAGTGCGAGCCGGCCGGACGCGCGCCGGAGCTCGCGCAGGGCTACGCGATCCTCGGCATCCTCGCGGGCGCCGCGCGTCTCGACCGGCTCGGTCGTGGCTGGTCGGCGCGGGGCATTGCCATCGCCGAGGCGAACGGCCACGAGCGCGAGGTGGCCTGGACCCTCACACGCCGAGCGGTTCTCGACGTCAGTGATGCCCACTTCGAGGACGCCGAGGCCCTGGCAGAGCGCTCGCGCACGATCAGCGAGCGCGTGGGTGACCTCCGGCTCTGGGAGGAGACGCGGACCCTCCAGGCCATGAGCAGCCTCTTCGCAGGCGAGCTCGAGCAGGGCCTGGAGCGCTATCGAGAGGTCGGCCGGCTCTCCCGGCGGAGCGGAAACCGACAGATCGAGTGCTGGTCGCGAATGGGCCAGGGCCTGCTGCTGAGCCGCCTGGGGCGCGACACCGATGCGCTTCGCATGTACGAGGAAGCGCGGCCGATGGTCGACGAGGACGCGATGGCGATGAAGAGCGAGGCGGTCTGCCTGTTCGGCCTGCTCGCGCTCTCGCGTCTGCGGACTGGCGATCCTCCGGGCGCCTACGAGGCTGCCGATCGCGCCCTCTGGCACATCCGCGCGATGCGCCCGATCGCGTACTGGCTCCAGCCGCCGCTGGCCGCCGTGGTCGAGGTCTTCCTCGCGCTCCAGGAGGAAGGGTGGGGGCCCGACGGCGAGATCCGACGCGCCCTGCCGCGGCGGGGGCGCCAGGCGCTCGCGGGGCTGCGCGCATTCGCCACGCACGTTCCGGTCGGGCGGCCCTCGGCGCTCCTGTGGCGGGGGCTGGTGGCATGGTTGGAGCGGCGGCCAACCCGCGCTCGGCGGTATTGGAAGCGCAGCATCGAGCTCGCGGAGCAGATGGGGACCCCGTACGAGCGAGCCCGAGCCCACCTCGAGATCGGTCGACACATGTCGCTGCACGAGGAGGGACGCAGCTACCATCTCAGTCAGGCCCTGGAGCAGTTCGGGCAGCTGGGGAGCATCACGGATTCAGGTCGGGCACAGGCGGAGCTCGACCGATCGGCCGATGCCATACGAGGAGGCGGCTAGTGGGGATCACGCTGAGCGATCTGGCGCAGATGCGGTGTCCGATCGAGAGCTGTCGCTCACCCCTCCTCTTCCAGGGTACGTGGAGCGGCGCCGAGCTGGAGAGCGGCGTGCTCAAGTGCGAGAAGGCAAGTCCCCCCCACAGCTACGGCGTGCGCGGCGGGATCCCCTTCCTGCTGAGCGACTCCGAGGTCGAGGGGATGGACGGATTGCTGCGGCCGATCTACGACATGATCGCCCCGGTCCACGACGCTGGGGTCCGGTACATGCTGCCGGTGTTGCAGTTCCCGGATCCGCGGGCGAGTCGGCGAAACTACATCACCGAGCTCGAGCTTGAGAAGCTCGGGAGGGCGCCGGGGGGTGGTCCGCCGCGCATACTCGAAGTCGGAATCGGGGCCGGTGCGAACGTCCGACTCATCGATGCGGCCGTGGACGCCGAGATCTGGGGCGTCGACCTGAGCAGCGGCATGATCGACGAGGCGAACCGCCGCTTCCACGGACGGACAGGACGAAGCGTGCGCCTCGCGCTGGCAGATGCGCACGCGCTGCCATTCGAGGACGGCGCCTTCGACCGGGTTTTCAGCGTGGGGTCCGTCAACGGCTTCCGCGAGCCGAGGAAGGCCCTGGCGGAGATGGCGCGCGTGGCGAAGCCCGAGACGCCGATCGTCGTGGTGGACGAGGAGCTCGACCCGAAGCGCGAGCACCTGGTTCTGCACCGCCTGCTGTTTCGCGCGCTCACGGCCTATGACGCGAATCCACACGCACCGGTGGAGGCTGTACCCGACGGCGCGGTCGACGTCGAGGTCACGCCGGTCAGCCGTTTCTACTTCTGCCTGCGCTTCCGGATGCCGGCGCCGGCCGCTTCCGGCGCTGCGAGATCGCGCGGCCTCGCGTAGCAGGCGCGCCGCTGCCTCAATCCGGCTGCAGCACCATGTCGAAGAGCCGGAGCGTGAGGCCACCCGTGAAATCGATGGTGGCGCCATTGAACCAGGCGCCCGCATCGCCCGCCAGCACCGACACGAAGCGCGCGACCTCCTCGACCGTCTGCATTCGGCCGGCCGGGATCATCTCGCGGTGCACGGCGTCCTGGCGCGCGAGGGCCTGGGGCCCCATCACCTTCTCGACCGCGGGCGTAATGACCGTGCCGAACTGGAGCAGGTTGACGCGGTGGCCGAAGGCGCCGAGCTCGATCGCCAGGTAGCGGGCGTAGATCTGGAGCGCCGCCTTCGCGGCGGCGACCAGTCCGCAGTTGTGCAGAACGTGATCGTGCAATGCGTTCGTGAGGCCGAGGAGACGCGCGTTCGAGGCCAGCATGTCTTGCTCGTGCAGGGTGCGGGCCCAGTACGCAAACGAGTGCGCCATGCAGTTGAAGGTCTTCTCGAACTGCTTGCGGTGGAAGGCGTCGCCTCGCGTGTCCAGGAAGTGGCCGATCGAAGCGCCCGAGAGCGAGTGCACCATCAAGCCCACGCCGCGCGTGCCCGTCACTTCCTTCACGAACGACGCGCAGGCATCGATGTTCTCCGGTCTTCCCGCGTCGCCGACGTGCAGCACCACCCGCCGCCCCGCCGACCGCACCACCGCCTCGACCTTCTCGGCCTCGGCGGGATGGTTGCCCCGGTGGATCCCGACGACGTGGAGTCCCGGATCGCGGGCCACGGCCTGGGCGATCGCTGCGCCCGTGCCCGCCGAGACGCCGAGGATCAGTGCCCAGCGCTCGGCAGGACGATTCTCCCCGCTCATCGACTCCGCCTCGCCTCCGTCAACACTGCCACACGGCATGCTCGAGGAGCGTCTGAACCGCTCCGGTGACGCGCTCGTGGAGCGTCCGAAGGGCACCCAGGTCCGCGGGGTCCGGGTGGCCGAGATGGATCGGATCGCCGATGAACTGCTTGATCTTCACAGGAAGCGGTGGTGCGAACGGATAGATGCCGCCGAGTCCGACACCGATCCAGGTCGCCCAAGCGAACTGCTTCGGGATCCCGAGCCGCTCGGCCGTCTGGTGAGGGTTGTTGACACCGATGTACATGTTGTCGACGCCAGCCGCTCCGACCGGCACGATCGGCAGGCCGTAGCGCAGCGCGAGCCGCAGGTAGCCGAGGTGCCGGCCCCAGTCCACCTGGTATTGGATCCGGCCGTGTCGGGCGCCCTCCTCGCCGCCGCCCGGTGTGTCGATGATGTGCTCCCCCCGCTCCACCGCCTCCGCCAGCTCCGGGCCGTCGCGGGTCACGAAGCCGAGCGCGTCGGCCATCCGCTTGAGCCGAGGAGACGCCTCGATGCCTCGATGAAGGATCCCGTGGGGGAGGTAACCCAGGCGGTCGTAGAGGGCCACGGTCAGCATACACATGTCCCAGGCGAGGGGCCGGCCGTGGTAGCCTACGATGAGAGTGGGACCGATTCCGTCGAGCTTCTCGAGCCCTTCCACCTCGTAGCGGTGGTAGCGCTGCCAGAAGCGCCAGAAGCTCAGCCATGCCGCCAGGGCGATTTGGCTATCGATCGCCACGACACACCTCGGATATCATACGGGGGAGGCAGGCTGCACTGTTTTTTCTGCAGGCTGCACTCTCTTCTGCTTAGCTGGGGCCGCCGCTCACCTCCGGCACCCCTCGGAGACGACGATGCCCGACCTGACCCAGATCATCAGCACGCCGCAGCTCGCTCTGATCCGAGCAGCCTTCGATACCGGCGTGATGGACACTGTGCTCGCGCAGTCCCTCCCGAGCGACTCCCCGAATTCACAGGGCTACGTGACCGCCATCAAGAACGCGCTGACGACCAATCTCCCCGCGGACATCACGCCCGGCCCGCGGCTGCGCCTGTCCCAGATGGATCGCGAACGCGTGCTGGTCGCGATCCTCGCATCTCGAAGCGATCGCCTGAACCTCGCCGTCCACCTCTACTACGCGCTCGCGATCGGGATCTCCGTCGACGAGATCCTGCATGTCCTCCTGCTTACCGCCATCTACAGCGGTCTGCCGACCTTCGCGAACGCCCTCGACCTCGCACGAGATGCCTTCAACGTTCTCGCCAATCTGTCCGCAAGCCAACTCGATCCCGTGAGCGTCCTCAAGATCCTGCGGCAGAAGTTCGATCTCCCTCCGCCCAACTAGCGGCCGACCTCGTACAGCACGGCGCCGCACGAGATGCCGGCTCCCACGCCCACCATCAGGACGCGATCGCCGGCGCGCACCGGGCGCTCGCGCATCAGGACGTCAAGGCTCACCGGGATCGACGCCGCGCCCGCGCTGCCGAGCTCGCGCACCACTCGCACCACCCGCTCGGGATCGAAGCCGAGCGCCTGCTCGATCGCGTCGAGCAGCGCGCCGTTCGGCTGGTGCGGCACCACCCAGTCCACGTCGTCGAGCGAGAGACCTGCCTGCTTCAGCACCGCTTCGGTGGCCGCGCGTACCGCGTCGATGGCCTCTCGGCCCATCGTCTCGTGTGACGCCGTGAAGCGGATCGTCTCGAGGCGACCCGTCAGCACCTCGCTCTCCAGGCGGACGTTTCCGAAGGCGATGCCGTCGTTGCGCAGCCAGGAGCCCAGGACTCCCTCCCCGCCGTGCGCGCGCGTCACCACGGCGGCGGTGGCCGCGTCGCCGAAGACCAGGTAGGGGCGTGCATCCTTCGGCGTGATTCGCCGCGACGGAAGCTCGACCACCGCGATGCCTACGGGGCCGCCACCCGTCGCGATTCCGCGGGCCGCGATGTCGAGGGCGGTGAGGAAGCCCATGCAGGCGTTCGCGAGATCGAAGCAGTCGCAGGTCATCGCGAGGCCGAGCCGCGCCGCGATCAGGTTCGAGGTCGCCGGGAAGATCAGGTCGGTTCCTCCCGAAGTCACCAGGATGATGCGTTCGAGGGCGCTCGCGGAGAGCTGCGCCTGCTCGAGCGCCTTCGCGAGCGCGTCGGCTCCCAGGCCCGCCGCGGTCGCGTCGCGCGGCGCGAAGCGGCGCGACGCGATCCCGGTACGCCGCTCGATGTCGGCGGCGTCTCGCGGAGGAGCGACGTGCTTCACGATCTCGGAGGTCGGAATCACCGGACCAACCGGGATGCTGCTCGTGCCGGCGATGCGGATGGGGAGCTTCAAGAGTTCAGGGCCCGATCCACGGTGGAGACACGGTTGAAATCACTCCCCCGAGGACCCCCGTTCCCGTGTAGTGCCAGGCGAGGTACAGCTCGTACGCTTTGATCGGCACGTTCGGATCCAAGCGCGCGGTCGCAACGATCTCGGACGCTCGCTCCCACGCCATGGTCTCGAGCATTGGGAGCCGTTGGGGTTGGAAGGTCAGCACGATGTCGGCCTGCTTCGCGTACTCCTCGGTGGCGTTGTGGAGCATGAACGAGACCCAGGCCCATCCGTCGATGATCCGGCCAACCGGCGTTCGATCATGCGCGACTTCGCCGAGCGGTTTGTCGAACCACGGGTTCGAATGCGCAGGGCCCGGGACGGCGTCGCAGGCGAGCAGGACGTCTACCTTGTGGCGCACGATCTCGCAGGGGAGCAGCGCGCCGGCGGCGCCGTCCGCGTAGCGCTTGCCGTTCTTCTTCGTGGGACCGAATGCGACCGGCAGTGAGCCGCTCGCCCGCACCGCTTCCCCTAGCGTTCCAGCCGTGACGCAAACCGCCTTCGGTGGGTCCCCTCCCGCCAGCTCCGTCGTCAGCGGGAGGAACGCGGGATAAGCGAGATCTTCGACGCGCCGTCCGAACAGATCCTTGTCGACCCACGCCTCGATGGGCCAGGAGGCCACGGCGAGCAGCGGCAGCATCCATTCGAGGCTCTCGCACGCATCCACTAGGCGTGAGACTCCGCCCGTTCCCTGGGCGCAGTAGTAGGCCCCGACGAGCGCGCCGCCGCTCACGCCGCCGAAGAAGTGGACGGGCACGCTATAGGGACCCTGCTCGATCGCCTCGAGGAGCGCGCCTACGCGAAGCGCAGACGCACCCCCGCCGCTGACCGCGATCCCGACCAGCTTGAACGTGAGGCCGCTCGCGATCAGTCCGAGGCTCTGGTGAATGGCGCGATCGCGTTCGACGACGCTCGCTGAGAATGGCGCCCCGCCAGAGCCGTGCAATTGGAGCTTCCGGAGGATCGCCTTCACGTCGAGGGGGGCGCGGATGAAGTCCCGCTCGATGCGCTTCTCCGCGAGCGGCTCCACGCGGAAGTGGCGCCTGCGTTCGAGGAGCTGAATCGCCGGGGAGAGCAGCCGGCCCAGCGACTCCCGGAACTCCATCCTCACCCCTCCGGTCCCGGGCCTTGAGGGGTCGGGTTCGGTGGCCGTCGGCGCCTCCCGTGACGAGCGCAGCGAGATCGACTGAAGCGTGCCGTAGAAGAAGAGGTCCGGGTCCCCCGGCGAGGAAGCGGGGTGGACGGGTGTCGGAGCCCTGGGTGGCGGAGTGCCGTGCGGCAGAGTCCTAGGCGTCAGGCCCTCTAGGCCTGCTAGGAATGCAATCAGCTCCACGGGGAACGCGGGCCCCTCCTCGTCGTGCAGGTAGATCCCCCGAAGAGGTCCCCGGGGCGGATGGAAGGAGGGCCGGGACGGATCGGCGAGCGACGAGAGCGATGGGACCAGCCTGTCGGACTGGTAGAAGAGCACGCGATCCGTGTGCTCGCCCGGGGAAGGCTCATACGTCCCGTTGAAGATGTCGTTGAGGCCGTCGTCGCCTACGGAGCCCGTGTTGCGTTCGCCGTTCCGCCAGATCTCGATCGGGTGGGGCGCCTTCTCGAGGATCTCGAGCAGGAGATTGACCTCGTCGGGAACGGCCCGCGACACGCCGTCGGTGACGAGCTGGAAGAGCGGTTGCACGGCGAGCGGCCCGTCGCCAGAGAGATCGGGGTGCGCGAACCACAGGTACTCGGTTCGGTTTGCTTGCTTGACGGCTTCCAAGGCGCGCTTGAGAGCGCGTTCGCGAGGATGCGCGTCGTCGTCGGTGAGCCCATCCAGGATCAGGCTGCGCGCCAGGCGGAAGGAGCGGATCTTGTTCCAATGCACCGATCGGATCAAGAAGACAGCTGCGATTCCGGTCGCGCGCTCCGGAAGGATCTCGACCGGTTCAGCACCGTCACCCACGAGGTGCACACCGGTGCCGCGCAGGATCGCCGCGGCGGGGCCGCTCTTCACCCAAACGCGTCCCGCGACCACGACCAACATCTGGAGGTCGCCGAACGTCTGGGCGCGGTCGACGAGCGTCGGGCCGCCGACGGCGTCGACGAAGTCCGAGAGGAGCCGCCAGCTCGCGTTGCAGAAGAGGCTCGTGGACTTGAGCGCGCCCACCGTGAGGTCGCGAACCCGGGTCGATTGCGATTCGTCGACTCCACTAGCCATCATTGTCTCCTCGGAAGAGCACCGCCGCGACCGTCACACCCCGAGCTCCAGCCACAGCCGCTCGAGACCGTGGAAGAATACCTGGGGTTTCCACGTCGGTTCGCCCTCGGCCAGTCGGAGCGCCGGAGCCCTCGCCAGCAGCGTTCGGAAGGCGATCTGCGCCTCGAGCCGCGCGAGCGCGGCGCCGAGGCAGAAGTGGATCCCGTAGCCGAACGCCAGGTGGCGATTCGGAGCACGGCCGAGGTCGAGGCGTTCGGGCTCGGGAAACCGCTCGGGGTCGCGGTTGGCGGACGCGAGCATCGCCGCGACCTGCTGACCCTGGGCGATCCGCTCGCCCGCCAGCTCCAGATCGCGGACCGCGATCCGGACCGTGCCGGAGACGGGAGGGTCGTAGCGAAGGAACTCCTCGACGGCCGAGGGTACGAGCTCCGGGTTCCGGCGTAGGCGATCCAGCTCGGCCGGGTGCCGCAGGAGGTGGTACAGACCGTTGCCGATCAGGTTCGTGGTGGTCTCGTGTCCGGCGAAGAGCAGGAGCACGCAGTTGGAGGCGAGCTCGTCCTCGCAGAGGCCACGCCCCTGCTCCTCGGCGGCGATCAGCAGGCTCACCACGTCGCTCGCCGGGCGCTCTCGGCGGGCGCGAGCCAGGCGCCGGAAGTAGTCGCAGGCCTCGAGGAGTCCCTGCTGTGCCGTCTCGACGTTGTTGCGTCCCGCCTGGGCGCCGCCGATGTACGAGGCGATCTGATCCGACCAGATCCTGACCTTGTCGAGGTCGCCAGGAGGCACCCCGAGCATCACGGCGACGACCGTCGCCGGGAGCGGAAAGGCGAAGTCCGCCACGAAGTCGATGCTGCCGCGGGCGAGGGCCCGGTCGAGGAGCTCGTCGACGATCGACTGGATGCGCGGGCGCATGCCCTCGGTCTGGCGCGGCGTGAAGCTCTGGGCGAGCAATGAGCGGAGACGCGTGTGGTCGGGCGGATCGCGATACACCGCCCAGTCGCGGAGAATGACTTGGAGCGCGCCCAGCTCCGGCCGCTCTCGAAGCGTCACCGGATCGATGCGCGAAAAGCGGTCGACCGAGCAGTCGGTGCCCTGGACGACGGCGAGCACGTCGTCGTAGCGGCTCACCACCCACATCCCGAGCCGCGGACTCCAGTGGACTGGCGCCTCGTCGCGAAGCTGGCGATAGAGCGGAGCTCGATCGGAGCGCCAGCGAGGGTCGAGCAGGTCCAGGGAGGTGCTCATCGCCCTATCTCTGCCATTCCCGGTCGCCTCCCGTCAAGTGTAATGGCGGATCCGGGATGGAGTGCGCTTCCCCCTCCGGAGGTCGCCGTCCACTCGGCCCGACATCCGCAGCGCCGATGTCCACCGCAATGGACGAATCGAGCCGGATCGTGCTCGGGCTGGGCCGGCCGCCTGGCATGTCGCTTGCTGTCTGGGATTGCATGCGTTCCGACTCCCAGACTCTCCGCAAGGCGCCGCGGACCGTCGAGGTGGTGCTGATGTTCAGCGACGTCGTCGGATCGACCGAGCTCACCGAGCGGCTCGGCGATCGGGACGCCTACGACCTGATCCGGCGCTTCTGCGAAGTCACCTACGAGTGGACGCTCCTTTGCGGTGGCGAGGCGCTCGAGCTGCGGGGAGATGGTGCACTGACCGCGTTTCCCACACCCAGAGACGCACTCGTGTGTGCCAGTGCCGTGCAGCGCTCCTGCTCCCGGGACGGGCGCCTCGCCATTCGCACGGGGGTCCACGCGGGGTCCGCGCTACACGTCGCCGAGGGCTACTTCGGACTCGCCGTGATCGCGGCGGTGCGGATCGCAACGTGCGCGCGGCCTGGTGAGATCCTGATTTCGTCCGAGATCGCGGATCGGCTCACGGATCGTCGCGGGTTCCAGGTGGGCCGGGCGCGGCCCCTGCACCTCAAGGGCTTCGGGGCGCCGTTCTGGGTCTGCACGCTCTGCGATGACGAGCTCTGCGAGCGACGCGTAGAGCTCCCGTCTCCTCCGCTCACCCCCGCCCGCGGCGCTGGCTCGAGGGGACAGCCTGGCTTCCCGATGCGCGACCCGCGGTTTGCTGGAGCATGGAATGCGAGCGAGACTTCGGCTTGTGAGCTCCGATGAGCTGGTCGAGCGGCTGCGGCGCGAGCGCGACCTCTATCGGCGCCTGCTGCGGCTCGGTGTCGAGAACGAGCTCGAGCCCTTTCTCGAAGAGGCGCTGACGCTCGTCGTCGATGCGACCGGAGCACGGCAGGGCTATCTCGAGCTCAGCGATGATCCCGACGGCGGCGAGGCGTCGAGCTGGTCGATCGCCCGTGGATGTTCGGCCGGAGAGGTCGATGGCATCCGCGCCCTGATCTCTCGGGGGATCATTGCGCAGGCGCTCGCGACGGGAGAGACGATCCTCACCCCCTCGGCGATGCTCGATCCCCGCTTCCGCGGACGCGAGAGTGTCGCCGCGCGTCGCATCGAGGCCGTTCTCTGCGCACCCATCGGCGCTCCCCCCATCGGGGTCGTGTACCTGCAAGGGGGGCCCGGATCCGGTGCATTCTCGGCGGAGGATCGCGAGAGGCTGGAGCTCTTCGCCCGACACGTCGTCCCCCTCGCCGAGCGTCTCGTGGCGCGGCGCCGAGACCGCAGCGGCGCCGATGCGACGCGCGGCGTTCGGGCGCGGCTGCGGCTGGATGGCATCGTCGGGGAGAGCCCTGCGCTCGCGGCAGTGCTCGATCAAGCGGCGCTCGCGATGCCGCTCGACGTCACGGTCCTGTTGCTCGGCGATTCGGGAACCGGCAAGACGCAGCTCGCGCGCATCATCCACGAGAACGGCCCGCGCGCTGCAGGTCCCTTCGTCGAGCTCAACTGCGCTGCGCTTCCTGACACCCTCATCGAGAGCGAGCTATTCGGGGCCTCCGCGGGCGCACACAGCACGGCGCAGCGCGGCATCGCAGGAAAGGTCGCCGCAGCGAGGGGCGGAACGCTCCTGCTCGACGAGATCGGCGAGCTTCCGGTCCAGTCGCAGGCCAAGCTTCTCCACCTGCTCCAGTCGAAGCAGTACTACCCGCTCGGCGCGAACCAACCGGTGCAGGCCGATGTCCGCCTCCTTGCCGCGACGAACGCCAACCTCCAGGAAGCGGTTCGGAGCAAGACGTTCCGGGAGGACCTCTTCTACCGGATCCAGGTGCTCTCGATTCGCATGCCGAGCCTTGCGGAGCGGCCCGGGGACGTGCCGCTCCTGGCCGCGCACTTCTGCGCGGACGCGTGCGCGCGGCATCGGCTCACGAGGCTGGTGCTCTCGCCCGGCACCGTGCAGGCGATCGCAGGCGCCGAGTGGCCCGGCAACGTCCGCCAGCTCGCCCATGCGATCGAGGCAGCGGTGATCCGCGCCAGCGGCGAGGGCGCGACGTGCGTCGAGCGGCGTCACGTCTTCCCGGACGCGCCCGAGGGTGCGTCCCCCGAGCCGATGACGTTCCAGGGCGCCACCCGCAGGTTCCAGCGCGAGCTGGTCGCCCGCTCGCTCGCCGACACCGACTGGAACGTCGCCGAGGCGGCCCGCCGCCTCGACCTGGCCCGCTCGCACCTCTACAACCTGATCCATGCATTCGGACTGGAGCGCGACGGAGCCTGAAACACCGATGCGTCGACGTCTCCGGCGGATGCATCGCCACGAGGCGTGCGGCACCGCCCGGAAGGTGCCCCTCCGCACCCTCCGGGTCGGCCGCCCGCGTCCGCCCCGATCTCTGCTATCGAGGCGCCGACAGGGGGCTGCTGGCGCGAGGCGTCGCCGGGTCGCTCGACGCGATGCCGTCCATCCTGCCCGCGCGCACTTGCTCGAGGCACGCGGCCCGCTGCTTCTCGCGCTCCGTCGGGCTCATCTGCCGAGCCGTGAAGGAGTGCGACTGCGCCTCGCAGTCCCCCGCATCGCGCTTCTCTCCGATGCCCGCCTGATACCGTTGGAGCTGCTCGACCGATGCGAACTGCGCCAGCGCCGGCGGCGCCGACGTTGCCAGGAACGCGATCGCAAGCGCTTCGATCCACCGCTTCCGAGACATGGTGTGCCCTCCTCCTGCATCCGCTGCGAGTCCGACTTCTGTCTCGCAACGGTGTCGGAAGGGGAGAAGAGCAAGGTTGATGCCAGACCGCGGAGGTGGCGATACCGTCGGATTGCTGGGATCGGCGGCGCGAAGCGAAGCGGAGTGTCTAA
>Ga0335071_10004621_pt1 | contig 14372 bp, 9 predicted proteins | sample Lox_Sample_15_FD_206724 | JGI IMG/M metagenome (GOLD analysis project Ga0335071, IMG submission 206724) | Soil microbial communities from Loxahatchee National Wildlife Refuge, Florida, United States - Lox_Sample_1.5 | ecosystem: Environmental > Terrestrial > Soil > Wetlands | place: USA: Florida... | reverse complement strand
GGCCGGGTACTACGATCCCAAAACGAAAACGGTGTACCTGCTCGACTGGCTGGAGCCGGAGGCGCAAAAGCCGGTTTTGGCGCATGAATTGACGCACGCACTACAGGATCAGAACTTCAACCTGACGAAGTTCATGAAGAACGCGCAGCAGAAGAAGGTAGGTAAGTACGACGTTTTGACGAGCGAGGTCCTGAACGCCCGGGTAGCGCTGATGGAAGGACAGGCTGCCGCTGTCATGGTGGACTACATCATGGCGCCACAGAAGCAAACAATCGAGAGCAATCCAGATCTGGCGCGAGCGCTGCAAGCCGGAATGCTGAGCGATGATGGGTCGAAGATCATGCAGAAGGCGCCGCTTTACCTGAAGGAGGACTTGAAGTTTCCGTACACGTATGGTCTGAACTTTGTGCTCGATCTGCTGAAGGTGTCGAAGCAAGAAGCGTTTGCGGAGGCGTTTGAAACTCCGCCAGCCGATTCGCGGCAGGTCATGCAGCCACAGACCTATCTGCAAGGCCAGCAGGTGCCGCCCTTGCCGATGCCGGATTTTGAACACCTGCTCGGCCACGACTGGCGCCGGTTCGATGTGGATAGCGTTGGTGAATTCGATCTCTCAGTATTGGCGCGGGAATACGGGGCACCGATCATTGAAGCCGAGAGCATGGCGCGCGAGTGGCGATTCCAGTATTACTATGCCGCGGCCAAGAAGGGAGTGAAGCCGCAGAAACCCGAAGACGTCTCCCTGATATACGTTTCGCGATGGAGTTCGCCGGATGCAGCGGCGTCGTTTGCCAGACTGGATGGGGATTCGTTGAAGAGACGCTACAAGACTTCGCGGCCCGTCGCCGGCGAGTCGGGACATTGGACGACGGAAGAAGGCGATGTTTTCATCCAGCAGCAGGGTGAGTTGGTATTGGTGACCGAAGGATTCGATCCGGTGACATCGAGCAAGCTGCGGGACGGGGCCCTGGCAGCGATCAAGAGTGGGCGGTAAACGGTGAACGGTCGACGATAACTTCCATTGATTCCGCGGCGTAATTTGGAGATCTGGAAGGATAAGAGGCGCGAATCCTTCGATGGTTCACGGTTCGGCTTCCACTGTCTACAATAGCTATTTCCACATGGCAGAAGAAACCAAACAAGAGCGCGGCCTCGAATACTGGATGGAGCGCGTGATCCAGGAAGCCGACAAGGCGCGGCGCGGGTTTGAGGCCGACCCGGTGCATGATTTGCGTGTCGCGATCCGGCGGTGCCGGTCGATGGGGGACGGGTTCCGCATGCTTGATCCCAATCCGACATGGCAGAAGATGCGCAAGGCCGGCAAGGCCGTGTTCTCCGCGCTCGGCGAATTGCGCGACGTCCAGGTTCAGATGGAATGGCTGGACAAGTTGTCGCAGCCCGGCGATCCGGTACACAACAAGCTGATGGCGTACTTTCAGCACCGCGAGGCGGAGTTGAAGCAGGCAGCTTCAATCGCGCTGGCGAATTTCGATACCGCGCAATGGCTGCAGTGGGCTAAAGAACTTGGCGAGGCCGCGGCACGAATTCCGATCGGCGGCGACATTTTCCAGGTGATTGCATTGGAGCGCTGGAACGATGCGCGAGAGCTGCATCGTGTCGCCATGCGCAACCGCAGCAAGGTGGCGTTGCACCAGGTGAGGATCGGGATCAAGAAGTTCCGCTACATTGTCGAGAACTTCCTGCCGGCATTGCACGAGGCCTGGATCAGGGACATGAAAGACATCCAGGATCTGCTGGGCGAGATTCATGATCTCGACGTGTTGACCGAGACCGCGTTACGGATCCGGGCCTATGACGATTTGGCGCAGCGTACGCGTTGGCGGAGTGCAATCACGGCCGAGCGGAGCAAGCGATTGGACAAATATCGTTCGAAGATGATCGGCCGGGAGTCGCTGTGGATGATATGGCGCTCGGGGCTGCCCTCGGGTGAAGCCTTGCGGAAGGCCATCCTCAAGAAGTTTGAGCTCTGGTCGTCGCTGCGGGATCCGGACCGCCTGCACACCGAAGCGGTGCTGGAACTAAGCCTGCAGTTATTCGACTTCTACGTGGCCGAACGACTGTTGAAGGCGGCTGAAATTCAGGGCGTGACCCAACGCGATCTTCTGACGGTCGCCGTTCTCGGCCATGAAGCCGGGCGTTTGAAAAGCGGATCGCACCACAAGAAAGTTGTAAAGATTTTCGACCAATTGGATGTTCCTCCGGGTTGGCAACCGTTTCACCTGCACTTGGCGGGCATGATCGCGCGCTACCACCGCGGTGCTCCTCCGAATGAAGGGCAGAAGAAGTACGCGGGGTTGAGGAAGGCCGCTCGCGGAGTGGTGGATCGCCTGGCGGGAGTGATTCGACTGGCGGACTCAATCGAACGCCAGCGTGACTTGGCGGCTCGCGAGGTGAACATCGCCCGCAACAACGGTAATATTCTGATTACCGCAGCCGGAGTTCACGATCGCACGCGGCAAGCCGAACGCATTGCGGCCGCAAGGCACCTTCTGGAAAGCACTTGCGGCGTACCGATTCTGGTCAGACCCGCGTAGATTGCATGAGTAATAGTAACTCGGTAAGTTTGTTTCCTGAGCACGGCGACAATTTTCAGCGGTTCTGCAATGACGAGAGAACGAAAGAATGAAGACCGAAAAAGCCAAGGCAAAGAAACTATCTAACGCAAGGGTTGCAATCCTCGGGGCGGGGAAGATCGGGACCATCCTGATGCAGGCGATGCTGCAAAAGGGGCTGCTTTCGAAGGCGTTGATTCACGCGACCGTTCAGCACGAGGAAAAGGCAGAAGCGCTCAATAACGACCTCGGTATCGAAGTCGGAACGGACAATGCCGAGGCGGTGCGCAATTCGCAGATCGTGCTGGTGTGCGTGAAGCCGCAAACCGTGGCGCAGGTGATGGAAGAGATCGCTCCGGTAACCACGCCCGACAAGCTGGTGATTTCGGTGGCGGCTTCGGTTCCCACGGACTACATGGAGAAGAGGCTGGCGGCAAATGTTCCGGTGATTCGGGCCATGCCGAATACTCCGGCAACGCTGGGCGCGGGTATGACGGCGATTTGTGGCGGCAAGTACGCAACGCAGGAAGACCTGGACCTTGCTAAGGGCTTGTTCGACACCGTGGGTCGTACCGTGCTGGTCGATGAGAAGCATATGGACGCCATCACCGGATTGTCGGCGAGCGGACCGGCGTTCATCTACATCATCCTGGAATCTCTGGCCGAGGCCGGCGTGAAGGTGGGGCTCCCGCGCGATCTGGCGACGCAACTGGCGGCGCAGACTGCGATGGGGGCATCGAGGATGGTGCTCGAGACGGGACATCACCCAGCGCTGCTGAAAGACGCGGTAACGACGCCTGCCGGCTGTACGATCGATGGCATCCTCGAACTTGAAGAAGGGAAGCTGCGAGTGACGCTGATTAAGGCGGTGGTGAAGGCGGCGCAAAGGGCGAAGGAGCTGGTTTTCAGCTGAGGACAGGTCGTGAAGTTGATTTGGATTTTCGCGTCGGTGTTCGCAGCCCTCCTGCAGGACAACTTCGCGGTCATCCACCAGGAGGATTTCACGCGATGGTCGCGCGTGACCGGCTTGCAGCCGGCGGAAATCCGCCAGATGTGGCGATCAACTTCTCACTACGCCGACGAAAATGACGATGATTCGTCTATCGAGCTCGTCGACGTAACATCTCTTGCGTCCAGAAATCAGATTTTGTTGATCGCAAGCGCAGGGATTCCCAAGTGTTTGAATGTAGCCGTTTTTTCGTCAGGTCGCGGTCATCTGAAACTCTGGCAAGAAGCGCAAGGGCCGGACGGGTTCGGTTTCTGCGACAATCTCGGAATCCCGGCAGAAATAAATGTCTCGAAGAGCGGTGAGGTGGAGATCACGGCTGCGGTTTACCGATATAGTGACAAACCAACGGAAGCGATAATCCGTGAATATATTTATCGATGGAATAAAACATCCTATGTGTGGAAAGCTAGCTACGACTCGTCGAGACCCATTCCAAGACGTCTCACTAGCTTTTCACGGTAAATGACGAACCGAAAAGAGTGATATCACTGCAAATCTATTCCATTCAGCTATAATCCCTCCGACTTGCCATGGACTTCGATCAACTCATAACTTTTCTCGAAGTCGTTAAGCTCGGGAACTTCTCGCGTGCCGGGCAAAAGGTACTGCGCTCGCAGTCTGCGGTGAGCGCGCAAATCCGCCAGATCGAGGAAGAATACGGCGAACGGCTGCTCGACCGTTCGGGCAAAGTGGTTCGCCTGACGCCCGCGGGCGAAGTTTTCTTTGAGTACGTGCAGCGGATGCTCACGCTCTATCACGAGTCGAAGCGAGCCGTTGCCGACCAGGGAAACCAGCCGCGTGGAGTGCTGGCGATTGGTGCGAACGAAGCGACGTGCCTTTACGTGCTGCCGGACGTTTTTGCGCATTACTCGCAACTTTATCCCGATGTGCAGATCAGCATTTATCGCAATTTCAGCCGCAAAATTCTCGAGCGAGTGAACGATGGATCGATCGATGTGGGGGTCGTAACCCTGCCGGTGAAGTCGCCGGGCCTGAAGGTGCGGGCAATCCATCGCGACAAGCTGATGCTGATGGTGAGTTCGAAGAGTCCACTGGCAAAGCTGAAATCGGTTTCGGTGGCCGTGGCTGCGGAGCAGCCGCAGTTGTATCCCAAGACCGGATATACGCGCCAGCTGCTCGACAAGCTTTTCCGCCCCTATCAGAGTCAATTGAGGATTCGGATGGAGCTGCCGAGCGTGGGGATGATCAAGAGCTTCGTGGCGGCTGGACTGGGCGTCTCGCTGATCAGCTCGCGCTATGCCGCCGATGAAGTGAGAGCCGGGACGGCAAAATTGGTGGAACTAGAGGGTGAGGATCTGTGGCGCGAGTTGGGGGTGGTGTACCAGAGCAATCGGACGCTGCCGCAATCGGCGAAGGCATTCGTCGATCTGATCTTGCATGAGGCCACACTTTCCGGAAACAAGCCCGTCCAGCGATAATCTGTGCAACAAACGTGAGGCAAACCCAAGGGTGTTAAGAATTCGTGTCTCTCTGAACCTATTCGCTTTTGCCCTGATGGCCGCTATGGCCGTTCGCGCTCAAGCGGTTCCCGGTGAATTTCTCCAAAATTTGCACTGGCGGTTGATTGGCCCATTTCGCGGTGGACGGGCGGTAGCTGCGGCTGGTATCCCCGGAGAGCCCAATACCTTTTACTTCGGCAGCGTAGAGGGCGGCGTCTGGAAGACCACAAACGCCGGGCAGACGTGGGCTCCGATTTTCGACAGTGAGCCGACTGCGTCGGTTGGCGCAATCGCCGTGGCGCCCTCGAGTCCGGACGTGATTTACGTCGGGACCGGCGAGTCGGATATTCGATCCACGCTGTCGTCCGGTGATGGTGTTTATAAATCGACCGACGCTGGGAAGACGTGGAAGAACATCGGGCTGCGGGAGACGCGGCAGATCAGCAAGATTGTGATCGATCCCCACGATCCTAACGTCGCATACGTTGCTGCGCTCGGGCACGTGTATGGTCCCAACCAGGAGCGTGGCGTTTTTGAAACCACGGACGGCGGCCAGACGTGGAAGCAGGTATTGAGCAAAGGCCCGGAGATCGGGGCGGCGGATCTGGCGATGGCGGAGGCGAATCCCAGAATTCTGTTTGCGGCGATGTGGAAGACCTGGCGTCCACCGTGGAGCACCTACGCTCCAATCAACGGCCCGGGTAGCGGACTGTATCGCAGCACTGATGGCGGCGGATCGTGGACGGAGTTGAAAGGGAATGGGTTACCCGGCGGGGATTGGGGGCGTGTTGGCGTGGGTGTTTCCCCGGACGGTAAGCGTGTTTACGCCCTGATCGATGTAAAGCCCGGCGCGGGGCTCTATCGATCCGATGATGGCGGCGATACGTGGACGCTCGCGAATGGCGACCCGCGCCTGACTAGCCGCGCTTGGTACTTCAACTGGCTGGCCATAGATCCGAAGAATGCGGATGTGGTTTATGTTGCGAATGTGGCGCTGCTTCGATCCGAAGATGGCGGCAAGACCATAACAGTGCTCAAGGGCGAGCCGGGTGGGGATGACTACCACAACCTCTGGATCGATCCGAATAATCCGTCGCGTCTGTTGCTGGTGAGCGACCAGGGAGCGAACGTTTCGGTTGATCGCGGCGCAACCTGGAGTTCGTGGTACAACCAGCCCACCGCGCAGTTATATCGGCTCGCGACCGACAACAGCTTCCCTTACTGGGTGCTCGCTTCTCAGCAGGATAGCGGCGCCATTGGAGTTGCCAGCCGCAGCGATCACGGCGTGCTGTCGGCGCAAGACATGGTGCCCGTCAACGGTAGCGAGAGTGGTGCGATCGCAGTCGATCCCAACGATAACAACATTTTCTACATTACCAGCTCGTACGGTGGCGTGAGTCGCATGAACCGGCAAACCTCATTCAGCCAGGACATTTCTCCCTGGCCCATGCCCATGTGGGGCACCGAAATTGATCAGCGCAAGTATCGCGCGCCATGGACACCGCCACTGATCTTCTCGCCCGCGGACAAGAAGACCCTGTATATGGGAACGCAGTACCTGTTGAAGACCACCGATGGCGGGCTGCACTGGACGCAAATCAGTCCGGACCTCACGGGCGCGAAGCCGCAGGCCGGCGACACCAAAACGAAACCGACGGTCGAGAACTCTGTGGCGCTCGGTTACGGCGTGATCTACACCATTGCCCCCTCTTCGCTCAACGCAAACGTGATTTGGGCGGGAAGCGATACCGGGTTGATTCACCTCACGCGCGATGGAGGCAAGACATGGCGAGACGCGACGCCGCCGGGATTGAGCGGTTGGAGCAAGATTTCGACCATTGAAGCATCACATTACGAGCCGGGAGAAGCCTTTGCAGCTGTCGATCGCCACCGTCTGGATGACCAGCGGCCATATCTGTACCGCACACGTGATTTCGGCAAAACCTGGCAGCCAATTGCGGCAGGCATTGGCGAGGCTGCGTTCGTGCGCGTAGTTCGCGAGGACATCCGGAAGCAAGGCTTGCTCTTCGCAGGAACAGAACTGGGCGTCTACGTATCGTTCGACGACGGCGATGTTTGGCAGCCGCTGCAGTTAAATCTGCCGGTATCGTCAGTGCAGGACGTCCAAGTGAAAGATGACGATCTGGTGATCGCCACACATGGCAGGTCGATGTGGATTCTCGACGACATCTCTCAACTTCGCCAGATGGACCCCCATGCTATTTCGGCGAACGCCTGGTTGTTTCAGCCGGCTTGGGCGTATCGGATCGACAAGGACCTGTTTATGGGGACACCTCTGCCTCCCGAGGAGCCACAGGCCAAGAATCCGCCAGATGGAGCGATTGTCGACTATTACCTGAAGTCTGCTTCTACGGACCTGACACTAGAAATCCTGGACGGTAGCGGCAAGGTCGTGCGGCGATATGGCAACCGCGAAAAGCCCCACAAGCATATGGAACTGCCGATCGCAGAAGAATGGTTCCCCGAACCGGTACGGCTGGAAAGCAGTGCTGGCATGCATCGCTTCGTGTGGGATTTGCGCTATGCCAGCTCGGGCGACAGTGACGCCGAAGATACAAGCGATGAGCCGACGGCGCCCAAGGGCCCACGAGTTCCGCCGGGAACGTATCAGGTAAGGCTGATGGTCGGTCGGCAAGCGCTAACGCAAAAGGTGGACGTGAAAATGGATCCCAGGTCGCCCGCAACACCGCAGCAGTTGGCGCAACAGTACGAAACCGGACGTGAGATGTACGGCGCAACCATGAAGAGCCGGCAGGCGCTGGCAGAGGTTAAGTCTGTCCAGGCCCAGTTGGATGGTCTCAACAAAGAGGCGGCGGAAAAACCCGGTGTGCTGACGGAATTGTCCTCTGTGCAAGCTTCGATCAAGAAGTTGCTGACTGGAGACGAGCAGGCCTTGGGCCTCGAATCAGCCAACAGTGGGCTCAATGGTGCGCTTAGAGTAGTGGCCAGCAGTGATCGGGGAATTCCTGCTCAAGCCATCGAGCTTTACCGGCAGTGTAACGCCGCGGTTCAGACGCGCTCCGACGAGTGGCGCCGGTTGAAATCATCCGATCTGGTCCAACTGAACCGTGATCTTCAAAAGGCCGGTCTTGCACCGTTGAAGGTGGCGGAGATCGAAGAGGAAGTGGAGTACTTGATGACCAGGTAGGAAAAGGGACGGACAGAAGGTCCGCCCCACACTTCTTTGTGGTTCGCTCAGGCTGTTACTGGTTCGACGATCCGGGCGGATTCTGGTTCGAACTTTTGGGGTGGTTTTGCCGGCCAATTGGTGCGCTCGATGAAGGTCGGTGGCTCGTAGGCGTGGCCCGCCAGCAAGCGTTCTTCCTCCCGTTTCGAGCTCCACAACATGATTGGACCGAGCGCAGCGGCGACGATCCGCGAAGTGACGCCAAATTCCCTCTCGATTTCTCTTCGCAGTTCGTGGATTTGCCCCGCCACGTCCGCGTTCACGGAGCGGAACCTCTTCTCCATTGCCCACAGCGCTGCGTTGTAGCCAAAGCGTAGAGAAAGCGTTTCGTCCGCGAACCGGCGGCGCACGCGCGCATCGGGGAAGTTCTTGTAGCGCTTCCATCCCTGTAGCATAGTGCGGCACATGCGGAAGAGGCTGGGTCCGTTGCGCTCGTAATCGCGCCAGAAAGCCCAGTCGAGGAAACGCTTGGAATCGTCGCGCGAGAGCGCCGCGTGCCTGAAGTTGAACTTGTATTGTCCATGAATGTCGGCAAGGTCAATGCCATCGAGCATGCGGCCTTCTTCCGACATCTGCTTGAAGAGCGGCGTGCCGGGAACCGGCGTGTAGAGCATGAACTGATGGAAGTCGGTGGCGTGTTCGACCGCGTACTCGATTTCGCTGACGATGTTTTCACGGGTGTGGTGCTCGAGTCCGACAATTGTCGAGCCTTGGACGCGGATGCCGTGCTGGGCTAGTTCACGCGTCAGTTGCTTTGTATTGGTGCCATTAAGCTTCGTGTAGCTGGAGTTCGGCGATTCCAGTCCCATCCAGACCCACGAAACGCCGAGTTCCGCGAGTTCCTGCATGGTGTACTGCTTGAGCGCGTTGGCGGAGGAGAAGACTGCCAATCCCCAACTCTTGTTGCCCTCGCGCATACGTTTTAACAACTGCATGGCGCGCCTGCGGTGGAGAAGGAAGTTCTCGTCCATCACGAAGAAAGTCGAGACTCCCATCGACTTCTCCAGTCCCGCCATTACTTCATAAAGTTCGTCACCGGTGTCGTAGAAGTTGAAGAACTTGCCCTTGCCGCCAAAAAACGAGGAGGTGGTGCAGAAGTTGCAACCCATTGGGCAGCCGACGGAAGGAATTACGGTTGCCGCCGTATTGCCCTTGAACTCCGGAGTGCGAATCCCCATCATGCGCGTGCGGAAGCCGGAGACGATTTCGGGATGCCGGATGGGTGTGTTCTCGTCCTGACCCAGGTAGCGGCGCATCCAGCGAATACCTTCTCCGCGGACAATGTGGTCGGCATCGATCATGTTCTCGATGCCAGGAGTCGCGGTCACGTGCCCACCTACGACGATTTGCGATCCCGGCGAGAACTCGCGGACCATGCGGCACATCTCGCGTACTTTGCCTACATTGACGATGATGGAAGTGATGCCGACAACGTCGTACTGATTCTCGGTAAGCTCGCGCCGGAAATCTTCGCGGGTGGGGAAGTCGAGTACCGTGCAAGGCGCAGAGATGTTCGCCTGGATCATCATGATGCCCCACGACCGATGAAACATGCGTAGCGAAAAAGCGCCCTGGGCGCGTGTCACTTGGTTGTGATACAGCTCCATCGGATTGATGGCGCGACTGCCGAACTCGTCGTCTTGCGCATAGGGCCCGAAGACGGAAGCCAGCAAGATGCGGGCGCGTTTGCCCTTTGGATGGACTGCATAGCTTTCCGACTGCGCGGTTTGTACTTGTATAACCACCGGCGACCTCCCAACCTTCGAGCGTAAGCATTGGGGGCCACCCACCGCTGTGATCAATTACGACTCTTACAAAAACATTACATTCCACGTGCCACGGTGGTGAACATTTGCGAAAGTGGCGTGCCCGTGGCAGAGTGTTGGGCGCCTTTGGGGCAGGTAATTTGGCGAGCCATCCGATTCCCGACAACGAACGTACCTCTAACGGGGGAAGGAGGGAGTCGTCGGCCAACTCGAGCATGGGTCAGCGAGAAGACGATTCCGTCCTGGTGATGCGCACGCGACGAGGCGAGCGTGAGGCCTTTGCCTTGCTCTACGACCGCTATTCACGCCTAGTGTATTCGGTGGCGCTCAGGGTAGTCCGCAACCCGAGTACAGCCGAAGACATTCTGCATGACGTGTTCTTGCAACTATGGCAGTCGCCCGAACGATTCGATTCTTCGCGGGGGAACCTGCCGGCATGGATGGCGGTGATCACCCGCAATCGGGCGATCGATCGTATCCGGCAGCAACGGGGAAGCGTCGATCCCGAGGAGGTGGTGCTGTATTCGTCCTGCGATCTTGGTTCGGAAGTTGAGCGCACGACCGTGATCGAACGAATCCGTGAACTGCTGCGAACTATGCCGGAACCACAGTGCAGAGCGGTGGAAATGGCGTTTTTCGAGGGCAAGACGCATGCGGAAATCGCTTCGGAAATGAAGGAGCCTCTGGGAACGGTGAAGACAAGAATCCGGTCGGCGCTGATTGCCATCCGGAAGGTACTGCAACCATGACCAACGAAGCGCTGCAACACGAAATACATCCCGAGGACCTGACGCTGTATGCGCTGGGCGCTCTGGGAGAGGCAGAACGTGCCCGGATACAAAAGCACGTGGAGAGTTGCGGGTCGTGTAGGCTGGAATTGCAGACGTTGAATGCTGATATGGGAGTGTTGGCAATGGCTTCGGCGCCGGAATCGGCGCCACCGGCTCGGGTCAAGGATCGGCTGATGACAGAGATCGCGCACGAGACGCGGGAGCCACGTCGTAAGGCTTGGAACTGGTCATGGGCGTTTCGCTTCACAGTTGCTGCGATCCTGGTTGCGGCGGTCTTTTTTGAGTGGCGTGATACGAGATCGCTGCGGTCCCAAACCGAAGCCCTTAAGCGCCAACTGGAACACGAGAGGGCTGATTCAGCACAAGCCCGTGCTATCGCCGACCTGATGAAGGACCCCGGCGCGATGAGGTTGACGCTGGTCTCGACCAATTCGCGGCCCCAGCCCATGGCGCACGTAATCTGCTCTTCCGATAAGGGACGGGTCCTCTTGATTGCGCAGAACCTGGCCCCGCTGGGCCCGGGTAAGATGTACGAACTCTGGCTGCTTCCGATGTCGGGAAAACCGGTTCCGGCCGGCATGTTCAACGCCGACGCCAAGTGGACCGCTGCGATGTATCACGCCGGCCTGCCAGAGTATGTAGAGGCCAAAGGTTTTGCAATCACGATCGAACCTGCGGAAGGTTCGGCTGCGCCGACCACTTCACCCGTTCTTATGGGCACGTCTGGATAATTGCTCAGCCCTCACCCGCGCTGTTTCCTCCCACAACTTCGCTTTCCAGACGCAGGTATTAACTCGATTCTAATCGTGCCGAGAGTCACTGATAACTTCCCAACTATTAACAAAAGTGTTATGTGGCCGAAGTTGGCATGCTACTCACCATGCAACTCACGTTAACGTTTGTTCACACTCGTTTTACCTGACTGTAATAAACAGCCCCTAATATCCACACAACACAGAAGTTGAGTCGCAATTCTCGGAACTTTGATAAGCAAGAAGAAGGAGAGTCGATGAAGCTAGTTACAGCCCTGCTTTTGGCGGTAATGTTGTCGGCTAGCGCTTTTGCGGGAACAGATGGTGAACCGGCCCAAAGTGGTGATGCTGGGACGGCGCCCACAGCGCGCAAAACTGCTAAACCCAAAAAGAGCAGCGTCTCGGACGAAATCGACGAGATGAAAGCTCTGCTGCAACAACAACAGCAACAGATCAACGAGCTTAAGAACCAGTTGCAACAGCGCGACCAGGTGTTAAGCCAGACGCAACAAGCGGCTTCGCAAGCACAAAGTGCTGCGAACGCGGCAGCCAGCAAGGCCGACAGCGCCAATGCCGCTGCAAGCCAAGCCTCCGAGGGCATCACCGCGGTGAAGGGCGATGTCACCGACCTGAAGGCTAACGCCACCGCTACGGCGCTGAGCATCCAGGAAGACCAGAAGAAGATGAATGAGGCGATCGAAAGTCCTATCGCCATTCACTACAAGGGAATCACCATCACGCCGGGTGGCTTCGTGGCGGCAGAAACCGTGACCCGTCAACGAGCGATGGCGAGCGACGTGAATACGCCGTTTAACTCCATTCCTTTCGTCGCAAGTGGCCCTGGACAAACCACCGAATTCTTTGGATCCGGTCGCCAGTCGAGAATCAGCATCTTGGCGGAAGGAAAACTTGCCAACTCGAAGTTGACTGGCTACTACGAAATGGACTGGTTGTCGGCTGGCATAACCTCGAACAACAACCAGAGCAACAGCTACACCAACCGCATGCGCCAGTTGTGGGGCCAGGTTGCCCTGAGCAATGGCGTTTCGATCACCGGTGGCCAGATGTGGAGCTTAGCGACGGAAACCCGCGTGGGTCTCGACAACCGTACGGAAGCGCTTCCGATGACCATCGACGCGCAGTACGTGGTTGGATTCACCTGGGCAAGGCAGTTCGGTTTCCGTGTTACCAAGAACTTCAACAACAAATTCTGGCTCGGCTTTTCGGTTGAAGATGCCCAAGCCACCTACTCCGCGACCAACGCGGGCACGAACTTCTTTATCGGCGGCCCTGGCGTGTGCGGCGGCTTGTATAACTGCGGTGTCCAGAGCAATAACGCCGGTTCTGTCAGCCCGTCAGCTGTTTATGCGTTCAACCCAATGCCAGACCTGATCGGGAAGGTGGCATTCCAGCCGACTCGCAATACGCACTTCGAAGTTTTCGGAATCATAAGCCGGTTCCGTAACCGCTACTATCCTGTTGTTACTGCCACGGCGACGAACTGCCTGCAGCTTACGGGATCCGACATTTGCGGTATCAACTCGTCTAAGACCGTCGGCGGCATGGGAGTTAATGCCAGGGCGTACTTCGATAAGAAGAAGATCGAAACGGCAATTCACGCTTTCGGCGGCCAAGGCGTCGGACGGTATCTTGATGCCGGGCTTCCCGACCTCACCGTTCACCCAGCTCCGATCAGCACGCTTGCTCCGCTGCACAACTATGGCGGACTGGCGGAAATCGATCTGCATCCCAAGAAGTGGGATTGGTACTTCGATGGCGGCGGCGAATATGTAGCCCGCGCGTTCTATCCCAATGCCACTGGTACGACGTTAACGGGTTACGGTGTTCCGGGAACCGGCAACAACAACACCGGGTGCGGTATTGAATCGGCGAATGCTGCTGCCGGTACCGCCAGCACGGCCGGATTTGTACCTACGGGCACGGGAAGCTGTACCGCCAACACTCGTGCGATCTTCGAAGGGACGTTTGGATTCTGGTACAAGCCGTATAACGGGCCTAAAGGCAGAATCCAGTTTGGACCGCAGTACGCATACATCGTTCGCAATACGTGGCGCGGTGTCGGCGGCGATCCCAACACGAACAACAACATCTGGCTGACCTCTTTCCGTTATTACTTGCCGTAACTCAGGTCAGATCACAGAAACAGTTACGCCCCGGTGCTTCGGTGTCGGGGCGTTTTCTTGGTTGCTAGTGGTACAGGGCATCCATCAGCCGGCGATAGCGCGCAATTCTGCCAGTAGTCGTTCGATTTCGACCTCGGTGTTGTAGTGGAGCACGCCGATTCTCAGCAAGCCCCCGCTCTCTTCCACGCCCAACCGCTCCGTCAGGTCAAGTGCATAAAAGTTGCCGTCCCAGGTGAACAAGCCTTTTTCGCCCAGCCGCTTTGCGATCTCGTGCGGTGGAACTCCCTTCATCCGAACCGACACCGTGCCCACGCGCTGGTCGAATTGCTTCGGATCACGGACGCCGTACAGGGTCACTCCGGGAATCTGCTCCAACCCAGCGATGAGCTTCATCGTGAGTTCGCGCTCATGGTTGTGGATTTCGGCATAAGCCCGAACCAGTGCGGAGCGGCGGTCGAGCTTTTTGGTCGATGGTCGTTGCCCAATGGAGGCGATATAGTCGACGGCGGCAATAACGCCTGCCAGGCATTCGTGATTCTGTGTTCCTGTTTCCCAGGCATCGGGCAATTCGCTGGAAGCCGGGCGGACTTTATACGGGTGAAGAGACTTCAGGTGTTCGCGCTTGCCGTATAGTACGCCCGAGTGTGGGCCGAAAAACTTGTACGGCGAGCA
>Ga0335071_10004620_pt1 | contig 14373 bp, 9 predicted proteins | sample Lox_Sample_15_FD_206724 | JGI IMG/M metagenome (GOLD analysis project Ga0335071, IMG submission 206724) | Soil microbial communities from Loxahatchee National Wildlife Refuge, Florida, United States - Lox_Sample_1.5 | ecosystem: Environmental > Terrestrial > Soil > Wetlands | place: USA: Florida... | reverse complement strand
CCCACCCCAGGGTGGACGGTGCGGCACCCGACTTTCCAGCCGCGGCAGGGGGTGATCACCCCGCCAGGTCGATGACCGCGGGTACGTCCTGCCGGGAGCGTTGCGTCTCACCGCACGACACCGCCGTCCAGACAGGAACCGCCATGAAGCTGCTCTCGCACCGAACGCTCGGCGCCGTCATCGCGCTGGGGCTGATCGCCTTCGTCTCCTCGGGTCTGCTGAGGAACGCGACCCACGGCGTGGGCGCGGTCCTCGGCGACATCGCCTGGTTCACCTTCCTCATCTGCGTCCTCGCCACTCTCGCGCTCTCCGTGGCGCTCATCGCCGCCGCTGGCCTGCGCCGGCGGCGTACCGCCGCCTGAGACCCCAACCCGACTCTTCGCAAAGGACCTCGTCATGACCATCTCCCGTCCCCGCACTCTCGCCGTCCTGGCCGCCGCGTCCGTCGCCGTCGTGGGCGCCGGCCTCGCTGTCCCGGCGTACGCGAGCTCGCACGCGACCCACACCCGCGTCGTCCACGGCCATCTCGTCGAGTCGTCGGACTTCGGCTGGAGCACCGGGTACGTCTCGATCGACCGCGACTACACCGCCAAGAAGGTGCAGTTCGCCTCGGACATCACGACGTGCCGTGCGCACAGCAGCACGGCGACCCGCGCCCGCTGCGACGTCGCGCTCGGGCTGCGCGGCGGGCTGATCACCCTCACCTTCGAGGCGGTCCAGGGCGCGAGTACCGAGCACGGCACCGTCACCGGCGGTACCGGCGAGTACCGCCACGCGCGGGGCAGCGTCACGATCGTGGAAGGCACCAACGGCTCCGGCCCAAGCACGGCCGACTGGACCCTGCACGTCACCTACTGATCCCGGCGGCACCTGAGCCCCCGGCCCGGCTCGACGTGGGCCGGGGGTTCAGTCGGGGCGGGGGAAGCGGGCGTAGACCTCCGCCGCCGCGGCGCCGAACCCGCCGGGCTGGCCGACCGCCTCGAAGCAGCGGCCGATCTCGTCGAGCTCGAAGCTCCACCGCCAGCCGCGATCCGCGGCCACCTCCATCGCCCCCTCGCTGCGGGCGAGCAGGCCCGGCTGGCTCCTCGCCCACTCCTCGAGCAGGTCGGCCTCGACGCCGAGGTCACGTGCAGCCTGCCGGATGGCGACCAGCAGCGCCGCCGTCCCCTTGGTCCACGCCGCGTACGCCATCTTGAGCGCCTTGGCCGCCGAGTCGGATGACGTGAGGACCCGTACGTCGAAGCGCGGGTTGCCCAGCCCGCTGGCCGCGCGTTCGGCGTGGGGGCCGGACAGGTACAGCCGCGTCTTTCCCGTCTCGACCGGGGGCGGTCCGACGACCGCGCCGGCGACGTACGTCGGGCGTGGCTGGAGCGTCTCCGCCATGTGGGTCGAGCTCCGGAGCGCCTGCTCGATGTGAGTCGACCTGTCGGGGCTGACCGCGTTCGCGTCGACGTACACGCCGGCGTAGCCCACGAAGGCGTGTGCGACGGACACCGCGTCGGCCGGCGGGCAGAGCGACACGATGAGGTCGCACGCGTCGGCGAGGCGTTCGACGGTGCCCAGGTCGACCAGGCCGGCGGCTTCGGCGCGGCGAGCGGTCGCCGCGCTGCGCCCTCGGGATGCCCACGCCACGTCGTGGCCGCCGTCGCGAAGCGCCGCGCCGACGGCCGAGCCCATCGAGCCGGGATGCACGATTCCGATCACGAGCCGACTCTGCCCCACCCACTCGAGCCCGGGCGAGCGCTCTCCCTCGACCGCCCGCTCTCCCTCGCTTCCCCCTCTGTGTCGCGCGCCCACAGTGGCCCCGGATGCGACCGGCTGTGACTGAGCGGACACGGCCTGGCGTCGGCCAGCGCGACGACGCGACCCCTGTTACCGATCGGCGCCGGAGAGGCGTACATCACGTCGGCGCGCCGGAGTCGCTGGTGGCCCGGCGACGCTGAAGACTGCTAGAAAGGAATCAATGGTGGGTCCAGGAGGTGGGCAGGGCGCATCGCCTGTCTCACCGGGTCCGGCCCTGATGCTGAGGTGGATCTTCCAGTTCAGCGACCTCTGCCCATGGCCCAGATGCATGTCGAGGAGCGTTGCCCGATGAAGCGCGGTCTGATCGCGAGTGTGGTGGCGTTGCTGAGCGCTGTCGCCGCTGTGGCTCTGTTCGCGGGCCCGGCCGAAGCGCACACCCCGGCCATGACGACCACCTGTACGTCAGCGACGTTGACGGCCACGAGCTACCCGGCCGGCACCGTCATGGACCTGACCGTCGACGGAACGTTGGTGGCGCACCAGGTTCTCACCAAGCCGTCGTACCACGACGCACCAGCCGTGCTGACCACCACGTTCACGGACACCGGCCACACGGTCACCGGATCGATCACCTCAGGCGGGGTGCCACCGTTCAGCGAGACCGTGCTGACCGAGGACTGCACGTCACCGAGTCCAAGCGTCACCACCTCGGTGTCGCCGTCAACGTCCACCAGCGTGTCAGCGACCTCGTCGTCCAGCGCGAGCGTCTCACCGACCAAGTCGTCGAGCCCGAGCTCGTCATCGAAACCCTCGACGTCGGTCGAAGCAACAGTCATCACGAAGTCGTCCTCCAGCCCGTCCGGGTCGGGCACTCTGCCGCGCACGGGCGGGTCGTCGGGACCCATGATCGCCGGGCTCGTGCTGCTGGCAGCCGGCGGCGCCCTCATCGGTCTGGCCAACCGCCGACGCAGGTCGTCGTAAGCCGAACACGGCCAGATCCCCGACGATCTTGAGAGATGCGGGGCGACACGCCGCCGCGGTCCCTGCATCTCTCAAGATCGCGCGGAGGCCCGACGGCCCGGTGACCTGGCGCACGTGACATCGGCCACGCCGGACATGGCGCCCATGAGGTGAGGCGGGACGAGGGACCCTCCCGACGAAGGAGGGCCCTGCGATGACCACCGTTACCGAGACCTCGCCCGACGTGGTCGAGGCGCTGGTCGCAGCCCGTCCATGCAGGGCGTCGGGTCCATGCACATGAGCACTGTCTACCTCGGCAGCAAGCTCGGGCTCTTCCCGACGCTCGTCGAGCAGGGCCGCTCACCTTCGGCCGAGCCTTGACCGCGCGTCCGCTCGCCGGGGCCGAGCCGGCGCAGCGAACCGGACAACGGAGCCCGGGACGCGGCGGGTCGCGACATCGCGATCGGGCGAGGGCGGGACGCGGCGGGTCGCGACACTCGCGCTCAGGCGAGGGCGGCGGCGAGGTCCTCGGCGCCGGTCACCGTCTCGTGGAACACCTCGAGCAGGCGGTCGGCCCGCGACTGCTCGTACGTGCCCTGCCACGCGTCGCTCCCGCCGGCCGCGCAGTAGGCCGAGACGAGCAGCTCCGCCGAGAGCGCGGCGCAGTCCATGCCCGCGCCGCTCCACGGGTCCTGGTGCAGCCCACTGTCGCCGACCAGCGCCCACCCCGGCCCGGCCGGGCAGCGCAGCCAGTCCGGGGCCGGCGGCGCGCCGTAGAGGCGGCCTGCCGGCTCGGCGTCGGCGTAGCGCTGCCACAGGCCCGCGTGCCGGCGCATCAGCTCGTCGAAGCGGGTACGTGGCTCCCGCCGCATCCGCTCGTACTCCGCCAGGTTCACGCTGACCGCGAGGCAGGTGAGGCCGGCGTCACTCGGGAAGACGTACGCCAGCTCGTCGCCGAGCAGCGAGAACTCCGGGCCGTCCGGGGCGGTGCCGCCCGGTCCGGGGAAGCCGCTCACGTAGCGGTAGTAGAGGGCTCGCCGGCCGGGGAAGCGCTCGCGGTCCTCGGCGCCGACGAGCTGGGCCACCCGCGAACGGCGGCCGTCGGCCCCGACCACGAGGCCGGCCTCCACCGATGTAGCGTCCTCGAGCACCACCCCCGACACGCGCCCGCCGTCGCTGCGGACCAGGTCGACGACGGCGGTCTCGGTCCGTACGTCAGCGCCGTCCCTTCCGGCCGCCGCCAGCAGGACGCCGTCGATCGCCTCGCGACGTACCGACATGTTGAAGCCGAGGTCGCCGGGCTCCTGCGGCGGCTCGAGGGTGGCGTGCGTCGAGCCGTCGGCGTAGGAGTACTCGCGCGTCAGCCGGGGCGCACCCAGCCCTTCGACGTCGGGCAGCCAGCCGAGCCGGTCGAGGACGTCCAGCAGGCCGCCACCCCGGAAGAAGTGCGTCGACAGCGTGGGCGAGGGCAGCTGCGCCCGGTCGACGAGCAGCACGCGCAGGCCGCGCCGCGCGAAGAGGCCCGCGGTCAGCGAACCGGCGATGCGCGCCCCGACGACCACGACGTCGAAGCGCGAGGTCCGGCCCATCCGATGATGATGGCACCGACGTCTCGAGCTCGACGCGCCGCGCTCAGGCCGGCAGCGCCCGCGTTCATTGCGCGCGCTCCCCGCGCGCGCTCCCCCCGCTGAGCCCCTGCTGGCAGCTGCTGGCGACCCTGACCGGCTACGACGCGTCGTACCTCGCTGTCGCCGAAGCCCTCGGCACCACCGTGCTCACCGCGGACACATGGCTGGCCCGAGCACCCGGGATCCGTTGCCCCGCCAAGGTCCTCTCCGCGTGAGGCGCGGCACTGGTCAGTCGCCGCCGCAGGGATGCAGCTCGCCGGCCGTGCACCAGAGCCAGTCGGTCACGCCCCCTGAATCGACGACGATGGCTCGGCAGTCGGGGACGACCTGGATGTTCGCATATGGCGCCGCGGCTGCGCGCAGGCACTCGGGGTGATGGTGGCGCCAGACGACGAGCCCGCCGTCGACGTACAGCGCGACCGCGGTTGCCTCGACGGCGAGGATCTCGGCCGCGCGTCGCGGGGCGTCTCGGTAGCGCGTCCACGTGATCCAGTGGACGTTGTGGCCCTGGCGATACGACCGGCAGGTGCCGGCGCCGTACAGCGGCAAGGTGGCCTCGATCTCGGCCTGGCACATGCGTCTGCTCCCACCTGACAGATCCCGCGGGATCGCCCTCGCTGGCATCGTCGCACGCAGCGACGAACTGGCTCCAGACAGGGCAAGTCCCGGAATCCGCCTGCACCGAGGTCCCGGAACTGCTCAATCCGTGTGAAGGAGGGCGGGCGTTCGGCGCGCCGGTGAGGTGCAACGCGGGGTCGCGAGGACGTACACTTGGGGCAGCCAGGTGATCGCCTCTCCCGGCGTGCCGACTGCCCGAAGGGCAGGCTCTGCGGCACTGTCGGAAGAGCCCGCGGACGCCACTGGCAGGCAAGGGCAGACAGTTCGCCGACCAATGGGGCGTGAGTGCCACCGAGAACACGCCGACGCGGCACCGGCCGCGCCGGTCTCCAGCCGGTCCAGCCCGATCGGGCTCCCCGGCGATCGGCCGCGCCGCGGCGCGACCAGCAGGGGCCGGTCCCGGTCCTCGCCGACGCGGCGCGCCGCGTCGCCACCGCCGTCGAGAACGGCCGCGTCACGGCGACCACGCCCGCCACCTTCCAGGCCATCGCGCTGCTCGCCCGCGAGCTGCGGGTGAAGGCGAAGGCGGACACCGACGAGAAGCGACGGACCAACGAGCTGCGTCGCCTCGACGGCCTGGGCGAGGTCCTCGTCCGTACGGCGGCCCGCAACGCCTCCCTCATCCGCCTGCTCGCCGACGACGCGCCACTCCTCCCCGGCACCAACGCCTCGATGCGCGAGCTTCGGGAGCGGGCGGGCATGACCCAGCCCGCGGCACCGGTCGTCCCGGCAGCCGAGGGCGCCGACGGGCGGGCCGTGCGCGAGGAGCGGCAGGTCGTGCCGCAGTCGGTCATCGCCCGCCAGCTCTCGAACCCGTTCCTCGCCCCGGACTTCTCCGCGGCGCCGGCCCCGGCGACGGCTCGTCCGGTCCGGCTGCTCGCCGACTGGGAGCTGATCGAGCCGCTGCTCCGGTCCTTCGAGGAGGCGAGCCCCGGCAGCTCGTCGTGCATGCCGCTGCCCCCACCCTCCGGCGGGCACATCGCGGCCGGCCGGGACCTCATGCCGCACCAGGCGCAGGTGGTCGCGGCAGCGCGTACCGGCCACCGCAGCTTCCTGCTCGCCGACGAGCCTGGCCTCGGCAAGACCGCCCAGGCGCTGCTCGCGGCGAGCGCCGCCGACGCCTACCCGCTGCTCGTCGTCGTCCCGAACGTGGTCAAGACGAGCTGGGCGCGCGAGGCGGCGATGTGGACGCCGAGCCATCCGGCGACCGTCGTGCACAGCGATGGCGACACGATCGACGCGTTCAGCGACATCGTCATCGTCAACTACGACATCCTCAACCGCCACGTCGGCTGGCTCGGCACGTTCGGCTTCCGCGGGATGGTCGTCGACGAGGCCCACTTCATCAAGAACAAGTCCTCGCAGCGCTCGCGCAACGTGCTCGAGCTCTCCCGCCGCGTCCGGCAGCGGACCATGCGGCCCTTGCTCATGGCACTGACCGGCACGCCCCTGATCAACGACATCGAGGACTTCCTGGCCATCTGGGAGTTCCTCGGCTGGATCGAGCAGGACCGACCGTCCCCGCAGCTGCTGCAGGCGCTCGAGCGCAACGGCTACACCCCGATCGACCGCGGCTTCTATCCGGCCGCGCGCCAGACGGTCATCGACCTCGGGATCGTGCGCCGCCGCAAGGAGGAGGTCGCCAAGGACATCCCCGAGCGGCGCATCGCCGACGTACCGGTGGAGCTCACTGGCGCCAACGCGAAGTCGATCCGCGACGCCGAGCGCCGGCTCGTCCAGCGGCTGGTGAAGCGCTACGACAGTGCCCTCGCGGTACGCCGCGAGCGTGGCGACGACCTCCCCGTCGACGGCATCGACCACGAGCTGGTCCGGCAGGTCGCGGCCCGGGAGATCCGCGACGCCGACGAGGCGGGCACCGGCGAGAACGTCTTCAGCATGATGCGCCGCATCGGCACCGCGAAGGCCGAGCTCGCTGCCGACTTCACCGCCCAGCTGTCCCACAACGCCGGCAAGGTCGTCTTCTTCGCGAAGCACATCGACGTCATGGACACCGCGGAGGCGGCCTTCGCCAAGCGGGGCATCTCCTGTACGTCGATCCGCGGCGACCAGACGACACGCGTACGGCAGCGCAACATCGACGCGTTCGTCAACGACCCGGACGTCGCCGTCATCGTCTGCTCCCTCACCGCGGCCGGTGTCGGGATCAACCTGCAGGTCGCCTCCAACGTGGTGCTCGCGGAGCTCTCGTGGACGGCCGCCGAGCAGGCCCAGGCGATCGACCGCGTCCACCGGATCGGGCAGGGCCGGCCGGTGACCGCGTGGCGCATCCTGGCCGCGCAGACCGTGGACTCCCGGGTAGCCGAGCTCATCGACGCGAAGGCCGGCCTCGCCGCGCGGGCCCTGGACGGCGTGGCGGTCGAGGCCGCCGAGGTCGACGTCCAGCTCGAGACGCTGGTCACGCTCCTGACCAACGCGCTGGCCGACCGGCTCGCGTCGGGCTGACCCACGACGATCTTGAGAGATCCGGGCCGACACGCCGTCGGGGGCCCTGGATCTCTCAAGATCACGGGGATCGGGCGGCGCCGGGCCGCGCGGTCACTGGAGTGCGCGGTTACTGGAGTGCGAGGTCGGTCCGGACAGTGCCAGGTCGGTCAGGGCAGCGTGAGGTCGGTCCGCTCAGCGAGGTCCATGAGTTCCTGCGACGGCTCCGAGAGGTACGCCAGTCCCTGGCTCAGACCTCGGAGCAGCCGTTCGGCGTTCTCCGGCGAGATCGACGAACGGGACGCGCCGTCCGGGTCGTCACGCCAGAACAGCGACCCGGTGGGGTGCGCGAGGGCGCTGAGGACGCGGTAGTCCTCGGCGTACGCCGGCCCGAACGCGACCTCGCCGCGGCGCAGCAGCTTGGCGACCGGTTGGGCCGCGGGACGGCGTACGTCGCCGATGTCACCGGACACCCCGACGAGGGCCTCGCTCGTGACCCGGTCGAGGCGACGGAGGTTGACCTGCTTGGCGGCCAGGGCCGAGCGGACCTGGTGGGCGACCCAGGACGCCTGGGCGGCGAGCTCGAGCAGCGCGCGTACGCACAGGCCCGCGGAGAACACGCGGTCGGCATCGATGCCGCGCACGGCGCCTGCGGCGACGTCGACGCCGCGCTCGAGGTTGAGCACCGTGTAGACGACCAGGCGTGCCGACAGCGAGTCGCCACGCGCTGTCAGGGGGATCGCGGCGGGCAGCCGGGTCGCGCGCCACTCGTCGGCGAGCGCCGCGCAGCGCACGACCGAGTCCTCGGCGTCGTCGATGGCCGCGGAGAGGTCGGGCCAGCGCTCGCGAGCGTGGGGGAGCAGCGAGCGCCGCGGCTCCGCGGGCCTGGCCATGCCGTCGGTTCTACCAGGTCCGAGCTCCCGTGCGGCGGGGGCGCGGCTCAGGCGGGGACCTCGACGGCGGTCGCGGGTGCGGTCGGGTGCAGGAAGAGCAGGTACGTCGTCACCGGCAGTCCCGTGGCCCCGCTCAGGGCGCGTCGATAGGCGTGCAGCTGCGGGGCGTAGTACGTCACTCGCGAGGCGATGCCCCCCGCCGGGACGGCGTCGGTCTTGTAGTCCACGACGACCAGCCGGCCGTCCTCGCGGTACACCAGGTCGATGAAGCCCTCCAGCAGCGTCCCGTCGTCGCCGGGGACCCCGACGTACGTCTCGCGCCAGTGCTCGCCCTCGGCGGCGGCGCGTACCAGGTCCGACGCCAGGGCCGACTCGACCAGCGAGCGCACGAGGTCCTGCTGGCCCAGCACGCCCTCGGCGAGGCACTGGGCGGCGACGGCCTCCTCGAGGCCGGCGCGGCTGGCGAGGTCGACGACCTGGAGAACGCCGTGCACGGCTCGGCCCACGGCCGAGCCGTAGCGCCCCTTCGACCACGGCGGCAGCTGCAGGTCGCGCGCGCCCTTGGCTCGCCCGGCGGCCACGTCCGTCGACGCCGCCTCGTCGGGGGCGCCTGCTGAGCCGGCCGCAGACGCGGCGCGCCCGGCCGCGACCTGCTCGGCGAGCACCACCTCGGGCTCGGTGCCCTCCAGGCCGCTGGCACTCACCACGGGCACGAAGCGGGTGCGCTCGCGGACCGCGGTCAGCTCGGCGAGCCAGGCGGCCCACTCCGGCGGCGGCTGCGGTGTCGGCTCGACCGTCGCACCCGGCGCGGTGGCCGCCGGTCGCAGGTGATGGGCGCCCGCCCCGTCCGCGCCGGCTTCGGCGAGCAGGGCGGCGGCCGTCCCGGCGGCGGATCCGGCCTTGCGGTGCAACGAGACGACGAGGTGGTCACGCGCACGGGTCGCGGCGACGTACAGCAGCCGGTAGAGCTCGAACTGGCTCATCGCCTCGTCGACCGGCGCCGCCTCGGCGAAGGTCTCGGTCTCCACGCCCTTGCCCAGCGACACGTCGTAGCCGTCGTCGTTCCACAGGATGCGCACGCCGTGGGCCCGGCGCGGCTGCGAGGTGAGCCCGGACAGCACGACGACCGGGAACTCCAGGCCCTTCGCGGCGTGCACGGTCATGATGCGCACGGCGTCGGCGTCCGTCTCTGGCAGCACCGCCTCGGCGACCCGCGCGGTGTCCTGCCCCTGGCGCAGGGCCCAGGCGAGGTACGCCCGCAGGCCCCCGTGCGCGTACTCCGACCACGCCCGCGCCTGGTCGACCACGAACCGCAGCCGCCGCCACGAGTCGCGGTAGCGCCGCCGCCCGGCCGCCACCTCGAGCATCCGGCGGTCGAGCACGATCCGGCCCAGCAGCTCACTCGGCGTCAGCCAGCGGGCGTCGCGCTCGAGCCGGCGCAGGTAGCCCAGCGCCGACCCGACCGGACCGTCGGCGAGCGGGTGCCCCTCCTCCAACCGGGAGTGGATGACGAAGCCACCGCCGGCCTGCTTCCAGCGCCACAGGTCGTCGTCGCCGCAGCCGAACACCGACGAGCGCAGCGCCTGGACGAGCGCGAGGGAGTCGGAGGTGTCCGCCACGGCGCGCGCGCACGCGAGAAGGCTGCGCACCTCCTCGGCGGCGTACACCAGCGAGCTCGCCTCGGTCCGATAGGGCACTCCCGCCTCGGTGAGCGCGTCCTCGAGGGTGTCGAGGGAGGTACGTGCGGGGATGAGCACGACGACGTCTCCGAGCCGTGCCGGGCGCCACTGCCCGGTCCGGCTGTCCTGCACGGGCCAGCCCTCGGTGACGACCTGGCGGACCGCCGCTGCGGCGTCGGCGGCCTCCCGTCGGCGCAGCTGCGCGGCCGCCGCCCGCGGCAGGTCCTCGTGCGGCGTCGCTCCCAGCACGCTGACGCTGGGGCGGCCGTCGATCCCGGGCCGGAAGGGGGTCAGCCGCTCATACGCCGGCTGCGCGGCGGCCTCGGGCCGGATCAGCTGCTCGAACACGACGTTGACCCAGTCGAGGACCGGCGCGACGGTGCGGAAGTTCGTGGTGAGGCTCACCGTGTCGCCGATGTGCTGCTCGGCGTCGAGGTACGTCGCGATCGACGCGCGCCGGAACCGGTAGATCGACTGCTTCGGGTCGCCGACGACGAACAGCCGTCCCGGGGGGACCTCCACGTCCTGCCAGCGGACCTGCGTCGCGGGCGCGCCGGCGGCGATGCGCACCGCGAGCTCGATCTGGATCGGGTCGGTGTCCTGGAACTCGTCGAGCAGGATCCGTTGGTAGCGCTCGTGAATCGCCTGGCGCACGTCAGCGTGACGGCGCAGGAGGTCGCGGGCGAGGACGAGCAGGTCGTGGAAGACGAGCGACCCCTCGGCGCGCCGGCGCCGCGCCGCGTCGAGGACCTGACCGGCCACCCAGGTCGTGACCTGTCGCACGCACTGGTCCTGCACCTCGCCGAGGACGCCCGCGGCGTCCGTCACGAGCTCGAGCGCGGCGCTGCGGACGGACTCGATGTCACCGCCCCAGTTCCCCTTGCGCCCTTGCGCGAACGTCAGCTCCGCGATGCCCGTCAACAGCTTCAGGCGGGTGTCGACGTCGTCGGCCTGCTCGATGTCGGCGACCAGCTCGGCCAGCTCGTCGAGCTTGGCCAGCAGGAGGTCGCCGTCGTAGGAGCAACGACCACGCAGGCCGAGCACGGTGTGCGCCCGCGTGAGGAAGCCGGTGAGGTCCGGCGGGGCGTACGGCGGCGCGGGCCGCGCGAGCACCCGGTCCTCGATGAGGTCCCAGTCGTTGGTGAGCAGCTGCGCGAGGGTGCGGGCATGGTCGACCTTCATGCCGACCGCGAGTCCGGTCAGCAGCGGCTCGGCGATGGTGTCGTCGTCGAGCAGGGCGACGCGAAGCGCGTCCCAGCTCTCGTCGAAGGCCACCGACGAGCCGACCTCGTCGAGCACCTCGATGCGCGGCGGGAGGCCGGCCTCGATCGGGTGCTCCATGAGGATGCGCTGCGCGAAGGCGTGCAGCGTGCCGATCGCGGCGCCGTCGAGGTCGTTGAGCGCGTCCTCGGCCCGCTCCTGCAGCTCGCCGGCCTCATCCCGGTAGGCGGCCTCGAAGCGCTCCCGCAGCCGGTCCCGCAGCTCGGCACCGGCCCGCTCGGTGAAGGTCACGGCGGCGATGTGACGCATCGCGACGCCATCGGCCAGGACGAGCGTCACGACCCGGTCGACGAGGGCGGCGGTCTTGCCGGAACCCGCGCCCGCATTGACGAACAACGTCGAGGCGGTGTCGGTGTGGATCCGCTCCCTTGCGGCGGCGTCCGCCAGCGCCTCGCTCACGGCTGCGCCTCGGCGAGGGCGTCCCCGGCCTGCTCGTGGGCGGGTTCCACGAGCCCGACGTAGGTCGCCAGTGCCGGGTCGTCGCGCTTGGCCTCCCACTCCCGACGGCGCTCGGTGTAGCCCACCCCGTCGGGGTTGCAGTAGGGGCAGCGCACGTACCCGTAGTCGGCGTCTTCGGGCGCGCGCGCCGGGAACACCCCCGCGGCGATCGAGCGGGCGAGGACAGCCAGGACGGAGCCGTACGCCTGCTCGAGGTCCGGCGTGAGGTCGACGCTGATCCGGCCGCGGTCGCGGCGGACGAACCAGTAAGCGGCGCGCACCGGCGACGTCGGCGACCCGTAGCGGTCACGGGCGGCGAGCGCGTAGACCGGCAGCTGCAGCTTCGTCCCGCCGACGAGTGGGTCGGCGCTGCCGATGTCGGCGAAGGCGCTCCGGCTGCCGGTCTTGATGTCGGTGACGTAGACCATCCCGTCGGCGCCGAGGTCCACCTTGTCGGCACTGCCCCGCATGAGGATCCGCCCCTCGGCGGTCGCGACCGAGACCGGCGCCTGGCCGTCGCGGCCGAAGGGCATCTCGCTGGCCACGACCCTCGCGCCGGTGTCGGCGCGCCACGCGTCGTCGTCGTCGAGCATGTGCTCGAGGTCGGCCAGGATCGACTGGCGGGCCCGCTGCCACAGCCGCTCATGGCCGGTACGCCCGGCCCGCTCGTACGCCGCCGCCTTCTCGCGGGCGAGCTCGCGCATCCGGGCGCGCTGCTCGGCGCTCCACGGCTCGCCCGGACCGGGCAGCGCCTCCTCGAAGGACTTCACCAGCTCGTCGAAGACCTCGTGCACGAACGTGCCGGTGTCCGCCGGGCTGATCTCGTAGATGTCCTCCGGCGCCTCGACCGGCTTCACGCCGAGCAGGCGCTCGAGGAAGTACGCGTGCGGGCACTTCGCATACGTCTCCAGGGTCGTCGGCGCGATGACCCGGTCGTCGCGGAGCAGGTCGGGCAGCCCGTCGACCGCGCCGAGGTTGCCGTCGAAGCGGGTGAAGGCATTGGTGGCCCGAGCCTGCAGCAGCTCGTGGGCGGCCCGGAAGGCGTGGTCGTCCAGGCTGTGGGTGGCGGCCACCGCACGGATGCGCCACTCCTGCTCCCCGGCCAGGTCTGCGGTGGTGAGCAGCTGCCCGGCGAAGGACCCGGCGGTGACCACGGCCGAGCCGTACGCCGGCTCGTTCCACCGTGTCGCCGCGAGGCGGGTGTCGCCGCCGAGCTCGCGCAGCGTCGGGAGCAGGAACCGGCTGGGCAACCGCCGGGTCGAGCGCCGCAGGTCACCGCGCGGGAAGCACGCGACCACCGTGGTCGCGGCCGAGAACGCCGCGAGCAGGTCGCGGTGCTTGGCGTCGAGGCGGTCGCGGGTGACGTTGAGCTCGCCGTTCGCGGCGATCCGCGCGGTCTCGGGCAGCAGCGGGTCCTCGTGCAGCCGGCCGGGGTAGACGTCCTCGGCCAGCCCGAGGACGTACACGGTGTCGAGGTCCAGGCCGACGGCGGCGGACAGCGGCGCGACGAGGACGCCCTCGCCGAAGCGTCCGGCGCGGGGGAGGGCCGCGGAGAACTCGGCGTCCAGGGCCTGGCGCAACGCGTCGAGATCGGCCCGAGGCTCGATCTCGTCGAGGCCGGCGAGGGCGCGTAGGGTGGTGAGGACGCTCGCCTTGGCGTACTGCTCCTCCGGCGGCAGCCACGACTCGTCGTCCTCGCCGAACAGGCCGGTGAACAGGGTGAGGGCCCAGTTCGCGAGGGCGTCCCAGCTGCTCAGTGCGGCGGCGGCCGCGAGCTGTCGGCGGAGGTCGGTCGCGAACGCCCGCAGCGCGGTGGCATCGGCGGTACGGCGCTGGAGCTGCTCGAGCTTCCAGGTCCGAGGGTCGTCCTGGGCGAGCTCGGTCTCGAAGGCCTTGGCCTGTTCGGCGAGGTAGGCGTCCAGGCGCCCGGCCCAGTCCTCGCCGGCGACGACGCCGGCGGCGCGCGAGATGCGTTCCCAGCGCGCGAGCGGGATGCGTTGACCGGTCGGGTCGCGTGTCGGTGCGTTGCCGAGCGCCCGGAACAGCTCGGCGCGGGGTACGTCGCGCTCGCGCAGGTCGAGGATCTCGAGCAGCGCGCGTACCAGGGCGCGTTCGGCGATCGGCCGGGTGCCTGGCCCGTTGACGACGACCCCTGCCTGGCCGAGCTGCTCGTGGACGAGCCGGGCATAGGGGGTGGCGTTGGCGTAGAGGACTGCGACGCGGTGGGCGGGCGCGGTGCCCAGGGTCCGCAGGAGGTCGCGGACCACGCAACGGACCTCGTCGTCGCTGTCGGAGGCGTTGATCACCCTCGTGGCGACGGGGGGCTCGAGGCGGTGGTCGGTGGCCAGGCCGAGGCGGTCGAGGCTGCGCTGGACGATGGCGTCGGCACGACGTACGCCGGTCAGGCCGGCGACGACCGTGACGTCGGCGGTGACGGCGAGCGCGTGGACGAGCCGGACCTCGCCGCCGGTGAGGTCCTGGGGCAGGTAGAGAACGGTGGGGGTGCTCGCCGGGGCCTGGCCGAGCACCGTCACGGCGGCGTCGAGGAGGTCGACCTCGTCGTAGTAGCGGGATGCGAGGAGGTCGGTGACGTCCTCGTGGAGGCGTACCAGGTCGCGGGTCAGTTCGCCGGTCGCGGCGACGGCGGCTCGGGCGTCCGCGGACAGGGTGCGCAGCTCGGCGTGCGCCTCG